>Ga0105047_10013165_pt1 | contig 13258 bp, 8 predicted proteins | sample MAT04_FD_78384 | JGI IMG/M metagenome (GOLD analysis project Ga0105047, IMG submission 78384) | Freshwater microbial communities from Lake Fryxell liftoff mats and glacier meltwater in Antarctica - MAT-04 (megahit assembly) | ecosystem: Environmental > Aquatic > Freshwater > Ice > Liftoff... | reverse complement strand
CGCGGAGCGAAAGACGACTGTCATTCCCGTCTGCTATGAAATGAACCTCGACCTGCCCCGCGTGGCTGAGATCACCGGTCTGACGCCCGAACGAGTCATCGCCCTTCACACCGAAACCGAGTACACCGTTTACGCCATCGGCTTCGTGCCCGGTTTCCCGTACCTTGGCTACCTCCCTGAACCGCTGCGAGGCGTCCCTCGCCTCAGTACGCCCCGCATCCGCGTCAACGCAGGCAGTGTTGGCCTGACCGGTAAGCAAACCGGGATCTACCCACTTGTCCGCCCCGGGGGTTGGAACATCATCGGCTGCACACCGCGAGTGTTGGTGGATATCGCAGAAGGGTTCTTTCCGTTACGAGTCGGGGATCGGGTGCGGTTTGTGCGGATTGATGACGCGGAGTTCGAGCGGCAAGAGGGCGAACGCCTGGGATCGTTCGATCTTCCGCGTTCATGACTTGCTCCTGATCTTGCAAATGGCATCGACGAAAGCATCGTTCGCAGGCCGTATATAGAATGGCTCTTTTGACCTTCCCGCGTCGGTGTCGATTTCTCCACCATGCCGCCCGTCACCAACATCGCCGCTTATCAATTCGCCCCCCTCGCGGACCTGAAACCGTTGAGGGATCGTTTGGCCGCGATGTGTCGAACGTGGAGCCTGAAGGGCACGATTCTGCTGAGCACCGAGGGAATCAACCTCTTCGTGGCCGGGCCGCGGACGGAGATCGATCTTCTGCTAGCAGAACTTCGCGCAGTGCCCGGATTGGAATCGTTATCGCCGAAGGTGAGCGAGAGTGCAGACCAGCCATTTACGCGGATGCTCGTGAAGATCAAAAGAGAGATCATCGCATTCGGTGTGGAAGGGATCGACCCCGCCCGGCGACCGGCGCCGAAACTGAGTCCGCGAGAATTGAAAAGCTGGCTCGACGAGGGTCGACCGGTGACGTTGCTCGATACGCGCAACGAATTCGAGGTGAAACTCGGCACATTCGAAAACGCGGTGCCGATCGGCATCAAGCACTTCCGCGAGTTTCCCGAGGCGGTTAAGAAGTTGCCCGAGGAAATGAAACAGCAGCCGATCGTCATGTTCTGCACCGGTGGCATCCGCTGCGAGAAAGCCGGCCCGTTCATGCAACGCGAAGGCTTCGAGCAGATCTTCCAACTCGACGGCGGCATTCTGAAATACTTCGAAGACTGCGGCGGCGATCACTATCAGGGGGAGTGCTTCGTCTTCGACAAGCGCGTCGGCGTCGACCCCGGACTTGCGGAGACGGCGAACACGCAGTGCTTCGTCTGCCTGCGCACCCTGAACGGGGACGAACAAAACGACCCGCGGTACGTCGAAGGAAAATCGTGCCCGCACTGTTTCCGGTCGAGCGAGGAACAACGCTTGCGGGAACTCGCCGAGCACCAGGCCGCGATTGTGCGGGTGACGAGGCCGTTACCCGGGAGCGTGCCGAAGGATAACTACCGGCCACTGAAGGTCGCGGGGGTTCACGACGGGCGACGCCTCCTCGACTTTTTGCACGCCGTCCTCGGGCATATTCCGCACCTCGACTGGCAAACGGAATTTGAACGCGGGCACATTGTCAACGCGGCTTACGAATCGGTTGGCCCCGACCAAGTCGTGCGTTCTGGGGAGCGGTACTTTCATCATCAGGTGGCCAACCTCGAAGCCGATGTGAATGCGGCGATCACGATTCTTCACGAAGATGACGCGATCATCGTTTTGAACAAACCCGCCCCGTTGCCGATTCATCCGAGCGGGCGATTCAACCGCAACACGTTGCAGGCGATTCTTCGCGAAGTGTATTCCCCGCAGAAACCGCGGCCGGCGCATCGGCTCGATGCGAACACGACCGGCGTCGTGGTGTTCACCCGCATCGCAAACTATGCCCGGATTTTGCAACCGCAGTTCGAACGCGGCGAAGTGGAGAAGGTTTATTTGGCCCGCGTGATCGGGCATCCACCGGCAGACAAGTTCCATTGTGAAGCCGCGATCAGCGCGACGTCGGGGGATTTCGGTTCGCGGACCATCAATGAGGAATCGGGATTGCGTGCGTTCACGGAGTTCCGGGTACTGAACTGCCTGAATGACGGCACCGCATTGCTTGAAGTGATTCCTCATACCGGGCGGACCAATCAAATCCGCGTTCACCTTTGGCACCTGGGCTATCCCATTCGCGGCGATCAAGCGTATCTTCCGGACCGACAACCCGGGGATACTCAAACGCACAGCGTCGATGACCCACCGCTGTGTTTGCACGCCTACAGACTCACATTCACTCACCCTTTGACTGGAAAAAGAGTCACATTTGAGGCCCCATTACCCCAGTGGGCCAGGTAGATCCCGCGAGCCGAGCGGGACTGGCAGCGTTGGTCCCGCTCGGCTCGCGGGACCTCTAGAAGAAAAGGCGCCTATGAGGCCCCATTACCCCAGTGGGCCAGGTAGATCCCGCGAGCCGAGCGGGACTGGCAGCGTTGGTCCCGCTCGGCTCGCGGGACCTCCAGAAGAAAAGATTCCGAACAACAAACGAGAAGTCGAATTGCTCATGTCCTGTGTAAGTGGAGAATCCCCGAGACTGTCGCCTAACATTTCTCGATGTCCTCGCCCCTCCAATCCACGATTCCAATACCGCCCTCCGGGCGAGAATACTGAGTTGCTAGTTTGGCGCATAACTTGCACAGCTTGGAAAATATGATCTCAACACCGATAGCATCGACAGACCTCCAGCGCCTGGTTGTTCCGCGTGCCCCCGCTTCGACCTCGGCGCGGATTGCAACCGTGGTTGCCGTCGTCGGGCCGTTCCTTGGCTTGATCGTCGCGCTAGTGTTGTTCTGGGGTTGGGGCTTCAATTGGCTTGATTTTTGGCTGCTCTTCGGGATGTATATGGTGACCTCGCTCGGTTTGAGCGTCGGCTTTCACCGGCAGTTTACCCACCGCAGTTTCGAAACTCCCCGATTTATGCAATTCATCCTGGCCGCCTTTGGCTCCATGGCGGTTCAAGGATCAGTCTTGGAATGGGTTGCCACGCACCGTCGCCACCATCAGCACAGTGATACACCCCATGATCCGCATTCGCCACACAACGGGGGAGAGGGGTTTCTCGGGTTTATCCGCGGATTCTACCACGCACACATCGGCTGGGCTTTCAAGATCAACCCGCCCGACCATGCTCGCTACGTGAAAGACCTTCACCAGAGCCCAACTATCCGAGTTGCTAGTGCCATGTTTCCCGTCTGGATCGTGGTTGGCATGGCGATCCCCACGCTGCTCGGGGGATTGATTACCGGAACGTGGTACGGTGCCCTACTCGGGTTCATTTGGGGCGGATTAGTCCGCATCTTCTTGATCCACCACGTGACCTGGAGTGTCAACTCGGTTTGCCATCTCTGGGGCACCCGGCCTTACCCGGATAAGGATGAAAGCCGCAATAACTTCGTCGTCGGAGTCCTGACGATGGGCGAAGGCTGGCACAATAACCACCACGCTTTTCCCACCTCGGCCCGACACGGATTGCGCTGGTGGCAACTGGACGTAAGTTACCTCGTCATCCGCGGCCTTTCGCTCATCGGGTTGGCCTGGCAAGTGCGATTGCCGGCCAAGGCGTAGTGGTTGCTCGCGATCGGGAGTTGTCGCCGAGCCGAAAAGGCGACATACTAACGATAGAAGTCAACCCTACCCTGCTGGCCTCTCGTTATGCGAACCGCTCCGCTGGCATTGATCGTTCTGGCGTTTGCGGTCGCACCAGCGACGGCGGCGGAGAAGTCCACTTTCACGAACGATGTCATGGCCGTGCTCTCGCGCGCTGGGTGCAACTCCGGGCCGTGCCACGGAAATCTGAACGGCAAAGGCGGCTTCAAACTCTCCCTTCGCGGCGAGAACCCCACCGCGGATCGCAATGCCTTGACCAAAGACATGCTTGCCCGCCGGACCGACTCCCAGCGGCCGGCGGAGAGTTTGCTGCTCAAGAAGGCCACGGGGCAGGTCCCCCACGAAGGGGGAATCCGGTTCGGTTTGCAAAGCACGGAATACGCGGTGCTCTTGAACTGGATCGCCGCGGGGTGCGTGGCGGACGAACCGGGGTTGCCGAAACCGGTGAAACTCATCGTCACGCCGCCGGGGCAGGTGATCGTTTCGCCGAGGGATCGCACAACTCTAAAAGTGGTCGCGCAGTTCTCCGACGGCACTTCGCGCGACATCACGGAACTGGCCACGTTTGAAACGAACAACATCGGCATCGCGCACATCCGCTCAACAGGTGAAGTCATTCGCGAACAAGATGGGGAACTCGTCGTCCTTGTCCGCTACCTGTCAACACAGACGCCGGTGCGGATCGCGTTCATTCCTGATCGGCCGGTGCCAGACCTGACGAAATGGCCGACGAACAACCCCATCGACCGCTTCGTTTACACCCGGTTATTGGAACTGCGGCTGCAACCCTCGGAACTCTCCTCCGATTCCACGTTCGTTCGTCGCGCTTACCTGGATGCCTGCGGTTTGACGCCGACGGCCGAGGAAGTCAAAGCGTTTCTCCACGACGCGCGCCCCGATAAACGGGCGAAACTCATCGATGAACTGCTCGCCCGACCGGAATTCGCGGGGTATTGGGCCCAAAAGTGGTCGGACGTCTTGCGAAATGAAGAGAAGTCACTCGACCGCAAGGGCGTGCAAGTTTTCCACCGCTGGATCAAAACCTGGATTGCCGACGACAAACCGCTGAACGAGTTTGCCCGTGAGGTCCTGACGGCCCGCGGCAGCACTTACGAAGTGCCGGCGACGAACTTCTACAGGGCCGTTCGCGATCCGTACACCCGGGCCGAGTCGGTCGCGCAGGTGTTCCTCGGCCTTCGCGTCGGGTGCGCTCGCTGCCACAATCACCCGTTCGATGCGTGGACCCAGGACGACTATCACCGCTTTGTGGCCCTCTTCAATCGCATCGACTACCGGGTGCTCTCCAACACGCGTAAAGATGACCTCGATAAGCACGAGTTCAATGGCGAACAGATTGTCATCGCGAAACCCGAAGGGGAACTGCCGCACCCGCGGGGCGGCGACGCGGTGCCGAAGTTTCTCGGTGCGAAAACGCCGGACTTGAGTGGCCGCGCCGACCGGCTCGGGGCACTCGCCGAGTGGGTTGCGGACCCGGCCAATCCGTTCTTCGCCCGGGCGCAAACCAACCGCGTCTGGTTTCACTTAATTGGCCGCGGACTCGTCGACCCGAACGACGACTTCCGCACGAGTAACCCCGCGGTCGTACCGCCGCTGTTGGACCACCTCACGGCCGTGTTCACCGCAGGTGGCTACCGTTTAAAGCCGCTCGTCCGGCATATCATGCTCTCGCGGGTCTACCAACTGTCATCGTCCACGAATGAGTCGAACGCTCACGACGATGCCCACTTTGCCCGGGCTCTGATTCAACCGCTGGAAGCCGAGCAACTGCTCGATTCCCTCACCCGCGTCGTCGGTGGCACCGTCAAGTTCCCCGGCTACCCCGAAGGCACCCGGGCCGGGGAGATGCCCGCGTCGCCCCTATCCGGCCGCCGCGGCAACAGCGACGGCATGGGGATTCGCTTCCTCAAAGTCTTCGGCAAACCGGACCGCCTGCTCACCTGCGAATGCGAACGCTCCGAAGACGCGGGGATGTTGCAAGCCTTTCAATTGCTGACTGGCGAACTGCTCCACGGCATGATCCGCGACCCCGACAACCACCTCGGCGACTTGCTCCAGGCGAACACCTCCGATGCGACCATGCTCGAAGATCTCTATCTCTCCGCGCTGGCCCGCTACCCCACTGCGACCGAACGGGAGAAGCTGCTCGGTTACGTGAGCCAGGCCAAAGAACGCCGCACCGCGTGGGAAGACGTGCTCTGGGGTCTGGTCAATTCGAAGGAGTTTCTCTTACGGCGTTAATCGCAACGAATCAGTTCGCCCCGCGTCGCCAGCGTGGCAACGACGCGGTTAATGTTCGTCTTCTCCACACCTTTCTCGCCTTGCATCAGCAGGGTATGCACGAGCAGAACATTCACGAAGCAGTGCGGGCACTTCGGGCATTTGGCCACCTGGAGTTGCCCCGCGTTCCCCGCGGCCATCGTTTCGGTTGCAGCCACGATGCCCGTTTCATCGTTCGCGTTCACCACCGACACGAGTTGAACGAACGACTGGGGGTTCACGTTGTAACTCGAATTGGCCATGTATTGCAGGCACGACTCGCAGTACGGGTACGATTCGTTATCGCTCTTGGTCGTCACCCAGGCGGCGATCGAAGCAATCAGGGCACCGAGCATGGCCTCGCCAAACATGAGTGCGAAGGCCCCGTCATTTTGCAGCCCCTTGTTAGTTTGCGGCGAACTCTCGGTGAATGCCATGCCGATAATGAGCATGATGATCTGAGCGAGTCCTACCGTGAAGATGCTGGCCAGACCGGGGATCATTGTGCTGCGGCACTCGCCGAGGCGGGCAAAGTAACTCAGGCACTTCGCCATCCCGACCCCCGCACCGATGTAAATCATCACGAATGCCGCGAGCGCTAGCACCACTCCCATGATGATCCCCGCGATCGCGATGAAACCGCTGTCCATCGAAGCCGCGATCCCGAACACAATCGCCACGACGATCACGGCAATCACGCTCAACACGAGTCGAAGCACCACGAAAGCAATCAGGCCGACGACGCTGCCGAGGGCAACAAACGGATATCCTGAACTCGGCATGATTCCGCTGGGGACATAGGTCTGCGGAACCTCGGGGAATTCTCGGTTCAAGATTTTTGTCACCCGGAGTGTTTCAGACGCCGAGCGGACCGAGCCATCGAAAATATCGAAGAGTTCCTGCTCGGGGCTCACCTCTGGCGAATCCTCCAGTGGCTGGGCGACATGCATCGCGGGAGCGGGGGACCGTGGCGGTCGACTTGGTTCCGGGACCGCCCATGGCTTGGGATTCGCACGCGGTTCGATTCTCGGTGCGGGAATCGCCCGCACCGGCATGGGAGCAGGTTCCAGGTCCTGCATTACGGGGCGAGGTACCGAGGCTTCCACGGACGACGCCAGGACCTTCTGAGTACAAGTTGGGCAGGGCACGATCTTCTGAGTGGATCGGCTCTTCACTCGCAACCGGCTCCCGCAACCGTTGCACTGACCCGTCAGCATGTGGAATGTGCTCATCATTCGCTTCACTCAAAGAACCAGGGAGGGCGGAGCGCCTTCGAAGCGTCCTGTCTTTTAGCCGGGGATTAGGAGTTCGATCTGACAAGGCTTCTCGAAGAGCAATGCTGTCTACTCAACGGGGCGAAGGAAAAACCCCCAAGCGTTTCGTTGCATCCCCTCAAACGGTGCCGACGGCCTAAGCTAAGCACCAAGTCCGATGACCGTAGCGACTTTCGAAACGACTCCCTGCACCTGGAGTTCTTGTGAGCGAACCCATCCCCGCCCCGCGGTCGACGCACGCGGTTGCCGATCTGGAAATCAAAGATGCTCAACTGATTTTCTCGTCGGTGTGGACGGACCTCCAGGAACATCACGGCCGCGATGCCCTGCGGTTCCCGCGCGAGTTCATCTGGCTCGGGGGAGCCCCCGGCGCCGGAAAAGGGACGAACACGCCGTTCATCGCCCAAGCCCGCGACATTACGGCCCCGGCGATCGTCATTAGCAACTTGCTCACCACGCCGCAGGCCATCGCCATCAAGAACTCCGGGCAGATGGTCGGCGACCGCGAAGTCATCGGCCTGTTGCTCGAAGAATTGCTCGATCCCCAGTATCAAGACGGCGTCATCGTCGATGGGTTCCCCCGCACGAAAGTGCAGGTCGAATGCTTGAAATTGTTCTACTACGCCATGCTGGAACTGCACGCCGAGCACCGTAGCGGCGCGACGGCCAAGTTTCACCGCAAGCCCATGTTTCGCATTTGCCTGCTGTTTGTGACCGAGGATGTGAGCGTGCAACGGCAGTTGAGCCGAGGCCGCGCTATCCGGGAGCACAACCGCCAGGTCCGCGAATCGGGGATTGGCGAGTTGCTCGAAGAACGAGTGACCGATCTCGACCCCGAGCTTTGCCGGAAGCGGTACAAGGCGTTCAAAGACGCGAATTTCGATGCTCTGCAATCGTTGCGAAAGATCTTCCACTTTCACTTCATTGATGCCGAGTGCGAACTGCCTGAGGTGCAGAAGAACATTCTGCGGGAGTTCACGTATCAAAGTTCGCTCGAACTGAGCCCCGAGGTGTTCGACCTGATTCAAAACATCCCGGTGGCCCGGCAACTCGGATTGCACGCCCGCCAAGAGTTGGTGAGCCGGTTGGAAGATTACGAAGAGAACCACCTGGATTTATTGCGCCGCGGCGTCAAGTGGATCGAGTTGAAGATCATTCCGATCGTGCGCGCTCACGCGATGTCGGGGCACGCCCAGATCAACAGCGAAGAAACCATTCTCGAAGACCCAATGGCCTTGCGAATGGTGATCGACATCCTCTGGGAACGCGGCTTCCATGCCACGGTGGATATTCACCGGGTGGAAGTGCCCGAGCGGATCGATCCGAGCACGTGGGACATCATTTGTCGCACGAAGAAGGTGTATCAGATTGAGGTGCGCTATCCGCCGTCGGACATTCGGCGGGGGCACTAACCGAGATCGCCGACGCGCACCCGGCCGAGGGCATCCGCCTGCCAGAACTGGCGTGTGGCCACGTCCAGGCAAGTCAGCCAGCCGCCGGCGTAGGCGTGCGTATCGATGCAAATCGTGTCGCCGAGGTCGAGCGGTTCACCGCTGCGTTGCGAGGTGTGCCCGCAGATTACGGTTTTGCCCGATGGGTGGCGAATCGGTACTGTGAGAAACTCCCAGAATAAACTCTCTTCCGTTTGCTCGTAGAGCGGAATATTTCCGATGAGGTTAGCGTGAACGAAGATGTGCGTTTCGGTTTCGTGATAATCCACGCAAGTTTTCTCCAAAAACTCCCAGTGGTCCTCCGGAATGACCGAGAAAGTGCCCGAGATTCCTGGGGCTGTCCCGTATGAGGCGAGCGTTTGGGCCCCGCCGACCGAGAACCACATCCGCCGTTCGGATTTGTCGTCGCGGGCCCGGACCATCATCAATTCATGATTGCCGCGAAGGCAAACGACGGCGTGCGTCTTTCGCAAGGCGAGCAGTCGATCGATGACGCCCTTGGAGTCCGGGCCCCGGTCGACATAGTCGCCGAGAAAGATGAGCCGATCGTCGGGTTTCAGTTTCGCGGCCGCGAGTACGGTATCGAGAGCCGAACTCACGCCGTGAATATCACCGATCGCAAGGGTTCGCATAAGACTATCTTATGGTTGGCGTCCAAGGTGGAAATTCGGCACGACCCCGACGAATCGACTGGAAGGGCGCGACCCCCGGAGAAAATCCCCAACGAAATCGTGAGACGTTTGATTTTCGGTCCCGTTCTCGTTAGCATGGCCGTTCGTTGAGAAAGACACACTGTTCGACGTCTTCGTTGTGGAGAGGAGTTTAGACATGGGTCGCCGTGATCGCGATGATGATGATGACGACGATGATTACGATGATCGACCGTCCCGACGGTCGTCGTCCCGCCGGGGGAGTCGTCGCGGCTTCGAATGCCCGTACTGCGGGTACGATGGGTCTCCGCGGACGAATTCTCATATTTCCGGCGCTGGATGGGCCGTCTTTATCGTCCTGCTACTGGTCTTCTTCCCGCTTTGTTGGATCGGTTTGCTCATGAAAGACACGTACCGCGTCTGCGGAGATTGCGGAGCGAAATTGGGGTAAGGCAAGTGACACAAATAAACCTATCAACGAGTCCAGAGGGTGCCATGCCCACGGCTTTGCGTGGGCATGTGGGGAGTCCAACATGCCCACACAAAGCCGTGGGCATGGCACCCAACTTTGATTGGTAAAATATTAACCACCTAATGCCTAAGACGACTCCCCCGAGCGGAACTCGCCCGGGGATTGTCATCCCTTGAGGAGGTAGTAAGCCGCCCCGCCCGCCGCGAGGGCAAAGACTACCACGGCGATGTAGCCCAATAGGACAAATCGCTTCAATCGGGCGTCGGCGGCCATGGCCTCTGGCGACCAGGACACGGCTCCCTGACTCTCGATGACCCGCTTGAAGACACCTTCGACGAACGCCTGATCGTGTTCCATCGTTCCGGTGGCGGCGAGGTAGCAGCCCCCGAGCATCGGAACCGTGGACAATTCGTCGTACCCCCCGACGGGCGGCAATCCGCGGGAAAGCAACTCCGCCAGTCGAGGACCGCGGTCGAACACGGCTCGCATTAACAAATAAAGATTGCGATTGTGATTCGCCGCCCCGGCGGCGCGCTGGGGTTTGTCGCCGGCATCGAACCGCAGGAATTCGAGAATCCACCGCGGCAACACCGACAGGCCGATCCACCGGGCGACGCCGGAAACCAGGCTGGCGATCTCATCCGGTTTGCCGACCGGCACAAGCGGGAAGCGTTGGCCGATTCGCTGCTTCAGCATGTCGGCCCGGAAGCCGCCCCGGAACTCCACGAAACCGCGGTTCACTTCGAGGTCGCTGACGACGACAAAGGTCGGATAGCGAAGCTGGAAGACGTCGCGGACCGCGGCGAGTTCCTGTTTCAAAAGTCCACAGCCGAGGTTGATCAGGTCGTTTCCATCCGTCGTGGACCACGGCACCACGGTGAGCACCCCGTTGATCGGGCACCACGGCTGGCGATCCCGGCGGATCAGTTTGCAAAGGTAGCGCAGGCGCCGCGTCAGGCGGGATTTCTCGTCGTCGTGCATCGTGACCGCGCGCTTCAGAACCACGGGAGCCGTGTTCGCCAGATCGGAAAGCTCGCGGAGTCGCGTTTGTTCGTCGTAACTCAGTTCTCGTTGCCCGGCCTCGCTGAGCAGCATGTGCATCTCGTTCTTCTCGACGTCGCTCATGCCGCCTTTGACGTGCGTGAAGTCGAGCGTCCCGCCCACGGGAATGTCTTTTTTTCCGCCCGCCACTTCGAAGCTATCGGCCGGGTTCGTGAGTTCGATGCAGAAGCGCGCCCAGGCGCTGGCCCCAGGGCAGACGACGAAGATGGCTTCATCCCAGGCGTAAATGCGGATCGAAGGGTCGCCTTTCCCACCCGCTCCGAGGCTGGGGGTGCGAATGATGCCTTTGACCCCGGCGGCCAAGAACAAAGCATCCAGCCCGGCGGCGGGGCGGCCCATCACCAAGAAAAGGGGGGCATCGCCCACGCCGAGGCCATCCGAAGTCATGCGCTTGACGGCTTCTTCCCACTCCTCGCGGATGTCCGGAAACTCGGCTTCTTCGTCATCGGCCGTCAGGAGTTTCCAGAGCCAGTACGCCAGCCAGGAGAAAATCACGAGCAAAACGAAGAGCGTGACGAGGAAGTACTGCTTGTATTGCGGAATCCGCGGCAAGTGGTTGTCGATGTAGGAGACATGAGGCTGAATGAAATAAATGCCCACGCACAGGCCGATAAAGAGGGCCAAGCCGATGAGCACCCGGAGCCAGGTCGGCCAGTTGCGGAAGTCGGCGGCATCGGCAAAGATCGGAAATACCAGGCCGCCGAGAGCTCGGATGCCTTGGATGATTCCGCTGAAGAACATCAGCACGCTAGTCATATCGAGCCCGCAATGGTCCGGGGAGAAGTTGAAAAACAGCGGTCGGTTTGGGCACCCATCACTTCACGAAGATTGCGAACGCCAGTGCAAACGCGGCGGCCCCACCGATGAGAAACGCGATGCGAAACATCGTGGCCAGTTGCTTCGGACCGCGGAGGGCGGGCACCATCGTCGGCGCTTCGCCCACCTGCGGGGCGAGGAAGTCCGTGCTTCGCGCGGTGAGCACTCGCTTGCGAACGTTCTCGACCCACTGCGGGGGGTGAACCTCGGGCTTGATCGCCTTGGGTTCGCCGCGAAACCCGAGCATCACGCACCAAAGATAGGCTTCAAGGGCTTCCGGGCTGCCGCGGGGGCCTTCGGCTTTGCGGGCCTGATCCCAGAACCGCCAGGCCCGCTGTTGAGCCCCGCCATAGAGGCGGACTTCGAGGGTGTCTGCGAGCCACTGGTCGCGCCACCAGCTGGGAACGGATTGCGAGAGGAAGATTTCATCCAACCAACAGGCGAGGGCGTAGCGGACGCCGAAGAAGCGACTGTTGAGGTCCTGGGTCTGCGTGCCGCGGCCGGCAATCGTGGCCATTTCCCCGTTGTAAATGGGGTCGTATTCCAGTTCGCCCCCGGCAATCAACAGGCTGACGAGTTTGGCGTGTTCGGCCTCCAGGCGCGGATTCTCCTGCCGCTCGAGTCGCTCGAGCAGTTCGAGCCCGGCCCCGATCACCTCGTGAATTCGGCGAACAATCTTCTCATTCATGGCAAGTCAACGTCCCGGGCAACGACAAGGGGTTCGGGTTAGCTGCCCTGAGCCGACGGCAGCACGACGTAGAGCGTGAATTTCAAGTTCGTCGTTTTTCCATCGGCCTGGATGGCGACTTCCTGGCGACCGTCCATGTTCCCGACGATCAGCGATTGATTCAACCGGATCGCCAGATTGTAGGTATTACTAATGTGGAACCATTCGTCCTTGGAGACATCCCGGTTGACCCGGAAATATGTGAGCGACTGCGATGCGGGCAAGACCGGCGGCGGTTTGTGGTCGTGGACGAAATCGAGCCCCCGCAAGCCATCGCGGAAAATCGTATCCACGCGTTCCTGAGCCCCGATCTTCATGTTCAAGCGACCCGTGAGAAGTCGAACGCAGTCGGTTGTGGATAAGACCGATTCGACGCCGACGAGCACCTGGCAGGCCGGGGCGAGCCAGTCGGGGTCGATTTTGACGCGCATTTTGAGGCCTTCGCCGGTGAAAACGCGGAGTTCGTACCCCTGATTGAAGTCTTCGGTGAGCAGATCGTCGAGGTAGCGCTTGACGGTGTAGAAGCACTTGCCGAGGTCGTCGTGGTCGTACACGGGGAGTTCGGGAAGCGTCGCGCTTTTGCCGAAGACCGACAGTTTGCCGACGAGCCGGCAGAGTTCGAGGTACCCCATCAACGGGTGAACGCCATCGGCCTGAGCGATGACGCCGAAGGCGGCACAGGCTTCGTTGAGCGTGCGCAATCGTTCGAAGATTTTCCGCTGTTCGGGGTTGTTGCTATCGAAGCGGATGTTTTGATCTTTGACGGTCCGGGCCAGTTGCTTGGCGAGCCCCGCAACGCGGTTGAAAACGGAGCCGATCACACCCTGTCCGAGCGGTTCCCAACCATCGCAGGCGAGCACGGGCGGAATGTACGGCT
>Ga0105047_10013163_pt1 | contig 13259 bp, 11 predicted proteins | sample MAT04_FD_78384 | JGI IMG/M metagenome (GOLD analysis project Ga0105047, IMG submission 78384) | Freshwater microbial communities from Lake Fryxell liftoff mats and glacier meltwater in Antarctica - MAT-04 (megahit assembly) | ecosystem: Environmental > Aquatic > Freshwater > Ice > Liftoff... | reverse complement strand
GTTCGCGAAGTGATTGGTCGACATCCGTGGGTGATTGGCCTGATGGAGTCGCGGCGAACCCCCGGCCCTGCCACGTTGCATCATCACGAAACGGTGATCGCCCTCTTGCGCCACTCCGGCTTCGCCCACGATGCGATCGCCCATGCGATCGCGTTCCTCGACGCCTACGTGTACGGCTTCGCCCTGCAGGAGGTGTCACTGCCCTTCGACGGCCCCGATGACGTGGCCGAACTGGCCGAGGAGATCCTCGCCCAGATGCCCGCCGGGAAGTATCCGAACTTCGTCGAGTTCGCCCGGCAACACGTGCTGCAGCCCGGCTACGACTTCGGCAACGAGTTCGACATCGGCCTCGGCATGGTGCTCGACGGCATCGCAGGCCTCGCGAATACATCGACGACCGAGGACCCAGCGGGTCTTCGTCCACGTTGACGAAGGTGGTTGCGATCAGCTCAACCGCCTCTACCGTACTAAGTATGTTTACTAAGTACGGTTCAGGAACATCGACGTGATCTCGATCAACAGCATCACCAAACGATTCGCCCGCGGCGTAGAGAGCCGACTCGCCGTCGACGACCTCACGTTCGACATCACGTCCGGCAGGGTCACTGGTTTCGTCGGCCCGAACGGCGCCGCGAAGTCGACGACGATGCGCATCATGGTCGGACTCACCCGCGCCGACCGGGGCGAGGTGCGCTTCGATGGCGTGACGCACCGCCAGCTGCCACATCCGTCGCGCGTGGTCGGCGCGGTACTCGACCCGCGGTGCATGCACCCTGGGCGCACCGCACGCCAACACCTGCGTGCGACCGCGGCGCACGGTGGCATCCCCAGCCGCCGCGTCGATGAGGTGCTCGACGATGTCGGCCTGACTTCGGTGGCGAACCGGCGTGCCGGCGGATTCTCGCTGGGGATGCGGCAGCGTCTGGCACTCGCTGGTGCCCTGCTCGGTGAGCCGAACGTCCTGCTGCTCGACGAGCCGTCGAACGGACTCGACCCGCAGGGAATCCACTGGCTCCGCGCTCGGCTCTCGGCGTTCGCTGCGGCGGGAGGCACGGTCTTCATCTCGAGCCACCTCATCAGTGAACTGAGCATCTTCGCCGACGACCTGGTGGTGATCGGCGGGGGACGGCTGCTGGCGGCCGAGTCGGTCGCAGAGATGACTCGCCGCGTCGACCGGTCGGTGTCGGTAGCGACACCGAGCTCGGCCGAACTCCTCACCCTGCTGCGAGAACGACACATCGACGCCATTCGGATCGACGACCGGATCCAGGTGCGCGGTGCGAGCGCGGACGAGATCTCTCAGCTCGCCCATTCCCATCACCTCCGCATCACCGAACTCAGCGAGGTCTCCACCTCGCTCGAAGACATCCTCCTCGAACTGACCCGCTCCGCCACCGAGTTCACCGCCGCATGATGAGCCAAACAACCACCAGCCTCCGCAACCGTCGCAACGACCTCGCCGCACTGCCTGGCGCACTGCACAGCGAGTGGATCAAGGCCATCTCGCTGCGATCCAACCGGGCACTCATCCTCGTCGCGTTCATCGGTGGCGCAGCCACCAGCATCCTCGTCGGCACGTTGGTCAACAACGAGATCCTCTACGTTACCGACGTCGCCTTCTACTGGACGGTGGTGAGCGCGATGTTCGCCGCCGTCTGCGGCGTCGCGTCATTCACCTCGGAGGTGCAACACGGCACGTTGCCAATGCTGCTCACCGCTCGACCGTCGCGATGGTGGCTCGGGCTGACCAAGCTGGTCACGACCATGGCATTCGGCGCAACCATGGGCATCGCCGGTGTCGCCGGTGGCCTGGCCGGCGCCGTGCTCACCGACCTGCCGAGCGGGCACGCGGGACGGATCCCGGCGACGATTGCCTGGGCCCTCGGCAACACCACGCTGTCGGCCGCGCTCGGTCTGGGAGTCGGCATGATCGTGCGCCACGGGTCCGCCGCGATCTCCGGACTGCTCATCTGGGGCCTCGTCGTCGAGAACCTGCTGACGGTCTTTCTCCCCGCGTCACTCGTACGGTTCCTCCCCTTCTACGCAGGCACGAAGCTCTTGGGGATCGAGTCCGATCTGGATTCGGCCGAGGCGATCGCCAACGCACTGAGCCGTCCCCAGAGCGCATTGGTCCTGGCAACCTACGCCGCAACCGCAATGGTGGTCGGCGCGATCCTGCTCAACCGACGCGACGTCGAGTGACAATCCCCGATCCGATCACCAGTTGATCGTGGTTCTCTCGGGTGTCCAACCGGGACGGGGGAGTGAATCGAGCAAACGACGGGTGTACGCGTCTTGCGGATCAGACAGGACGCGAGCGGTCGAACCGACCTCCACGAACCGGCCATGGCGCATCACCGCGATGTCGTCCGACACGTTGCGAACGACGGCAAGGTCGTGGGAGATGAACACGTACGCCACGCTGGTGGCGCTGCGGATGTCGTTCAGCAGATTCAGCACCTGGCTCTGAACCGACACGTCGAGCGCAGAGACGGCCTCGTCGAGCACGAGGATCTTCGGCGTGGGAGCGAGTGCACGCGCGATCGCTACCCGTTGCCGTTGGCCCCCCGACAACTGGCTCGGGAGCGACTCGGCGTGACGTTCATCCAGGCCGACCTGCTCGAGCAAGTCGAGCGCACGTCGCCGGCGGCTGCCACGATCGAGATCGGTGTGCAACGCAAGCACTTCGTCGAGGCAGGCAGCAACCCGTTGGCGTGGGTCGAGCGACGTGTAGGGATCCTGGAAGACGATCTGGACATCGCGTGCCTGACGCCGGCGGCGGGCTCGAGAGATCCGCCCCGCCTCGCGGATTCGTCCGTCGACTTGGATCGAACCCGCGCTCGGTCGTTCCAGCCCGAGCAGCATCCTTGCGATCGTCGTCTTGCCCGAACCGGACTCGCCGACGATCGCCAACGAACCGCCCCGATCGACATCGAAGTCGATGGCGTCGACGGCCACTACCGGATCCGCGCGGCCGCGCGAGACGAACTCCTTGCGCAGACCGCGCACGCGCAACAACGCGTCACTCATCGCAAACTGCGCCGTCGTGATGGTCGAACGGAGCCGAGCCGTTCGTCCCGCGCACACGCAAGCACGCAACGTGCAGCGAGCCGGTCGTCACGAGCTTGGGTTCCATGACTCGGCATTCGTCGATCGCATGATGACAACGCGGGTGGAAGGCGCAGCCGGTCGGTGCCTCGAACGCAGCCACGGCGCGACCAGCGATCACGGCGAGTCGATCGGCGGGTGCGTCGAGCATGGGACGCGATGCGAGCAGTGCTGCGGTGTAGGGATGACGGGGGGCGGAGCGAAGCGCTTCGGACGGCTGATCCTCGACGATCGAACCCGCATACATGACCGCCGTCCGGTCACACGTGGCTGCAGCGAGTTCGAGGTCGTGAGTGATGAACAGGATCGCAAGTCCCGAATCGCGACGCAGCTCCGACAGGATCGCCATCACCTCTGCCTGGGTGGTGACGTCGAGGGCGGTCGTGGGCTCGTCAGCCAGGAGCAATCGCGGCTTGGACGCCAACGCAGCGGCGATCATCACCCGTTGCAGCATGCCGCCAGAAAGTTCATGTGGATACTGACGAAGTCGCCGATCGGGATCGCTGATCCGCACGATGTCGAGCAGTTCGCGCGCCCGGGTGGTCGCCGCACGCGAACTCAGGCCGTCGTTGACGCGCAGACCTTCGGTGAGGAACGAGCCGATCGTGTGCAGTGGATTGATGTGGGCGCGTGGGTCCTGGAAGATCATTGCGGTATCGGAGTTGCGCATCGATCGCAGTTCGCTCAGCGTCAGCTCGAGTACCTCACGGCCGTCGAGGCGGATCGACCCACTGATCACGGCGTCGCCTGGAAGCAGACGCAGGATCGACCTTGCCGTCATCGACTTTCCCGAGCCCGACTCACCGACGAGGCCAACGGACTCGCCGGCCGAGATGGTGAGCGACACGTCGCGCACGACCTCCCGCCGGACACCGTCTGACTGCAGCAACACGCGGAGGTGTTCGATCTCGAGCAGGGCGGTCATCCTGCCCTCCGTTGCCATCGTCTCGTCGACCCACCGAGACGTTCGCCAAGAACGGAGAAGGCCAGCACGGCGATGAACAGCATCGCTCCGCCGAACAGCGACTGCTGGGGGTGACCTTGGATGATCGATGACTGACCACCCGCCACCATCACCCCCCAGTCAGGAGTGTTCTGCGATGCGCCGACACCGAGGAACGACAGCGCGGCGAGGTCGATCATCGAGTATCCGAACGTCAGCGTGGTCTGAGCAAGGACGAGACCGGAGAGATTGCCGAGGATGTGACGCGACGCAATCCGCCATCCCGATTGACCCTGCACCCACAGTGCCGACACGTATGGCTGCTCGACCTGCTGCAGTGCGGCTGACCGCACGATGCGTGCGACGTAGGGCAGGTATGCGATCGACAGTGCAATAACGGCTGCGGTCTGGCCCGAACTGAGCACCGCTGCTGCGATGAGGGCGAGGAGGATGCCGGGGAAGGCGAAGACGATGTCGAAGACGCGCGACAGCACGGTATCGACCCACCCACCGCGCCATGACGCGAACAGCGCCATGGCGGTGCCGACGACAGTTGCGAAAAAGGTCACGATCAGCGGACCGAACAACGAACTGCGCGCGCCCCACACCATCCACGACAGCAGATCCCGACCGTTGCTGTCGGTACCGAGGAGATGACGACCGGACGGCCCGGCAAAGCGATCGGCGAGGCCGGTCTTGGCCGGGTCGGGAAGCGGCAGCACGGGTGCGAGCAAACCCATCGCCACCAACAACCCAATGACGATGAGGGCGGCCACTCCCGAACGTCCGAGCTTCTGTCGCACCGACGTTCGGCGGCCACGGCCGCCTTCGATATGAGTTGCGTCTCCGATCGCACCGGCTGCGACACCGTCACCAGGCCTCCCGGCGAAGATGTCGGTCACGGTCGGCCCTTTCGGTCAAGGCGCGGGTCGATCAGGCGGTAGACGAGGTCGACCGAGGTGTTGACGACGACGAACACAGCGACCAACAGCAGCGCCACGGCCTGGACGACGGCGAAGTCCTTGCGCGCGATCGCCTCGACGAGCAATGAGCCGATCCCGTTCAGGCTGAAAGCACGCTCGACCACGACCGTCGTGGCGATCAGTCCTGCGATCGTCAGCCCGGCGACGGTGATGATCGGGATCATTGCATTGCGCAGGACATGACGGCGAACCACGGTCCGCCATGGCAGACCGCGTGCGAACGCTGTCTCGACATGCTCACGGTCGAACTCGGCGAGGATGGCCGCGCGCGAAACGCGTGCGACGTACGCGGTCTGACCGAGCGCGAGTGAGATCGCCGGGAGCACGAGGTGGTGGAGCCGATCGGTGAGGCCATCACCACTGCCGATCGGGGGGAACCATGGCAGTCGCACCGCGAAGACGGCCACCAGCGCCACCGCCGCGACGAAGCTGGGGATCGCCTGGGCGATGACTGTTGCGAACATCACCCCGGTGTCGACGCGTCCACCACGAGTCCCGGCGAGCACGCCCGAGCCGACGCCGAGCACCACGATCAGGACCGAGGCCATCGCAACCAGCATCACCGTCGTCAGCAGCCTGGCCCCGATGAGGGAGGTCACCTCGCTCTTGAAGACGAACGACTGTCCGAGGTCGCCCGTCACCACGTCGCCGAGCCAACGCACATAGCGGACCACGACCGGATCGGCGAGGTGGTAACGATCGATCAGCGCCTGGCGGGCGACCGGACTGAGCGTGCGCCCGCCCGACAGCGCGACGATCGGATCGCCCGGAACCAGTGCGAGCGCGCCGAACACGAGCAGGCTGGATACCAGCAGGGTGACCACCAGGCCGAGCAGCCTGCTCGCGATCAACTTGAGCATTAGCAGAGCGCCGTCACGGTGCGCTCAGATACGCCGCCCACGGCGTGTACATGGTGGCGGGAACGCCGACCGGTGTGCCGGTGATGCGCTTGCCGAGCCAGGTCGGGGAGGCCAGATCGAGCATCGGAATCCACATCAGGTCGTCTCCGAACATGATCTGACGGGCCTCGACGAGCAGATCGGCCCGCGCGCTGTCGTCGCTCTCTGCAACGGCCTGGGCGAGCAAGTCGTCGACTTTCGGATTGGTGTACTCGAACGGGTTGAAGATGCCCGGCAACGTGATCGGCAAGAATGCTTCGAGCGGGTCCGGGTAGTCGGTCCACCATGGGGTCATGTACAGATCCGTATCCACTCGCGTCGCCGGGTCGTACAACCAGTAGACGTATTCCTGCGCTGGTGGGGTCTCGACCGTCATCGGGATACCGATCGATTCGGCGGCGTCGGCAATTGCGTTGGCGGTGAGCACGTACGCTTGCGCGCTGCCAGGCGCCCACAGGATGAGCGGTTTGGTGATCTCTCCTTTGTCGGCCACGTAGTCGGCGAGCAGTTCCTCGGCCTTGGCGACATCGGCCGTGTCGGGCGTCGGCAGTTCCGCGTAGGAGGAAGCGAACGTGTCGGTCGCGTAACCCCACGTCGATGCAGAATCGATCGACTTGCCCGGAGAGGCAAACCCGCCGAACGCAGTCTCTGCGAGCAGCGTGCGGTCGATCACCAACGACACGGCCTGACGAACCCGTACATCACCGAGCGGCCCGTCGGTGTTGGGGATCATCATCAACGTCTCGGTCGATTCACCCCGATACAGCGTGCCCATGTCGGACGCATCCTGCAGCGTCGGCACCGACTCCATCGGCGACTTGAACGTACCGTCGATCTCGCCGGTCAACAAGGCTGCAGTCAGCGCTGCGCTGTCCGAAATCGGCCTGAACACAACTTCTTGCACGGCGGGAACGAGGTCCGGGTTCCAGTAGTCCGCCGCCTTCTCGATCACGATCGAGTCACCGGGCGTCCACGACCCGAACTGGTACGGACCAGTGCACATGATGCCGACGTCGGGCGTACCGTAGGTGTCTCCGGCTGCCTCGGCGAAGGCCCGCTCGATGACGACACCTGACGCCATCGACAACGACTTCCACAACTGTGAATCGGGTGCGCTCAACGAGATCGTGACCTGATCCGTACCGGTCACATCGACTGATGCGACGTTGACCCACATCGCCCCGAAGTAGCCACCGAGAGCTGGGTCGAGGTTGCGCCCGAGGCTGAACGCAACGTCGTCGGCAGTCATCTCCGCGCCGTCCCAGAACTTCACGCCGCTGCGGACTGTCAGCACCACCTTGGTCGGGTCGCTCAGGTCGATGTCCGATGCAAGCCCCGGCTCGAGTTGCAAGTCGGGGGTCAGCGAGACAACGCTCTCGCACATGTTGGACAGGATCGTGTTCTCCGGATACGCCCAGGCCCTGAGCGGGTCGAGCGAGGTTGCCTCGAATGGCACCGACCACGTGATCGAGTCGACTTCGGCGCCGCTTCCTGGTGGTGACCATCGGTCGTAGTGCGTGCCGTCGGAACCGGGCACGGTCCCCGGTGACGTGGCCAGGACCGAGTCTGCCGAGCCATCGGGGATCTCGCCGGTCGTCGCACTCGAACCGTCAGAAGCGATCGGAACCGATCCATTGGACCCCACTGTCGTCTCGGCCGACGTTGCCGCCGGTTTGTCATCACTGGAACAGGCCACGATGACAAGCGATGTCACAGCGAGCAGTGCGAGCGGCCGGATACCGGCCCTGGTGAACCTCATCGTGCTGACCCCTGTCATGTATGCGGTGATCCCCTATCCCCGACTATCAACCGATAGTAAGACAGCAGTCATGCGAACGTCAAGCGTTGTCGTCCGACTTCCACAGATGCCTGCGGCTTGCGTCAGGGATCGGTCAGGTGAGGTAGGTACCTGCAGCATCGGAACGATTGGCATCGTGGCGGACCGCATCGATCCGGGCCGGGTCGACGAGCAACGCCCGCAAGACGAATGACGCAGCCGTGTCCGGCAAGTCGCCGGCCCCGCTGCGCTGACGGCTGCCATGTGTCGAACGGATCACTTCGAAGCTCAACGCGGTCAGCACCGAGTGCACGAAACCCCTGCCATCCGGGTTGAACTCGCCATTGTCGACGCCCTGGCGGACGATCTTGTTGATCGAACGCTTCCAACGCGCCCATGCGGCCCGGTGCTCGACGAGTTCCAGTTCATCGAGCAGCGCATCCTGTAGTCCCCGCAGGTCAAACGGCATATCGTGGTACCAGCGGGTCTGCCAAGCAACGTAACGATAGAGCCGAACCGCCGGGCTGCCCGTTTCTGCGGCGAGCGCAACACTGACCTCGGCCGGGATGATCTGGTCGTAGTCGAACAACGCCGACACGATGTCGCGTTTGGACGCGAAGTGATTGAAGATCGACGGCTGCTGGATTCCGACGGCGTCAGCCACCTCGCGGGTGGTCGCGCCGTAGTAGCCCTTCACGCCGATCAGGCTGGACGCTTCGTAGAGGATCCGCTCACGGGTCGGCCACGAGTCGGGCGGCAAGGATCGGAGTTTGGCGAGATGAACAATGCGTGGATCTTCGGCGAGTCTCGTCCGCCGGTCCGTCGTCCCACCACGAACCTTGGTTCCCCGCCCAGATGCCATGGATCGCAAGTTTACCGGTGTCTGGTCAAGCACAATGATACTATCGCCCGATAGTCGAGACAGTGGAGGAGGGTCCATGTCCAGTCATTGGTTCCGTAACGGCGACGTGTACACGGTCGATGCAGCCAACCCGTGGGCACGGTCGGTCGTCGTGCTCGACGAACGTATCGCCTACGTCGGCGACGACGAAGGCGCACGCGAGCACCTGCGACCCGACACGGTCGAGGTCGATCTCGATGGCCGATTCTTGATGCCGGGCTTCGTCGACGGTCACGATCACCTGATCGGCGGTGGAATCGGCAAGCTCGGTGTGTCGCTCGATGGACTGGTCGGCAAGGATGCCGTCATCGAGCAGATTCGACGGTACGCGCTCGACAACCCGGACTTGCCGGTCATTCGCGGCCACAGTTGGACGCCGTTTCAGTTCGGCAACGGACAGCGGCCGCATCGGACCTGGCTCGATCCGGTCACTGACGTGCGACCGGCGTTGATGAACAGTTACGACTTCCATGATGGCTGGGCGAACACGGCGGCCTTCATCGCCGCAGGAATCGACGCGTCGACACCCGACCCCAATCCCCCGGCCTCGTTCTGGCCGCGCGACCCCGACGGGTTTCCATCCGGCTGTTGCTGCGACGGCGAGGCGTGGATGCCGATCGCGGCAGCCCTCGGGATGTTCTCGTTGGAAGCGGTCAAAGAAGCGATGCAAATGACGCTGTTCCCGGCGCCATCGTGGGGAATCACCACCTATTTCGACGCGAGCACCGTGGTTCGCGGGGCGCTCAACGACCGCGTATTCCAGCACCTGGTCGACCTCGACTCGGCTGGCGAGTTGCCGGTTCGGATCGTGGCCTCCCACGCACTTCGTGATCCCGAGATCCCGGTGGAGCAGTCGATCGAGCGGCTCCGTCAACTGAACAACGATTTCCGCTCCCCCAACGTGAGCATCACGACGCTGAAATTATTCGCTGATGGTGTTGGGCCGCAGCACACCGCGGCAATGCTCGAACCATACGCCGACGAACCCGACAACTTCGGCCCCTTCGTGTTCGACACTGATGCCATGAGCAGGCATGTCCTCGCCGCCAATGCCGCTGGCTTCGATGTGCACATCCACGCGTGCGGCGATGCAGGCGTCCGGGGCGGTCTCGACGCGAACGAGGCAGCCCAGCGCACGCTCGGCAGGACAGGCGCCCGAAACACGATCTGTCATCTCGAGTTTTGCAACCCGGCCGACATCCCACGCTTCGCCGAACTCGGCGTGACGGCAAACGGCACCCCGATCTGGGGAAGCGACTATCGCGGCGAGTTCCTCGACGCGTACCCGACGCTGGTCGGAACCGAGCGCCTCGAACGGGACTTTCTGCCATACGGATCCGTGCTGCGCAGTGGCGCAACGTTGACATTCGGCGGGGACTGCCCGGGTACCGAGATCCACGAGATCGCACCACTGAAGCAAATTGAGTCAGCCGTCACTCGTCAACGCCCCGGTCGTCCCGACGACCGCATTGCGAGCCCGCACGAACGGATGTCACTGGCAGATGCGATCCGCTGCTACACCGTCAACGGTGCATATGCACTGCGACTCGAAGACGAGGCCGGATCGATCACAGTCGGCAAGCAAGCAGACCTGCAGGTGCTCGCGACTAATCCGTTCCGTGTTGCATCGCACGAAATCCACACGATCGCTGTCGACGCAACCATGCTGGGGGGGCGCTTCACCCACCAACGCTGACCGGTTTGGGTCTCCATTGGTTCTGGACTATCAACCGATAGGTCGGATAGACTATCGGTCGATAGGGACAACGAGCAGGGACCGGCGTCAGGGCCGAACCCGAACCGAGAGATAGTTCGAGGATTGACAATGGAGACCACTCCCACCACGACGCTCGATGCGCTCATCGACCGCGAAGAGGCCGCGTTCGCCGAGCGCATGCCGACGTCTCATGACATGTGGCAACGCGCCTCGGACCTGATGCCGGGAGGGGTCACCTCCAGCTGGGCGAGTTCGCGGCCATTCCCAGTGTGGATTAGCCATGGCCAAGGCGGCCACGTCTGGGATGTCGACGGCAACGAATACGTCGACCTCCACGCCGGGTACGGCGTCAACGTGGTCGGTCACGCCAACCCAGCAGTCGTCGCGGCGGTGCAGCGCCGGGTCGGGCTCGGCACTCATTTCGCCCAGCCCACCGAGGACTCAATAGCTGTTGCTGAGGCACTGCGCGACCGGTTCGAGCTGCCGATGTGGCGCTTCAACAACTCCGGTACCGAATCGACAATGGATGCGATCCACCTGATGCGGGCCATTACAGGACGCTCGCTGATCATCAAGATCGAGGGCAGCTATCACGGTCACCACGACTCGGCGATGGTGTCGATCTTCCGCGGTATCGATCAACTGGGGCCGGTCGACAACCCCAACCGGGTTGCCGCGCCCGGTGTCCCGCAGGCAATGGCCGATCTGGTGCGGATCGTGCCGTTCAACGACCTGCAAGCCCTCGCGCGAGTTCTCGACGCCAATCGCGGACAGGTGGCCGGAATGATCATCGAGCCGATGATGATGAACGCTGGCATCATCCCGCCGGCCAAGGGCTATCTCGAGGGCGTCCGCGATCTCGTCCACCGCCACGGAGCGCTGCTCACTTTCGATGAGGTCAAGACCGGTCTCGTCGTCGACTGGGGCGGCGCCACCCGGCTGTTCGGAGTGCAGCCAGACATCGTCTGTCTGGCCAAGGCGCTCGGTGGAGGCGTGTCATGCGGTGCCATCGGTGGAACTGCCGAGGTGATGGGCGCAATCTCCGACGGTCGATACGACCAGATCGGAACGTTCAATGGCAATCCGCTCACGATGGCGGCGGCCCGTGCGGTGTTGACTCAGGTACTCACCCCCGACGTCTACGATCGTGCCGAGGTACTCGGCCAACAGATGATGAACGGATCAAAGTCTGCGCTCGCTGCACAGGGTCAGCCGTCGTACGGCACCGTGTTCGGGTTCAAAGGTTCGGTTGTGTTCCACGATCGGCCGGCAACCAACTATCGAGAGTTCCTCGAGATCGATACCGCCGTCAGCCACAGCCACTTCTTGTTCCAGGTCAACGGGGGCGTACTGCTGCCGCCGTGGGGCAAGAGTGAGTCGTGGACGCTGGGTGTCGCTCACACGGAAGCCGACGTCGAGCGCTACGTCGCCAACGTCGATCGGCTCGCTCGCGAGCTCCGCCCGATCCGTGACCGGCGATCGGAGATGTTCGGGGTGGGCACCTACAACTGACGAGGGGGCAGGCCGTTCCCGATCAGCGAGAACGAAAGAGCTCGCCTCGAGGCCGGCCGCCCGGTCGGCGCAAGGTTCGCGAAGCAACTCAGGAGCTTCGGCGGTGGTGATGACCGAAGCCCAGCATCTCCTCGATCGCCAGACCTCCATCGATGTCGTCGCTCACGGTGTCAGAGTGCGTTTCCCGACACCGGATCGAAGAGATGTACGCGTTCGGTGTCGACGGTGAGCTCGACGATCTCTCCGCGCGCAATCCGAGACCGAGGGTTGCACCGAGCGAGGAGTCGTGCACCCGCGGTCGGAGCTGCGATCTGGGCGGCGTCCTCGGCAGCATCGGTGAGTTGAGCACCACCCGCTGCCGTGGCGTCGGTGAGCAGATGCACCAACACATCGCTGCCCAATTGCTCGACGAGATCGACCGACAAGCGCAGACGTCGAGTCTGCGGCGCGGCAGTGTCGAAGCCCGCGTCCTCGACATCCTCAGGGCGGATGCCGATCACCACGGCGCGGCCCTCCCAATTCGTGAGCGCCTCGGACGCAGGAAGCTCCAGCCACTGCGAACCGAAGCGCACGCCGAGCGCGCCGTCGACACCGACGACGACGCCGTCGAAGAGGTTCATCGGGGGTGACCCGATGAAGCCCGCCACGAACAAGTTTGTCGGGTGCGCGTACAGGTCTGCGGGTGACGCCACCTGTTGCACCAAGCCGCGACTCATCGTGGCCACTCGATCGGCCATGGTCATCGCCTCCACCTGATCGTGGGTGACGTAGAGCGTCGTCGCACCGAGTCGCTTCTGGATGCGGGCGATCTCAGCACGCATCTGGACCCGGAGCTTGGCATCGAGATTCGACAACGGCTCGTCCATCAGGAACGCGCTCGGTTCACGCACGATGGCGCGGCCCATCGCCACACGTTGCCGCTGTCCACCCGACAACTGCTTCGGGCGACGCGCCAGCAGCTCGCTGATTCCCAACACCACGCCCACCTCGCGTGCCCGGGCGCGGCGAGTCGCCTTGTCGACGCCCAACATCCGCAGCGGGAAGGCCAGGTTGTCGACGACACTCATGTGCGGATACAGGGCGTAATTCTGGAAGACCATCGCGATGTCGCGATGTCGGCTGGGCACGTCGTTGACGAGCCGGTCTCCAATGCGGATCTCCCCGGACGTGGGGTCCTCCAGGCCGGCGACCATCCTCAGCGACGTCGTCTTTCCACAGCCCGATGGACCAACCAGGACGAGGAACTCTCCGTCGGCAATCTCCAGATCGAGGTGGTCGACCGCAAGCGTGCCGTCATCGAACACCTTGGTGACCCCATCGAACGAGATGCCTGCCATCAGCTCTCACCGTGCCGGGGCAACTCGCCGACGAATGCCCACGCGGCATCGACCTGGGCGTGGGTGATATCGACCAGATCGG
>Ga0105047_10013161_pt1 | contig 13261 bp, 9 predicted proteins | sample MAT04_FD_78384 | JGI IMG/M metagenome (GOLD analysis project Ga0105047, IMG submission 78384) | Freshwater microbial communities from Lake Fryxell liftoff mats and glacier meltwater in Antarctica - MAT-04 (megahit assembly) | ecosystem: Environmental > Aquatic > Freshwater > Ice > Liftoff... | reverse complement strand
TGCGCCGTCGTCCAGGGGACGACCGTCGCGCCACACCACTCGGCGGCCAGCCGGCCGCAACTGAGCAGAAAGGCATAAGCGTGCAGGAAGCACACACCCAGGTCCTCGTGGTCGGCGGAGGCCTTGGCGGCGTCGCGGCGGCCCTCGCTGCCGCCCGGCACGGCGCCACCGTCATCCTCACCGAGGAGTTCGACTGGCTCGGTGGCCAGCTCACCTCGCAGGCGGTCCCGCCGGACGAGCACCCGTGGATCGAGGACTTCGGCTGCACCGCCTCCTACCGTCAGCTCCGCGACGGCATCCGCGACTACTACCGCCGCAACTACCCTCTCACCGGGGCGGCCCTGGCCAAGCAGGACCTCAACCCGGGCGCGGGCTGGGTGAGCAAGATCTGCGCCGAGCCCCGCGTGGGCGCCGCCGTCATCGACGAGATGCTGGCCCCCCACCGCTCGACGGGCCGGATCCGGGTACTGCAGCCCGTCCGGCCGGTGAGCGCCGAGACCGACGGCGACCGCGTGCATGCCGTGGTCCTCCAAGACTTGCGCACTGGCGCGCGGACGAACATCACCGCCGACTACGTCATCGACGCCACCGAGACCGGCGACCTCCTGCCTCTGACCGGAACCGACTACGTGACGGGCTTCGAGTCCGCCACCGAGACCGGGGAGCCGAGCGCCCCGGCCGAGGCGGCGCCGGACAACATCCAGGCGCTGAGCATCTGCTTCGCCATCGATCACGTCGACGGTGACCACACCATCGGCAGACCTGAGCAGTACGACCACTGGCGCAGCGTCGCCCCGGCCTTCTGGGGTGGCAACCTCATCGGCTGGAACGCCCCTCATCCACGCACCCTGGAGATCGTCGAGCGCCAGTTCCAGCCCAACCCCGGCGATGATGCACTGGCGGTGTTCGCCGACCAGAGCCTGAACCCAGGCGACGGCAACCTGTGGACCTTCCGGCGGATCGCTGCCCGCGACCTCTTCGAGCCTGGCACCTACCCCAGCGACATCACGCTGGTGAACTGGCCGAGCATCGACTACTTCGACGGAGCCGTCCTCGACGTCGGCGAGGACGTGACGACCTCCCGCCTCCACGACGCCCGCCAGCTCAGCCTCTCGATGATGTATTGGATGCAGACCGAGGCACCGCGTCCCGACGGCGGCGCCGGCTGGCCCGGGCTACGCCTGCGGCCCGAGGTCATGGGGACGCAGGACGGCCTCGCCATGGCCCCTTACCACCGGGAGGGCCGACGCATCCGCGCCCTGGAGACGATCCGTGAGCAGGACGTATCGCTGGCGATCCGCGGCGACGCCGGCGCGCGCCGTTACGACGACAGCGTCGGGATCGGCATGTACCGCATCGACCTGCACCCCTCCACCGGCGGGGACACCTACATCGATGTCGGCGCCGAGCCCTTCGAGATCCCCCTCGGGGCGCTCATTCCGCGCACCTCCACCAACCTCCTTGCCGGCTGCAAGAACATCGGTACCACTCACATCACCAACGGCTGCTACCGCCTCCACCCGGTCGAGTGGAACGTCGGCGAGGTGGCCGGGGTCCTGGCTGCGACCTGCCTGCAGGACGGCACCACCCCACACCAGGTACACGCGGCCCCCGCGCTCGTCGAGCGCCTTCAGTCCCGGCTCGTCGCCGACGGCGTCGAGCTGCGTTGGCCGGAGCACGTCCATGGCTACTGATCCCGCACCCCGCACCCCCGACCGCCGCCGCCCGGCGCCCGGTCACGCACACAGAAGAGGAGTTCTCATGGTTCAGCGTCGAACACTCCCTGCTCTCGTCCTGCTCGTGCTCGGGGCCGGCGCGCTCGCCGCCTGCTCCGGCGCCACCGACGACGAGGGCGCTACGCCCACCGCCGCGGCAGCCGCCCCGGTCGACCTGCGCATGACCGTCTGGACAGCGAACGAGGACCACCTCGCACTCTTCGACGAGATCGCCGCGGAGTACGTCGCGGAGAACCCGGACACCGTCTCGTCGGTCACGTTCGAGGCTGTGCCGTTCGAGGACTACACGACCACTCTGACCACCCAGCTCGCGGGCGGGAACACCCCGGACCTCGCCTGGATCTTCGAGTCCAACGCACCGGAGTTCGTCCAGTCCGGCGCCCTGGCGGACCTCAAGCCGACCCTCGTGAACGCCGAGGGCTACGAGTTCGACGACATCCTGCCCACCGCCCTGGACCTGTGGTCCGCCGACGACGGGCTCTACGCCTACCCGTTCTCCAACTCCCCGTTCGTCATGTTCGTCAACACCGACCGCATCGCCGCCTCGGGCCAGCCCAGCCCGGCGGAGCTCGTCGGCTCAGACGGCTGGACCTTCGACGCCGCTCGCGACATCGCCAAGGCCTCCACCGACCAGCTCGGCGGTGCGGGCCTGATCGTCCGCGACTTCAACTACAGCCTCTGGGAGAACCTGGCCACGGTGTGGGGCGGCTGGGGCGCATCGCCCTGGAGCGAAGACGGCACCCAGTGCAACTTCACTGAGCCGGAGATGGTCGAGGCCATGACGTGGATCCACGAGGCCACGTTCACCGACGGCGCGATCCCCGGTCCCGGCACCAACGCCGACTTCTTCGCCGGGGACGTGACCATGACCATCACCCAGATCTCCCGCGCCTCCTCGCTGGACGGCACCTTCAACTGGGACGTCGTCCCGCTGCCTGCGGGACCCGCCGGCCAGCAGAACGTGATCGGCCAGGCCGGCATCGGCGTCTTCCAGAACGGCGCAAACCCTGAGATCGCTGCGGACTTCCTCGCGTACTTCACCAGCCCGGAGAACGCCGAGAAGCTCGCCACGTACTTCCCGCCGCCGCGACAGTCCCTGCTCAACACCGAAACCCTCGTGTCGGCGAACCCCCTGCTCAGCGAGGCGCAGCTGGAGTCGGTCGTCATCGGCGGCATCACTGACGCGACCACCAAGCCGTCGCACGCCAACTTCGCCCAGCTCCAGACCACCGTGCGCGGTGAGCTTGATGCCCTGTGGAACGAGGGCGCCGACATCGAGGCCGTCCTTGCCGAGGTCTGCGCCGCGGCCGAGCCGCTGCTGCAGGACTGAGTCATGACCGTCCTGGCCACCAGCCCCCGGGCGGACCGGCGTCAGCGCCGGTCCGCCTGGCGGCGCCGCGACGCCGCGACGGGGCTCCTCTTCGTCAGCCCCGCGGTCCTCGGCTCGCTCGCCTTCGTCATCGCGCCCCTCGTGGCAGTGGTCTGGTTCAGCCTCCACGAGTGGAACGTCCTCGCCGCGACCTTCACCTTCGAGGGCGCTGGGAACTACGAGCGCATGCTCGCGGACACGTCCCTGCACGCCGCGCTCGTCGCGAGCGGCTGGTTCTCCCTCGGCCTGGTGGTGCTCAACATCTCACTCGCGCTCGTCCTCGCCGTGCTGCTCAACCAGCGGCTCCCGGGCACCACCTTCTTCCGGGTCGCGTTCTTCTCCCCGGTGGTCGTCTCCATCGTGGCGTGGACGATCGTGTGGGGCTTCCTCCTGCAGGTGGACGGCGGCATCAACTCCGCCCTCGCCGCCGTCGGGATCGAGGGCCCGAACTGGCTACGCGGCAACGTCACGGCGATGGTCGCCGTCGTCGTCGTTCAGCTGTTCAAGAACGTCGGGCTCAACATGATCCTGTTCCTCTCCGCCCTGCAGTCGGTGCCGGAGGAGATCCAGGAGGCGGCAACCCTCGATGGCGCCGGCCCGTGGCGCCGGTTCTGGTCGATCACGATCCCCATGATCAGCCCCACCCTCCTGCTCGTCTCGATCCTCACCGTCGTCGGCTCGCTCGAGACCTTCGCCCTGATCGACGTCCTCACCCAGGGCGGTCCGAGCAACTCCACGACGGTGCTCGTGTACTACCTCTACCGGCAAGCGTTCGAGTTCAACGAGTTCGGGTACGCCAGCGCAATCGCGGTGCTCCTGTTCACGATCGTCCTCGCCCTGACGCTCCTGCAGTGGCAGACCAGAAAGCGGTGGGTTTTCCATGAAGTCTGACCGGACCGTCGCCCACGACCTGCCCGTCCCCGAGAAGGGGCCCGCGCCCGGCCCCAGACCGGCCTCGGCTGCGCCGCGCCGCCGCGGCCGAATCCGCCCCTGGATCCTCGTCGCGGTCATGGCACTGCTCGCCGTGCCATTCCTCTTCCCCACCTGGTGGATGGCGACATCCAGCATGAAGACGACCAGCGAGATCCTTCGCGTGCCGCCCTCCATCTGGCCGGACGCGCCCTCGTTGGAGCCCTACACCCAGGTCTTCGCGTTGCAGCCGTTCGCCCAGCAGTACTGGAACTCCCTCTACATCGCCGTGATCGTCACGGCAGGGACGATCTTCGTGGCCTCGCTGGCGGGGTACGCCTTTGCCAGGATCCAGTTCCCCGGGGCGAACTTCCTGTTCGTCGTCGTCCTCGTAGGCCTGCTCATCCCCACCGAGGTCACGATCGTCCCCCTGTTCCGGATGGTCAACTCGCTCGGGCTGATCGACACCCACTGGCCGCTCGTGGTCATCCCGATCCTCGGGGCGCCGAGCGTGCTGGCCACGTTCATCATGCGCCAGTTCTTCCTCGGCCTGCCCGGAGAGCTCGAGGAGGCCGGCCGCATGGACGGCCTGACCCGGTGGGGCATCTTCTGGCGCATCGCCTTCCCGCTGGCCCGCCCGGCGATCGCCGCAGTTGCGATCTTCACGTTCCTCAAGTCCTGGAACATGTACCTCGAGCCGATCGTCTTCCTCTCCAGCCGGGACAAGTTCACCCTTCCGCAAGCCCTGACACAGTACGTCGACGCCTACGGCGGGCCCATCTGGAACGTCCAGCTCGCCGCAACGACCCTCACGGTCATACCGGTCCTCGTCGTCTTCGTCATCGCCCAGCGCCACTTCATCCAGGGTCTCGCACAGACCGGCCTCAAGGGGTGACGCCGACCGCCTGACGAGGGGGCATGCGATCCGCGGCGTACCTGCCTGGCCAGCACCCTGGTCGTCTGCCCTTCGGCGCGTCGCCTGAGCCGAAACCGTTGAGACTCGGACCGCTCCGTGGGAGCTTGTGCCGCGCGAACGATGTTCGACCGGCCCGCGGACGTGGCCGGGCTGGCGGACGCGCTGGGTATCGGGAGCTTCGCGGTCCTGGGCGTCTCGGGCGGCGGGCCGTATGCGCTCGCGTATGCACCAGCGATCCCGGACCGGCTCACGGCAGTGGGCGTCGTTGCCGGGATGGGTCCGGCAGACGCCCCTGGCATGCGCGATGGCACCCGCTGGAAGATCCCTGGAACCCCACGGCTGTTGCGCAAGCCCCTCCTCGCCCTCATGGCGATGGGACTCAAGAGTCCTGCCCAGCTCGTGGCGCGCAGCAAGGACTCGTTCGCTGACCTCGACGCCGCCCTCCTCGACGAACCCGCCGTGACGGAGGCCTACGTGGCGATGCTCGCCGAGGCGGCGCGAGGCGAGGAGTCGACGTCACCCTCAGGTGCGGGCGGCTCCGATGCCGGGCGAGCTCATCGTCATCGGCTCCACGTCGAGCCCTGCGTCTGGCACCGGCTCCTTGGACTTCGCGATCGCGATGGCCAGGACGAGCAGCCCGAAGAGCGGCTTGGCGAGCACGTCGGCGATGGAGTAGCCCAGCTGGCGGATCACTTCGGCCTGGACGGGGTCGCTGATGAGCGACGGTGCGAGGTAGGCCAGCGGGTACACGCCCCACGTGATGAGGATGATGTACCGCAGGCCGTCCACCAGCTTGCGCACCCTGGCGGGCTGGCGCCCGAGGGAGCGGCCGAGCTCGACGAAGAGCACGTAGAGGATGTAGAGGAACGGGATCGTCGAGGCGATCCCGTAGAGGGTGCGCTCGGCCGAGTCGACGGCCGCGATCTCCCCGGGGTAGCCCAGGGCGATCATCGCCACCGCGGCGACGGTGAGCTTGACGAGCAGGATGCGGGTCGTCGCCTTGGCGAGCTTCAGCACGATGACCAGCTCGGCGAGCAGCAGCGGCACCGTCAGCAGCCAGTCGACGTACCGGTAGGCCTCGTTGAACGGGATGCCGTCCTGGACGTAGGTGCCGTCGACGTACGTGAACGCGTCCTGCCACGAGGCGAAGATGCGCAGGTAGTGGTAGAGCGCGATCGCGACGACCACGCTCGAGATCGTGACGGCGAGCTGGTTGGCCGGGCGGACCTGGTTGCGGACCAGCAGGAAGTACAGGAGGGCCGCCCCCATCGAGGCGATGACGAACGAGAACGCGTTGTAAACGAGGGCGAACTGACCTGCGGTCAGGACGAGCGTGGGATCCATCGGTCGGCTCCTTGGGAGATGTCCCGACGTCGCCGGGATCTGGTGGAGTCATCTCTACCATTTCAGTCGCCTTTAGTCCAGATTAGCGTCGGATCGTCTTCGTCGTATCATCGTGGGGTGGTCGACCCTCGGGCACTTCCCCTCTCCGACGCCGCGGCAGAGCTCGGCGTGCACTACCAGACGGCCTACAAGTGGGTCGTCTCGGGCGCGTTGCCCGCTGCGATGGTCCGTGGGCGGTACGTGATCGATCGCGACGTCCTGGCGGAGTTCGCCAGGCGCAGGGATGCACCCGTGGCGCCCCGGGCTCGGACGTCGGCAGGCCGACCCGAACGGCTGGAGCGCGCGGCGGACCGGGTGCACGACGCGCTGGTTGCGGGTGACGAGTCGGCGGTGCGCGCGATCGCCGCCACCCTGCGGACGAAGGGCGTGCCGCTCGCCGCTGTCCTCCAGGACGTCCTGACCCCGGCGCTGCACCGGATCGGTGACGCGTGGAGTGCGGGGGAGTCGTCGATCTGGGTGGAGCACCGGGCGTCGGCCATCGTCGAGCGGCTCCTGGGCCAGCTCCACGGGGAGACCAGGGGCCGGCGTCGTGGCACCGTCGTCGTGGCCGCCATGTCGGGGGACCTGCACACCCTGCCGTCAGCCATGGCGACCGCGGCACTGCGTGCGGACAACTGGACCGTCGAGCACCTCGGCAGCGACGTGCCGCCGGCGGACCTCATCGACTTCTGCGCCGAGCACGACGTCGACCTCGCCGTCATCACCGTGACCTCTGCCGACGTCGCGCCCGCTGCGGAGCGCACGGCCGACGTGCTGCGCGCGGCCGGGGTGGCGACCCTGGTCGGCGGTGCCGGTCGCACGCTCGACGAGCTGCGGATCGAGGCCCGCGCGGCCGTGCGTGCCGGACGTCCGCCGGGGGACGTCGAGGCTCCGGGGTGAAGGCGGCCGCGACGCGGTCCCCGCCCCGCCCGCCAGGTCAGTCGCTGACCTCGAGGAGGCCGTGCGCGCCCTTCTCGGCCAGGCTCATCTGGTGGTTGACGAGGGCGTAGTGGCCGGCTTCGACCGGGACCAGCTCGACGAACCCGCCCTCGGCTGCCAGCAGCGCCAGCGTCTGCGCGCCCGTGACGCCGGAGGTGAGGCCGTCGCTCGACACCCCGTGCCGCACGGTGTAGGCGCCCTCGCTCCAGACGGTGTCGAACTGCGTCCCGACGACGTGGAACGACCATGAGGCGTTCGGCCCGGCGTCCAGGACCCAGATCCGGACCCGCTCACCGGCTCTTGCCGCGAGCGGGTGGGCGTCGTACTGGAACGCGCGCCCGTTGAACCCGACGACGTCGGGGATCCCGGCCGCCACCTTCGCGGCGTCCGCCGGTGCGCCGTCGGCGCCGAGGTACTGGTCGGACTGGACCAGCACGAACTGCCGGTCGACCGGCTCCAGGTCGACCGGCTCGATGACGACGGCACCGAACATCCCGTTGGCGATGTGCTGGGACATCGGCATCGTCGAGCAGTGGTACATCCAGATCCCGGCGCGGGTGGCGGTGAAGGTGTACTCGAGGGACTCGCCGGGCTCGATGGTCCGCATCGGTCCGTCGGGCGCGAGCTCACCGGCGTGGAAGTCGATGGAGTGGCCCATCGTCCCGCCGTTGACCAGCGTGATGCGGAACGTGTCGCCGACCCTGCCGTGCAGCACCGGCCCGGGCGAGGAGCCGTTGTAGGTCCAGACCGTACGGGCCAGCCCGGCGGCGACGTCCTGGACCTTCTCGGTGACGGTGAAGGTCACGACGTGATCGGTCGTGGCCTCCAGCGGCGGGAGCTCGGCGGGGGACGGGGTCGCGGTCGCGGCGGCTGCGAGCAGGTCAGCCATCGTGGGGACCTGGACGTCGTCCTGGAGGTCCCGGACCGCGCCGGCACCGGCGGGCCCGCCGACAGCGATCACCTGGAGCGCCATGCCCATCTGGCGGTGCCCGGGCAGGGAGCACCAGGCGTCGAGGTTGCCGGTCACGACACCGACGTCGAGTGTCGCCTGGGTTCCCGGCGCGATCGACTCGGTCGCGGACCCGTTCGCGAACACGAGGTCGTGGCGCTGGTCGCCCTGGTTGGCGAAGACGACGCGCAGCGTGTCACCGGCGGGGACCTCGATCGACGACGGCGTCAGCGTCATCCCTTGAACTGTCACGGTCACTTCGGTGGTGTGGCCGGTGGCAGGGACGGTCGTGCCTTCGGTGGCAGGGCCCTCAGCCGCAGCGGTCACCGCGGCTGAGCCCAGCCCGGAGGACGACGTCCCGGCGAGCGCCGGCCGGGCCAGCACGGCGGCGAGGGTGATCGCGACAACGGCCACCACGCCGGCGACCGCCAAGGCCCCGCGCTGGGCGGATGACCCTTCATGGCCCGGCAGCGCACGTGCTGTCAGGGAGCCGGGCTCGGTCACGGAGTGCTCCTCAGGGTGGGCGAGAGAGACAGGGGGACCGCCGCCGGGGGGACATCACCGAGCAGGCGGCGCGCGCGAACCTGGCGCACGCCCGCGACGGCGAAGAGGGTGACGTCCAGGCCGTAGGCCGCCAGCACGAGGCCCCACCACAGTGACTGGGGGCCGCTCGCGGTCGCCGTGCCGAGAGCCAGGAGCGCGAGGGCCGTGGTGCGGAACGTGACGCGGGCGGGCCAGGCGGTCGCCAGGACCGCCATCCCTGCGCGCACCGGACCGGGCCCGCCGCCGATGACGACAGGCATGAGGTAGGTCAGCGCGCCGACCAGGACCTGGAGCGCGCCGCCCGCACCGAGGATCGCGAGCCACGGCAGGTTCGCCTCCCGAAGCGCCGTGGCATCCGCGGCGACGAATGCGTTCGCGGCCACGGCGGTCAGGCCGACCGCCCCCCAGCCGAGGCCGCCGGCGAGGGTGTAGGCAGCGAAGGACCACGGCCCCGCGGCGCCTGCGGCCCGCAGGAGCGGCAGCCCGATCCCGCCAAGGGCGGCGGCTCCGAAGAGGAGCAGCCCGAGACCCACGCCATGAGGCCAGCCCATGACGGCGGCCGTCGCGGCAGCGGCGAGGCCGGTGACGAGCACGGGCAGGGCGGTGAGCGCGTGGCCCAGTGCGTCGGGGTCGATCCGGGTGCGCAGCATCGTCGGGCCGAGCGTGACCAGCGTCCCGAGCACCGAGAGGCCGAGCCAGCCGCCGACGTTGACCACGGCGTGCGCGAGCGTGAGGCCGTCCCGTGCGGCGAGCAGCCAGGCCGGTGCTCCGGCGGCGAACATGGCGACGGTGAGGAACCCCGCCAGGACGCACCCGACGACGAGGAACCCTGCCGCGCCGACGTAGTACCGCACGACGGCGGCGAACCGGTTCCCGAGCCTGGTGCGAGCCGCCCGGACCAGGGCGTACCCGTGCCAGGCGATGACAGCTCCGATCAGACCGGCGCAGACGACCGTCCCGACGACGTGGGCCGTCCACATCGAAGCGACGAGGGCGACCAGGATCGCGTGGAAGGCCACCATCCGGACCTTCGCGTCGCGCCCCGAGCGCGGGTCCGACATCGGGAGATGGAGCAGCGCGCGAGCGAAGTACCAGGACCACTGGAGCACGGAGCTGGTGAGCACTCCCAAGGTGATGACGTGCACCGAGGTCCACAGCGGCTGGGGGAGCGCCCCCCGACTGACGAGCCCGAGCCCGGAGGCCAGCAGCGCGGCGATCATCCACGCGGTCGTCAGGCGGTCGACCCGCCGGCGGCGCGGACGGCCAGGCGGCCGCGGGTGGCCGGTCACGGTGCCACCCGCCCCACTGCGCCGTGGCGGAAGCGTCGGGCGCGACAGCGGGTCGCTCGGGTGTCCATGGCACTAATATAGAGGACTCTGATACTCTAAAACTATGGACCATGGCGTGCACGCGGCTCTCGCCTCGCCGGTCCGCCGCGACCTGCTGGCCCTGCTGCGCGGGGCCGAGTCGGCGCCCACCACCGCTGAGCTCGCCGGCCACCTGGCGTTGCACGTGACGACGGTGCGCTTCCACCTCGACCAGCTCGAACGGGCGGGCCTGGTCGCCCACGTCGCCGACCGTTCCCACCGGCGGGGCCGCCCGGCGACGCGCTACGAGGCCGTCGACGCCGACCTGGCCGTCGCGCGCGAGCAGATGATCGACGCGCTCGCCCTAGCCGCGACCGGCTCGGGCTCGCCGGAGGAGAACGCGCGGGCCGCCGGGCGGCAGTGGGCCGACCTGGTCCCCCTGCCCGGCGGCGACGCCGTCGCCGCCGTCACCGCCGTCGCCCGCCGTCTGGGCTTCGACCCCGAAACCGCCGACGGCTACCTGCGTCTGCGCGCCTGCCCGTTCCGCTCGGCAGCCCGGCGCACACCGCAGGTGGTCTGCCAGGTCCACCTCGGCCTCGTCCAGGAGATCGCCGCCCGCGCCGACCGCGGAGGCCTCGACGTCGGTGCAGACGTCGGCCTCCTCCCCTTCGTCGAGCCCGAGATCTGCCACCTCACTTTGACCACCACACCCAGGAGATCGTGATGAACCAGCCCGTGATGAACCAGCCCGTGATGAACCAGCCCGTGGAGATCCAGCCCACCGCGCCCCTGCCGAGCGAACCGCAGCCCAGCGGTGGCTGCGGATGCGGAGGTCACGACGAGCCTGAGCCCGTCCTGGACGTGCGCACCATTCCGCACGCATTGCGCCACGGCGCCGTCTTCGGTGCGTTCGATGCTGTTGCGCCGGGGCGCTCGATGGTCCTCGTGGCGCCCCACCTGCCGGTGCCACTGCTCGAGCAGCTCACTCAGCGAGCGGCCCTCGGGGTAGAGGTCCTGGTCGACGGTCCGACGGAGTGGCACGTGCGCCTGACGAGGCCCTCCGCCGACGTCGAGTAGAGCTGCCCGGGAGTTCCACCACCCCCGCCAGGACGAGCCGCCAACCAGAGGACGGAGCGTCGAGCCTGCTTCTCGACGCTCGCCGCTGCCTCGTGGACGAGGGTGCCGTGCCGACCTTCGGCGACGACCACCGTGCGGCCCACCCGGGTCGACCTCTGGCGTCGGTGCAGGTGATCTCAGATGCCCCGGAGGTGGATCAGCACCAGCTGCTCAGGGTTGAGCACGGGGGCTTGCACGCCGACCTGTCCGAGGACGGCGCCCGATGCGGTGATCCCGTCAGCCCACCACGCAGGGCCCTCGTGGCTGGTGCGACCTCCGAGGGTGTCTCCGGGCACGAGTGGTTCAACGCGGTAGCGAAGGTGCGGGTCCAGGCCCGGGAGGCGGACGCGCCCAGGCGGTGAGACGACCGAAGTGCCCAGGGCGACCACGGCATAGATCGCTTCCGAGGCGTCGGGCGCGATGACGCCGTGGACCCAGAGGGCGGGATCTGGCTGGTCGCTGTGGACCACCGTGCCGGTGTGGAGCAGCCCTCGGTGAGCCTTGTAGGCGGCGATCCATGCGGTCAGGCGGGCCAGGTCTTCCACCGAAGCCATGGTGAGGTCCCACTCGATGCCCAGGTGCGAGAAGAACGCGGTGCCCGCGCGGAAGTCGAGCGCGTGGGCCCTGCCCGTCGTGTGACTGGTCGTTGACGCGATGTGCGAGCCGGCGACCTCGGGTGGCAGCAGCAGGGAGGTGCCTGCCTCGATCTGCTGGCGCTCGAGCGGGTCGATGCAGTCGGACGTCCAGATGCGGTCGGTACGGGCGAGCATGCCCAGGTCCGCCCTGCCGCCCCCGCCCGCGCAGGACTCGATCTCCAGCTCGGGGTGAGCGGCACGAATCTCGTCGATCAGGCGGTAGACCGCCGAGGTCTGCTCGTGGACGCCGGCGCGGCCGGTGGGCTGGTGACCGGCATCGACCAGGTCCCGGTTGCAGTCCCACTTGATGTAGTCGATCCGGTACTCGGCCAGGATCGCCAGGATCTGGTCGCGGACATGGGCGTAGGCGCCCGGATGCGCGAGGTCGAGCACCTGCTGCTTGCGGGACGGGATCGGCAGGCGTCCCCCGGTGGCCAGGATCCAGTCGGGGTGGTGGCGCGCCAGGTTCGAGTCCAGGTTGATCATCTCCGGCTCGAACCACAGCCCGAACTGCATGCCCAGGGCGTGGACGTGGTCCACGATCGGGCTCAGTCCGTCGGGCCAGACCTCCTTCGAGACGAACCAGTCGCCGAGCCCTGAGGTGTCGTCGCGTCGCGAGCTGAACCAGCCGTCGTCGAGCACGTACCGTTCGACCCCTACCGAGGCCGCCGCGTCCGCCAGCGCCGTGAGCTTGGCAAGGTCGTGGGTGAAGTACACGGCCTCCCAGACGTTGAGCAGCACCGGCCGGGGCGAGTGCGGGTGCTCCGGGCGTGCGCGGAGGAAGCTGTGGAACCGGCCCGCCATCGCGTCCAGGCCCGTCCCGACCGAGCCGTACACCCACGGGCCCTGGTACCGCTCGTCCGGTCCGAGGCGGATCTCGCCGGCCAGCAGCAGCTCACCGCCGGCGAGCAGCGAGACGCCCAGGTTGGTTCGCTCGGCGTAGGTGCGGGTGTTGCCCGACCATGCGACGTGGACGGCCCGCACCTCCCCGCTGCGCCAGCCGAATCCTTGTTCACCGGCAGCCATGATCAGGCTGGCGTCGTGGCCACGTGCCCGACGACTCTCGCGCAGGTGGGTCCCGAGCGTGAAGGGCGCTCGCTGCTGGGCGCGCTCGCGCAGGTGTCGTCCCGTCAGATCAAGGATCTCGGTCGCCTCGGTCGGCACCGGCAGCGCAAGATCCAGCGAGGCGAGGTCGAAGACGCCAGGACCGGTGTTGGTGACCTCTCCCTGGAGCCGCACCACGCCCGACACCAGCATCTCGACCCAGATCCGCAGCGCCAGCTGTGCGCCCACGTCGAGGGCAGCGATCTCGAGGGCGTGGGCGACGACCGTCCGATCCTCGGGAGGGACGACGTCGATGCTGTGCACCGTGAACGCCGTCGAGAAGTCGGCCCCGGCTCGATGACCGGTCAGGCCCGGTGTCCCGAGCCACCCAGCGGACTGCTCAGCCAGGAGCGAC
>Ga0105047_10013160_pt1 | contig 13261 bp, 12 predicted proteins | sample MAT04_FD_78384 | JGI IMG/M metagenome (GOLD analysis project Ga0105047, IMG submission 78384) | Freshwater microbial communities from Lake Fryxell liftoff mats and glacier meltwater in Antarctica - MAT-04 (megahit assembly) | ecosystem: Environmental > Aquatic > Freshwater > Ice > Liftoff... | reverse complement strand
GGGCAGGCAAGCGGCTGCCTACGGAGGCCGAGTGGGAGAAGGCGGCACGCGGCACAGATGGGCGCATCTATCCGTGGGGTAATTCCGCGCTGGACAATACGCTGCTGAATTTTGATTCTTTCGAAGGGGATACGACAGCGGTTGGCAACTACCCCGCCGGGGCCAGCCCTTACGGCGTGATGGACATGGCAGGCAATGTGTGGGAGTGGAATGCGGATTGGTATGACGGTAGCTATTACGGTGGGTCACCCGCCACCGACCCGACCGGACCGGCGACTGGCGCATACCTTGTACTGCGCGGCGGGTCGTGGTATTTCAATGACGGTTATATGCGCTCCACCTACCGGCGCTATGGTCATCCTGACCTCTGGAGCGACGGCGGTGGGTTTCGGTGTGTTCGCTCGCCTTGATTCCGGTTTTCGCAAGCGTGTTGATGGGTTTCGCTGCTTCCGTCCATCTATCTCTAAAGGATGCGAAATTTGCTGCGTATTCTCTCTTGGCTAAAAAGCACGGGGACTTTCAGCCAATGATAGTCGACAAGCCACAATCCTTTGCGGCAAATGAGGTTCTCACGTGAAAAAGTGGTTCGTCACGATTGCGATCGTCATTACCTTTGCAGCGCTAGGTGCCACCGCGGCGACGTGGGTGCCCCGATTGTTCGACTTTGCCGACGCAAACTCCGTTCGCCTTCAGGCTCTAACCGACCTCTTGCAAATATTGTACGACGGAACCGGAATCGGTCCAACAAGCGCGGTAGGAATTTTCCCGCAGGGCGAGAGCCTTTACGGTTTGATGGATACATCTGGCAACGTATGGGAGTGGACGGCAACGAAGTGGGTGGATAACTACCGGAGTTACAAACCCGATGAACGGCCAGATGGTGACGCCCGTCGGGTATTGCGGGGCGGTGCGTTCTTGAGCATTGGAGACTTCGTGCGTTGCGCCTACCTGCACGCGGATGGCCGAAAAGGCACACAAGTTGCGTTCTTGAGCATTGGAGACTTCGTGCGTTGCGCCTACCGGGACTCGAACGCGCCTGATTTTCGGTTCAATAACATTGGGTTTCGAGTAGCGTCCCTTAGCTTCTGACCGTAGTTGGCTCCTTCACGATCTTCACACCGACAGACGCTGCGTTCAACGCCCTGTTTAGCGGCTATAGTCTGACGGAGGCTCAGTTGCCGCAGGCCAAGGAATTGGGCAACATCCTGCGCTATCGGGTGCTTCCGGGCAAGGTGTTGGCGGCTGATCTGACCGACGGACTCACGTTGACCATCATGCAAGGCAAACAGGTCCGTTTTAAGGTCAAGGATAGCAAGGTTTACGTTGACGGCGCCCAGATCGTCACCGCCGATATCCCAGCTGCCAATGGTGTCATTCACGCACCCAAAACTCACTTTGCACAGAGGTGTAAGAATCAGCCCCAAGTTTGCATTATTGTCTGTAGAACATGGCCCATCCGGCGGCAACAAGGCCACCAGTCGGGCCACGGACGGGAGAAATCCGAGGGATGCGCTGAACATGATTTGTCCCCAATGCGGCAGCCAATTGAAACCAGGCGTCAATTTCTGTTCTATCTGCGGGACGCGCAGTCTGCCCGGCGCAGGGCCGCTGGGTTCACCCCCGCCCACTCCTGGCGCACCGCAACTTCCTGTGCCCATACCCGCTGCGCCAGTGGTCGCCCGCCTGGTCTCTCCCCAGGGCCAGCAGACGCCCATCACCGACCAGATGGTCGTGGGCCGCGACCCAGCCTGCACCCTCTTCGTCGACGTCGACGACGTCTCGCGCCGCCATGCCACGATCGTGGCGCAGGGCGCCGGCTGGGCCGTGCTGGACCTGGGCAGCCGCAACGGCACTTTCGTCAACGACCAACAGGTGCTCACGGCCACGTCCATCTATCACCTAGACCGTCTGCGCTTCGGACTGCAGTCCGAATTTGTGCTCTATGACCCGGCGCACCCGCGTCCCCCTGGCGCCGTCGGCAGCCTGCCCCAGACACGGGTCATCGCCACGCCGGGCAGCACGCAGACGGCGTTGGTCTCCGGCAGTGCTGTATCCACACCCAGCGGCCCAACGCGCTATCAATGGCCCAAGGCCCCTCAAGTCGAGGGCTATGTCCTCTCCATGCGCGGGCCGATGATGATCGAAAAGGGCGGCAAGGCCGGCAAGGCGATGCTCTCGATCGGCCTGGGGCTGATCAACCCGGCGCTCGTCTTCTTGCCGTGGGCCATGGGCAAGAGCCAGATCGCAATCACCGTCATGCGTGTGCAAAACGCTGATGATGGCAGTTCGGTGGCCGTCACGCTGGTGGGCGACCAGCGCAGCATCATCGAGGACGGCGACTTTGTGGCCGTGTGGGGCAAGGTCGACCAAGGCACGATTTACGCCGTCGACCTCTTCAACTATGGCACCGGCGCCATGGTGCGCTTCAAAACCTGAAGCGGGCGCCGATCTACCGCAATTTTGGTGCTGCACAAGTGACAGAATTCACGGTGCGCTTGCATTCTATTTAGTGCGGCGATCATGCGCGATGTGCAGATGGACCAGAACCAAAAACCGCCCAGGCGCCAATCCGGCGCTGGCGAAACGCCGCATCATCGGTGATCGCTTGATTTCAAGAGAGGAAAGTGCTGGCATGGAGACCCGTTTGCTCCCCATTACGTCGATCGATGTGCTTGCCCGCCAGGACCAGGGAAGGGTTCGCACACGCCAGGAGGATAGCTTCCTGGCCGAAGCATTGCCCGACCGGCCAGTAGCCATGCTGGTCATCGCCGATGGTATGGGCGGCCAGCAAGGCGGCGATGTGGCCAGCCATGCCGCAATCACAGCGGTGGCAGCCATGCTGCGGCCGGCGCTGGCAGCCTTGCAGCCGATTGAAACGCTGCGCCTGCCCGATGCGGACGATGCCGTGCCGGATCCGGCCCAGGGCAGCCTCCCAGCCGCCAACCCGCTCAAGACCATCAACCTCAGCCCGCGCACCATTGTGCTCGACGCGGCTGACACCGCTCAGCCAGCCAACCAGCCGGCGCCCATGTCCACAACCTTGGCGCAGACGGTCCAGGCCGCGCAGGTCGCCGTGCGCACAGCGGCCAACGAAATCGGTGCGATAGACGATGCCGGCTGTACGCTGACGCTGGCCGCCGTGGTGGGTCGCACGTTGCACCTGGCGCATCTGGGCGACAGTCGCGCCTATCTGTGGCGCCATTCGCAACTACGCCAGTTGACCTATGACCACTCAGGAGCAGCAGCGCTGGTTGCGGCCGGCCTGATCACTGCGGAGGAAGCGCGCACACATCCGGTCGCCCATCAACTGTATCGCTACTTAGGCGGCAACACGCAAGCGGCCCAACCGGTGATCACCCAAGAGCCGCTGGAAGATGGTGACCTGTTGCTGCTTTGTTCCGACGGATTGTGGGGTGAGATCGACGACGCGCAGATCGCCGGTATCCTCATCGGCGCGGCCGACTTGCCTACCGTAGCCGCCGCCTTAGTCGACGCCGCCAACGCCGCGGGTGGCGAAGATAACATCACGGTCGTGCTTGCCCGTATCGGGGGTTGAAGGTGCTCTCTAACTCCTCTATCGCCGCAGCCCCATGAGCGCAGAGGTCTATCCGAATCTTGGGATGAAAGGGTCTGAGGATGTCCACACCAGGAAAATTGCCTCCCTTGTCCAGTGGCATCATGCTTTTTCGCAACCGATATACGATTGACCGCATTCTCGGCGAAGGGGGATTCGGTTACGTCTATCTGGCGCACGACAAACAAAACCAGTTGTTTGCGATCAAACAATGTATTGACCTCTCGAATGAAGTCAAAGATCAATTTATCCGAGAAATGACCCTGTTGCGCGTTCTTTCGTTGCATCCGCTCTTTCCACAGGTGCACGAAGAATTCGACGAGCGGCTGCCATGGGCCAACACTCCAACTGATCCCAGCTATAAGTTCGCAGTTTTGGAATATGTGCCGGGTCGCACATTTGACAGCCTGATCGAGGAGCGCATCCAACTAGGTCAGGCGCCTTTTGACGAAGCCGACGTCCTTGCTTGGACCGTTCAAATCCTTGATGCGCTGGAGCATGCGCATAACCGGCAGATCATTCACCGCGATATCAAGCCTGCCAACATCATGCTGCTGCCCGACGGGAAACACGTCAAGGTGATTGATGTCGGGATCGCCAAGATCGGCGGCGTCGGCACCAAAACCCAGCGTGGCGCCGCTGCTGCGAGTCCAGGCTATGCACCGCCCGAGCAGTATGCCCAGGCCGGTCAAACTGATCGTTTCACCGACATCTATGCCACCGGCGCCACCATGTACAACCTCCTCACCGGCGTCCAGCCTACGGAAGCGCCGGCGCGCATGAGCGGCATGCAAAGCCTCATTCCGCCGCAACAGATCAACCCGCGTGTCAGCCCACTGGTCGAAGCCGTGATCCTGCGCGCCATGGAAATCGACGTCACGCGGCGCTACCAGACCGCCGCCGATATGCTGGCCGCCCTCCAGGGCAAATCCGTCACAGTCACGCAGCCATGCCCCAAGTGCGGCCATGCTAACAAGGTGACGGCCCGTTTCTGCCAGCAATGCAGCACGCCGTTGCAGGGGTTCACCTTTCAACAAGCCGGCGTCAAAGTGCAAACGCTGGCTGAGTTGGCGTCCACCTGCGACATCTATTGGGCCGAAGCCGTCGGCTACCTCACGACCAGTAAATTCGACCAGTGGTTTCAAAGCCAGGGTGTGTCAGGAGCGCAATGGGTTAGCGTGCTCCAAAACGTTCGTGCCCAATATCCCACCGACCCCAATCTCCAACTAGACGCTTTTCTGCGACAGGCCGATCCTCAACGCCCACTAGCGCAGATGCGGGTGCAACCGGCCCAACCGGCAACGGTCAAGGTAGAACAAGGCAACGCACACACCCATATGGTTACCATCACCAACGACGGCCGTAGCTACCTGGTAGGCACCATTGCCGCCAGCGAGGCGTGGACCACAGTCAAACCCGCCAGTGTGGTGTGCGCGCCGGGGCAGACCCAGTCGATCCAGGTCATCCTCGACACCACGGCTCTCGCCGGCAGCCCGACCGGCAAGCCCTATGCCGCCCAGGTCAATGTGCAGACCAATGGCGGCAGCACGACCTTGGTCTATCAAGTGCAGGTTACGGCCTCGCCCCATCTCGCCATCACGCCAGACCGCCTTGATTTTGGGCAAATGCAGCATGGGCAGACGCTTTCCCGGCAGGTCCAGATCACCAATGCCGGCGCCGGCAACCTCTCGGCCAGCCTTCATCCCAACGCCGCCTGGTTGCAAGTGATGCCTGCCAACGTTGCCGTTGGCGCGCGCAGCCAACAGATGGTGACCGTCACGGTCCTGGCGCGCACCGTGAGTGAGCGCGGGGCACAGTCTGGCGAGATCCACGTACACGCCGGCACAGGGGGCATGGTGACGGTGCAGGTAGCAATGAGTGTGGGGGGGGCATTCAGCCTGAGTTGCGACGCCAACACCCCGATCCAAAACGTAAAAGATCTGATCGGCTGGTGCGACACCCACTGGCATGATGCCGTTGCGCTGCTGCGCAGTGGGGAGTTGCATGCGGCAGTGCGGTACTTAGGTGAACCGGCCAAAGGTCTGCTCAAACACCGCAGCAGCGACCCATGGCCGGTGGTAATCGGCAATGTGCAGCAGGCTGCGGCCCTGCCCGACGCCAATATTGGCCTCGAATGTGCACTGCGCGCCTTGGGCGCCGACCCACCTGTTCCCAGCCACAACTGGGGCGAAGTCGAGCGATCCTTGGGTATGGGCATGATGCCCGATCCACGCTGGATGATGCCCTGGTGGCCAGGGCCATCGCTCGTAGTTTTTCGCATTAATAACCAGGGGCGCGGCTACCTGCACGGCCACCTCAACTCTCCCGTGCGCTGGCTCGTCATCGACGACCCGCACTTTGGCTGCCTGCCGGGTCAAGAGGCACAGGTCCAAATTCGCGTTTTCAAAAAACTACGCAGGCTCAGCGGCTTGACACCCGAACTTCTCGACTTGCAGGTCGATTGAAAGCGATGCAACGAACAAGCGTGCAACGTGTGGTGATGGGAATTCTATTTCTGCTGATGGCGGCGCTAATGATTAACGGGTGCGGCAGTGTCGCGCCGGCAGGCCCTACGCCGGGCCCCACCAGGGGCACGGCCGGCGAAATCGCCGAAGCGGACGCTGTGTCTACGGCAGCTGTGCAGACGGTCGAAGCTGCCCTGCGTACTGAATCAAATCCAACCCGCGCCGCAACCGTCGCAGAGACGCCTGTACCCACCCTGGATGTCGGCGCATTAGCCACCGCCCAGACACAGTTACTAAACACGGCCGTCGCCGCCACCTTGGCAGCGCGGACGCCCAAACCTGATCCCGGCGCCGCCGAAACGGCCCAGGCCAACACCATTGCCACCCTGTTGCCGGCGATCCTGACGGCACAATCTACGGCGACTCCGCTGCCGACCCCAATTCCCTCCGACACCCAAACTGCGACATCGACCGCTACCTCGAGCGCGACATCGACCGCAACGCCGTTGCCGACGCCGACATCGACTGCAACGCCGTTGCCCATGCCGACGCCGGCGGCAACCGCCACGCCGACGCCGGCGACGACCGGCCGCGGTACGGTCAACACCGACCAACTACGTTTGCGCGCTGGACCCGACACTGTCTTCGACATGGTGGTGATGTTACATGCAGAGGACGAACTCGCTGTGCTGGGACGATCCGCCGACCGTGCGTGGCTGCGTGTGCGCACCGCTGACGGCCAAGATGGCTGGGTCTCCGCCGAGTTTGTGAGCACTACCCAACCACTGGAGGCGCTGGCGATCGCACCGTCCCCGCCAACGCCGGCGGCCTGCCGCATCGCCGTGGCCGGCGAAGTGAGCAGCCACTGGGTGCGCAGCGAGTTGGGCTGTCCCAGCGCCAGCGCACGCGTCGTCTGGTCCGCCTACCAGCCGTTTGAGCGCGGCTTCCTGCTCTGGCGCAGCGACACCGACGTGGCCTACGTTTTCACGGGTGATGGCAATTGGCGTCCGCTGGCCGATCGCTGGAACGAAGGGATGTCTGTACCCTCGCGCGGCAATGCGCCCCCTGGGCTGCAAGCGCCGGTGCGCGGCTTTGGCTATGTGTGGGGGACGTACGAGGATATTTTTCAGGGGCTGGGCTGGGCTACCGACAAAGAAAAGGGCTTCTGCGCATGGGTGCAGCCCTTCGACCGGGGTTTCTTGCTGCAAAGCGTGGGGGGAGGCCCCTGCTCCGGCGGGCTCTATAACTTCACCGTCGAACCGGGCTTTGGCCTGGCTTGGATCAAGGCACATGATAGCGGTTACTGGCAGCGCTGATATGGCGACAGGACAGTGAAATGAAGGACTCTTTTCGGTGTTCGGGCTGGTTTGTCATTATGCGGCATCGCATTGCCAGCGCGGCGTCGCGTTTTGTCCTGATGGCGGCGCTGGCAGCCGCCGGGGGTGTGATCGCTGCCTGTGGCGGGTCACCCGCCACACCGGCGCCGATCGCCGTTGCGGTCGCGCCCGATACTGCCGCCACCTCGGCACGTGCGACCATCGACGCCGCGCTGGTGTTGGCCGGTGGCGCGCCCTTGACGCCAACGATCCTGCCCATGGGTGCGGGTGATGTGACGGCGACGCCGCAAGCCAGCCAAACCGACACACCGGCGCCGGCGGCAACCGAAACCACCACTTCCATGGCGACCGCTACACCGACGTCCCTGCCGACGGCGACGGCTACACCGCCGCCACCGGACACACCGACATCCGTGCCGACAGATGCACCAACGCCCACCCCCAACACCGGCGCCACCGCCACGGCGCAATTTGCAATGCTCCAGACGGCGGTGGCGGCGACGCTGACTGCCCAAGTTACGCCCACGCCGACACCCGACTCCCTTGCTACCCAGCAATCATTCATGGCGACTGCGGTCGCTGCTACACTGACTGCCCAGGCTACGCCGACCTGGACGCCTGATTTTGCATCCACGCAGCGTGCGCTGATGGCAACTGCCGTTGTCCAGACGCTGACCGCTCAACCGACATTCACGCCGACGCGCCGACCAACGAATACGCCACAGCCAACGTGGACGCCTGTGCCTCGGCCAACCGATACGCCGTGGCCCACGGCAACGCCAGTGCCAGCGGCACCACCGCCACCCCCTCCCACCAACAACAGCTTCGCCAATGACCTGCGTGCGCGCGCCCAATCCTCGTGGGTGTCCAGCAACTTCCCTGGCGAGCGCGACCGCTTTATCGACGCCCTAGTGGCTCACTTAGGTGAATTCAAACTGGCCAATCTCGGTATTACCCAAGATAGCATGACCAATGCCCTCAATCGCGGTGACGCCGGCGATCGCGTCAACGGCATCGTGAACCAGGTATGGGGAAACTGGATGGACGATGTGCGCAACCGCGGGCTTGACGCCTACGGCAGCGATCCTGGCGACGCCGGTCTCTCGCCGTTCCGCCAACTCGTCATTCGCCTGATCCAGGGCCGTCAAGGTCGTCTGGCCGATTCACAGCAACATGGGTTGTACAGCATGTTCACCCGCAGCGAAGAAACCCACGTTTGGGTGGACTTTCTCAATGGGGTGATCGGCGCCATCAATCGCGAGAGTTTTCAGTGGGGCAACTAAGCAATGAATGTCGATCCGCAGCAACATGATAGGAAGCCATGTCGCGTTGGATAATGCGACTCATTCTGGTCTTGTTCTTTCTGGTTCCGGCCGCCTGCGGGGCTAGCCCCGTCGCGCCGTCAACCGCCCAAATTGTCGACCAGATCGCGCTCGACGCAGACGCCACGGTCAATGCTGCCCTCGCATCGGCCCCAAGCCCAGTCATGTCTGCCACGCTTGCACCGGAGATCGCCAGCGAACTGAAGCCTACCATTGCGCCCACCGACATCCCTATCGCTATTCCAACGATCGTTGTGCCCACTGCTGACCCCACGCAGGCGCGCGACACATCGGCTCCCATCCCCGCCGACACACCAGCGCCCACCAGCACGTCATCGCCCACCGGAATTCCCAGCCCATCGCCTACTGCCACGCCCGACCTGAGCGCCGCCGCCACTGAGCAGGCGCGTATGCTCGCCACCGACATCGCCGCCACCATCCAGGCCAAAACGGCGTTAGGCCATCAAATGGAAACCGCCGTGGCCGCCACCCTCACCGCCCAGGCGCCGACCATTACGCCAACCCCGGTCGACACCGTGACGCCAACACCGACGGCCACCGAGCGCCCTCCCGCAAGGCCGTCGACTACCCCAACGCTCAGGCCACCGGTGACGGCCGCGCGTCTGGCCTATGCCTATGGAGATGTGCGTGATTCCGACATCCATCTTTACGACCCAGCCACCGGCGCCGACTGGGCTGTGGCAGACCGCAGTTGCGACGAAGCCGAACCTGGTTGGGCACCCGGCGGCCAGGTCGTCGTCTATCAGAGCAACTGCAGCGGCAATTATGAACTCTATGCCGTGGACGTTGATCGCGGGGGCCAACGCCAACTGACGACCACCACCTGCGACGACCGGGAGGCCGATGTCTCCCCTGACGGCAGTCAACTCGCCTATCGCATCAACTGCGCGACCAAAGCCTACAACGTAGACGGTGAGATCTGGATTATGAACCTGGACAGCGGCGACAGTTACACTCTCGGCATCAATGGCCGCGCCCCCGCCTGGTCACCCAGTGGCAACCAACTAACCTTTATGTCCGACCGCGGCGGCGGTTGGGAGATCTTTGTGTACGATTTTGGCAGCAGCAGCGAACGCCAGATGACCAATTGCAGCGAGAACTGCCGCTTCCCAGGCTGGTCGCCCGACGGTCACTGGTTGTTTTATCACGCCACCACCGGTCCCACAACGACCGACGCCGACACTGTCTGGAAGATGCCGGCGAGCGGTGGGACGCCTACCGTTTTAGTCACCGGCAGCAACGCCGGGCGCGCATCCTGGTCGTCCAACGGTTTGTTGGCATTTAATTCGCAGCGAGGCATCGAGGTCGTCGATGTCAACGGGAGTGGGCGACGCGTGCTGCTGGCGGATACCAACCACTGGGCGCCGGCTTGGTCGCAATAGACAACGACACGTAATAGCAGGATTGGATTGTAGGAACAAAAGGGTTTCAAGTTGCAGAACAGCGTGCGCGCGTGGATGATCTTGCTCGGTCTATTTTTGGCTGGCTGTGCCCCGGTTGTGGCGACACAGCCAACAGCCATGGGCGCGATAACCCCGTCGCCCGCCACGCGAACTCCAACGTCGCGCTCTTTGCCAACGCCAACTATTTCACTGCCATCACCGGCGGCGCACTTGGTGGCCACTGCCAGCCCGACGGGAACGACGTGGGCGGGATTGTCACTACCGATGCCGACGCCCTCTCCGGAACCGACCTCATCCAACCCACCTGCGCCCAGTGATCCGACGCCCGCACCTATCACTTACACGGTAGCCGATGGCGACACCCTGTCAGCTCTCGCCAGCCGCTTTGCAACCACGGTCGAAGCCATTCGCCTGACCAATGAGCTGACCAGCGATTTGATTTTGATTGACCAGACCCTCTTGCTGCCGGCACCAGTAGACCCGGACGCCCAGCCGGAGGCTTCCTGTATCCCGACGCTTGGCGCGGCCACCGGCGCGGCGGCCGCCGGCGCCACTAGCGAGATGCTGCCTCCCGTCGTGGTAGAAACGCCATACCACTTTTCTCTACTTACCGGCGACCTGGCGATCGCCTATCCTGACGTCGTCACGACGGAGCACTTTGACCTCCACCTCACGCCCAATACGTTGCCTGCCGCCGACCCGCAGGCCGTGGTAGACCTGATCTCACACGCCCTGGCCCATCACGAGCAGCTTTTGGGCGTTACGCTCAAAGACGGTTTTGACGTATATGTGGCTGGCACTCTCTTTGCACCGCCTGACCAAGATCTGCGTGGGCGCAGTTTCTCACCCGACCGCCGCTACTTCTTCTTGTTCGACGGCAGCGGCGACGACACCGACCAACAGTATATTGCCGCCCATGAACTAACTCATCTCTTTGCCTGGAACACCCTTGGCGCCCCTAGCTCCGTGATGCTGAGCGAGGGCCTTGCCGTCTATGCTGGCATGGACCTCATCGCCGGCAGCGACCATTTGCCGATCGACCAGTTTTGCGCCGCCTACTATCAGGCCGGCAGACTCCCGCACGTCGCCCAAGAACTGAGTTACCTGGGCCACATTCGGGATCTGAAGAATTACTATGCCGCCGGCTGTTTCGTGCGCTTTCTGTTCGCGCACTACGGCGCTGTGCGCTTCGGCCAACTCTATCCGACCGGTCATTACCTGGCTGTGTATGGCAAAACGCTGCTTGACCTGGAGGCTGAATGGGTCACCGAAGTGGCCGCGCATCCGGCGATCACAGCGTTTGCGCCCGCCGACCTGGTATGGGCCGTAGATACTGTGTCGGACGCCTACGTCCACCTGCTGGCCGGCTTCGACGGATCGCCGGCTGCGCTTGCTGACTATCAAGCCTTGGACACCATCCGTATTGCCTTGCTTGAGGGACGACTCGATGCCGTCAAACAGGGATTCTCGCCGTCAGCACCCTAGCGCAAGCCGTTGCTTGCGCATTGCCGAAAGGCCACTTTCATGCCCAGTTCTACTCGTCGCACGAAGACACTCCACGGCTGTAATGGCTGTCTGCTCTGGCTCATCTTGCTCCCGATTCTTGCCGCGGCGATAGTCGGCGCCTACTTCTTCAAGGTCGCCGTCCCAGATTATCTGACGCCTACGCCCATCCCCACGCCCGCTCCCGACTACGCAGGCACCGTGCATAGTTATCGAGATGCCGAACGTGCCGCCCGCCTCACCTTGAGCGACGCCGTGATGGCGCAACTGCCGGTCTTCGCCTCCGGCGCCGCCCTGGTGTTGGTCGAAAACGATATCCAGACGCTGCAAAATGCCAATCGCTACCAGCGGCTGACCGTGGAAGAGTTCGCTATCAACCAGGCAATTGTAGATTCACCTACCGTGGTGAAGCTGCTCGCCGACGAGACCCACCGGCTGCAAACCTATGAACGCCAGGCGACCGGCGACACCCTCGTCGACGACCAGCATTTCGAGGCCCAAATCGCCTATCAGTTGGTCAACGACGGCCAGCGCTGGCGAGTCGACCAAGTAGGCTTCGCCAATCGCAAGGAGATCCCATGAGGGGCAAAGATGTCAGATTGCATGCTTTGGTCATTTACCTGTTGGTCTTGCTGTCGCTAGCCAGTTGTGGCCCATCGTCGCCCCCACCCCCCCGCGCAGGTCGCCGGCGACGCCAAGCCGGGCCGGTTCAACGGCAACGGCGTGGATCTTAATCGCAACTGGGACTGCCGCTGGAGTCCCACCGGGCTGTGGGGCACAACCGAAGTGAGCGGGGGCAGTGCTGCCATGTCCGAGCCGGAAACGCAGGGCCTGGCGGCTTTTCTCACGCAGCCACCGATGGATGCCGTGGTTTTCTGGCACAGCGCGGTGCCCGGCGTGTTTGCCGGCGGCTGCGACGGTCCTGATCGAGGGTTCTTGGGACTTCTGGGATCCTGGCGGCGCCTTCAACACCTGCTTTGGAAAACGCGCCACGAACTGAAGATGGGTCTCTTCATGCATTCACGCGGATGTTCGTGAAAGAATTCCGCCACAAGTTGCATTGTTCTTAATGGAACAACTATTTTCACATAAAGGAGCCAACCACCATGCCCGGCGAAGTCAGCCTGACTTACACCCTGAGCAAAGACAATCTGCCGGTGACCGGGCAGCCCCAGCTCACCTACGTGCTGCTTGAGGTCGTCCCCACCGCTGTCATGGCCGCCGTACAGATGCCGCTCAACTTCAGCCTTGTGCTCGACAAGAGCGGATCGATGGACGGCGCCAAGATGACTTGCCTGAAAGAGGCGGTCCATCGCGTCATCGAACTGCTTGGCCCCGACGACTATGTTTCGCTGGTCAGCTTCGACACCAGCCCAAAAACGATTGTCAAAAGCCAGCAGGCGCGTACACCCAGCGATAAACTCAAGTTAATGCGCCAGGTCGACCAACTGAGCGCCGGTGGCGGCACCGAAATCTCGCCCGCCCTCGAAGCCGGCTACGACGAGTTGCGCAAGGGCTATGCCCCCAACCGCATCAACCGTCTTGTCCTCCTCACCGATGGACAGAGCGAACACGAAGATCGCTGCCGCAACAGCGCCAAAAAGATCGGCGGGACCGGCATTCCCATCACGGCCCT
>Ga0105047_10013158_pt1 | contig 13263 bp, 14 predicted proteins | sample MAT04_FD_78384 | JGI IMG/M metagenome (GOLD analysis project Ga0105047, IMG submission 78384) | Freshwater microbial communities from Lake Fryxell liftoff mats and glacier meltwater in Antarctica - MAT-04 (megahit assembly) | ecosystem: Environmental > Aquatic > Freshwater > Ice > Liftoff... | reverse complement strand
TCCCTGATCGTTTTGGGTGGGGTTTGACACTGCGACCGGCTCCGGCGGCCTTCGCGCCCAACCCTACCCAAAACGATCAGGGAATTTCCACCACCAGCGCGGACGCTACCCGTTGGCTTTCGGGAAACGGTGCAGTGAAGCAGGTGTGCGACCCTCGATGGGGTCGGTCGGGGACGCCTACAACAACGCCATGGCCGAGAGTTTCATCTCGACCCTGGAAGCCGAGTTGCTCAGCCGACGCCGGTTTGCATCCCAGGCCGAGGCGCGCATGGCCTGCTTCAGCTACATTGAGGGGTGGTACAACCCAGCCAGGCTGCATTCATGCCTGGGGTACCGCTCGCCGATGACCTCCGAAGCGGAGAAGGAGGCCGCCCTCACAGAGCCGTAGTCCGCAAGTCTGCAAACTGTCCACGAGATCGGGGCAACCTCAAAACACGTGCCAGAGTTTTTGGTCAGCGCGCAAAAGAGTGCCTGTTGCTCAAAGAACCCCCTTGTCTATCAAGCGACATCAGGATCCGAGGTTCGCGGAAGGGTTATGCGCAATCGTGGCGGAGGAGCGTGCTGAGGATACATCCGAGTAGATCGAGGTTCGCCGGCGTCGAAAGGCGATGGTCTCCATCTTTAATCAAGGTGACCTCAACATCCGATGAAACCATTGCTTCGGCGAGAGCGAGGCTGCGGCGCCAAGGCACGTCAAGGTCGGCTTGGCCCTGCAGCAGGCGAGCAGGAATATTGAGTGGAATGGGCCGGTGGAGAAGGAGGTGCTTTCGGCCCTCCAGGATCAGCTGGCGGGTTATGGGATAAGAGCCGCCGTAAGGACTTATCCTTTCCCACTGCCCCTCTGTCGCGATCTGATGTCGGGTGTCCGACGGAAAGCGTGCCCACATCAAGTCTTCAGTGAAATCTGGAGCGGCCGCAATGCCGACAAATGCCGCTACCCGTTCGGTATGCCGAAGAGCGAGCAGCAAGCCGATCCAGCCTCCCATGGACGATCCGACGAGGATTTGGGGCCCTGTTGTAAGCGCCAACAGGACCGTCTCCGCATCATCCAGCCACTGGCCGATTGTGCCGTCGGCGAAGGTCCCCCCGGACGCGCCGTGCCCGCTGTAGTCGAACCGGACGAACGCGTGGTCGTGATCGGCGCACCAGTTCGCGAGGTATTCGGCCTTCGCGCCTGTCATGTCGCTGTGGAAGCCGCCAAGGAACATGATGCCGGTCTTCGCGCCATCAACGGCCCTATACGCCAATGGGATGGTTCCGATCCGGCCGACCTGCTCTAGCATAGCGTCCGCATCGCACGGACGATTGCCGCCGTCCATCCATGTCGATAGCAAAGAGGCATGCTTCGTCCCTCCGCCATCCTCCAGGTGCTGCCAGCCCTCGGCTCCGGTGGGGTCGAACGCGGCACGGTTGAGATCGCTGAGGCCATCAGCGCGGTCGGACTGCGCGCGATTGTCGCTTCGGCCGGGGGCCGCCTGGTCGGGGAATTAGAAGCGGTTGGAGGGATACATGCCGAACTTCCTCTGGCGAACAAGTCGCCATGGATGCTTTGGCGCAACGCGCTGCAACTGGCCGACATCATCCGTCGGGAGGGGGTGCGGATCGTGCATGCCCGCTCGCGAGCCCCGGCTTGGTCGGCCTTATGGGCAGCGAAGATGACGGGCGCTGCTTTCGTCACGACGTACCATGGTACGTATTCTGAAGGCGTCCCCGGTAAGCGCTTCTACAACTCGGTCATGGCGCGCGGACACCCTGTGATAGCGATCAGCCGCTTCATCGCCGAGCACATACATCAGCGCCACGGGGTTTCGTCCGAACGCATCCGCATCATTCCCCGTGGCGTCGATCTTCGCCGCTTCGATCCCGCGCTTGTCAGTGCCGAGCGGATTGCCCGCATGCGCGGTACATGGCACGTCCCGGAAGGGGAGGCCGCCCTGCTCATGCCGGCCCGACTTGCGAGGTGGAAAGGGCAGGCTGTTCTCATCGAAGCCATGCGCCGCTTACCCAAGGCCACCGTCATTCTTGCCGGCGACCTTGCCAGCCGCGGACGCTACCAGGACGAACTCCAAAGTATGGCCGAATCCCTAGGGGTCGGAAGTCGGCTTCGCTTTGCGGGCCACGTCGACGACATGCCGGTGGCACTGCTCGCGGCTGATGTCGTGACCCACGCAAGCACGCAACCCGAAGCATTCGGACGCGCTGTTGTTGAGGCGCAGGCCATGGCGCGGCCAGTTATCGCCGCAGATCTCGGAGGGCCGCGAGAGACCGTGTCACACGGAGTAACAGGCTGGTTGGTGGCGCCCGGCAATGCAGAACAACTGGCTGCCAGGATCAGCGACGTGCTCGCAATGCCTCCGGACGAGCGCGCGGCTATCGGTCAAGCGGCTCGGAGCCAGGTTCCCACCATTGAAGCCATGCAGGCGGCCACAATGGCGCTGTACCTCAAACTTCTATGATGGTCGACGCAGCATCTCGCGACTCCATTCTCGTGATCAAGTTGGCCGCTCTTGGCGACTTTGTTCAGGCGTTCGCTCCCTTTGGGGCGATTCGCGCATGGCACCCCGACGCAGAGATCACGTTGCTCACCACTGCTCCATTCGCGGCCTTGGCCAAGGCGAGTCCCTGGTTCGACCATGTCTGGTCTGACGGCCGGCCAGACTGGACAGACCTTCCTGGAGTGGCGCGGCTGGCAATGAAGCTCGCGATGGGGCGGTTCAAGCGGGTCTACGACTTGCAGACCTCGTCGCGCTCATCGCGCTACCGCTTGTTTGTCGGGCTGCGAGCCGAGTGGTCGGGTATCGCAGTCGGAGCGTCGCATCGGGACACCGATCCTAGCCGAAACCTCCTGCACACGACCGAGCGACAGCGCGCGCAGCTCGCTGGTGCTGGAATCATACGCTTCCCGACACCTTCGCTTGATTGGTTGACTGCCGATCTCTCGGATTTTGGGCTGCCGGAAAAATATGCCCTTCTGCTGCCCGGAGCCTCTCAAGGACGGCCCGCCAAGCGATGGCCGGCCGCGCGATACGGAGAATTGGCGACTCTGTTGCCGATGCCGGCGGTGATCTGCGGCGTAGTTTCCGAGCGAGAACTGGCACATCGGATCCAACGGAGTTGCCCCACCGCGCTCGATTTGACCGGCCAGACGGATCTCATTCAGTTGGCAGCAATCGCAAAGCAGGCAACGCTCACGGTGGGCAACGATAGCGGCCCTACACATCTTGCGGCTGCCATGGGCGCGCGAACTCTTTGCCTGTTCGGATCCGAAAGTGACCCCGCGCTGTGCGCGCCACGCGGAACAAACGTGACAATCATGGCGAGTGATCGACTTGCTGACCTGTCGGTGCGCCAGGTGATCGATGCCCTGGCGCCTGAAGGTGGGCGGTACCTATGGCCGCCCTAGAGGACAGCATTGTGGCCCTTGACCCGCGCCGCGGGCCTACCCATGGTCAGGGCAATCCACGTTACCCTTCATCAGTTAGAGAAAATAATGCCCGCGATCACGCTCCCCGACGGCTCCATCCGCCAATACTCAGGCCTGGTGACCGGTACGGACGTGGCTGCATCCATCGGCCCCGGACTTGCAAAGGCAGCCTTGGCGATGGAACTCGACGGCAAGCTGCAGAGCCTCGCAACATCAATCGCCAAGGATGCGGCCGTGCGGTTCATCACGCGCAAGGATGCGGAGGCGCTGCCCCTTATCCGGCACGATGCGGCCCACGTTCTGGCTGAGGCGGTGCAGGAGCTTTTCCCCGGCACTCAGGTCACCATCGGACCTTCGATCGAGAACGGTTTTTACTACGATTTCCATCGGAACGAACCATTCACCCCTGAGGATTTGCCTGCCATTGAGGCGAAGATGCACCAGATTGTGGCGCGTGGATCTGCCTTCGAATGCAAAGTCGTGTCGCGCGCTGAAGCCGTCGAACTGTTCGAGGCGAGGGGCGAGCAATTTAAAGTCGAGCTCATCCACGATCTGCCTGACAGTGAAACGCTGACTCTGTACAGCCAGGGTACCTGGCTCGACTTGTGCCGAGGCCCGCACATGCGAACCACAGCGGACGTCGGTACGGCTTTCCGATTGACCAAGGTCGCGGGTGCCTATTGGCGCGGCAAGCCCGAGAATCCCGTTTTAAGTCGGATTTACGGTACCGCTTGGCGTGATGAGCGCGAGCTCGATGCCTACGTCACCATGCTGGAGGAAGCCGAGAAGCGGGATCACCGACGTCTTGGTCAGGAGATGGACCTTTTCCATTTCCAGGCCGATGCTCCGGGCAGCGTCTTCTGGCACCCGCGAGGCTGGAAACTGTTCTCGACCCTCATTGACTACATGCGGCGGCGGCAGGAAGCGGCTGGCTACGAAGAAATCAACACACCCGACATCATGGACCGCGGCCTTTGGGAGAAATCCGGCCATTGGGACAAGTTCCGAGACGCAATGTATCTGACAGAGGCCAAAGAAGATCGGGTCTTTGTCATGAAGCCGATGAATTGCCCGGGCGGCATCCAAATCTTTAAGCAAGGCCTTCGCAGTTACCGTGATTTGCCCATGAAGCTAGGGGAGTTCGGCAAGGTCCACCGCTTCGAGCCATCCGGCGCGCTGCACGGATTGATGCGTGTGCGGGGCTTCACGCAGGACGACGCACACATCTTTTGCACCGAGGACCAAATCGAGGAAGAGAGCGTCAAGGTCATTGATCTTTGCCTTTCGATCTACCGTGACTTTGGCTTCGAGAATGTGGCCATCAAGTTTGCAGATCGCCCGGAAAAGCGCGTAGGATCAGACGCGATTTGGGACAAGTCGGAGTCCGCGCTGAAGGCAGCGTTGAAGGCTGCTGGCATCACAAGCTACGCCGTAAACAAGGGCGAGGGCGCCTTTTACGGACCCAAGCTTGAGTTCGTCCTCAGGGATGCGATCGGGCGCGATTGGCAATGCGGAACATTGCAGGTCGATCTCAATATGCCGGGAGCCCTTGGCGCCTCTTACATTGGTGAAGATGGCCAGCGGCACGTTCCCGTGATGCTTCACCGGGCTCTTTTCGGAAGCCTTGAGCGCTTTACCGGGATTTTAATCGAACATACGTCCGGCCGGCTGCCACTCTGGTTGGCTCCGGTCCAGGTGGTGGTCGCGACCATCGTAGACGACGCGGTGCCTCAGGCCAAGGCGACGGCTGCTGCACTCCGGAGCGCAGGATTGCGCGTTGAGCTCGATGTCCGGAACGAGAAGATCAACCGGAAGGTCGTTGACCACATCGAGTCCCGTGTCCCGGTGCTGGCGATCCTTGGCCGCCGGGAGGCGGACCTTCAGCAGGTTGTTCTGCGTCGGCTGCCCGGCCGCGACCAGCAGACATTGAGCTTGGCGGACGCCGTTTCGCTCCTCCAGTTCGAGGCGACTTCACCAGATATCGCTGGTTTCGATAGCGAAGCTGTTGCAGCCTGACGCAGAGCGTCCCATAACACTTTTCAATTCTGACATGACTGAGACAGGAGAAGATCATAGCACGAGGCCCAATGCCGCCTTCGCCACCCTCACGCGAAGGCCCGCGCGTCAACGAGGAAATTCGCGTCCCTCAGGTGCGCCTCATCGACGAGACAGGCGAGATGCTTGGGGTCATGACGATCCGTGACGCGCTGTACAAGGCGTATCAAGCCGGTCTCGACCTTCTTGAAATCAGCCCTAACGCCGTGCCGCCTGTTTGCAAAATAACCGACTATGGCAAATTCAAGTACGAACAGCAGAAGAAAGCCAACGAGGCTCGTAAGAAGCAGAAAGTCGTCGAAATTAAGGAAATCAAGGTTCGCCCGAATATCGACGATCACGATTACGACGTGAAGATGCGGCAAGCTAAAGGGTTCATCGGCGAGGGCGACAAAGTGAAAGTGACCCTTCGTTTCCGGGGGCGCGAAATGGCGCACCAGGAATTGGGGGTCAAGCTGTTGGAGCGTATCCGTGCCGAGCTGGTTGAACTGGTCAAGGTGGAGCAGATGCCTCGGCTGGAGAATCGACAGATGATCATGGTGCTGGCGCCGAAGTAAGTCGCTGCATCCTCGATGGGCAGCGCTTAGAAATTTGACAGCATACCGCGGGTCGCGTATCCGCACTCGGAGATTTAAGAACTCAAGTCCCGCATCCGCGGGATCACCGCCGCTCCGCGAGACTCGCGCAGCGGCGCCGTACCAGTTGAGGTGATTTTCAGTGTTTGAGGCACTAGGCAGCCGGTTGCAGGGAGTGTTTGACCGCCTGCGCGGCCGCGGCACGCTGTCTGAGGCTGATGTGGCCGAAGCGCTTCGCGAGGTGCGTGTCGCCCTGCTGGAAGCTGACGTCGCGCTCTCGGTTGTTCGAGGCATCACAGAGCAAGTTCGCGAGCGTGCCGTTGGCCAGGAGGTGATCCGCTCGATCCATCCCGGCCAGCAGGTCGTCAAGATTGTCCATGACGCACTCGTTGACGCATTGGGCGGCAAGGATGGCGGATCTGCTGGGCTGGATCTGAGCGCCCAGTCGCCAGTACCTATTCTCATGGTCGGGCTGCAAGGTTCAGGCAAAACCACGACGTCCGGCAAGATAGCGCTTCGCCTGCGTGGACGAGAGCGCAAGAAGGTGCTCCTGGCGAGCCTGGACGTTCATCGTCCCGCGGCGCAATTACAGCTGGCGCAGCTTGGAGAGCGGGCCGAGGTCGCATCGTTGCCGATTGTCGCCGGCGAGACGCCCCTCGCAATTGCCATGCGGGCAATGGATGTCGGGAGGCGCGAACTCTACGACGTCGTGATTCTCGACACCGCTGGTCGCCTCTCCATCGACGATGTGCTGATGGATGAGGTCGCGGCAATCAAGCAGGCCGTCAATCCTCATGAGACGCTTCTCGTCGTCGATGCGATGACGGGGCAGGACGCGCTGGCCACGGCGCGGGCTTTCAACCAGCGCGTTGGCATCACCGGTATCGTGATGACGCGTGTGGATGGCGATGCCCGTGGCGGCGCTGCGCTTTCCATGCGGATGGTCACCGGCGCACCGATCAAGATGATCGGCTCCGGAGAAAAGCTGGATGCGCTCGAGGATTTCCATCCAGACCGAATTGCCAACCGCATCCTCGGCATGGGCGACATCGTCTCGCTGGTTGAGCGTGCCGCCGAGACGATTGACCAAGCGGATGCCGAAAAGCTCGCCGCGCGGATGCAGAAGGGGCAGTTCTCCCTCGAGGATTACGCTCAGCAGCTGAAGCAGATCGGCAAGATGGGCAGTCTTTCCGGCATCATGGGAATGCTGCCCGGCGTATCAAAGATGAAAGCTCAAATCGAGAACGCCAATCTCGACCAAACAGTGCTCAAGAAGCAGGCTGCCATCATCTCTTCGATGACGCCGAAGGAGAGAAGAGCCCCGGAAATCATAAAGGCGTCCCGCAAGCGGCGGATTGCCTCGGGCTCGGGCGCCTCGGTGCAGGAAGTGAACCGCCTGCTCAAACAGTTCGAGGACATGCGCGACATGATGAAACGCATGAACAAGATGGGTCAGAAAGGGCTGATGCGTGGCGGACTCGCCGCATTGCTCCCTCAGGGCCGCCGACCTTTCTAGATCAACGACTTTCGAGACCTACAGGAGAAATGAGACCATGGGCCTGAAGATTCGCCTCGCCCGCGCCGGCGCCAAGAAGCGCCCCTATTATCACATTGTCGTCGCGGACAGCCGGTCGCCGCGCGACGGCCGTTTCATCGAGAAACTCGGTAGCTACAACCCAATGCTGCCGGCCGAGCATGCCGATCGTCTCCGCCTGCAGGACGACAAGATCAAGGAATGGATCAGCAAGGGCGCTCTCGCTACCGACCGCGTTGCCAAGTTCCTCGGCAAGGCAGGCATCATTCCGATGCCCGTCTTTCCCGAGCAGCCCAAGCAGTCGGCGCCGAAGAAGAAGGCGCAGGAACGCGCTGCCGCTGCGGCGGTCGCACGCTGATCGGTCTCCGCTGAAGGGCGCTTACTCTCATGGTTGGCGAAATGGTGCTTTTGGGCGAAATCGGGAGGCCGCACGGCGTGCGGGGCCTTGTGCGCGTCCGCAGCTTCACAGCCGAGCCTGAGGGCCTCACCGCGTACGGCCCTTTGACGGACGAGACTGGAACTCGGCAGTTCAAGCTTGAACTGCTGTCGACCGATCTAGCGCGGATCGATGGTGTGGAGGATCGCGATGCGGCGGCGCGCCTGACGGGCACCCGCCTTTTCGTGCCGCGTCCAGCATTGCCGCCACCCACGGATCCAGACGAGTACTACCTTTCGGATCTCGAGGGATTGGAGGCGGTTACCCCCCAGGGGCAATCGCTTGGCTTGGTGCTAGCCGTTGAGGACCATGGGGCAGGAGCATTCCTTGTCCTGCAGGGTCCGCCCGAGCGCATGGTTCCCTTCACGCGTGAGGCGGTCCCTGACGTCGATGTCGCGGGTCGACGGATCGTTGTCTCTCCGCCCGCGGAAGTCCTAGTCGGCCAGGCGGGTGCAGAATGACTTGGTCTGCCAGCATCCTGACGCTGTTTCCTGAGATGTTCCCTGGCCCGCTTGGCGCGTCGCTGGCTGGCAAGGCGTTGAAAGCGGGCATTTGGCGTTGCGATACGACTGACATTCGGGCGCACGCGACTGACCGCCATCGTACCGTGGACGACACTCCCTTCGGCGGTGGCGCTGGCATGGTCATCCGTCCGGACGTCGTGGATGCAGCAATTTCTGCTGTGATCATGCCCGATGATGCGCGGCCGTTGATCTATCTCACCCCGCGTGGCCGCCTGCTCGATCAGTCGCTGGTGCGCAATCTTGCGGCAGGGCAGGGCGTGGTCCTCCTATGTGGACGGTACGAGGGTGTGGATCAGCGCGTGATAGAGGCCCGAGAAATGTTGGAGGTCAGCATTGGCGACTACGTGCTCTCCGGCGGCGAAATGGCCGCTCTTGTCGTCCTCGATGCGTGCGTCCGACTATTGCCCGGCGTCATGGGTGCCGCGGAAAGCGCCGTCGAAGAGAGCCACAGCGCGGGCCTCCTGGAGTACGCTCAATACACACGCCCGGCCGAGTGGCAGGGGCGCGCCGTGCCGCAGGTCCTGCTCTCGGGCCACCACGCAGAAGTGGCCCGTTGGCGGCGCAACCAATCCGAGGCCGTGACGCGTGAGCGCCGGCCCGATCTCTGGACCAGAATGCAGGTTGCCGGCGGTAGTGCCGCAGCCTAAAGGCTCAATTCGAAAGGACTTATCCATGAACCTGTTGCAGCAATTTGATGCCGATCAGAAGGCTCGCCTTATCGCAACGCGGCCCGTCCCGGAATTCTCCCCGGGCGACACCGTGCGCGTGATGGTGCGAGTGGTGGAAGGCGAGCGCGTTCGGACCCAGGCCTATGAGGGGGTGGTGATCGCGCGGTCCAACCGCGGACTGCACAGCAACTTCACTGTTCGCAAGCTCTCCTACGGAGAGGGCGTGGAGCGAGTCTTCCCGCTGCATTCCGCCGCGATCGCCGAGATCTCGGTAGTCCGTCGCGGCAAGGTGCGGCGCGCTAAGCTTTATTATCTCCGTGGCCGCACAGGTAAGTCGGCGCGCATCGCCGAGAAGTTGGGTCTGCGCAGCGAGGCTCCGGCCGCGGCACCGAAGGAACCGACTGAGGGCTGAGGCTTTCGTCAGAAAGGCCGCACCAGCAAGTGCGGCCTTTTTCATTTGTGCCTGGAGGAATCATGAGCGCTGACAAGCCGCGCACGCTGTTCGACAAGATCTGGGAGCACCACGTCGTCGAGACGCTGCCAGACGGAACGGCCCTGCTCTACATCGATCGCCATCTGGTGCACGAAGTAACGAGCCCACAGGCCTTCGAGGGCCTTCGCGTTTCCGGACGGCCAGTTCGTCGGCCCGATGCGACCATCGCTGTCGTCGATCACAACATCGCAACCGACAGCAGCCGCCGCACCGGTATCCTTGACCCGGAGAGCCGGCTGCAGGTCGAGACGCTCGAGAGGAACGTGATCGAGTTCGGCGTTCCCTATATTCCCCTGCTTGATGCACGACAGGGGATCGTTCACGTCATCGGTCCGGAACAGGGCCTGTCCCTACCTGGCATGACGATCGTATGTGGCGACAGCCACACCTCGACCCATGGCGCCATGGGCGCGCTCGCATTCGGCATCGGAACGAGCGAAGTGGAGCATGTGCTTGCGACGCAGACGCTGTTGCAGAAGCCCGCCAAGAACATGCGCGTCAAGGTTGAGGGCAAACTGGCGATCGGCTGCACCGCGAAGGACATCGTCCTGGCGGTCATCGGAAAGATCGGTACAGCCGGTGGAACCGGGCATGTCATCGAGTTCGCCGGCGAGGCTATCCGGGCGCTGGACATGGCCGGCCGCATGACCGTCTGCAACATGAGCATCGAAGCCGGTGCCCGCGCCGGCATGGTGGCTCCCGATCAAACGACTTTCGACTACGTTAATGGACGGCCCTATGCGCCAAAAGGCGAGGACTTCGAGCGGGCCGTTGCCTGGTGGTCTTCCCTGCCCAGCGACGAGGGCGCCCACTTCGACAAGGAGGTGGAGATGCGCGCGGAGGACATCGTGCCGATGGTCAGCTGGGGGACCAGCCCGGAAGATGTCGCGCCGATTACGGCCACCGTGCCGGACCCGGCCGAAGCGACCGACGCAGCGCGTGCCGCTCAGCTTCATCGCATGGTGGAGTACATGGGGCTAACGCCGGGGCAGAAGCTGACCGACCTGAAGGTCGATGTCGTCTTCATCGGAAGCTGCACCAACAGCCGCATCGAAGATATCCGTGCCGCAGCGGACATCGCCCGCGGGCGACGGGTTGCCGAAGGTGTTCGTGCGATGGTCGTTCCAGGATCTGGACTCATCAAGGCGCAGGCAGAGGCGGAGGGGCTGGACCGGGTATTCCTCGAAGCGGGCTTCGAATGGCGTGAGGCAGGGTGTTCCATGTGCCTGGGCATGAACCCGGACAAGCTCACGCCTGGACAGCGCAGCGCCAGCACCTCCAACCGCAATTTTGAGGGCCGTCAAGGTCCCGGCGGGCGGACGCACCTTCTGTCGCCGGCAATGGCAGCGGCGGCCGCAATCGCCGGGCACTTGGCTGATGTGCGCGACTGGCAGCCGGCGGGGAGGCACTGAGGCATGAAAGCTTTCACAACCCTGACCGGCATCGCCGCACCTCTGCCGCAGGCCAATATTGATACCGACAAGATTATCCCGGCCCGGTTCCTGAAGACCATTGCCCGGACCGGACTTGGCAAGCATCTGTTCGCCAACATGCGCTTCAATGAGGATGGGTCTGAGAAGCCGGATTTCGTGCTGAACCAGTCCCCTTTCCGGCAGGCGGAAGTCCTCATCGCGTTCGAGAACTTCGGCTGCGGCTCATCTAGGGAGCATGCGCCCTGGGCGTTACTCGACTTCGGTATCAGATGCGTCATCGCGCCGGACTTCGCCGACATCTTCCATAACAACTGCTTCAAGAACGGCATTCTGCCGGTGAAGCTCCCACGGGAGGTGTGCGAACAGCTGATCGAGGACACGAAAATGGGCAGCAATGCCCGTATCACCGTCGATCTGGAACGCAGCGTTGTGGTCCGTCCGAACGGCCAGGAGATACCCTTCGAAACTGACCCCTTCAGACGCCACTGTCTGCTGAACGGCCTGGACGATATTGGCCAGACCCTCCAGCACGAAGGTGCCATCGACACTTATGAGGCTCGCCAGAAGGCGTCTCAGCCATGGCTTTTTTCCTGAAGGACACGCCGAAATGACGGCCAACAAGAAGCTGCTGGTGCTGCCCGGTGACGGCATCGGACCCGAGGTGATGCACGAGGTCCGACGCGTGATTGACTGGATGGAGCAGCGCCGCTTCGTCCGCTTCGAAATTGAGCAGGGCCTTGTCGGCGGCGCCGCTCTTGATGTCGAAGGCTCGCCCTGCCCTGACGGGACGGTCGCAGCGGCCAAGGGCGCGGATGCCGTGCTGTTTGGAAGCGTAGGCGGCCCCAAGTGGGATCACCTCCCGTTCGATCAGCGACCGGAACTTGGAATCCTGCGGCTTCGGAAGGAGCTTGGCCTTTTTGCGAACCTGCGCCCCGCCGTGGTGCTCGATCCCCTGGTCGATGCCTCCTCGCTCAAGCCTGAGATCGTCCGCGGCCTCGATATCATGATCGTTCGTGAGAGCACGGGCGGGATCTATTTCGGTGAGCCGCGCGGCGTCCACACAGACGCCAAAGGCCGCCGTGTCGGCATCGACACCGAGGTGTATTCGGAGGATGAGATCGCACGCGTCGCGCGTGTTGCGTTCGATCTGGCCCGGAAGCGGCGCAATAAGGTCACCAGCACCGAAAAAGCGAACGTCATGCAATCCGGTCGGCTTTGGCGGGCTGTGGTGAGCGAGATTCACAAGGCCGAGTTCTACGATGTCGAGCTTGAACACATGTATGCTGATAACGCGGCGATGCAGCTCTGTTCTCGCCCCAAGCAGTTTGACGTGATTCTGGCATCAAACCTCTTCGGTGACGTCCTAAGTGACCTTGCCGCAGCGCTGACGGGCTCTCTGGGCATGCTTCCCTCGGCGACGCTAGGCGTGGTTGGGGCGGACGGTCGGCGCTACGCCCTCTATGAGCCGATCCACGGCTCAGCACCCGACATTGCTGGTACCGGGAGTGCCAATCCGTCTGCGCAGATCCTGTCGTTCGCGATGCTGCTGCGCTGGTCCTTCGGCATGGAGGAAGAAGCTAGGCTGATCGAGCGAGCCGTGGAGCATGTGCTCGCGGGAGGCCTGCGAACCGCGGATATCATGCAGCCGGGCATGGCGCGCATCAGCACGACCGTCATGGGTGAGAGCGTTGTCCGCGAAATGGACAAACTGAGCAGGTGACGTCGAGGCCGCGTTCGTGATCTGAACGCGACCTCATTTTAAAGGTTGGTCTAAGGGGCTTGCGCCTGGATGCGCGCAAGGTTACTCCCCCGGTCCAGGGCAAGCACCCGTAGCTCAATGGATAGAGCACCAGACTACGAATCTGGGGGTTGGAGGTTCGAGTCCTTCCGGGTGCGCCAAGCTTGTCCGCCACTTTCGGCGCCATCGAGCAGGTCTTCCCCGATCCGCGCTTTTGCACGACCGAATCTGGACGGGCGGTCACGTCCGTCAACGTGGTGGAAATAGCTGTTGGATTTGAGGCGATCACGGCTCAGGCGGCCTTGGGTGGGATTTGGAGTGTTTCGTTGGTCTGTGGTGGGTTGAGCAATTCTGCCATGGCCTCGATGCCCATGTAGCGGTGC
>Ga0105047_10013157_pt1 | contig 13263 bp, 9 predicted proteins | sample MAT04_FD_78384 | JGI IMG/M metagenome (GOLD analysis project Ga0105047, IMG submission 78384) | Freshwater microbial communities from Lake Fryxell liftoff mats and glacier meltwater in Antarctica - MAT-04 (megahit assembly) | ecosystem: Environmental > Aquatic > Freshwater > Ice > Liftoff... | reverse complement strand
GGTGAACCTGATCCCGATGAACCCGGTCGAGGGCAGCCCGCTCGGCTCGCCGGGCATGCGCTCTGTCGAGGCGTTTCAGAGCCGCCTCCACGCGGCCGGCATCCCCGCCTTCATCCGCCGCACGCGCGGCGACGACATCGCAGCCGCCTGCGGCCAGCTCGCGTTGCACGGCGAGAAGCGCAAGATTCGCGTCGACGTCAGCGCTGGCGGCTGAGCGGCGCGCGCGAGCGGACGTTGCGGACGGCGGCCGTCTTGCCAGCTTCCGACGCACGAATATACTCGCCGATATATTCATGCCGACCAGTGTACACATCCCCCCGCTCCTCCTCGCGCGCGCGGACCGGCGCGCTCAGGCGCTCAAGATCAGCCGCAATCGGCTGATCGTGAACGCGCTCGAACACGAGCTCGCCGAGGAGTCGAGCTGGTCTCCTGGCTTCATCGCGTCGCTGCGTGAGGTCGACCAGAGCACGGCGAGCGCGGTGAACGAGATGATGAAAGTAATCCGCAAGGCGCGCCGATCGAAGGGGCCGCCGCGCCTTTGAAATACTTACTCGATACCAACGCAACCTCGGCGCTCATGCGCGGGAGTGGCCGCGTCGTCGACCGACTTCAACGCGTCGCGCGGAGCGAAGTCGTCGTGCCGCAGCCGGTCTTCGCCGAGATCGCCTACGGCATCGCCAGGCTTCCGCGCTCGAAGAAGAAGGACCGTCTGCGCGCGCGCCTCGAGCTGCTGAAGGCGGAGTTCGCGAGAGCGGAGTGGACGGACGCGGTCAGCGAGGCGTTTGGCACGCTCAAAGCGGCGCTCGAGAAGAAGGGCCAGCGAATCGAGGACTTCGACGTCGCGATCGCCGCCCACGCGCTCAGCTGCGACGCCGTGCTGGTGACGGCCGATGTGACGCACATGACGCGGGTGCCGGGGCTCGTCGTCAAAGACTGGTCGCGCGGCTGAGGGGCCGAACGGGCTCAGCTCTCGTCGCCGCGTCGCCATCGGCACCGTCCAGCTCGCAGCGCCTCACTCATCATCGCAAACGAGCGTCGTCGCCCGCACCCGCGCCACCGGCCGCGCCGCGCTGCCGCGCTCACCCACCACCAACAGCGGCCCCGCAGCGCTACAGCGCATCGCCGCATGCGCGATGGCGATGCCATCTTCGTAGACTTGCTGCTCGCGCCCGCGCGTCGCGAGGTCAGCGCTGAGCCGCGTAATACCGACGAGGATGTCGCGCTGGTAGGTGCGCGGCGCGACGGCGAAGACGGAGCCGGCGCACGCGGTGAGGGTCGCGCCGCCGGGGCCGTTGGCGCGCGCGATGCGGCGGGGCGCGCCCATCGGGCGCAGGCGATCGCCGAGCGCGACGACGTAGAGGCCGGACTTGTCGCGGTTTCGCGTGGTGTCGCGGTAGGCGAGGGCGAGGCCGCCCACGCCGTTGCCTATGAGATGTGGCATCGGCAGATCGAAGCCGAGCTCGGTGGCCTCGGCGGCGGCGCCGCGATCGCCGTCGACGAGCAGGCGACCGACGGTGCCGCCGGTCTCGTCGAAGCCGATCTCCGCCCAGCTCGCGATGGCGTGTCCGTCGTGCAAGACGAGCGCAGGTCCGCTGCCCACGAGCGCGTCGACGGACACCGCGCGCGGCTCGATCGCGGCGGTGTACGGCACGGCATTGCGCGCGTCGTTGCCCGCTACGGCGCGCGGAATCTCTGCGCGCATGATGTGCACTTGGCCGGGCGTCGCGTCTTGCCAGAGCACGACGAGCTCGCGCTCTTCGGCGACGAGCGCGATGCCGAGCGCTTCGCGGCCCGCTGCGCCGAACTGTGCGTGGAGCTGCGCCGCGCCGTTCGCGAGCCGCCACACGATCACCCCGCCGGTGTCGTCTTTGCTGACGTTGCCGCGGCGCAGGCAGGCGATCCACGTGTTCGCATCCGACGTTTGCGTCGCCGCGACACCCCCCGCGCAGCTCGGGCCGAGGCGCAGCGCTTGTCCGCGTGGTGCGCCGCTCGCGGCGATGGCGCGCGCGTACGTGCCTTCGCGCGCAGACCAGACGACGTAGCCGCGCTGCGGGAGCCCACTGCGCGGTGCTTCGAGCGCGAGGTCGAGCGACTCGATGCGCGGCGCAGTGGTCGCGAGCACGTATTCGTCGGCGAACCGGCACGGCGCGGGGGTGCGCGTCTCGGCGCATGCTGCGATCGAGAGCGAAGTGAGGAGCAGCGCCGCGATCGAGAGCGCGATGCGCATCGCGCGAAGATGCGCCGCTCCGTCGACGCGCCCATCGCGCCGCATGTGCGAGCCGCCGTCGACGCTCGCAGCGCGCAAGTGCGAGCCGCGGGCGACGTTCACAGCACGCCGCGTGCGCGCATCAGTGCTTCGATGTCGGCGCGGCGTCGCGCGAGCTCATCTGGATCTTTCGCGGGCTGAAAGCGGCCCTCGGCGCCGTAGCGCGGCACGCGCAAAAAGGCGCACGGCAATACGGCGGTGAGCTGGCCGACGAGGCGCTCGAATTGCACCGCTTCGCGTGCGCCGACCTTCTTGCGCACGGCGAACCAGGTGAGCGCGAAGTCGCGATCGAGCGCGTCCGCGTCGATCATCAGCGTGTTGGTGTTGAACACCGGGATGGCGTCCTGATCGAAGCCCGCAGGGAAGCGGAACGCCTCGACGATCTGCGGCTTGCCGTCGACGCGCGCCGGTGCGCCGCCCTTCTCGCCGGGCTCTTTCTCGGTGACTTCGGCGGTGATCGCGGCAGAGCTCAGCAGGTGTGCGCCGATGATCGCTGGGTCGAGCGTCGCCGCGAGGTTGTCGACGTTCGACATGAACAGCACGCGGCCGCCGGCGGCGCGGAAGCGCTCGAGGATCCCGCTCGCGCGCAGGGCAAAGCTGAGATCACCGTGGCCCGGCGCGTACGGGCTCGTGGTGCCGTCGTCTTCGAGAAAGATCTCGCCTTCGGGCGTGAGGCGGAGTGACACGTACTGCGCGAATGTCTCAGCGGGCGCCGCCTCGCTCGTGTGCTTCTGCGCGAGCGCGGCGATAGTCTCGTCGGTCGCGAAGCTGGTCATCAGGTAGACCGGGACGCGGCCCCCGGCGCGCTCCGCGGCGAGGCGCAGCTCGGCCAGCTTGAGATCGAGGAAGGTGCGCCCAGGCAGCGCGTCGACGGCAGCCTTCACGACGCCGCCGAAGCGCGTGGCCATGCCGCCGGCGAGCACGACCGCGCCCACGTGGCCCGCGCGGATCGCTTCGTTGCCGCGCGCCTCGAGCGCGACGTACGCCTCGCTGCCGCGTGCGGGGAGCGCGGTGACGTCAGCCGGCGCGGGCAGCGTGACCTCGCCCGCGATGCGATTCTGCGCGTCGCCCGCGAGATCCTGCCGCAGCCGCTCGCGCAGCTCCGCGAACGTCGCGGCGTCGAAGCGAAACCGATGAAGAAGCGCGGCGGTCTCTTCGTCCACTTGCATGTGCCGAGAACTCACCACCGATGACGCCTCTTGTCTACGTTCTTCCGCCGGCTCGGGCGGCTTCTGCAGGCATCGCCAGCGACGCCACGATGGGAGTGTCCGCGCGCATGCATGCTGAAGTCGCACGATGCTGGCATGCTGCATGCTCCGTGGCGAATCTCGGCAGTGTCCGCGGCGGTGCGCTCCGAGCGCCAGCTCGCTTCACAAGTTCCCGCATGGAGGATCCAATGATTTCGAGACAGTGGACCGCAGCACGCTCGCCCCGCTTCTTCGTCGCCGCGCTCGGAGTGACGGCACTTCTCGCGCTCTCGGGCTGCTACGCCCGCGCCGGCTACGGTGGCGGCTACTACGCAAACGGCGGGTACGCGCAGTCTGGCGTCGTCGTCTACCAGCAGCCGCCGCCCGCGCGCGTCGTCGTGCGGCCGATGGCGCCGCAGCAGGGCTACGTGTGGGCGGACGGCTACTGGAATTGGAACGGTTCACAGTGGCTGTGGACGGACGGCTACTGGACGGCGCCGCGCGCGGGCTACACCTTCGCTCAGCCGCGCTGGGTGCAGCAGGGTCGTGGCTGGACATACGTGCAGGGCGGCTGGCAGGGCGGTGGTCGTGGTCAGGTCGTGGTCAATCCGGGGTACCAGCAGCGCGGCGGCGGACAGGTCGTCGTGCAGCCGCGCTATCAGCAGCAGCAGCCGTATCGCGGCGGCGGCACGGTCGTCGTGAACCCGGGCCAGCAGCCGCAGCCGTATCGCGGCGGCGGCACGGTGGTCGTGAACCCCGGCCAGCAGCCGCAGCCGTATCGCGGTGGTGGGAGCGTCGTCGTGAACCCCGGTCGGCAGGCGCCTCCGCCGCAGCAACAGCAGCAGCAGCAGCGCCAGCAGTTTCGCGGGCGCGGCGCCGTGCAAGTGAACCCCGGCATGGGCGGCGGCGGTGTGCGCGGCGGCGGTGTTCGCGGCGGCGGGACGGTTCGAGTACGCTGATTCGGTGAGCGTCTATCTGCCGGTCGCACTGGCTCTCGAGGGCGCGCGTGTGCTCGTCCTCGGGGGCGACGTCGAAGCGGCAGACAAGGCAGCACGGTTGGCTCGAGCGGGAGCGCGGGTGACGGTCTTCGCGGAGACCGTCATTCCAGCGCTCTCTGCGCTTGCGGCGCGTGGCGCGCTGCAGTGGCATGCACGCGCGTATGAGCCGCGCGATGCGCGTGGGGTGCGCGCAGTCGTGCTCGCGCCGCGCGACGAGGAGCTCGCCAAGCGGCTTCGCGCGCAGGCGCGTCGCGACGGCTTTTTGTTCAGCGCGATCGATCAGCCGGCGTATTGCGACTTCGTCTGGACGTCGGTCGTCGAGGCGGGTCGGGTGCAGCTGTCGATGTCGTCGGGAGGCGCAGCGCCGGCGCTGCTCAAGCGGCTGCGCATCGAGCTCGAGCGCGTCTTCGACGAACGTTTCGCGGCGTTCACCGAGCGTCTGGCGCTCGCGCGCGATCGACTCAGCGCGCCGACGCTCGAGGCGCGCCGCGCGGAGATGGCGGCGTTGCTCGACGGTTTTGCCTTCGAAGCGCGGCTCGTGTATCCGTCGTGGGAGGCCGCGGCGCATGGCGAAGAGCGCCGTGCGGCCGTAGATCCAACGCCGTGACCGGGACTCCCGCGCCAGCACCCGAGCCCAATCGCCTAAGGCGCTGGGCTACGCCCGCGCTCGCGGTGTTCGTGCTCGCGCTCGTCGTCTCGGCGGGGATTCACCTGCAGGTGTTCGGCGCGCTCGGCGTGCTCGAGACGCTGCAGCCGCGTACGCCGCCCGCGCGACCGGTGGAGATTGCGTTCGAGATGGCGGAGGGCAGCGCACCGATCACCGAGACGCCGCCGGCCGCGAGCGATGCGCCCGATGTGGTCGCTGGCGAAGCGCAGCAGACGCCGCCCACGGCGCGCCCGCCGACGCCGACAGCACCCGAGCAGAGTGCGCCGCCGCCCGCCGTCGCGCGCGTCACGCCGCCGCCGCCGGCGCCGGTCATACCGAGCATCACACCGCCGGCCGTGCAGCCGCCACCGCCTTCTGCGATGGACCGCCGCCAGTCGGTCACGCAGCGCAGCGAAGACCCGTCGGTGCCTCCGCCGGCTGACGCGCGCTTTCTCGCCGAGCAGAACCGGCACGTCGAGGAAGAGACGGTCGCGTCGATCCGCAATCATCAGCAGGACGACGCGGAGCCGACGCCTGGTCGCGCACCGAGCAGCAACGATCCCGATCCGGGCAACGCGGACGAGAGCGAGTCCGCCGACATGCGCGATCGCGAGGGCCACGAAGAGCGCACCGCGACGCGCGAAGAGGCCGAGCAAGACCGCCCGCGCGAGGCCGACGATCGCCCGCCGCCGAACGTCGTGGCGCGCGGCAATAACACGTCGACCGGCGACGATCGCAACGGCCCCGGCACCGAAGCCGGCACCTCGCGCGAGCGCGAAGGTCAGGCCGCGATCGTGGGCGGCGGCGAGCGCGAAGCGCCAACGATGATCGTCGTGCACGACGCGATGGGCACGTTCCGCATTCCGGCGCCGTCGCGCACCGCGCAGGGCAGCGGCGCGGGCGCGCTCGGTGGCGTCGCGCTGCCAGGAAGTGGTCGCGGGGCGCGCGGCGAGGGCGGTGGCGCGAGCGGCCCTTCGGGCGGCGGAGGGCGCGGTCGCGGCACGGGCGCAGCGGGCCCGGATCTGCGCGTCTCGTGGAGCATGCTCGAGGACACGTACGGCGCGGACGAGCTGCAGCGCGAGCGCGAGGCGTACGCGCGCGAGCGTCGCTCGCGTACACAGGGCTCGAATCGACAGGAGAACTGGCGGCAGTTCCGCGCGGCGATCGAGAACTACGTGCCCGGCGTCCGCTCCGGCAACCAGACCGCGCTCAACGCGGCCGCGTCACCGTTCGCGGCGTTCCTCTCCGAGGTGCATCGGCGCATTCATCGGCAGTTCGCCGATCGCTTCCTGCCGAGCTTGCCGGTGAACCTCGGCGACCTCGCCGATCGCTCGCTGCGCACCAAGCTCGAGCTCGTCTTCAACGCCGACGGAACGGTGTTCCGTATCGGCGTGATCGAGACCAGCGGCAACTCGCCGTTCGACTACGGCGCGTTCGAAGCGGTGATGCGCGGCCAGCCGTACCCCGCCGCGCCAGAGGCGATCCGCAGCGGAGATGGCCGCGTCTACGTGCGCTGGGCGTTTTATCGCAACGAGCGACAGTGCGGCACGTTCAACGCCGAGCCGTACATCATCCCGCACCCGCCAGGCACGCCGCAGCGCGGTGGTGGTCCGCTCGTCGACCATCCGGAAGAAGGCGGCGTCATCCCTGCGGATGCACCTGCCGCGCCGGAGACGCGTAATCTGCGCACGACGCCGGACGCGGCGCGCGGTGCCACGGCCGTCGTGACGCAACGCTGACAGGCGCCGGAGAAGCAAAGCACTCCGCCGATCGTACGAGTGAGTGACACCGCTGGAGCAGACGCTCGACTTCTGCGAGGGGATGGATGGAGGAATTCTTCTACGGTGCGCTCGGGCTACTCGCCTGCGCGACGCCGGTCGCGGCCCTGGTCGCGTTTGGCATCTATATCTTCCGCAAGCCCGCGAAGGATCCGCGCGTCGACGAGCTCGAGCTCGAGGTGCTGCGGCTCCGCGGCGATCTGCAGCTGCTCGCAGCACGCGTCTCGCGCGGCGTGGCTGCGGCAGAGCTCGCGCCGCCGGCGGCGCAGAGCGCGATCACCGCAGCGCTCGCGAGGGTCGCGCCGCGCGTCGAGGAGAGCGTGGCGGCCGGGTCTGCGGCGGCGGCAGCGTCCGAGACGGCGACAGCCGCGGCGACTGCGTCCGAGATGGCGGCAGCGACAGCGATGGCGGCACCGACCGCGTCCGAGACCGCGCCTGCGTTCGACACGACGACCGCGCCTGCGTTCGACACGACGACCGCGCCTGCCTCCGCCCTCCCATCGCCGTCAACGGAGCTCGCCGCGGACGCGCCGATCGCGGCACCGGCGAAGCAAGTGCGCGCGACGCAAAGCGCGGCCGACGACTGGCCGTCGGTGGTCGCCGAGCCGAGCCCAGGCGCGTCCGCGAGCGCGACTCCAGCAGCGAGCAGTGCGGCGAGCAGCGCGGCGCCGCCCGCATCGCCGCCTCCGGGCGCGCCGCCGCCGTCGCCCGCGGGTGTGCCGCCGCGCGGGCCGTTCACGCCGCCACCCGCGGCGATCGAGGGCGGCCTCGAGCGCTGGATTGGTGTGCGCGGTGCGGCGGCGCTAGGCGCGCTGATCCTCGTGCTCGCGGGCTTCTACTTCTTCCAGTATTCGATCGCGCACAACCTCATCGGACCGGTGATGCGCGTCGTCCTCGGCACGCTCGTCGGCATCGCGGCGATCGGCCTGTCGGAGTGGCCGCTGCGCAAGCGCTCGCCGGTGCTGTCGAACGCGCTCGCCGGTGCGGGCATCGCGATCCTCTACATCACGTTCTGGGCGGCACACGGCGTGTTTCATCTCGTGCACGTCAGCGTCGCGGGTGGGCTCTTCGTGCTGGTCACGGCGACGTGCGCGATGTTGGCGATACGACGCGACGCGATCTCGATCGCCGCGCTCGGACTGCTCGGCGGCTTCGCGACGCCGATCGCGCTGAGCACTGGGCAGGACCGGCCGATCCCGCTGTTCACGTACCTGCTGCTGCTCGACATCGCGCTGCTCGCGCTCGCGCGCAAGAAGCGCTGGCCCTCGCTCGCCGTGGGCTCACTCGTCGCGACGGCGCTCTACCAGCTGATGTGGCTCTTCGGTCGAATGGACGCAGAGCGAAGCTGGCTCGGCGTCGCCATCGTCGTCGTGTTTGGCGCGCTGTTCGCGCTATTTCGGGTCGCCGCGAAGCAGGACGGCGACAAGTCGCGCGAAGCGAAGACGGCGACGGTGGTGCACATCGGCGCGGTGCTGCTGCCATTCCTTCTGGCGCTTTCGTTCGCTGGGCGCGCGAGCCTCGGCGAGCAGCTGTGGGAGACGGCGGTGCTCGTCGTCGTGCTCTCGATCGGCGCGGCGTTCGTCGGGCGTCGCGAGAGCGCGGAGTGGATCGGGCTCGGCGCCGTCGGCGGTGCGCTCGGCATCCTCGCCCTGTGGGCGCTGCAGCATCGACTCACGTTGAACACGACGTGGCAGCTCGTCGGGACGCTCGCGCTGGTGGCGGCCGCGCATCACGTCACCGTCGAGCTCGGGCGCGGCAAGGCGCTCAGCACCTGGCTCGCGGCGGGCGCGGCGTCGCTCGGCGGCATCGCGCTGCTCGCGCTGATCAGCACGGGTTTACGCACGACAGAAGGCGCGACACCGCTGCTGCGTCTGCTGCCGTATCTCGTGGCCTTCGCTGTTCTCGCTGCGCTCTCGCTGCGCCAAGCCAGCTTCGAGGGGAGGGCGGTGCAACACCTCGCGCTTGGGCTCGTGTTGCCAATCGCGCTGGCGATACTCGACGTCACGTCGAGCCTCGTCGGCGGATTTCCCGATGGGCTCGCGACTGGCTTCGCGGTCGCCGCGAGCGTCGCGCTCACGGCGGTCGCGGTGGTCCGTCGCGCTCCGGAGGCGCGCCCGTACGCCGATCATGGAGCCGCGCTCGCGGCCGTCATCGCGCTGCTCGCGATCACGCCGCACTCGTCGTCGTTCGCTGCGTGGACGTACCTCGCCGCCTGCGCGCTGCTCGCGACGTTGACGCTGCTCGCCGCCGCGCGACGCGCGAGCGGCCTCGCGGCGATCGCCGGGCTCGTCGCTGCGGCGATCGCGCTCGGCGTGCGCATCGGCGTCGTCTCGCGGCTCGCGCCGCTGACGCTCGATCTCGCGGTGATGGCCGGCCTCGTCCTATTGTTTGCGCTATGGCCGCTCGCCGCTGGGCCACGCTACCGCGCGCGCGCATCCGGCTGGCGCGCCGCCGCGCTGCCCGGGCTCGTCCTGTTTTTGCCGATGCGCGTAGCGTGGATCCGCGCGTTCGGTGACGGATATCTGGGCGCGCTGGCGATCGGGCTCGCCGCGGTCGCGCTCGGCGCTGCGCTCATCGCGCGCAAGTACGGCCCGGAGGATCGCAGCGAGCGGCGCTCGTCGATCGTCTGGCTCGCCGCTGCGACGGCCACGTTCGTCACACTCGCGATTCCGCTGCAGCTCGAAAACGAGTGGCTGACGATCGGCTGGGCGCTCGAGGCCGTCGCGCTGCTCGCGCTCGATCGTCGGCTCGATCACGCCGGGCTCAAGTGGCTCGCGATGGGCCTGTTCGCCGCCGTCGCGACACGCCTGCTCGTGAACCCCTACGTGCTCGGCTACTACACGCGCGGCGATCTGCGCATCGTCAACTGGATCGCCTACACGTACCTCGTGCCGTCGGTATGTCTGCTCGCCGGCTGGTGGCTGCTGCGCACCGACGAGCTCGCGCGACGCCGCGTCTGGGAGCGCTCGCTGTTGCCCGAACGCGCGGTGCTCGCACCGGCGCTCGCCGCCGCAGCGTTCGTCGCGGTGTTCGCCTGGCTCAACCTCACGATCATCGACTGGTATGCGAGCGGACCGCGGCTGTCGATCCCGATGGAGCGCATGCCGGCGCGCGATCTCACGATGTCGATCGTCTGGGCGCTCTACGCGATCGCGCTGCTCGGTGTCGGCCTGTGGCGCTCCACCACCGGGCTGCGCTTCGCCAGCCTCGGCCTGCTGCTCGTCACCTGCGGCAAGGTCTTCCTCTACGACCTCGGGCACCTGCGTGATCTCTATCGCGTCGCGGCGCTCGTCGGACTCGCGTTCTCGCTCCTGTTCGTCAGCCTCGTCTACTCACGACTGCTGTTCCGCCGCGCGGCGGCTGAAAGCGAAGGAACTCCTTGAATCGCACGCTCTGCTCCGCCGCACTGCTCGCGGTCATCGTGGTCTTCGTGGTCAATGCGCGTGCGGAAGCGCAGGCGCCGGATCTCGCGCGGCTCTTCCCGCGTGAGCTCGACGTGACCGCGGAGTCCGGGCCGGCGCGCCTGGCGATCCCTGCCGATCTGCTCGGCACTGCGCGGCCCGATCTCGCCGACGTGCGCTTATTCGACGCGAACGGCGCCGAGCTCCCGTTCTTCATCGACAGCGGCGCGCGCCCGGCACCCGCGACGATCCCGACGCCGACGTCAGCCCCACCGATCGGCGCGACGCGCCGTGCGAGCGGCGTGTACGTCAGCGAGTCCTTCGACCTCCCGGTGCCTCCCGCGTCCTACGCGCGCTACGAGCTCAGCCTGGCGATGCGCGCGCCCGACTTCGTGCGCGACCTACGCATCTTTGCGGTGAATGACAGCGGCGAGACCAGCGCCGTGCCGCTCGTCGATACGACGATCTTTCGCTTTCAGACGCCGCTGCGTCAGCGCGTACGCTTCGCACTTCCGCCGATTCCTGCGGGGACGCGCGCGCTGCGCGTCACCGTCGAAGGGCAGGGCAGCGGCCTCGGCTGGGGACGCTTCTACGGCGCGCTCGAGCCCGTGTTCACGTATGAGCCGGTGTTCACGCCGCTCGATCCACCGACGCTCGCGATCGCGCTCCGCGTACGCGCGACACGCAGACTCGAAGGACGCACCGAACTTGATGTGGAGCTGCCGCTCGGCATCCGGCCAGACCGGCTGCGCATCGCGACGTCGACGCCGAACTTCGTGCGGCGCGTGAGCGCGAGCGACGACACTCAGCTGCTCGGCTCGGGCGACGTCTTTCGCGTCGAGGCGCTGCGCACCCGCGGCGGCGAGTGGCTCGAGGTCCCGGTCGATCGCGCGCGTGGCGACGAAATCACCGTCACCATCGACGACGGTGACTCACCCACGCTCGCCGGGCTGCAGCTCAGCGCGATCGTGCGCCAGCCGGCGCTGGTCTTCTTCGCCAACGGCGCGCCGATCACGCTGCGCTACGGTGGCGGCCGCGCGCGGGCGCCGCGCTACGACATCGAGGCGCTCGGGCGCGTCGGCCTCAGCGGCACGCTGATCGAAGGCGACGCGATGAGCGACGCGACCGCGGGCGCAGCGCGGCGGAATCCGCTGTTCGATGCCGCCCCTGCGCTCGCCTTTCTCGCGCGGCCGGGCGTCGTCGTCGACGCGCAGCGCTACACGCACGTCGCCGAGATCACCGTGCCCGATGCGCGCGAAGGCATCGTGCGCGTGCGTGTTCCTATGGCCGCGATGTCAGTCGCGCGCGACGATCTCGGCGATCTCCGCGTCGTCGGCGCCGATGGCAAGCAGTGGCCGTACATCCTGGCGGAGCGCTCGACGGTCGCGCTGCCGCTCGTCGTGAGTGCGCCGGTGCGCGAGGGAAACGAGACGCGCTACACGCTGCGCATGCCGGTCACCAGCGTGTTCGTCTCGGCGCTGCGGCTCGACGTCGACGCGCGCTTTACCGAGCGTCCGTTTCGCGTCGAGGCGCTCGACGACCGGGGCAACGACATTCAGATCCTGAGCGGCTATCTGTCGCGCGGCCCCGACGAACGCGGCCCGATCGAGCGCGAGGCGTTTCAGACGCGCGCGCGGAACCTGGTGCTCGTCGTCGAGGACGGAGACGACGCACCGTTGGTGATTCGCAGCGCGGTGATCGTCGCTAAGGTCGGCGAGCTGCGCCTCGCCGCACCGGCTGGGACGTATCGCTTGCTCGCGGGCGACCCGACCGCGGAGGCGCCGCGCTACGAGCTGTCACGCGCGCAAGCGCTCATCGCCGCGGTGCCGGTGGGCGAGGCGCAGACTGCGCGTGCATCGAAGAACCCGGCCTTCCACGAGCCGAGCTTTCTCGAGCGCAGCGGCTGGCAGGCGATCGCCCTGTGGGCTGCGCTGGCGCTCGCCGTGCTCGTGCTCGGCGGCCTGACGCTGCGCCTCGCGCGCATGGAGAGCGACGGCGATGTGAGCCCCGCGGCGGATTCGCCGGCGAGTCCGGTGACTGCCGCCGAGCCGCAGGCAGAGAGCGCGACGGTGGACCCGCCGCCCACCGCGAACGGCTGACGAAGCGTTGTGCAGCGCGCGCGGTTCGCGGCGCATGAACACCTTTCGCGAAAGCGAAACACGGCCGAAGCTGCGCATCGCTCCTGCGATAGGCTGCGTCGATGCGTCCCAACTCGCGCTTCCTATACCGTCGCGTTCTCCTGCCGCTCGCGGTGTCGCTCGTCGTCACCCTGTCGCTCGTGAGCGCGGCGAGCGCGCAGCGCAGCCTCGCGTACGACACGCTGTCGAGCGAGACACCTGGCGCGGTCTCGTGCGGCTTCTGCGGCGGTGAGAAGGCCGCGGTGATCTACTACGAGCTGCCCGGCGGTGGCGGCCTACGCCCGAGCGAGTTCCCGCTGCTCGTGCGCGAGCTCGTCGTCGCCGTTGCGAGCGCGGCGCCGGGAGCCGGGGGCGCGTGTGTCGCCGGTACCACGCCGCGCGACGGCCTGTTCGACGTCGCCATCTACGCTGGCACGACGGTCCCAACCGCGGTGAACACGCTCCCTGCGAATGGCGTCTGGCCCGGCGAGGTCGAGGTGACCGCGGCGACCGAGATTCCGCTCGCGCTGAGCATCTCGTCGTCGACGACGGTGCCGATGTTCGACGTGAACCTGCTGACCCTCGAGCTCGACGCCGCGGGGCTGCGCGTCGAGGCGGGCTACACGTATCTGCGCGTCGTGCTCGGCATCCAGCCGGATGCGTCGGTGACCTCTTCGACCTGCCCGGCTGGGCAGGGGCCGAGCGGACTGCCGATGCGCGACGACGCCCGTATCGGCCCGCAGCGCAACTTGATCTACGCCGGTCCGTCGGGGGGCTGGCTGTGGAACGAAGAGGCGGACGTCGGCGGCGACTGGGCCATTCGCCTCGACATTCGGCCGCTCGGCGTCGGCGCGGACGGCGGCGTGCCAG
>Ga0105047_10013153_pt1 | contig 13265 bp, 9 predicted proteins | sample MAT04_FD_78384 | JGI IMG/M metagenome (GOLD analysis project Ga0105047, IMG submission 78384) | Freshwater microbial communities from Lake Fryxell liftoff mats and glacier meltwater in Antarctica - MAT-04 (megahit assembly) | ecosystem: Environmental > Aquatic > Freshwater > Ice > Liftoff... | reverse complement strand
ATTAATACTGCTCACGTTGAGTATTCAACTGCCCTACGTCACTATGCTCACGTTGACTGTCCTGGTCACGCTGACTATATTAAAAACATGGTAACTGGTGCAGCTCAAATGGATGGTGCTATCATCGTTGTTGCTGCTACTGACGGCCCTATGCCTCAGACCCGCGAGCACATCCTGCTTGCACGTCAGGTAGGTGTACCTCAATTGGTTGTTTTCATGAACAAGGTTGACCTTGTTGATGATGAAGAACTCCTCGACCTGGTTGAAATGGAAATCCGCGAACTGCTTACCTTCTACGGTTTTGATGGTGACAATGTTCCTGTAATCCGTGGATCAGCTCTTGGCGGACTTAACAAAGAGCCAAAATGGGTTGACAAAATTATGGAACTGATGGATGCAGTTGATACCTACATTCCATTACCAACACGCGCAAGAGATAAAGACTTCCTGATGCCGATTGAAGACGTGTTCTCAATCACAGGTCGTGGTACTGTTGCTACCGGTCGTATTGAATCAGGTATTATCCACGTTGGTGATCCTGTTGAAATCGTTGGTATGGGTGCTGAAAAACTGAAATCAGTTTGTACTGGTGTTGAAATGTTCCGTAAACTCCTCGATCAGGGAGAAGCCGGTGACAACGCAGGTTTACTCCTTCGTGGTATTGATAAAGAAACCATCCGTCGTGGTATGGTTATCATCAAACCAGGTACCGTTCATCCTCACAAGCACTTCAAAGCTGAAGTGTATATCCTGAAAAAAGAAGAAGGCGGACGTCATACTCCATTCCAGAACAAATATCGTCCTCAGTTCTACTTCAGAACAACCGACGTTACAGGAGAGATCACTCTTCCTGCTGGTGTTGAAATGATTATGCCAGGTGATAATATCACAATTGAAGTTATGCTGATCAGCGAAATCGCTATGACCAAAAACCTCCGTTTTGCTATCCGTGAAGGTGGCCGTACAGTAGGTGCAGGTCAGGTAACTGAAATTCTTGACTAAAAAAAATACGAGTTGGAATCTCATGCCTGGGATTCCAACTCTGCCTTTTTAATTAATGTTATTAATGTCTGGCCTGTTCCAGGTAATCCTGCAACAGGCTTAGGCTATACGGGTGTAGCTCAATTGGTAGAGTGGCGGTCTCCAAAACCGTAGGCTGTGGGTTCGACCCCTACCACCCGTGCTAAATATTAGACCATATGGCAAATAATAGATTCGTAGAGTACGTCAAAGAAAGTTACGACGAACTCATGCATAAAGTTTCATGGCCAACATGGAGCGAATTGCAGAATAGTGCAGTAGTTGTATCAGTTGCTTCCCTGATGATTGCACTTGTGGTTTTTATAATGGATAAATCGTTTGAGACAATTCTCCAGCAGTTTTATACATTGTTTTAACCTTTATTATTGTTAAGTCTATTATTTAGTGGTAACCAACCTTTAATTCACCATCCGGCATGGGCGAACAAGTGAAAAAGTGGTATGTGGTGAGAGCCATCAGCGGGAATGAGAAGAAGGTGAAAATATACCTTGAAAGTGAGATCAGTCGTCTCAACTTAGGGGATTATATTGCACAAGTCCTCATCCCAACTGAAAAAGTCTATCTGGTACGTAACGGTAAAAAAGTGAGCAAGGAGCGTAGCTACCTGCCCGGTTATGTTTTAATCGAAGCTGTTCTTACAGGAGAGATACCACACATTATTCGCAATATCCCCGGGGTATTAGGTTTTCTTGGCTCGAAAGATCAACCTGTACCCTTAAGACAAGCCGAAGTAAACAGAATACTTGGCAAGGTTGACGAGCTCTCCGAGCAAGGCGCCGAGTTTAGTATTCCGTATATTGTTGGTGAAACGGTAACTGTCATTGATGGACCATTCAACAGTTTCAGCGGAATCATTGAAGAAATCAATGAGGAAAAGAAGAAACTGAAAGTAATGGTAAAAATCTTTGGCCGTAAAACTCCATTGGAACTTTCGTTTACGCAGGTTGCAAAGGAATCGTAGGTAGTTACCTGTTTCCGCATTACAAATCCTTTAAGAAAACAAAAGATGGCAAAAGAAGTTGCTGGATTAATTAAACTGCAAATTAAAGGTGGCGCGGCTAATCCTTCACCTCCGGTAGGACCTGCATTAGGTTCGAAGGGAGTGAATATTATGGAGTTCTGTAAACAGTTTAATGCACGTACACAGGATAGGGCCGGTAAGGTTACCCCTGTAGTTATAACTGTATATAAGGACAAGTCGTTTGATTTTATTGTTAAAACGCCTCCTGTTGCCGTTCAACTCCTTGAAGTGACTAAGCAGAAAAGCGGATCGGCCGAACCAAACCGTAAAAAGGTTGCTTCGGTTACGTGGGACCAGGTCAAAGAAATTGCTGAAGGCAAAATGGAAGACCTCAACTGTTTCACACTCGAATCCGCTATGCGCATGGTTGCAGGTTCTGCCCGTAGTATGGGTATTACTGTACAAGGCGAATTCCCAAAGATGTAAAGCTGATCGGGAGATCAGGCTTTCATGAATTAAAAATGTGTTATTACCATTAACCTTACGTAAAATGGCTAAATTGACAAAAAATCAAAAACTGGCTTTAGCTAAATACGACAAGGACGCTACCTATACACTAGCTGATGCTGCCCGTATTGTCAAAGACATTACTACTTCAAAATTCGACGCTTCTGTTGATATTGACGTACGTCTTGGAGTTGACCCGCGCAAAGCAAACCAGATGGTCAGGGGTATTGTAACCTTGCCGCATGGAACCGGGAAAACAATTAGTGTTCTCGTGCTCTGTACTCCTGAAAAGGAAGAAGAAGCAAAAGCTGCCGGAGCTGATTATGTTGGCCTTGACGAGTATATCCAGAAGATTAAAGAAGGCTGGACTGACGTTGACGTTATTATTACAATGCCTAGCATTATGCCCAAAGTTGGTGCTCTTGGCCGCATACTTGGTCCCCGTGGCCTTATGCCTAACCCCAAGACCGGTACCGTTACAATGGATGTAGGCAAAGCTGTGCAGGAAGTGAAAGCCGGTAAAATCGACTTTAAAGTTGATAAATTCGGTATCATTCATGCAGGTATTGGCAAAGTGTCTTTTGAACAGGAACAACTCATCGATAATGCCAAAGAACTTTTGGCAACCATCGTTAAGCTGAAACCCTCATCATCCAAAGGTACTTATGTAAAAAGCGTGTTCATGTCGAGTACTATGAGTCCTGGTGTACGTATCGATGAAAAATCGGTCAAATAATAATTCCGGTAACAATAAGTACTTGATCTTTAAAGAACAAAAATCGCTATGAAAAGAGAAGACAAGCATCAACTCATAGGAACCCTTACAGAAAAGCTGGAGGCTGCCAAGTATCTGTACATTACAGATATTTCAGATATGAACTCTGAAAATACTAGCAAGCTTCGCCGTCTTTGTTTCAAAAGGGAAGTAGAGTTGGTCGTAGTTAAAAACGCGTTGCTGCAAAAAGCAATGGAAAAGTCCGGTAAGGACTTTGGACCTCTGTACGATGTTCTGAAAGGTCATACCTCAATTATGATCGCCGACCAGGGAAGTACTCCTGCAAAGCTGATCAAAGAATTCAGGAAAACATCCGATAAACCAAAACTCAAAGGCGCATTCGTAGAAGAAATGGCTTTTGTAGGTGATAATCAACTTGACGCTCTGCTCGCAATTAAGACTAAAAATGAACTTATTGCTGATATTATTTTAGCGCTCAATACACCGGCACGCAATGTTATTTCAGCACTGCAATCAGGTGGTCAAAAATTATCAGGTGTATTGAAGACCTTGTCCGAACGTCCTGAATAAACTCAGGTCAACGTACAAAATGAATTAATCAATTATTGTAAAACACTAAAAAAAACAAATAAAATGGCAGACTTGAAAGCTTTCGCTGAACAGTTAGTTAATCTGACAGTAAAAGAAGTAAATGAGCTTGCTCAGATACTTAAGAACGAATACGGAATTGAACCAGCAGTAGCAGCAGCCGCAGTAGCAGTAGCAGCAACAGGCGAAGCAGCCGTAGTTGAAGAACAAACATCATTCGATGTTATCCTTAAGCACCCGGGCCAGGCTAAATTGGCAGTTGTTAAACTTGTAAAAGAATTAACAAGCCTTGGTCTGAAAGAAGCAAAAGATTTAGTTGACGCAGCTCCAAAAGCGCTGAAAGAAGGTGTTACCAAGGACGAAGCAAACGCCCTGAAACAACAACTCGAAGACGCAGGTGCAGAAGTTGAGATAAAGTAAATATTGCTATTTAGACTACAATTACCAAACTGACTTCTTATTCCTGCTTTACGCGTGAATAAGTAGTCAGTTTTATTCCCGATTTTCATATCGGGATTAATTGTTTAAAAATACTTTGTTTATTTAAATCTTAAACTTCATGGCTTTGGCTTCACAAAAAACTGAACGGTTTAGCTTCGGGACCTCGAAAATCAAATCAGAATACCCTGATTTTCTCGAAGTACAAATAAAGTCTTTCCAGGACTTCTTTCAACTGGAGACAAATCCTGACAATCGTGTAAATGAAGGCCTGTTTAAGGTTTTCTCGGAAAACTTCCCGATTACCGATGCCAGGAATAATTTTGTTCTCGAGTTTTTGGATTATTTTATTGATCCTCCCCGTTATTCAATCGAGGAGTGTATCGAAAGAGGGCTCACATACAGTGTTCCTCTTAAAGCAAAATTAAAACTCTTCTGTACCGATCCCGAGCACGAAGATTTCGAAACTATTATCCAGGATGTCTATCTGGGAATGATCCCGTATATGACTCCTAAAGGCACGTTCGTTGTGAATGGTGCTGAAAGGGTTGTTGTTTCGCAGTTGCATCGTTCGCCCGGTGTATTTTTCGGTACAAGTTTTCATACCAACGGCCAGCAGCTTTACTCAGCCAGGATTATCCCTTTCAAGGGTTCCTGGATGGAGTTCACTACTGACATCAACCATGTGATGTATGCGTACATCGACAGGAAAAAGAAATTACCTGTAACAACTTTGTTACGGGCAATTGGCTATGAAAGCGATAAAGACATTCTCGAAATCTTTAACCTCGCCGAGGAAATTAAAGTAAGTAAAGCCGGATTGAAAAAATATGTCGGACGTAAACTTGCTGCAAGAGTTCTCAGGACCTGGATCGAAGATTTTGGTGATGAGGATACAGGCGAAGTTGTTTCCATTGAGCGTACCGATGTAATTATTGATCGTGAAACAATTCTTGATAATAATCATATTGATATGATTGTTGATTCAGGCGCTAAATCTATATTGCTTCACCGCGATGATATCAACGCTCAGGATTTTTCCATCATTTTTAATACCCTGCAAAAGGATACAGCCAACAGCTCGAAAGAAGCTGTTGAATATATATACCGGCAGTTACGTAACGCTGAGCCACCCGATGAGGAAACAGCACGCGGCATTATCGAGAAACTGTTTTTCTCCGATAAACGCTACGATTTGGGTGATGTAGGACGTTACAGGATCAATAAAAAACTGTCACTTGAAATTCCTCTCGAAACAAAGGTTCTCACAAAAGAAGACCTTATTTCGATTATCAAATACTTAATTGGTCTTATCAATTCGAAAACTGAGGTTGATGATATCGATCACCTTAGCAACCGCCGTGTTCGTACGGTTGGCGAGCAGTTATACAACCAGTTCGGTGTTGGTCTGGCCCGTATGGCCCGTACTATAAGGGAGCGTATGAATGTACGCGACAATGAGGTATTTACACCTATGGATCTGATTAATGCCAAAACCTTATCGAGTGTTATCAACTCGTTTTTTGGAACAAACCAGTTGTCGCAGTTTATGGATCAGACAAACCCGCTGAGCGAAATTGCTCACAAGCGGAGGGTGTCGGCCCTCGGACCAGGTGGTCTTTCGCGTGAAAGAGCCGGTTTCGAAGTACGCGACGTTCACTATACTCACTACGGCCGTCTTTGTACGATCGAAACTCCTGAAGGTCCGAATATTGGTCTTATCTCTTCACTATGCGTGTTTGCGAAGATCAATAAACTTGGATTTATCGAAACTCCATACAAGACAGTTACAAACGGCAAGGTTGATTTGGCCGAAACCATGTACCTGAGTGCGGAAGAGGAAGAAAACAAGATTATTGCCCAGGCAACTACGGCAATGGATGATTCAGGCAATTTCAGGGATGCTAAGGTTAAGGTGCGTTACCTGGCCGATTATCCTCTGATTGAAAAAGAGAAGGTTGACCTTATCGACATTGCTCCTAACCAGATCGCTTCCATAGCCGCTTCGCTAATTCCGTTCCTCGAACATGATGATGCCAACCGTGCCCTTATGGGATCGAACATGATGCGCCAGGCAGTACCGCTTCTCAATCCCGAAAGGCCTATTGTAGGTACCGGTATCGAAGCACGTGTAGCCCAGGATTCACGTGTACTTATCAATGCCGAAGGCGATGGTATAGTCGAATACGTGGATTCGGTTCAGATTGTGATCCGTTACGCACGTCTCGAAGAAGAAAGACTTGTAAGTTTTGACGAAGATGTTAAAGTTTACAACCTCACCAAGTTTGCGCGTACCAATCAGAATACCTGTATGAACCTCAGGCCTATCGTCCGCAAAGGCGACAAGGTTAAAAAGGGCCAGGTGCTTTGCGAAGGTTATGCAACACAGGCAGGTGAACTTGCTTTGGGTCGTAACCTGATGGTGGCATTCATGCCATGGAAAGGTTACAACTTTGAGGATGCTATCGTTATAAGTGAACGTGTTGTTAAGGAAGATATTTTCACTTCACTGCATATTGAAGAATTTACATTGGAAGTTCGCGATACCAAACGTGGTGTTGAAGAACTTACCAATGATATTCCAAACGTAAGCCAGGAAGCTACAAAGGATCTTGACGAAAGCGGTTTGATTCGTATTGGAGCCGAAGTTAACGAAGGAGATATTTTAATCGGTAAGATTACGCCTAAGGGTGAAAGCGATCCGACTCCTGAAGAAAAACTTCTTCGTGCCATCTTCGGCGACAAAGCCGGCGACGTAAAAGATGCTTCATTAAAAGCACCTCCTTCGATGAAGGGCGTTGTTATCAGCAAAAAACTTTTCTCGAGAGTTGTGAAGGACAAAAAACTTAAAGCTAAAGAGAAAGATTTTGTAAAAGAACTTGATGAGGAATTCTCAAAAAGTACTACTGACCTGAAACAGAAATTAGTTGATAAACTGACTGTTCTGGTTAGCGGTAAAACCTCGCAAGGCGTTTACAATAACTTCAAAAATGAAATGGTTCCCAAAAAGGTGAAATTCACCCAGAAAATGCTAATGGGAATTGATTTCATCAACGTGAATCCTAACAAATGGACAACCGATAAGGATGTTAATGAGCTCATCAAACAGCTTATCAACAACTTCATTATCAAGTACAAAGAAATTCTGGGTGTTTATAACCGTAAGAAATTCGTTGCAACTGTAGGTGATGAACTGCCAAACGGTATCGTTCAAATGGCCAAGGTTTATGTTGCCAAAAAGCGTAAATTAAAAGTAGGGGATAAAATGGCAGGTCGCCACGGCAACAAAGGCATCGTTGCACGTATTGTACGTGAAGAAGACATGCCTTTCCTCGAAGACGGAACACCGGTTGATATCGTACTTAACCCGCTGGGCGTACCTTCGCGTATGAACCTGGGGCAGATTTACGAAACTGTACTCGGCTGGGCCGGAGCTAAAATGGGCGTTCATTTTGCTACACCTATTTTCGACGGCGGTTCAAACGATCAGATCAATGAACTGATGTCCAAAGCCGGATTACCAGAAAACGGTAAAGTTTTCCTTTATGACGGCGGAACCGGCGAACGTTTTGATCAGACAGCAACAGTTGGTTACATCTATATGTTGAAACTTCATCATATGGTTGACGACAAGATGCACGCACGTTCAATCGGACCATATTCTCTCATTACACAGCAGCCACTCGGAGGTAAAGCTCAGTTCGGCGGTCAGCGTTTTGGTGAAATGGAAGTCTGGGCTTTGGAAGCTTTCGGTGCAGCAAATATTCTGCAGGAAGTTCTCACAGTTAAATCCGACGACGTTGTCGGAAGAGCAAAAGCGTACGAAGCCATTGTCAAAGGCGAAAATATGCCAATCCCGGGTATCCCCGAATCATTCAATGTACTTGTTCACGAACTCCGGGGCTTAGGTCTCAGCGTAAGCTTCGAATAAATATTCAATCGGTCGCAGAGCATCATGTTTCACGACATGATGCTTTGACCGGCTCTGAATTATTTAGAGTGAAACAAAAGTAATTTTAATCGTTAATCCTTTCTTGATATATGGCTTTCAGAAAAGAAAATACAGCCGCTAATAAATTTTCCAGGATACGGATAAGCCTTGCTTCTCCTGAATCAATCCTTGAAAGATCAAGCGGCGAAGTCCTTAAACCCGAGACTATAAACTACAGAACATACAAACCTGAAAGGGATGGATTGTTCTGTGAGCGCATTTTTGGTCCTGTGAAGGATTGGGAATGTCATTGCGGGAAATACAAGCGGATCCGATACAAAGGTATTGTCTGCGACCGTTGCGGTGTGGAAGTAACAGAGAAAAAAGTTCGTCGCGAACGCATGGGACACATCCAATTGGTTGTTCCTGTGGCTCATATCTGGTATTTTCGTTCCTTGCCGAATAAAATCGGCGCATTGCTTGGAGTTCCCTCCAAAAAGCTTGATTCAATTATATACTATGAACGATATGTAATTATCCAGGCAGGTGTTCTTGCGTCGGAAGGGCTTAAAACCCTTGATTTTATTACCGAAGAAGAATATTTCGATTATCTTGACAAATTACCGAAAGATAACCAGTACCTCGACGAAAGTGATCCAAATAAGTTTATCGCAAAAATGGGTGCTGAAGCACTTGTTGATTTACTTGCCCGCCTCGACCTTGACCAGATGTCATACGACCTGCGTCACAAGGCTAATACCGAAACTTCGCAGCAGAGGAAAATGGAAGCACTCAAACGTCTTCAGGTTTACGAATCGTTCCGCGATGCACAAACCCGCGGTGAGAACAAACCTGAATGGATGATAGTGAAAGTAGTTCCGGTTATTCCACCTGAACTCCGTCCTTTGGTTCCTTTGGATGGAGGCCGTTTCGCAACCAGCGATTTAAATGACCTTTACCGTAGGGTTATTATTCGTAACAACCGTTTGAAACGCCTTATCGAAATCAAGGCTCCTGATGTTATCATGCGTAACGAAAAACGTATGCTCCAGGAAGCTGTTGATTCACTTTTTGATAACTCGCGCAAGGCAAGTTCAGTAAAAACTGAATCAAATCGCGCGCTGAAATCACTGAGCGACAGCTTAAAAGGTAAACAAGGTCGTTTCCGTCAGAACTTACTTGGTAAACGTGTTGACTATTCAGGTCGTTCGGTTATTGTTGTAGGTCCTGAATTGAAACTGCACGAATGCGGACTTCCTAAAGATATGGCTTCCGAGTTATTCAAGCCGTTTATCATCCGCAAAATGCTGGAGCGCGGTATTGTAAAAACCGTGAAATCCGCCAAGAAAATTGTTGATCGTAAGGATCCCGTAGTTTGGGAAATCCTCGAAAATATCTTAAAAGGACATCCTGTTATGCTTAACCGTGCACCAACACTGCACAGGCTTGGTATTCAGGCTTTCCAGCCAAAACTTATTGAAGGAAAGGCAATTCAGTTGCATCCGTTGGTTTGTACAGCTTTCAATGCCGACTTCGACGGTGACCAGATGGCTGTGCATCTTCCTTTGGGAAATGCAGCTATCCTCGAAGCACAGGTTTTAATGCTCGCTTCGCATAACATCCTGAACCCTGCCAACGGCGCACCTATCACTGTTCCTTCACAGGACATGGTTTTGGGTCTTTATTACATCACCAAAGGCCGCAAAACAGAACCGGGTCATATTATGAAAGGTGAAGGAATGAGTTTCTATTCACCCGAAGAGGTTATTATCGCTTATAATGAGAGGGTGATTGACCTGCATGCATGGATCAAGGTAAGAATACCTGTTGAAGAAAATGGTGTAAAAGTTGAGCAGCTTCTTGAAACCACTGTAGGTCGCGTACTTTTCAACCAGATTGTACCTGAGGAATACGGATTCATCAATCAGCTTTTAACCAAGAAATCACTCCGTGATATTATTGGCGACCTGCTGAAGAAAACAGGTACTGCAAAAGCAGCCCGTTTCCTTGACGATATTAAGGCTTTAGGATTTACTATGGCTTTCAAAGGTTGTCTTTCATTCAACCTGGGTGATGTGCTTGTTCCGAAATTGAAGGAAGAACTGATCAATAAAGCCAATATCGAAGTTGAAGAAGTAATGAGCAACTACAATATGGGTTTCATTACCAACAACGAGCGTTACAACCAGATTATTGACATCTGGACCCATACCAACTCAAACCTCACCAAAAAAGTTATGAGCGATTTGGCCACCGACAACCAGGGATTCAATCCGGCATATATGATGCTTGATTCAGGAGCCCGCGGATCGAAGGAGCAGATCAGGCAGCTTTCTGGTATGCGCGGACTGATGGCCAAACCTCAGAAATCAGGTCAAACCGGGGGTGAAATTATCGAAAACCCGATTCTCTCGAACCTCAAAGAAGGACTTTCTGTACTTGAGTATTTTATTTCAACTCACGGTGCGCGTAAAGGTCTCGCGGATACAGCGCTTAAAACAGCGGATGCCGGTTATCTTACCCGTCGTTTGGTTGACGTTGCACAGGACGTTATTATTTCAGAACCCGACTGCGGTACACTTCGCGGACGTGTTACATCTGCTCTCAAGAAAAATGAAGAGCTTGTGGAATCACTCTACGATCGTATCCTTGGCCGTGTTACCCTGCACGATATTTATCATCCTCACACCGGCGAGCTTATTGCTTCCGCTGGTCATGAACTCACAGAGGAAATCTGTACGATTATTGAAGATTCGCCTATCGAATCAGTCGAAATCCGTTCAGTCCTTACCTGCGAATCGAAACAGGGTGTTTGTGCAAGATGTTATGGTCGTAACCTGGCAACAGGTCGTATGGTTCAGAAAGGTGAAGCTGTAGGTGTTATTGCTGCACAGTCGATCGGTGAACCGGGAACACAGCTTACACTCCGTACTTTCCACGTGGGCGGTGTGGCTGGTGCAAATATTGCATCGGCATCACGTATCGTTGCCAAGTATAATGGTGTTATTGAAATTGATGAACTTCGTTCGGTTGCTTATAAAAATGCCGAAGGACGTACATACGAAATCGTTTTAGGTCGTTCGGCTGAAATGAGGATCATTGATCCTTTGACAGGTATCATCCTGGCTTCGGGACATATTCCATATGCTTCGAACCTTTATTTTGCGAATGGTGCAACCGTTGCTAAAGGCGATCTGATCACTGAATGGGACCCATACAATGCGGTTATCCTCTCGGAGGTTGACGGTAAACTGGCATTCGAAAACATTACCGAAGGTGTTACTTTTAAAGTGGAAGCCGACGAGCAAACCGGTTATCAGGAAAAAGTTATCATCGAGTCGCGTGTTAAGGGTAAGAATCCTTCGATGAAGATTATTTCCTTCGAAGGGGAAGAGTTGAAAAACTATGACTTACCCGTTGGATCTCACTTGCAGATTGAAGAAGGCAAGATGCTTAAAGCCGGAGATGTTCTGGTAAAGATTCCACGCGCAGTTGGTAAAACTGGTGATATCACCGGTGGTCTGCCACGTGTAACCGAATTATTCGAAGCACGTAACCCATCCGATCCTGCTGTTGTTTCTGAAATTGACGGTGTTGTAACTTTTGGCAAGAAACTGAAACGTGGTAACCGCGAAATCATCATCACATCCAAAACCGGTGAAGAACGGAGCTACCTTATCTCAACTTCGAAACAGATACTTGCACAGGAAAACGACTATGTACGTGCCGGAACTCCTTTATCCGACGGTGCTATTACTCCTGCTGACATTCTGGCTATCAAAGGCCCGATGAAAGTTCAGGAATATATCGTTAACGAAATTCAGGAAGTTTATCGTTTGCAGGGTGTTAAAATCAATGACAAACACTACGAAGTGATTGTTCGCCAGATGATGCGTAAAGTTGAAGTTGTTGATCCGGGTGATACCAAATTCCTCGAAGGGGAACTGGTGAACAAGATTGATTTTAACGAGGAGAATGACTGGATTTTCGGTAAGAAGATTGTTGAAGATCCGGGCGACAGCACAACGATGAAATCAGGACAGATTATCAGTGCCCGCAAGCTTCGCGATGAAAATTCGCTGCTTAAACGCCGCGATAAAAAACAGGTTGAATCGCGCGATGCTAACTCCGCTACTGCCAAGCAGGTTTTGCAGGGTATTACAAGGGCTTCGTTACAGGTTCGCAGCTGGATTTCGGCAGCATCATTCCAGGAAACTACAAAAGTTCTGACACAGGCTTCGATTCAGTCGAAGAGTGATGAACTGCTTGGTTTGAAGGAAAATGTAATTGTAGGTCACCTAATCCCGGCCGGAACCGGTCTTCGTGAGTACGAACACTTAATTGTTGGTTCACGCGAAGAGTACGACAGGATGCTGGCTTCGAAAGCTGAATAAATTCTGACTCAAATTTTATATGGGGAAACTGTGTCAACACATTGATCGGTTTCCCCATCTTTTTGTACCAAAAAAAGTATTAAATTTAACAGCTAATATTTATGGACATGAATGATCCGAATAATCAAAATCAAAACCAGATCAACATTGAGCTTTCCGATGAGGTTAGTGAAGGAATTTATTCGAACCTTGCGGTAATCACGCATTCAAATTCAGAGTTCGTGGTGGATTTCATAAAACTTATGCCAGGTGTTCCCAAGGCAAAAGTAAAATCACGCATTATTCTTACCCCGCAACATGCCAAGCGTTTGTACCGTGCGCTGAAAGATAATATCAGTAAGTTCGAGGCGGTTCATGGAACTATAAAAGAAACGGAAGGCGGAGATTATCCATTTCAATTGAGTGGCCCTGCCGGACAGGCATAAAAAAAACAAACTTTTTCAAGTTAAAAAATGAGGCTTCAGCTACTGAAACCTCTTTTTTTTTGCGGTAGTTACTAGCTGTAAACGGTAAATAACAATGCAAGTATTCGGTAAATAAGAATGCTGTATTTCGGTAAATAAGAATGCAGATTCTCTTCGTTTAATTTCCCTTTAAAAGTATTGTTTGAGGCTTTTTGGGAGAAAATTGCCCATGGGCAATTTTCTCCCAAAAAGCCTCAATGAAATT
>Ga0105047_10013150_pt1 | contig 13266 bp, 5 predicted proteins | sample MAT04_FD_78384 | JGI IMG/M metagenome (GOLD analysis project Ga0105047, IMG submission 78384) | Freshwater microbial communities from Lake Fryxell liftoff mats and glacier meltwater in Antarctica - MAT-04 (megahit assembly) | ecosystem: Environmental > Aquatic > Freshwater > Ice > Liftoff... | reverse complement strand
TTGCCCGACGCCCGCGTACTCCAGGTACGCCACCGGTTTGTACGCGGCCCGGTAGCCGGCGAAGGTGAACGGTTGGTCCGCCGGCGGGCGGACTGCCTCCGGCTCGGTGTCCAGCCCTTCCCAGATCGCGGCGTGCATCCCGTCCGGGTCGTGCTTGCCCGGCGGTAGGATGTCCACCACGACCACGTGTACGCCGTTTCGCACGAGTGAGACGACCTTGCCGGCGAAGTCCCCGACGTGTTCCGGGCGGTCCTTGTTCGCCGGCGAGACGACCTCGATCACCCCCACCACCCGTTCGCCCCCCGCGTGCCGGATGGTCAGCGCCCGGCCCGTCGTCGGCAACGCGTGCGACTCCAGCCGCCGGGCCGTCCGCGGTTCGGCGACCGCCACCTCGTTCCCACCGCCGGCGTGCGAAACCAATAGCGGATTCGTTTTATCAGGCCCGTATAGGCTGGCCCGCTGCACGGACATGGCGTAGAAGCCCGACGGAAGGCGGCCTTTGTTCAAGGCGTTCTTCATGTACGTCAGCCAGCTCGAATGGAAGTCCGGGAACATCCCGGGGGTCGCCCGAGTCCAGTCGTGTAACGGCATTCGTAATCCTCCGGTCACGCCTTCTTCTTGCTCACGTACTTCGCGGGTTCCGGGTCGCTCACCACCTTCAACAGTTCGACGACGATGTCGTCGCTGCTCTTGCCCTCGGCCTGGGCCTGGAAATTCGCGCTGACGCGGTGCCGCAGGACGGGGATCGCCGCCTTCTTGATGTCGTCGATGGCCACGCTCGGGCGGCCGTCCATCGCCGCGAACGCCTGCCCGGCCCGGACCAGGAACTGCCCCGCCCGCGGCCCCGCCCCCCAGTCCACCAGCCGCTTGATCACGTCCGGGGCGGTCGGGTCTTTCGGCCGCGTCGCCCGGACGAGCTTGACCACGAAGTCGATCACGAACCCCGGCACCTCGATCTTCCGGACTAGCTTCTGCCACGCCAGGATGCGCTCGCCGGTCAGCACTTTCACGACCTCCGGCTTGTCGTCCCGGGCGCTCATGGCGACGATCTGCTTCTCCTCGTCCTGCGACGGGTAGTCCACCTTGATGTTGAACATGAAGCGGTCGAGCTGGGCTTCGGGGAGCGGGTAGGTGCCTTCCTGCTCGATCGGGTTCTGGGTGGCGATCACGAAGAACGGCTCGGGCAACTTCATCGTCTCCTGCCCGGCCGTCACCTGCCGCTCCTGCATCGCTTCGAGCAGCGCCGCCTGCGTCTTCGGCGGGGTGCGGTTGATCTCGTCGGCCAACACGATGTTGGCGAAGATCGGCCCGCGGACGAAGCGGAACTCGCGCTTCCCGTCCGGCAATTCTTCCAGAATGCTCGTCCCGGTAATGTCCGACGGCATCAGGTCGGGGGTGAACTGCACCCGCTTGAACGTGGTACTGAGGATTTGGCTGAGGCTCGACACCATGAGCGTCTTCGCCAGCCCGGGGACGCCGACGAGCAGGCAGTGGCCGCGGGTGAAGATGGCGGCCAGCACCTGCTCGATGACCTCGCTCTGCCCGACGATCACCCGGCGGAGTTGGTCGAGCATCTGGGCGCGGTCGGCGGCGAACTGGTTCAAGTAGTCGGTGAAGCGGTCGGTGGACACCGGGCGGCTCCTCGGGGTGCGTGAAGCAGACGGTAGCTCATTGTAGCCGCGCGTGCGAGTCAGCGGCGGACGAGGAGGATGGCGTGTTCGGCGCGGGGGCGGTCGCGGAAGGCGGCGACGCCCGGGCCGTGGAAGTGCGGGCGGGCCTGCGACGCCCGGGCGGCGGGGTAGAAGCCGCAGTCGCGGGCGGTCTGCGCCACCACCTCGTCGGCCCGCAGCGCGACCCCCCCGACCGCCGAATCCGCCATCAGCAAGACGAGCGGCGCGCCGGCCGGCAGGACGCGGCCGGCGGCCTGGAAGAACCGGGCGAGTTCGGCGGCCCACACCTTGGCGGCCTCGCCCGGCGGCACCCGCTGGTACGCCGCCCGCGACCCGAGTTCGCCGCCGACCAGCGGGGCGGGGTCGAGGCCGAGCCAGCGGAGGCGGAGGGCGTGGTGCGAGACGTAGTCGTAGGTCGCGGCGTAGGGCGGCGACGTGACGATCGCATCGACCGGGCCGGCGACCGTCCGCAACTCGGTGGCATCGTCCTGCGCGACGACCGCGGGCGGCGGCGGGGGGGTCGGCAGCAGGGCGGCGAACTCGGCGAACCGCCGCACCAGTTCTTCCGTCTTGCGGACGAACATCTTGGTCGTGGACCCGGCGGCGGTGCGGCGGGGCGCGGTGGTGGCCGACGTGTCGCCGCGCTGCTTCGAGAATTTAATCAGGAGCGACGACAGGACGAGCGACAAGTCGAGCCGCGCCGGTTCGTCGCGCACGGCCTCGATCTTCGCCCGCAGCGAGTCGAGTTCGAGTAGGACGTGCGGCTCGAACAGGGCCACGTCCTCGGGCGGGAAGCGGCGGGTCGCCCCGGCCTTCGCCAGCCGCCGCGTGTCGGCGAACTCGGCGCACTCCCGCGCGCGGTCCACCAGCCCGTCCGCCTCCTCCTGGCCGCGCGGCCGGGCCTTGCACCGGGCGAGGCGGACGGCGAGCGGGTTGAGATCGACCCCGACCGCCCGGCGGCCGAGGGCGACGGCTTCGACCACCACCGTGCCCGACCCGCAGAACGGGTCGAGCACCCGCCCCCCGGGCCGGACGAACGCCCCGACGAGGCGGGCGGCAGTGGCCGGGTGCATCCGAGCCGGGTAAGTGTGGAACCCGTGGACGTGGGCGCGGGCCGGGTCGTCGTCGGCGTCGGTCGCGGCGGCCACGTCGAGGGCGTGGGCGAGCGGGCCGGCGGCGTCGCGGTCGCCTTCGGTGTGGATCGCCCCGCCCACGTGGGACAGGGAGCGGCGGAAGCGGGGGGAGTCGTCCATCCCGCCATTCTATTTCCCCGCCCCGGCCGCGGGCATCGGGTACACTAGCGGGCGACCCCCCGCCCCCCCCGCCGAGACCCCCCCGTCATGGAACTCGCCGACTTGTCGTGGCCCGCCGTCGCCGCCCTGCCCCGCACCACCCCGGTCGTCTTCCCGGTCGCCGCCCTGGAGCAGCACGGCCGGCACATGCCGGTGTTCACCGACTCGCTCCTCCTCGGCGAGGTCGTCCGCCGGGTGAAACTCGCCCCGGTCGCGGCCGGCTGTCTCTTCGCCCCGCTCCAGTGGCTCGGCAACTCGCACCACCACTGCGACTTCCCCGGCACGCTCTCCGCCACCCCGCGCGTCTACCTCGACCTGCTCAAAGACCTCGCCACCAACTTCCTCGCCCACGGGTTCACGCGGATCGTGTTCGTGAACGGCCACGGCGGCAACATCGTCCCGCTGCAACAGGCCCTGTTCGAGCTGAAGCAGGACCACCGCACGGCCCGCGACCAGCTGCTCCTCTCGCTGACGTACTGGGACGCGGCCGGCACCCCCGCCGACGCGGTCCCGGGGCTGGTCCAGAAGCAGATGGGCCACGCCTGCGAGTGGGAAACGTCGATGGTGTTGCGGCTGAAACCGTCGCTCGTGGTCGGCGACGTGGCGGCGGTGCCGGAGGTGCCGTTTGGGAAGGGCTTCGCGCCGGGCTACCGGGCCTGGGTGATGCCCGACCGGAGCGAGCCGGGGCACGTCGGGACGCCGGCCGCCGCGACCGCCGAGAAGGGTGAGGCGCTGTTCGGGTTCTTCGCCGCCGGCGTCGCCGCGTACCTGGAGCGGGCCGTCGCGTGGGACGGCGTCTCGTGGGATTGACCGCCGCGTGAGAACGAAACCCCTCTCCCGCCGCCCCTTCCCCATAACGAGAACAGACCGTGACGACTCCGCACCCGGCCCCCGGAGGCCAGCATTCCGGGGCGTGGAAGTGGTGGGTGTGCGCGGCGATCGGCCTCGCCACGTTCCTGAACTACATGGACCGGCAGGCGCTCGCCGTCACCCTGCCGGAGTTGAAGGCGACGTACCACCTCAACGAGCGGCGCATCGGCTTGATCGAGGGGTGTTTCGGGTTCGCGTTCGCGGCCGGGTCGCTGTCGTTCGGGCTGCTGGCCGACCGCTACGGGCCGCGCCGGCTGTACCCCATCGTGTTGTGCGGGTGGTCGGTCGCCGGGATCGCCACCGCGTTCGCCGGCGACGGGCGGCTGACCGCCCTTCTCGAATCCACCGGCGACGACCCCGGGGCCGGGACGTTCCGCTGGCTTCTCGCGTGCCGCACCGTCCTGGGGTTGTTCGAGGCGGGCCACTGGCCGTGTGCCCTCATTACCGCCCAACGCCTCCTGACCGCCGCCGACCGGCCGCTCGGGAACGGCATCCTCCAGAGCGGGGCGGCGGTCGCGTCGATCCTCATTCCGCTGTACGCCGAGCTGATCGAGACGCGCGGGGGCGGGTGGCAGGTCGTATTCTGGTCGGTCGGCGCGGGCGGGCTGTTGTGGGTTCCGCTGTGGCTCGTGCTCGTCCGCCGGCACGACCTCGACCTGCCCCCGCGCCCGGCGACCCCCGCCGCGCCCGGCGTACCCACGGCGGACATCCCCCGCTCGCTGTTCGTCCGACGGCTGCTCGTCCTCGTCACGCTGACCAGTTGCCTGACCGTCAGTTGGCAATTCCTGCGCGCGTGGCTCCCCCTCTTTCTGCAAGACTTCCACGGCTACTCGCGGGCCGACACCCGGTACGTGACGGTCGCGTACTTCGTCGCCGCGGAGGTCGGGTGCCTGCTGGTCGGCGTCGTGGTGAAGGTACTGGCCGGGCGAGGCCTGTCGGTCCACGCCGCCCGGGTGGGGGCGTTCGCCGGGTACACCGCCCTGGCGCTGGCGGCGGCGGCCATCCCCCTCCTCGGCACCGGGGCGCTGATGGTGGTCGCGCTGATGGTCGCGGGGGCGGGCATCCTCGGCCTGCACCCGCTCTACTACTCGCTGGGTCAGGAAATGTCGCGGCGGCGGATGGGCACGCTGTCCGGGTCGGTCACGTTCTGCGGCTGGTGCGTGTCGAGCGTGTTCCAAATTCTGATCGGCGCGCGGATCGAAGCGACGAAGAGCTACGACACCGGACTCGTGATCGCCGGGTTAGCCCCGGTGCTGGCGCTCGTGGTACTCGTGGTGTTGTGGAAGCCGACGCCGACGCCGAAGTAACTCACGCCGCGATCGGCCGGCGGCGCGCCCGCCACCGCCGGACCCGGTCGGCGAGCCAAACGACCCGGGCGACCACGACCCCAGCGACGCCGACCGCGACACCGCCCGCCACCGCGAACCCGAACAACGCCCCGAGGCCGCCGACCTGCTCGGGCCACGTCGCCCGGGGGAAGCGCGCGAACAACACGCCCACGCCGAGTACCGCCGCGCACCACCCGGTCGCCGTCAGCCACGGTAGTCGTGACGCCGGCTGGGGAGGAGGCGTCGCGTCCGCCGGCACCGCCGGCGTCGGGCGCGGGGGCGCGGGTTTCAGGGGCGCGGCCGGCCCCGCCCCGGTCGCCAGTGACGGCGCGGTGTCACCGACCGCCCAGACCGTCCCCCCGGTCCGCCGGACGCGCTCCGCCTCGCCCGGCCACCGCACCCGCACTGCGTTCCGTTCCGCGACGGAGGCCGGCGTCGCCCCGTACAGTTTCGCCCCGGATGCGCCCGCCAGCCCGACCCACCGCACCACCCCACCCGCGGCCGACACCGCCCCGCCCGCCCCGCACCAAATCGTAGGAAGCCGCCCCGTAGCCGGCAGCCGGATTACGACCCCCGCCCGGAACACCCCGGCAGGGGAGGCAGCCACGTCGAGATCCCATTCGCGCTCCGTCAGGTCACTCGACCGCACCGCGGCAATCGTCCCCGGCGGAAGGTCCAAGGCGACGCTCGCCCCGGCCGGGAGTCCCGCGACGCGCAGGACCAGGTGGTGCGGGCGGGCGGGCGGGACGGCCAGTTCGACCGTCGCGCGATACGTCGTCGCCGGCCCGCCGCCCTCGACCAGCCCGAACCCGTCCGCCACCCCGGCGCGCGTCGCGAAGAATTCCAGGCGGACCGGCGGCGGGTCGCCGTCCGCGCGGAACGTCCACCCGCGTGCCTTGCCCGCCGGGTCCGGCTTCCACCCGCGGTCCCGCTCGACCCGCCCCGCCCACCCGTCGGCGACGCGCACCCGCACGACCTGCTCCGTCGTCCTGAGATTGAGAAGGCTCGCGGCCGGGGCGTCGAACGTGAACGGGTCCGGCGGCGGCTTGCCGGGCGGCGCGGGGACGACCGCCGCGACCCACTCGACCGCCCCGTCCGCGGCCGGCTTGCGGAGCCACGCCTGGACGCGGCCGTCGGCCTGCGCCCACCCGGCCACGTCCGCCCCGCGGACCTCCAGCACCTTCCCCGGCAGGGCGAACTCGACGAGCGCGAGCGGTTCCTTCGCCGTCCACCGGATCACTCCTTCGCCGTCCGCCCGGTGCGGCCCGACGCGCCAAGTCACGTCTTGCGTCGCGGTCGCCGGGTCCGGCCCGGCGCGGAGGGTCGGCCGGAGTACGGCCGTCTCGGACGCGCGCGGGGCGAAGGCCAGGATGGGCACGGCCGGGTCGAGCCGCAGGTACGCCCCGAACTCTCGTGCCAGGGCGTCGGCCGCGAAGTCGATGACGCCGGAGCGGCCGACGCCCTCGACCGCCACCCCCCGCGCCCGCAGCCCGTACACCCCGCCGCGGCGGTCCATGCCGACCGGGCGGGGGAAGTGGAGAACGGGCTGGCGCGACGGGGCACCGCGCAGGACGCACTCGAGCACGACGAGTAACCGCCCGTCGGTCGGCCCCGCGAGATCGACCCGCACCTGCCGTGCCCCGCCCTTCTCGGCCGCGACCGCCCAGTCGCGCAGGGCCGCCCCCGGCCCGGGGGCCGGGTCGAGCGGGCGGACCTCGACCCGGGTCGGCTCGAGCTCCTTCGGCAGGTCGAAGCGGAAGCCGGTCGCCGACCCGGAATCGACCCGCACCAGGTAGCAGGCGGTGAGCGTCGATCCGGCCTCGGCCACGTCCCACACGCACCCCTCACGGACCGTCACGACCGCCGCCCCGCCCGCCCCCTGCCGCCAGCGAACCTGGACGGTCTTCACTCCGCCGAGGTCGGCATCGAGGCGGACGGCGGCGGCGGCGGTCGTCGTACCCTGTCGGCCGACCCGCCCGACCGCCTGCGCCTGCCGGGCGGCGGACGGGGCGGTGAACTCCAGCTGCGAGTCGGGCACCTCGGGCACGCCGAACCGGACCTCGCGCTCCGGCCCGGTCGTCGCGACCGGCACGGCGAACCGCACCTCGACTTCGTGTCGCCCGCGGCCGGGCACGGCGACCGCGTACAGGTCGGGCCGCACCGCGGTCGGGTTCGCCGCCTTCCCGCCGACCGCGACGCCTTCCAGTCGCACGTCGGCGAGGGGCAGCGCGACCGTCGTTCCCCCGTCGCGGAACGACTGCACGACGTAGCGGGCGGTGAACCGGGCGAAGCCGTCCTCGACGCGGCCGACGTATTCCGCCCGGGTCACGACCGCGCCCGGCTCCGACGGGCGGGCGAGGGCATCGAGCCGGTCGAGCAAGTCTCGTGGGACGAGCGCGACTTCCCGCCCCGGGGCGTCGGCCGGGCCGGCGAGGAGGAAGACGACCTCTCGCGCCGGCGGCTGGGCGTGGGTCGGCAGCACGGCCGTCGTGCCGAGTAGCACGAGCGTGGCGACGGCCGCCCGCGCCGTCACCACCGGGCGGATGGCGGCGGGCGGGCGGGTGGATACCGCCCGCCGGCCGCGGGCGATGACGACCCCCCCGAGCGCCGGCAGCCCGACGGCGACGACGGGGAACGCCGCCTGGACCCACGCCGCCGGCCCGAGCCACACCGCGACCCCGGCCGCCGCGACCGACGCGAGCAGCGCGAATCCGACCGTTCGATTCGCCCGGCGCGCCCCCACCCACCCGAGCAGCGCGACGACGGCCGCCAGCCCGTACCCCGTGGCGGCGGCGACGCGGCCCGGGACGACGACCACGCTTTCGCCCGCGTACCGGCCGACAATCAGGTCGCCGGCCATCCGGTCGGGCGGGTCGGAAAGCATTTGCGGCGGGTCGTCTGTCGTTTCCCCCCCCCGCGCCCCGAGCGGCCATGCCGCGAGGACGCCGGGGGTGAAGGCCCACCACCTCCGGATGTCGCCCGCCCCGTCCGGTAGGCCGGGGAGCGGACTCGAAACGCGCGCGAACGCCCCTCCACCAGAGGGGGGAAGACGATACCGTATCTCGAAGCGAACGGGGCTATTCCCGGCGGGGAGTGGCAGCCGCAGTTCCGGCCCGCCGTCGCCCTCCCATAACCGACACCGTCCGGGGTCGAGTCGGTGTCCGTCGGCATTCACATCCTGGACTTGGACTCCATTCGCAAGTCGGATTGGGAGTATCGCCCCGCCACGCCCCGCCGCCGTGCCGCCGAACACGACCCGGTGTTCGGTGTCGGAGCAGAGCGTGACGTGGTACAGGCCGGAGAACGACCAGCCCACCGCGCCGGGCGTCCCGGCCGGCGGCTCGGCGACCCCCCCGCCGAGGACGGCCGGTCGGTCGAAGCGGGCGGTCGGCCCGACGGCCCCGCGGACGGCGAGGAAGACCCGCCGCCCCGCCGCCCAGTCGTCGGCCAGAAGGCGACCGCCGTCCGGCGTGACCGGCGGCCCGACCGCGGCCGCGGTTTCGAGCGTCACGCCGTCTTCCACCGGGCGGGCGAAGCGGACCACCCAGTACGTTCCCGCCTCGCCGGCCGCCGCCGCCCGCGCCCCGACCGCGGGGGCCAGCCCCCCCCACGGCCGCGCAAGGAGCGGCAGCGCGCCCGGCAGGCCGCCGAGGCGCACCGGCGTCACGGTGGCGATGGCGTTCGACCCGTCGGCCACCTTCCACGTCCGGCCGGCGTTGACCGGCCCCGGCTCGAACACGGTCACGGCCGACACCACGCCCGCCGCGACCGCGACGCGAATCGTCGTGGCCGCGGCGAGGCGGCCGCCGGCGAGGTCGAGGCGGGTGTCGAGCGCGGCGGTGAATTCCGGGCGCACCGCCGTGAGGATCAATTCCCCGTCCGGCTCCCGCCCGCGGTACGGGTACGTCGCCTCGGCGTCGGCCGGCGGGGGCGGTTCCGGGGCGTCGGCCGCGACGAGTTCGGCGGCCCCGGGCGACGGCCGCGGCGCGACCGCCCACCCCGACCCGGCGGCGAAGCTGACCCACCCGCGGCGCTCGGTGGCGTCGGTCGGACCGAACGCGGGGAACGGCAAGCGCACCGTCCCGCCGGCCGGCAGGATCGGCCCGCGGAGCGCGAACCGGAGTTCCACCGTCTGCCCTCCCTCGACGGGCCGCACGAATTCCACGGCCAGACCCGTTGCGGGGGGCGTCGCCGGGCCGGCGAACGCGATCGTGTCTTCCGGCATACTCGTCGGCGGGTCCGGGGTGAAGCCCGGCGGCGTCCGAACGGCGATGCGAAAGAGCGCCCCGCGTACGACTCGTACCTTCACCCGGGCGGCGAGGTGGGTCCGCCCGCCTTCGACCCGCCACTCGACTGCCTCGTCGGTCGAGAAGTCGGTCTCACTCCCGGCCACACGAACCGCGGGGGGGCGACGGAAAACGTCGTCACCCGCCGCCGGGCGGAGGCTCCCCACCAGGCGCAAGGTCCGCGCGCCGTCCGGGGCGACGGCCGATTCGGTCAGGCGGTAGTCGCCCGCGTCCCACGATTCGAGTTCCAGCGCCGGCCCGACCCGCACGTCGAGCCGCTCGTCGGCCACGACCGCCCCGACCGGGCGGACGACGGGCAGCGGGGCCGCCTTCCCGCGCGGCGGGAGCGGGGCGACGGCCGAAATCCGCACCTTGCCCCCTCCCGACGGTTGCCGGAGCGCGACGCGCAACTCCCGCACGACCGGATCGACCCGCCACCCGGCCCGGTCGGCCGCGACCACGTCCGTCACCTGCACCCCGGGCGGGAGCGCGAACGCCCACACGCTCGCCGCCCCCCGCGCCGGCCGCAGGTCGTACTCGAACGTACACGCCACCTGCCCCGGGGCCAGGTCGTACTGTGCGACGAGCGACGCGACGGCCGGGCCGGCGGCCGCGTCGCCCGGCCCGCGGACGCCGAACTCGACCCGCGACCGCTCCCCGAACCGGACCCGCCACGACCGCCGGCCGGCGTCGTCCGGGACCGGCACCGGGCCGGACAGCAGTAGGTCGGCGGCCACGACCGGGGTGCGGTCGGCGGGGAGGTCGAGGTCGAGGACGGCGCTCGGGGCGGGCGGGACGCGCAGCTCGAATCGCCGGTCGGAGGCGGCCCCGGTCCCGGCGGCGGACCACTTCGCCTTCATGACGTGCCGCCCGGCCTCGGGCACCCACACCCCCGGGCCGGCCGGGAACCCGGCCCCGAACGCCCCGACCACGGCCTCCCGGCCGTCGCCCCACCGCCCGTCCCGGATGGCGATTCGGAGCGGGTCGAGCGGGAGGAAGGCGGGCCGCGGCCGCGGGTTCACGACCACCCACTCGGCTTCGCCGGACAGGTTGCTGCCGGCCAGCGCCGCCGCGTACTTCGCCTCGACGATCCGCGGGGCGGTGCGGGCGGCGGTCGCGGCGACGGAGGCGGACCGCACGCGGGCCTCGAAGTCGTCGCGGGGCATCCGGACGAGCGAACCGGGGTCGAACGTCTTAAGTGCGTCGGCGAGCTGGGCGTCGGAGACGCGGACCCGGGCGATGGGGAACGGGTCGTCGCCCGGGCCGCCGGCGGGCGTCGCGAGTATCGGCGCGCCGGCGACGGCCATCGCCGGCGTCTCCGCACGAACCGCGACGGCCCCGGCCCCGGCTAGACCGGCGAGGAGGACGAACACCAGCGGCCGGCGGAAGTTGGCCATAGCGTGCGGGATCGAGGCGGTGGCGTCGGGTCCGGACGAGCAGTCGGAATCACGCGCTGCCGGTCGAGGCCGGCTGGACCGTTCCCATGCCGGCCGTGGAACCGGGGGCCGGCGGGCGCGACCGGCCCGACTCGCGGCCGCTCCCGGGCGGCGGGCCGGCGGGCGACTCGTAGCGGGAGCGGGCGAACCCGGGCAGGTGCGTCACCCGGCGGCGGTAGTACCGCTTCGCCACGGCCAGGCCGACCAGCGCCAGCACCAGTACCGCCGCCCCTGGTTCCGCCGCCCCCGCGACCTGCCCGGCGGGTTGCGGGAACAAAACCGCGAGGACCGCGGCCGTCCCCCCCAACACCGCAACCGCCGGCCCGGACATGCCGAACGGGAGGCGCGACACGACCAACCCCACGACCAGTACGACGGCCGACGCGATCGTCACTAACCAGAGGCGCGGGACCGCGACGACGCGGATCGGTCCCGCACCGGCCGTCCGGACGACCGCGACTTCGAGGCGGTCCCCGCCGTCGTCCGGGCCGGAGTCGGTTCGGAACCACCGTTCCAAACTCTCTTCGGACGCCGCCGCCGGCACGAGCATCCCGGTCCGCGCGACCCACCGCTGTTCCGCCCGGCCGCCGCCGAGGACGAGCGGGGCGCTACCGGCCGGACCGACGACGTGCCACCGCACCGGGCCGGTGAACTCCGCCTTCGGCCGCGGCGGGGCGAGCGAATCCCGCCCGGTCGCCCCGCCGAACGCGAGCCGATAGCGCACCTCCAGCACCGCCGTCCGCCCGGCCCGCGCCTCCGGGAGCGGCACGCGCACGGCCCGCCCGGTCGCCGTCGGGACTGCCGGCGCTTCCACCGTCCGCCCGTCGAGTAACACCCGCGGGGGGTCGCCAGTGAGGTCTTCGGGCAGGCCGACCTCGACCGCATCGGCCAGCCAGCGGGTGAGAAGGAACCGCGCCCGGCAGTCCGCCGTGTCGTCGCCGCCGATGACCACCTGGATCAGCCCGCGCTCGACCCGGACGGCGGCCGCGCCGCCCTCGGTCGAGTCCGACGCGGTGAGGACGAGGGGCAGGTCGGACCCGGAACCGGCGAGCGTCACGACCGGGAGGGCGTCGCGGTCCGCCATCGGTTCGGGCGGGAGTTCGCGCCACGGCCCGGGTTCGGCCCCGACCGCCCGGCCGGTCGCCAGGTGCGACCAGACCCGCACCACCGACTCGGTCCGCGTCGCCCCGACCGGCCAGAGTAGCCCGACCGACGCCTTCCACTCCCCCCCGGCCGCCGGCCCCAGCCCGGCGACCGCGTACTCGATCGCGAGGGTCGCGGCCTTCGCGTCCGGACCCGGCGTGAACAGCCACTCGCCTGGGCCGCCCGCCGCCAGCGCGGGAACCGATTTCAGCCCCTTCACCCCCGCGGGGCCGCGGAAGCGGATCGGCTTGCCGAACCCGTCCGCGGCGCTCAGTTTGATCTGCTCGCGCACCACCACCTGCCCGTCGTGGACCGCGACTTCGGCCCGCACGTCGGCCGTCAGTTCGGTCCGGTACGGCGACCACGCGAGGTCGGCCCGGGCTAATCCGTGGTCGAACTTCCCGCCCACCGCCGTCACCGCCTTCGGCGGCTTGCCGTCCGGCCCCGGGAGCGGCGCGAGCGGCTGCCCCCACGCGGCCGGTTGGTCCGCGTCCCACTCGCGCCCGGCCCCGCGAACCTCCAGCCCGTCGCCGACGGCGGCGGTCAGGGTCGCGTCGCGGGCGGTCGCCCCGGGGAATCGCGGGAGTTGCACCGCCGCGTCCTTCGCCCCGGGCGGGACGGGCAGGACGGCAGTGAGGACGAGGTCGAACGGCTGTTTCTGCGTCGCCGCGAGCCGGACCGCGAGCACCTGCCGCGGGCCGTCCGCTTTGGTCTGCTGTACCCCCTCCACCAGCTCCGGCGGCGACACCCCGGTCTCGCGCCAATCGGCCGGAATCTCGATCACCACCGTGTCGATCTCGCGGCGGACCGGGACGACCTTCAAGTCTGCCCGCACCTGCCACCCCCGCTCGGTCAGTGTGAGCTTATACGTCGGACGAATCTGGAGGGCACCGGCGAGCGGGCGGGCCTCGACTTCGAGCAGCGGCGTGAGCGGCGGGGCGGTCCCGGACGGCCCACCGGCGAACCGGAAGAACGCGACCGTCTCGTCGCCGGGCGGGGTCGGCGGCACGTCCTGGCGCACGTCCGGGCCGTGCTTCACGGTCAGCCGGGTGTTCGCCGCGGCCGCGACGCGGACCGTGCCGGTCTGCCGGGCCACGTCCAGCGCGGCGAACGGCCCGACCGGGAACGGCCCCTTGTGCTTCGGGTCGGCCGGCTTCGCCCGCGGGCTGCGGACGACGGCCGCGACGGTCCAGTCCGCCGCGGTCGTGCCGGCCGGGAGATCGACCTTCCAGACCGGCTTG
>Ga0105047_10013148_pt1 | contig 13267 bp, 16 predicted proteins | sample MAT04_FD_78384 | JGI IMG/M metagenome (GOLD analysis project Ga0105047, IMG submission 78384) | Freshwater microbial communities from Lake Fryxell liftoff mats and glacier meltwater in Antarctica - MAT-04 (megahit assembly) | ecosystem: Environmental > Aquatic > Freshwater > Ice > Liftoff... | reverse complement strand
TTGTGCGACGAATATACCCACTTACTCCGCCTTTTCTACGAGGAGTTTCGGAATCATCGTTTCGATATCCGCCCCAGACGTTACGCCGCGACGGATCCCTTCGCTATCTATGAGGAGCATCTGGGCGAGCGCATGTAGTCCATACTTCTCGGCCAACGGATGCCAGCCCGGGTTTTTGGCATCGAAGAGCTGAGGCCATTTCATTTCCGGATTCTCAGCCAGGAACTTGTTCAGTTCAGGTACATCCTGATCACACGAGATGCCGATAATCTCCAAGCCTTTGTCGTGATAGTCGGCATAAATCTTCTTCATCCGCGGAAGCTCGGCCACGCATGGCCCGCACCACGTGGCCCAGAAGTCGACCAGCACTACCTTTCCCTTATAGGATTCGGTGGAAAACTCCTTCCCGTCGTGGGTCACGCCCGCCAGCGTGAGAGGCTTGCCCTCAGCCTCCTTCTGTGCCTTGCCCTCATTCATCTGCCCCTGGATCTGCTTGGCCATCGGCCCGGACAGTGTGCCCAGGATACCCTTGGCGCGATCGGCGAACTCTGGCTTGGCCACGCCGACCTGGCTCATCAACATCAGGGCAGCGGTGATGTCGTCGCTTTCGGGGTCGGATTTGGCAAGCGCTTCGGTGTCATTCAGGATTTCCTCCTGCACGGGTTCGTTTTTATCACTCAGCCACCAACGATTCACCAGCAGTGCAACCTTTGATGGGGTGGAGACTTTCAGATCGTCCGAAGCCGACAACTTTTCCAGATCGGCCTTGGCGGACGCGTCACCAAAGAGCGCGAGCATCTGCCGCATCTGGTTCTGGATGCTGGCAGCCATGGCTTTGGCGCGCGGGTCGGCATCGGCAGCCAGTTCCTCGGCCAGGGGGACCAGCCTTTTAAGGATTGGAAGAATCTTCGGGCCGACTTGCTCGCGCTTGTCTTTTTCGAGAAATACCTCAGCGCCGGAGATCAGCTTCTGGATCTCCTGTCCCACTGCCTGGAACTCGCCCATGATTTCCTGGGCCGTTCGGACTGTCTGGGTCGATGGCCCCGTGGCAGGGACGGTGGAAGCCATCGGGTCCATTTCATCGGCAGCGTGAGTCGGGGTGATGAAGAAGCCGGACACGCCAACCAAGCTGGCCACCAGCAGACATTTCACATTTTGCATGGAGATCCTTCGTATTGAACCTGGGTTGAAAGCAGGTCATCCTTGTGACAGAGCTTCCCGGCCCGCGCGTGACACTTGCCACGCGTTGAGCATCTGAGTATATTCTCCCTCCCGCGCGTTGGGAAACGGCGATCGCCTTTTTCCGATGACGGGCTTGTAAGGAAGACTATGCCGACGATCAATCAGCTCATTAAGAAGCCCCGCCGAGCCTTGTCCCGCATTAACAAGGTCAAGGATCTGGAAGCTTCCCCGCAAAAGCGAGGCGTGTGCCTGCAGGTCAAGACCATGACCCCCAAGAAGCCCAACTCGGCGCTTCGCAAGATCGCCCGTGTGCGCCTCAGCAACGGCAAGGAAGTCACGGCTTACATCCCGGGTGAAGAGCACAATCTCCAGGAACACTCGATCGTCCTGGTTCGCGGCGGACGTGTGCGCGATCTGCCGGGCGTGCGATATCATATCGTCCGCGGAACCCTCGATGCCCTCGGTGTCGACGGGCGAAAGCGCAGCCGCAGCAAGTACGGCGCGAAGCGGGGAAAATAAACCGGTAACCAACCGGCTTGTAGGAGTGACTCATGATGTTCATTCTGCTGGCCGAGACCGAAGTCAAACTCAGTGACGTCAAAGCGAGCTACGGCAACCTGATTTTCATCCTCTGCTTTTTTGCGGTTTTGATGGTGGTTGCAGTGTGGTGGCTTCGACGGGGATAGATACGAAAATATCGACGCGGTCGAAACCGTGACGATTGAGGGTGCAGTATCCAGAAAGCTCTTTCCGAAGGAAAAGACAAGTATGGCGTTTAAGAAATTCACAGCGAGCGAAGACATCCTGAAACCGGATGCACGCTACAATTCAAAAGTTGTCAGCAAATTTATCAACTGTCTGATGTGGGACGGTAAGAAAACCGTCGCCCAGCGCGTTTTCTACGATGCGATGGATATCGTCACCAAAAAGCTGAAGGATGTCCCCCCTTTGGAGCTGTTTGAGACCGCCATCAACAACGTCAAGCCGTATGTTGAGGTGCGATCGAAGCGCGTGGGCGGGGCCAACTATCAGGTCCCCATGCAGGTGAACAAGCGTCGCCAGACGAGTCTGGCTTTTCGGTGGATTTTAGAAGCCACCCGCAGCGCCGGGGGGCGACCCATGGCCGAGCGATTGGCGGATGAGTTCCTCGCAGCCTTCAAGAAGGAAGGTAAAGCGATGCAGACCCGCGAGCAGACCCACCGCATGGCCGACGCCAACAAGGCGTTCGCGCACTTTGCCTGGTAAAATCGCTGTTTTTTCAGTATTCCAAGGCACGAGCATTCCTGCTCGTGCCTTTTTCATTCGTGGATGGAACTGCGGACGACGTGTGCACGGACACTTCCAAGGCTGCTCAAGCGGACGGGCCTCCAATCTCCCTAAGTTCGTGCTCGGACAGGGGTGCCGTATTTTTTTCGCCGTCCCCGAGTTTTACTGGACGAAAGAGGTTTGGTAGGGTAGATTCTCCTCAACTCGGAACGGGTCGTACATGTCCATTACCCGTTCTGCACTTCCGTCTGCTGGAGAAGAGAAAATGCGCAAGTTTAATCTTATTGCACTCGCAGGTGTGTTGTCGGCTTCTGCATCCGCATGGGCTGCTCCGTTGACACCCACGACGCTCATCGGTGGGTTCAACAACTCCGCCTTTGCGGGCGCATCGCTTGGCTTTAGCTTTGGAGATGTGACCGGCTTCAACCGCGCGGATGGCGGGATGTTCGGTGCAGGGTTCGCCAACTCCGTTCGAATGGATTCCATCACCATCGAACAGACCGGCGACGGAAGCGCGCGGAAGCGTGCTGCCAATATTGATGTGTTTGATGACTACGGCAATTATCTCACCAACATCACGCTTTCGGACCCTGGCGTGCTGAGTGGGCCTAGTTCGCAGACCATCACGCTTCCCACGCCCATCGTGGTAAAATCGCACGTCATCCTGCAGGTGAAATCCCAACATGGCAGTGGCGACCCCAACGGTGGATTCAAGTCGCTGGCGTTTGGTGGGGTGGACCTGCTCGCGCCCGTGGACGAAGTGAACCTGAATCTCTCGGCCATCATGTCCACCACCAGTCCGTTGGGTGGATACGATTTTCCCAATCGCACAATCGACGGGAACATCCTCAGCACCAATACCAATCAGGGCACGTATTACACCCGCGATGGCACAGGCCCAGACACGCTGAAGGCCTCATATACCGGCCCTACGGATGTCTCAGCCATCGGTCTGGGGATTGCCGGCGACTCCGGACGCGACGTGCCGAAGTTTGTCACGCTGACCGACAGCTTCAACAACAGCCAGATCGTCACACTCGATCCTGATTCGCTGCAGTTTCGTCGCTACATCCTCTCGACGCCCATCGTCGGCACCAGCTCGCTGACCATGACCTTCCCGGTCGGTACTAATACCGCCGACTGGTATTTGGTCTCTGATGCCAACTACGGGGTGACGGAGTTCCAGGCTTTTGGACCTGTCCCGGAACCAGCAACAGTGGGGCTGTTCGGGATCGGGGCGTGCGTCCTCGTCCGCCGGCGTCGCTAGGGCTTCCTTCACCGATCTATAGGTACATGGAGCGATGCACGGTTCGACGAACCGTGCTTCATTCCACGCGCACCCTCACCGGTACGGTTTATTCATACACTTCTCATACTTGCGGGCTATCATCTTCAGTCGTCCGCGGACATAGTTGCGCGGAGTGTCTGAAGGTGGTGTTTTTTGCGGACAGGTCATGATGGCAAAGGGCACGCAAGGCACTGGCGGGAAGATCCCTTCCAACGAGGTCACGCCCGAAACCGTCTACCTCAACCGGCGACTGTTTATGCGTGCGGGCCTGCTCGCGGGCACCGTGGTTGCGACATCGGTTGCCTATCGCAAGCTCAATCGGGCAGGGAATGAAGTCGTCGATACCAAGAAGCTGGCCGGGTTGGTCACCGGCGGACCCACGACCGGGCCGGCGGGCGTATCAACCGCGGGCTTTCATACTGACGAGGCGCAGACCCCGCTCGCCAGCGTCACCAATTACAACAACTTTTACGAGTTCACGACCAACAAGGAAGGCGTCGCCGCCTTGGCCAAGGACTTCGTCGCGCGTCCCTGGACCGTCGAGGTTGGCGGGCTCGTTGGCAAACCCCGGACGTTCGATGTGGACGATATCCTGAAACTCAGCGCCCCTGAAGAGCGCGTCTATCGGATGCGATGCGTCGAAGGGTGGTCGATGGTCATCCCCTGGGCAGGGTTTTCACTATCGGTGCTGCTGAATGCTGTCGAACCCATGAGCGATGCGAAGTACGTCGCCTTTGAGACGCTCGTCGATGCAAAACGTTTCCCCGGGCAAAAGCGCGACGTGCTCGATTGGCCTTATGTCGAAGGCCTGCGCATGGACGAGGCCATGCACCCACTGACGTTGCTGGCCAGCGGGCTCTATGGTCGGGAATTGCCCGGGCAGAACGGTGCCCCCTTACGGTTGGTCACGCCATGGAAGTACGGATTTAAGGGGATCAAGTCGATCATCAGGATCACACTGGTTGATAAAGAACCGCCGACGACATGGAATAAGTCCGCGCCGAACGAATACGGCTTCTTCGCCAACGTCAATCCTGCCGTCGACCATCCGCGGTGGAGCCAGGCCACGGAAGAGCGCATCGGTGTCGGCGGGCGACGACCGACGCTGATGTTCAATGGATATGCCGAGCAGGTGGGGCAACTCTATAGCGGTATGGACCTCAGAAAATATATTTAACGACAGGTTCCATGAACGAAATCCGCCTGGACAAAAGTGCGATCCGCTTCGGCAAGGGACTGGTCCTTCTCAACGGCGCGGTGCCCGCGATCCTGCTGGCGTGGGATGCGTATAACCATCGGCTGGGCGCCAACCCCACCAATTTTGCGATCCGAACCACGGGTTTTCTTGCACTGATATTTCTGCTGCTGTCCCTGGTCGTCACGCCTGCCGCGAAGGTCAGCGGACAAAACTGGCTGGGGCATTTTCGACGATCGTTGGGGCTTTACGCATTCTTCCATACCTGCGCGCACTTCACCCTGTTCTTTTGGTTTGATCGTGGCGCCAACGTCAGTAGCACGTTGTCGGAAATGTGGCTGCGCAAGTATCTCCTTGTGGGCGCGACCGGGTTGATTCTCATGGCCCCGCTGGCCGTCACATCGACCAACGCAGCGATCCGTCGGCTGGGCCCCAAGCGCTGAAAGGCGCTCCATCGCCTCGCCTACCTCGCAGCCATTGCGGGTGTGGCGCATTATTACATGCTGCAGAAAGCGGATGTGCAGTGGCCCATCGTGTACGCGGGCGTGCTGGGGATTTTGCTGTCGTATCGACTCATCGGTCACTACTACAACCTTCGCCTTGCAGCGAGCGCGCTGAAACATGCACCAGCCAGCCCTGTTCACGCGCGACCTAAGTTCTGGAAGGGTCAGCTGCGCGTCATCCATGTCTTCGACGAAACATCCGACGTGCGGACGTTTCGGCTTGCGACTCTTGATGGGACATCGTTGCCGTTTGACTATCGGCCCGGCCAATACATGAATCTCGCTTTGATGGTGGACGGGCAGGCGGTAAATCGGTCGTACACGATTGCCTCGTCACCCACGCGCACGGGGTTTTGCGAATTAACGATCAAGCGCGAGCCGATGGGCGTGTCGTCACGCCACCTGCATGGGATGGTGAAGGTCGGCCAGACGCTTGCGGTCAGCGCGCCTGCGGGCAAGTTTATTTTTGATGGTCGCGATGCCGAAAGCATCGTCATGATTGCCGGCGGCGTTGGCATCACCCCGCTGATGAGCAAGATTCGCTACCTGACCGAGCGCGCCTGGCCAGGGGATATTTTTCTGATCTTCAGCGTGCGCACGGACGCCGACATCATCTTTCGCGAGGAGCTTGCGTATCTGTCACATCGATATGCTAACCTGCACGTGACGATCACGCTGACGCGCGCGGGGGATGGGTGGGCGGGTGAGAAGGGGCGCGTCACGCCCGACCTGGTCAGCCGTATCGTCCCGAATATCACCCAGCGACGCGTGCATGTGTGTGGCCCAACCGAGATGGCCGACGCCACGCAGGCGATGCTGCTCGCGATGGGCGTGCCGGCGAATCAGATCGCGATGGAGTCGTTCACGTCCCCGCTGGCGACGCAAAATAAACCCGCGGACCCGCGCGTGGATCATGCAGCACTGCCCGCAGCGACCAGTCAGTCCCCGGGGATCGATCCTGCATTGCCGGACACCGGCACGCGTTATGCAGTTACCTTCACGCGATCTGGAAAGACCATCGACGCACCCGTCGGGCAGACCATTTTGGAAATCGCCGAAGCTGAAAATATTCCCCTCGACTTTGATTGTAGAAGCGGCATCTGCGGGCAATGCAAAACCAAGCTGCTCGACGGCGAAGTGACAATGGACGCCGACGACGCCCTGACCCAGTCCGACCGCACAAGCAACATCATCCTCGCCTGCCAGGCGCATTGCGCCAGTGATATCACGGTTGACGCATGATGGGCGATGTCGTATCAGGGTCAATTCGTCCATTTGTTACAAAAAGTTACCATCTCATCGCAGATGGGTAGAGGCCCCGGACACCAGCGTTGAATGAACCATCGGAGTCGAATTATGAGGATACTCATCCCACAATCTCCGGATCGACTGAACGGCCCCTTCATCACGGCCGACGATGGATTTCGCGTGAGGGGGCAGCGAGAAGAAGCGATCATCCTCGAGTTCCATGAGCGCCCCAGTGAGATCGATTGGTTCGATGAGTTTGAACTACTCTATTGCCGGCAGCAGCACGATGCTGAGACCGCCAAGGTCATCCGCAAGGCCACGGACGAAGAGCGCGCGCTGTTTCGCATTCCCGTATGGATCCAGGATGACGAAGTGCCCGAATGTTGCGGGCAGGAAATGCAATTCGTCGGCCAGCTCGACGACGACCGCCTCTGCGCCGAGCGCCCTACCGGCGCGAAAATGTGGTGGCACGACGCCGCCAGCTTCTACGTTTTCACCTGCCCCCAATGTCTAAAGTGCGCCGCCGTGGGTCAGCAGTATTGAGTAGAAGAAGTTCGCGTGGGATTTCCCGCACGCGGTTGGTATTGTCGACGCGGTTGGTGTGAGCTTCCAATTTCCCGTTGCGCCCAGTTTGAAGCGGCTTCAGCATCTTGGGATTTCTCCCATCCACAATTTGACGACTCTCCCCGTTTATGCCATGTGTCAATGCGCCTTATCCCAACGGGCGCTCGAAATTTGACCCACGACGAACATCATCGACGACAGACGGGCATTGGATTGGCCTATGGCATCGGTGCGTACACCGCATGGGGATTGTTCCCCATGTACTTCAAGCTACTCGGCGACACCCCGCCTTTGGTCGTGCTGGCGCATCGGGTGGTGTGGTCGGTGTTGTTTTTGATTCTGATCATCTGGGTGACCGGGCAATCGAAGGCGATCAAGTCCGTGGTGCGCAACCGCCGCACGATGCTGTACCTCTCCGCCAGCACGTGCATGATCGCGGTCAACTGGTTCGTGTTTATCTGGGCGGTGATGCACAAGCAGGTGATGTCGGCAGCGCTGGGGTACTACATCAACCCGCTGGTTGTGGGGGCGCTGGGGGTGGTCGTGCTCGGCGAGCGCTTGCGTCCGATGCAGGTGGTGGCTGCGGTGCTGGCCATCATCGGGGTGTCGATCATGACAATCAAAACCGGGCAGGTGCCGGTGGTCGCGCTACTGCTGGCGGTGTCGTTTTCGTTCTATGGATTATTGAGAAAAAAGGCAGCCGTCGCGCCCGTTCCCGGCCTGTTTGTCGAGACACTCCTGCTGCTCATCCCGGCGATCGTGATGCTCGGAATCGATATCACCACGCGCGACGCGTACACCGGTCGGATGTGGCTGATTCTGAGTGCCTCGGGCATCCTGACAGCCACGCCCCTCATCTGGTTCGGCGCAGCGACGCAGCGCCTTCGATTAATCACCATCGGCCTGCTGCAATACATCGGCCCGACATTGCAATTCGCGCTGGCGGTGCTGTTTTTTGGCGAGACGTTTCAACCCCACCACGCATTGGTGTTCGGATGCATCTGGACGGCAGTTGTGATTTATGCGGGGGACTCAATTTGGCGAATGTATTCTCAGCGAGAGCGGTCGAATGAGATCGGAACGGAGACGATTCCGGATTGAAAGCACAGATGCTTTGTCAGCAGGTTTCGCCGCGGGGCTTGCCCCGCGCTTTCCTCGCGCGAGGCGTCAGTCGAAACTCGCGCCATGGAAGCGCGGGGCAAGCCCCACGGCGAAACGAAGACGAGCGGATCTTCCCGGTTATGGATTCAACTATGAACAACCTCGGAAATTCACTCACCACAGATGGACGCGGATAGACACATATTTTTCAAGAGAAACAAACAGACAAAAAGCATCCTGCATTTGTTTCAGCTTGTGCAAACTCTTCACTCATCCGTGCTCATCTGTGGTTCCTTCCTCTCCATGAGTCAACTCGTCGGCAGAATTACGTTCGTCAAATAGCTCAACCCAATCGCCAGGACGATCTCGATCGGCCATCGCCAGGCCCAGATCCGATCGAGTGCTCGCTTCTGCGCCCCCACTGCCGTTATGGTTCCAACCGATGCCGGCAGCGTCGGTCCAGTGGGCATCGTTGGCCATCACACGATCGGAAAGCAGGATCGACTTGGCCGGATCGCGCACGCGTCCAAATCGGATGACGGCATAGCGCGACCATAGCGATTGATATTGCGACAACGTGTTAGGATCGACCGCGCTGATGATCTCGGGGAAATACGTCACGGTGCTGTTCATCCCGTATGCGAGGTTACATCGCGGGATGCCTGCGGGGACGATGATTTCGGTGTTGTTGTAAACGGGGCAATCCAGCGCCTTGTCGCCTACGAGATATCTTCCCATCAAGAGCAGGTTCGCCCAGTTTTGCCCCGTGTATTGGAAGCCGAGCTGGTCGCGCGTTTCGAAGACGCGTCCGACGACAGTGGTGTCGATAGGCGCGCTGGCGACGGTGGGCGAGATCGGCTGCCAGGTGGTCGCCGAGATCGTCCGCCATTGCCTGTTGCTGGTGGGAGGCGGGCGATTTTTGTTGTCATTACCGAACATCTGCATCGTGAGGACGATCTGACGAAGGTTGGAGGCGCAGCTGATGCGGTCGGCCGATTCGCGCGCTTTACTCAGGCTGGGGAGAAGCAGGGAGATGAGGACGGCAATGACGCCGATCACGACGAGAAGTTCCACGAGCGTAAATGCCTGGTGGTTCGTAGGGAAGATTGGATGCTGACGCTCCATCTTGTTCGACTGGGAAATCAATCACACCGCATGCAGGTGCCGGATGATTCGGCCGGTGTGGATGTAGATGACGTCCTCGGCGATGTTGGTGCAGTGGTCGGCGATGCGTTCGAGGTTCTTGGCGATCATGATATTGGACAGGTCGACGTTAGCATTCGTGCCGTCCGATTCCATGATCGTCAACATGTCCTGGACGATCTGGTGGTACAGGGCATCGACCACATCGTCCCCGCGCAGCACCTGCCTGGCGAGGGTTTCATCGAGGAGATTGAACGCCTTGATCGTGTCGCGCAGGGTCGAGATGACGCTGTTGGCCATCAGTTTCAGGTCCGTCGGTACCTTATAGGCTTCGTCGCGGGCAAGCGGCATGACCCGTTGGGCGATGTTGACCGCACAGTCGGCGATGCGTTCGAAGTCGCTGTTGACCTTGATGGATGTGGTGATCAGTCTCAAATCGCTGGCAGCGGGTTGATGCAACGCCAGCAGATCGATCGCACTTTTTTCGACCTTCACTTCTTCATCATCAACCCGGCTATCAAGGTCGATGGCGCGTTGAGCGAGTCTTGGATCGGTTTCAAAAACGGACTCGACCGATATCTCAACCACCTGCTGCACGATCGCGCACATCCGCGCGATGCGGTTGCGGAGGTCGTCGAGAAGATCGATCAAATGCTGGGACATAAATGGGTTGGCAGATTATCGGAGAGCAGGGGCACTTGTCTACGGGATATTCACCTTGATCGGATTTCATCGACAAAAAAGGGGGAAATCATCAGGAGAAATCTGCACCAACGTACCCGTTGAACGATGTTGCCTCACTGAAGGTCTTTTCCCGGCTCTGCAGTGATCGACGTCTTGGCGCGACGGAAGGGCGGGGCAAGCCTTGCAGCGCAAGATTTCTCAAAATGTTGCTGGGGTTTTGGTGGTCGTACGTCCCATCCGGGATCAACCGAAGCGGCCTGTCACATATTCTTCGGTTTTCTTGTGGGATGGATTCGTGAAGACGACCCGCGTGAGGTCGTATTCGATCAGCTGACCGACGTAGAAGAAGGCGGTGTAATCGCTCACACGGGCGGCCTGCTGCATCGAATGGGTGACCATGACGATGGTGTATTGCTTCTTCAATTCGTTGATGAGGTCCTCGACCTTGCCGGTGGCAATAGGGTCGAGCGCGCTGCAGGGTTCGTCCATCAACAGCACTTTCGGGCGGGTCATGAGTGAGCGCGCGATGCAGAGACGTTGTTGCTGTCCGCCTGACATGCCCTGTGCACCGGTATGCAGGCGATCTTTGACTTCATCCCAGAGGGCAGCCTTCCGGAGCGAATCCTCGACGAGTTCATCCAGCAGCTTGCGATTGGTCAGTCCCTGCAGTTTCGGACCAAATGTCAGATTTTCGTAGATCGATTTGGGGAAGGGGTTGGGCTTCTGGAAGACCAGCCCGACCTGCCGACGAACCTGCACTACGTCGGTCGCGGGGCTGTAGATGTCGGTTCCGCCGATCGTGAGTTTGCCGGTGACCGAGCAACCGGGGATCATGTCATTGAGACGGTTGATTGACCGGAGAAAGGTGCTCTTGCCACACCCGCTTGGCCCGATCATCGCGACCACTTTGTTGGCGGGCATCTTCAGGGAGACTTTTTTGATGGCTTCGAACTGGCCGTAGAAAACCGAGACATCGGTTGCTTCGATCAGCACGCGGCCGAGGGACTGAACCGGGTCCAGTTCCTGCTGATCGGGGTTCAACTGCAAGCCGCGCTTGTCGGCAGGGGCGCTGCGGGGGGTTTGTAACGTCGCCTGGGTCATGCGGTTCCTCATCTAAGTGCTGAATCAATCCAGACTTTAGGAGGGAGGCACGATGAATCCAAGGATATTAAGAAACATTAACGAAGCGGTTGGAGATGAGGAGCGCAGTGCCCATTTAGCCGCGTCTTGAAGAGACGGGCTCAGGTAGCTTACTAAGGCGTGAAGGCGGGTTTGATGATGACGGGGACATCCCATGACCCGCGGGCCAAGGTGTCCGGAACGCAAATAAAGATGAATGAACGACCCGTCCAAGCCGGCACCTTGGGGGCAACGCTAAACAGGTGGACCAGTAGGATGCGAATCTACCGAACCATGAGCAATCCGACCACCAGCACGCCCATGGCTGCGAAGAAGATACCCAGCTCGGCAACCTGCGTGACCAACGAAAGCATCTTCGTGTGCATGAGGGAACCTCCGGCGAGCTTCAACTGAATGGGGTGAATCCTTCACCTTGGTCGGCCTGCACAACTCCGTGGCCACTCATCCAGCTAATGTTTCATCGGCCCGATCGACCCCATTCCTACGACGCACTTTGCCAAATTGTTCCCCCGATCCGCGGAAATCAGGGCGATGCGGAAAATCGTTACGATTTTGACGCCTGTCAGGACTGACGACTGTTATCGGACCACCCATAAGCATGGGCGGGCGCGTTATCGGACGATGTGTTGAGACTGCGGGTGCCGACCTCGTTTTCACGTCGCGCGCTGCTCCTAGGAAGCCCGGATCGGCGCGCGGATTGCGCTAAGATTTTGTTAACGCCGGGTTTTTCTTGGTCATTGCCTCCTAAAGCGCATAAGCTACGCAGGTCGTTGGAATCGTGAACCGCTTTATCCGGCATTTCGCATCTTGAGGTTCCATCATGAAGCCCACCTATTCCATACGATCACTCGTTTACAGTCCGCATAGCGAAGGCGTCCCTTCGCAGACGACCGAGCGCTTGCTGCGCGATATGGGTCACGACGTGTGCAGTACCACGTCCAGCGATCAGGCTCTCCGCTGGCTGCGCGATCAACCTTCGGACCTGCTGGTGGTGGATGGCGACCCCAGCGACTATCCGGGCACGACGGATCTGCTCGACGCGTTGTCGCCGCAGGACGTCCCTCGCCAGATCGCGATTTTCTCCAGCAGGCTCGACGATGCCACCCGACACCTCCGTCACCGGATCTCACCCGACCGCGTGCACGTCTTCCTCAAGCCCCTTCACCTGCATGGCCTGCTCGGTGTCCTCAAGCATCTTGAAGAACCCCAAAAAACCGGTGCAGTAGCATAAAAATGCAATGCGATCCCCGGCTTCCGTTGCGACGACCTTAGGATCGCTGTTTTGCATGCTCGACGAAATTGATTCAGTTGTGATTCAATCTGAGTCGTTCTCCCGACGTCTTTCCTCTCAAACCTGACACTTTCATCACCCCCGTTGCATATCCGATTCAGCGCTCATACGCTTGATCGTGATGTCCGACACCGCCTACCAACAGTGCACCAACCCCGCTTGCGCGACGACTTTCGGCATTGACGAAGTGCGCGTCGCCTGCACCCGCTGCAACAGTCTGCTCGATGTTTCCTACGACTGGAACAAGCTTCCGCGACTCAAAAGCCTCGCCTTTTTTGAGCATCGATGGAGCACCAAGGGGACGGCTGTCGAAGGTCGACTGGATTTTTCCGGCGTGTGGAGATTTCGGGAGCTCCTCCCCTTTTTCACATCCGAAGATCAGATCGTCACCATCGGCGAGGGTCGCACGGTGCTGCAGCAGGCGGACCTGCTCGCCCGGCAAATGCACATCAAGCCCGGCAATCTCCAATTGCAATATGAAGGCCTGAATCCGTCAGGCAGCTTCAAAGACAACGGTATGACCGCAGCCTTCACGCACGCAAAAATGGTCGGGGCGCGCAAGGTCGCATGTGCATCCACGGGCAACACGTCGGCGTCGCTCGGGCTCTTTGCGGCGCTGGCGGAGATGACGGGCATCGTCTTTATCGGATCAGGAAAGATCA
>Ga0105047_10013147_pt1 | contig 13269 bp, 7 predicted proteins | sample MAT04_FD_78384 | JGI IMG/M metagenome (GOLD analysis project Ga0105047, IMG submission 78384) | Freshwater microbial communities from Lake Fryxell liftoff mats and glacier meltwater in Antarctica - MAT-04 (megahit assembly) | ecosystem: Environmental > Aquatic > Freshwater > Ice > Liftoff... | reverse complement strand
GAGGCGCACGCCCTGGGAGGCCAGGCGCTCAATATCCTGGTAGGTTGGTGTGCTCACCCCACCCTCCTGTACACCCTTGTGAGGAGTCGGTATCGTGGCTCCTCGTGTAGCGCCCGACAGCCCCGTCGGCGTACACGGGCGATTGCGTCTTGGCGGGGAGAGACAACGCAAGCGATCAGCACCTCGGGCGTTGCCCCATCAGTCCTGCGCGTGCCGGTAGTGATCTCCGTCGTACTGATAGCTGTGGTATGATCGTTGTGCTGGATTCGCTGTGAAGGCAAAGGGCCTCTTGATGATCGCCATCACCTGCCACCGCTGCGGCTCGACGAACCTGCGCAAGCATGGGCGGACACCAACCCAGCAGCAGACGTTCCACGGTAAAGATTGTAACCTCTACGGTGTGCGTAACCGCAAGGACGCCGAACGGAAACTGCGCGCGCAAGCAGCCGAGAATCTGCTGCTGGAACGGCTTTCCCAGCGGGCCATTGCCCGCACGCTTCACATGAGCCGCCGTAACGTCGTGCAAATCATGAAAAAAAACGGTTGACACCACGCAGCAAGACCATCCTCCCCCTGGCCGAGCGCCCCATCCTGGACATCGATGCGCTCTGGTCCTTTGTCGGCCACAAAGGCAACCACGTGTGGGTCTGGGCTGCGCTTGAACGCCAAACACGGCGCATCGTCGGCATTGCCGTTGGGGACCGCTCCGCAGCGACGTGTCGGAAGCTGTGGCAATCATTGCCGGCCGACTACCGCAAGTGGGCCATCTGGCACACCGATTTTTGGGCGGCCTATGCCGCGGTCATCCCGTCCAAACGTCATCGTCCGGTTGGTAAGGAGACGGGCGAAACGGCGCACATTGAGCGCTTCAACACCACCTTGCGGCAACGTTTCGCCAACCTGGTGCGCAAAACGCGCTCGTGTAGCCGCGATATCCATGTGCATGAGCTCCGCCTGCGGATCTTTATCGACCAGTACAACCAGCAGGGCCATCGCATCTAAATCCGCATTCCAATCACGTTTTCGCGCAGTGTGCGTTGCACCCGATGACCGTGTAAGCTCGGACGGCCTGCCGGCTTACCCGCACCCTTCGACTCAACCGAAGTCTGTCCGACAGGGGCCAGCTCCGGCAGACTACATCCAACCTCGTAGGTAAACCCCTCGGATTCCGCACGGTGATGCAGATTTAGATGCGATGGCCCTGGTACAACCAGCGACTTCAACGCTATTGGATGCTAGCATCAGTCTAGTGGAGACCACCACCCGCTCAAGGAACGGTTCCTACGAGGAGTTCGCCACCAGTATCAAAAGTGCGCAAGAGCCACTTGACGACTGTACTAACATATGGGAAGCGGCTCTGCTAATGCGGTGTCAGCCAAGGTGTTTGGTATGGTCCTGTCAAGACAAAAATAATGGTATTTACTTCTGTTTTTACTGGTAAATCATAGTAAATATGTGAAGAAGATTTTATTTGGGCTCCTGATTGCTGTAACAGTTCTGTTACATACCGGTAGTAGTATACGATTGTACTGGTAGCGCTCAACGCGTCTGGCAAGGTGGCCTTCACACGATGTGCATAGTTACGTATCGATCTACTGCGCGATCTGCGCTTCCATATTCATCCTTCGACATAGCTCTGAGTGAGGCCCCTCGTGCAGCGACCCACGCTGGCCCTTCGGCTACGGCGTAGCTTGGAAAAGGTACTCGCCGACGTTGGCATTGATGCGGCTTCTTCCCCATTTCCCCCTTTCGAAACCAGTTTTGCCCTTGACTTGAGCGTCCTCCTCGCCCACGCATTACAGCCCCAGAAGTATGGGTTGTATCTGGGCCAGCAGCTGTTTGCTGATCCCCAGATTCGTGCAGGTTGGGACTTACTCCTCAGCCAGCGCCGGGAAGATCCGATATGCCTGCGCCTGATTCTCCCAGCAGATGACCCCGCTCTACACAGCATTCGGTGGGAACTACTTCAGGTGCCAGGCTCGGCGGCTACAGCTGCAGATGACAGCAACGCAGAGCGCCACATCGCTCTACGCACCGATGTGGTGATCGTGCGCACTGTTGAGGAAACTACGGTACAGGAGCCCAGCTTTGCGCAGCACGCCGACCTTCGAGCACTCGTCGTCATCGCCAACCCCAAAGACATTGAAACGTATGGTCTGTCGCCTATTGATGAGGAAGATTGGGCAGCCCAGGCCCGGGCGCTCCTTGGCGACTGCTCCCTGACAATTGTCGGCCAAGCAACTGGTGCCCACCGTCCAACGTTTACCACCTTATCCACCCTGCTTAACGACGGCTACGACATTCTGTACCTCGTTTGCCACGGTACCATGACGGATGGCGAGGCGTATCTGTGGCTTGAGGGACAGTATGGGAAGGCCCACCAAGTTCCGGGGGCCCAACTGGTGCCCGCCATTACTGGTGTGGCAAAACCTCCGCGTCTGGTTGTCCTAGCGGCCTGTAACAGCGCCGGTGCAGGTCAGGCAGCGGTGGTGACGCCGACAGAAGGGAGCCCGCTCGACAGTGCCTCTCTGGCACACCAGCTAAGCCAGCATGGCATTCGCGCCACCGTCGCGATGCAGGGGCCGCTACAGCTCGGGAGTGCTGGTGCGTTCTTCAGCACCTTCTTCACCGGCCTGTTTAGTCACCGTGATGTAGATCGGGCCGTTAGTGAGGGGCGGCGAGCGATCAGTCAGGCGGACTGGTGGGTGCCCGTCCTGTTTTTGCAGCAGCAGGACGTGAAACTCTGGCATCCGCTCCGGCTAGAAGACATCACACTAGACTGGCCTGAGCGCGACCGCTTGGTGGGGCGCGTTGAAGAGCATAGCAAAGTGATGGCCGCTATAGACCGAGGCGAGACGGTCATCCTGATCGGCGAGGAGGGTATAGGTAAGCGTACGCTTCTTACGCACATCGCCCGGCGGGCGAGCGAAGAAGGGCCTCGGCATCTCTTCTGGCTTAGTAGTGAGCTGAACACCGATATCTGGGGAGTGATGAAGCGCCTGGTAACCTTCGTTGGACGACGGACCGGCAGGGCGTTTGAGGCGAGCCTGAGCATCGCGCGCCTGACGCCGCTGAGTGTCTGGGACTGGGTGACTGAGGGGCTGCGCACACTCCGGCCGCTGCTCGTCTTCTCCGAGGTAGACCACCTCTGGAAGGACAGAGACTTTCAGATCCTTCTGAATCGTCTCGTCCCACTAGTCCGAGACAAAACGATCACTGTATTGCTCTCTGCTGAGGATGTCCCTGATGTTGGCAACCAGTCCTCGTGGTTCCTGCTACGCCTTGAAAGACTTTCCCCCTCTGATATTTTGGCCGTAATTGCTGCGAACAAGTGGCCTTTGCCAGCCAGGGTGGGTGGAGAGATCGAGCGCTTGCACAGTGCTTCTGACGGGAACCCGCTTCTGCTTCAGCTACTCACCTGCCAACTTGCCATAGCAGCCGACCCGCTTGCAACGCTCACGAGTCTCGCTGCAACACAGGCGGCGGCGGAAGATCTCGCTCAAAAACTTACCCAGACCCTTTCACCGAATGCTCTGGTGATTCTGGCAGCGCTCAATATATTGTCCGACAGCCCGGCCACACGAGAGGTATTGGCCGAGACTGTTGGTGAGCTTGAGGGCGCGCACTGGCAGTTGGACGAAACGCTTCAGGAGCTTTGTGCGACAGGTCTTGTTCGACGAATTGCTGATGCGGGAACGACAGCCGTGTATCGGCTCCGACGTTTCCAGCGCACTCAAGGGCTGGTAGCGGAAAGCGATGTTGAGGGAATGCACCGTCGCGCCTCAACCCACTTCATATCGTCCCAACCGTTTTTTGCCGCTGTGCATCTCGCCAGAATTGGGGCGGCTGTCGAAGCCGCACAGCTCGTGGTCAACAACCTTCTCGCCATTATCGAGGGGGGGCATCTGCGACGGGCTGATACTCTCATCAAGGTGCTTCCCCTGGATACTTTGGACCCGGAGCTCTCTGCGCAGTCCTCCCTCGCACAGGCAAAACTGCGCTTGATCGCGGCAGAGGGCGATGAGGCGCGCCAAGCGGCGGCTGCCGCTGAATTGCGAGCGAGTGTGCTCACTGATGCAAGCATCAGACATTATTATATGGCCGAGGCTGCGCTTGTACGAGCAGCTGTGCATATCTCGCGAGGTGAGTATGGTGCCGCAGCCCGTATTGCTACAGCGCAGCTTGCCTCATCGACACGAGATATGCTACCCGCAGGAGTTATTGCACGTCTCTACGCTGAACTGGCTGATGCTCTGTATCAAGACCGTCGTAAGGATGAAGCCAGCACAGCTATAGCGGAGGGCCTGGCTATTGTTATGCAAGCGCCCGGTCTGCTGATCGTTCGCGCGCGTCTGCTGATGCGGCGCGCTATGCTCGGACAGAGTTACCGTGACAGTGAGCCACTACAGCTGTATGCAGAGGTCCTCGACCTCGCTCGTGCCGCAGCCGATTTTGAGCTTGTTGCTCGTATCCACTACAACCGAGGGGTAACCCTTGATGATCGAGGAGTGAGTGTCAGTGCCCTAGCAGAGTACGAGGCGAGTCGCACGCTCGCGCAGCAAATTGGCGCTGAGGTTGTACTCGCATATACCCTGTTTGGCATTGGCCAGCACTACGCTCAACGCGAGGAGCGAGAGAAGGCCTTGGACTATCTCGTGCAGGCGCGTGATCGCTTTGAGAAGCTCAAACTCTTTCCAGCTCACGCTCGAGCTATTATAAATATTGGCGAGCTGTACTTCTACAGTGGGCAGTATGACGCAGCTCAGGAGCAAATGCGACAGGCGGCCGCGTTCAGCCGCCTCCGGGGCAAGGAGGGGAGCGAACTGCGCATGGACACGGCGATCGCCGAGTACTGGCTCGGTGAGATCGCCCTTGTCCAGCGGCGGGCGAAGGACGGTCTTAGGCACGCCGAGCGGGCGCTGCCACGCTTCCAGAAGCTCGAAGCGCTGAATTATGAGGTGATGGTGCATCGCCTCCAGGGCGATTGCTTTCTGGCACTCAACGACCTCGAGCGTGCTGCGGCTGCCATTGCAGCTGCAACCAGCGCTGACGAAAAGGTCGGCGACCCCTTCGACCATATGGCGGTACTTGTCTCACGCGCCCGTCTTGCCGCAGCTCAGGGTCAGCCTGACGAACCCCGCTGGCTGCTGGAGGAGGCGCAGGAGTGTCTCGCTGACACACCATCACCACATCATGAGCGGCTTATTCAGAACGCGCTTACTGAACTGTTGTAGTACGAGAGGTCTACCATGCTCCCCCGCACTCTCGCCCGCTCCGTATTGCTCCTGCTCGCTCTTATGATAGTAGCGAGCTCTTCGATCTCCTCAGCTGCACCAGCAACTGCGGCAGATATCGTTGTCAATGATTTCAATGATGACGAGGATTCTGGCGATGGATTATGCACCTTGCGCGAGGCGTTGCACGCGGCCAACAGGAAGGCCCGGAGCGGTCTTCGCACCGGTGAGTGTGCCGCGGGGGCGCTGCGCACAGTTATTCGCTTCTCTATCACCGAACCCATTGTCCTATCACAGCCCCTTCCCGCTATTGAGTCTGATGTCACGCTGCTTGGCGACTGGCAGTCTGATGCAGCAGAAGGGCAGCCTGTCACAATCAGCGGTGGAGGGTTTCACCGTATTATGACCGTGCGCCTCGGTACGGTGCGTATCCGGAGCATACATTTCATAGGAGGGGTAGCGCGGGGCGGCGATGGGGGCGAGGGGCGTGGTGGTGCCGGAGGTGGTGGTGGCGGCGCCGGGCTGGGAGGTGCGCTTTACATCGCCGGTGGTACCGTGACCATCGAAAATGCGCGGTTTACAGACAATCATGCCTACGGCGGAAATGGCGGCAATGCGATAAACATTGGGTCCTCCGGGTGGGGCGGCGGTGGTGGCGGAGGTATGACGAGATCTGGGGAGTGGAGCCTCCCCGCGAAAGGTGGAGATGGGGGCGGGACTACGGTATTTAGCGATGATTCTACAGCGGTTACTCCTGGGGGTGTTCCAGGAGAAAATGGTCAGAATGCGCAGGATGGGTTTGGTGGCGGTGGTGCAGGACCCAACGGTTTTGGACGTGGTGGCTTTGGTGGCTCTGGTGGGGGTGGAGGTGGTGCGAGTAGTGGGAGTAGTGGCAACGGATATGCAGGTGCTGGTGGCTTCGGGGGCGGTGGGGGCGGTAGCTCGTTAGCTACGGTAGATAGCGAGGAGACAGGTGCGAACGGCGGAGGTGAGAATGGTGGTGGTGGCGGATTTGCAATCCTTCCAACACAAGGCGGCGGTGGCGGTGGTGGAGCTGGGCTTGGTGGGGCAATCTTCATTCAAACCGGCTCACACACCATAATTAACAGCACCTTTGGGGGTAATTCCACGGCAGGAGGTAAGGGCGGGACCGGCTCTTCACAGGCTGGAGGTGGCGGGGGCGCGGAAGGAGGTGCTATTTTCCTGGTGCGCAGTACACGGCTGTACAGTATGAGTGAGAAGCCGCTGTTTCCCACACTCAACTCGCCTGATGATATTGATGGTCCAGGTCAGTTTAAGAAGCAAACCGTTGTTTCCATTAGCGCGGTGCAAAACCCGTCAATTGCAGGCACTCCTGGAACGTTTCGTATCACGCGCCTCGGGCCTATAGATAGTGATCTTACAGTCACGCTCAAAACCAGTGGGACAGCGCGGTCTCCGTATGATTACACAATCGAGAACCCTGGGAACCTGTCGGAAGTTACTATCAAAAAAGGCTTCCGAAGTGCGGAGGTAACAATCTACCCTGTACTCAATAACCTTGAGTCTGTAGGTCGAATTCTCACACTCGAGCTCATTGGCCAACAGGCGTACTCGCTGGACACATTTCCACAGGCAATACTGACCATCACCAGCCTCCCCCCCCCCGCGTGGCTCGTGCTGCTCTATGTTTCAGCAGACGATGCCCTCCCGCAGCCGGCGTACAGCGATACACTTGCGGTAAGCTTGAACGAGCCCGCCCGCGATCTGCTGAAGCGTCTCTCCAGCCCAAGCATGGAGGGCAACACAAACGTTAGGGTCGTTATTCTCTTTGACGGTAACGACACGGAGCACGACTCGCGGGTGCTGGTGCTGAACCCCGGCATGTCGGGCAAGTTCGTCGATATGACGGCTTCCGTCCCTGGGTCGGGCTACTGGCCAGGATTTGCCTACGATGCAGAACAGGACCGCGCTGAGGTTGACAGCGGGCGTGTTGAGACGCTGCAGGGTTTCATTTCCTGGTCGCGCCAGACGTACCCTGACTATAAGCACTCAATGCTTTCCATTATTGACCACGGTGGTGGTTGGGCCCCGGACCTTAACCTGCAGGTGGAGCAGCCAAAAATTAGCCGCCTCCACCTTGCCGGCGATGGTCGTGGCCTCAGCATCGATGCCAAGTCCGGCCACTCATTATCGACACTTAATACCGGGCAGATCTTTGAAGGCCTTGGGAGCCTGGGCCAGTTCGACCTCATTTTCTTCGACGCGTGCTTGATGGCGATGGTCGAGAGTGCCTATGAGATACAGCCCTACACGCGCTATTTTGTGGCGGGGCAGAATCTGCTCTGGGCTGAGCTTCCGTACGAGCGATACCTTGGGAAGATTACGCAGAACACGACGCCAGAGCAGTTTGCCGCTAACCTGGTTGCGGACTATGGTAAAACGCTCTCCGAGCCATATGCTATCGCGGCAGTCGAGATGGCGCAGCTTCCGGTGCTCCGGGCCAGGATCGCCGAGTTTGCACAGGCGCTGCTCAACCATCTCACGCTTAACCCTGGTGCTGCCGGCGACATCCGTGATGCCTACCTTGAGGCTCAGAAATTCGACTACGACGTTAGCATGTCCATCGACGATGCGACGGACGCGTACGTCGATATCCGCAGCATCGCCGTGAGGATCAAGACGAAGGACTTTCCACAACCCATTGATGACGCGGCGGACGCAGTGATTGCTGCGCTCGAGCAGGCCGTGCTTGCACCAGGCCCGCAGGTCAAAAGCGACGAAGTGGAGACGGACGTTGGCACGCCAAAGTGGGATCTGAGCCGTGCTAGTGGGCTCTCCATCTACATGCCACTTGGTGAGCGCGATTGTCGGCCGACGGTGCTTGCCTCCAGGGCTGGTGCCAACGATTTGTGCGACCTACCGGCTGAGCCGGCAGAAGAGGGCGAAGCTCGGCTCTATGAGGACCAGTTCCGTTACTACGAGAACCCGGAGCAGCTCGCGTTTACCCGGGATGCGAAGCCATGGTCTGATCTTCTCAAGAAATTGCGGGAACTACTAGGTGACCAGATCTCCGAGCCGACACTCAATGCAGGCGAGCGGACGGCGTCGCCTCCCTACCTTCTGCAGACCGCGCCAGTAACCGTGACCACTGGAACGGCAACCGCTGGCTCGACTGAGGCGATGCTCTCCGGTGTCGCTACGACCGGGAGTTGGGACGAGCTCTCCTTCGAGGTGACGGCGGTGCCAGGGAATTATAGCCAGCCGATCACTAAGACGCGAGCCATCGCCGGAACGACTGGCGTGACTGAGACGCAGCTTTCAGCACTCATCCCGGACCTCGACCCCGTGACGACGTACTACTACCGTCTCGTCGGCAAACGCGGTACGCGGTACATCCCCGGCCAGGAGCTAAGCTTTACCACCGACTATTTCCGTGTTCGCATGCCCCTTATCCGAAATGAGACACGGGCGGATCTTGAGGTCGTGAGCATTCAGGTCATTCCCTCCCGGCCCCGTGTTGGCCAGGAGGCGGAGGTGCAGATCACAATCAGGAACAACGGCCCCGGTGCCGTTGGACCAGCCTTCTGGGTCGACCTGTACGTAAACCCCAGGATGGATCTCGATCTGAAGCCGAACGTGCTCTGGAACAACGTTGCCCCATTTGGTGCTGCATGGCGCGTCTATAGGATTCCGCGTGGAGAGACAGTGATCCTCTCAACCAAGCTGACTGGAGATAACCTCGATCTCGCCGCTCGTTACTCGGAGTTTTCCCGCTTCAGCCAGGCAGGGAAGAACCAGCTCGTCGTGCAGGTTGATTCCTATCAACCCGGCGGCGATGGGGGCTCGGTTGATGAGGCACGTGAGGATAACAACTTCCGCTCGCTTGATATCGATGTGGTCTCCGATCAGGAGCCTGTGGACCAGAGATGAAAGCGAGGTCGGGCATGGACTTATCTTCCAAGACCCCTGGCCCTATGATCCTCCTGGTGCTCCTGGTGACGCTTGTCGGTGGAGTGGCACTGAGTCTGCCTCGGGGGAATGCGGCCTATGCCAGCGGGGCAGCGTCGCCGGCACCCCAACAGCGGCCGACAGTGGTCCCGCCGCGTGAGCCACTCACACCCACGCCGCAACCCCTGCTTGATCCCGGACTGCTCTGTCTCCAGCTTATCGCCCAGCAGGAGACGCAGAGTTCCGGTTCGGTGGTGTCCTATGACGTGGTCATGCGCAACCTGAGCCATACTGTGCGCGCGCTCCGCCCGGTCGTATCCGTCCCAGCCGGGCTCCGTCAGCGCCTGGAGGTGGTGAATCTCCCTGTTGGGGCATGGGTGCAGGAGGCGCAGCAGGATGCGATGACGGTAGCACTCCCATCATTGGCCCCGCAGAAGGCCTTCACCATGACGCTTCGCCTGCCACGCTTCGGACTTGGTGAAATAATGCCAACCCGTGTTGGGGTCGACTGGGCAAATCGGCAAGCGTTGGTACCAACCACTCGCTCCAATCAAGTCCTCATGACGCAAACCGATGTCCGCGGGCCCGTGGCAGGAGGAGAGCTGACAGTGCGTCGTAGCCCGGAAGGGCTGATCCTGGTGGGGGCAGGCTTCACATCGTACGAACGCGTAGGCGTGTGGTATGACAGCCCGGGTAGACAGACGGTAGCACTGTCCGATGCCGTTGCCGATAGCGAGGGTATGATTCAGATGGCGCTGCCAGCTAGGGCGTTGCCGGAACCAGCAGGTGACATCGTCGCTTACGGAACGTGCTCGCAGCAGTGGCTCGTAGGGCGGGTTACACCGTAATCGACGCCTCCTTGCTTGAAGTCCTGAACGGCGCTGAGTGAGCAAGGCTCACCCAGCGCCGTTCGAAGTCTCCTTCGCTACGCAGCTGGTGGCGGAGCCGTACCACCTGGCAGTATCCCCCGGATCGCCTCACGTGAGCCCTCGATCCCCAGGGCCCAGAAGATCACGGCCGGGTAATCAAGCCAGGGGTTCGCACCGAGCGTCGGGTTTGCGACGTAGAGCTGATTGAACCCAAGCGGTACCAGGCCGACGATAGCGATCACAAATGAGACGATGGAGAAGATGAGGAGGCGGCGGCTCGCCTGGCGTCCATCAGCGCTCGGGTCCATAGAGATGTCACTGCCCAGCAGGGGGCCAATGACCGGAAGCTGTAGGCCAGCAGGTACCTCGCTTGGGGTTGTCGGCCTGGACCCGAGGGGGACGGCGCCGACCTCTTCCTGCTTGGACAGCGCCTCCTCAACGGCGGTGCGATCCTCGCCGAGCCCGGCCTGCAGCTGTGTCATACCCTCACGATTATCGACGGTGAGGGCATGCAGTTCGGCCCGGCGGAGTGCGAGTTGGGCACGGAGCGGTTTTGCTGCAGCCCCGTTCAGGGCACTAACCTGGCGCTCAAGAGTCTGAATCTGTTGATCGACCTCCCGAAACGTGGTGAGGGCATCGTGGATCTGCAGCAGCTGCTCGCGTACCGGCCCAGGGGTTTCACTCGTCGTCATCGCTCGATCAGCCTGTTCGAGGGCACGCTCGGCCGACGTGCGAAACGCGCTCGGGCCCTCCGGCCGATTCGGCAGGGCCGTGAGCAGCTGCTGCCGGTTGGCATCGAGGGCCAGCCAATCGTCGCGGTGGGCCTGCCAGCGTCGCCAGAGCCCCAAAGCAGTAGTGATCACACCCTGGGCCTCTTCCTGCTTGAAAAGCTGGAGCGTAGCACGCGCCTCGGCGAGGAGTTGCTCTAATCGTCGATGGAAGGACGGAACCAGGCGATCGTCGGCAGCGATCTGATCGGTGAGGTTGCCCACCTGGATGAGCAGATCGTCACGGGGGCGCTGCGGTCACGATAGTGCCCGAACCAGAAGCCAAGCCCGAGCATAATCACCAGGAGCCCAAATGGCAATCCCCACCAGTGGCGCAGGCGCACGGTCATCGGAAGACTCTTGACTCCACCCTCGTACATGAGCAACAGCTCGCCGTCGTACTCACCCGCGGGTGCTGCCCGGAGATCGACCGTCACGGTCATCGTCATCACCCGGTTGGGTGTGAGCTCATCCGAGGCGAGGACCGCCGCTATGGTTCTCGCCTGGAGAACGGCCAGCCCGTCGGCGCGCCGGAGATCGGTTGAAACGGGGGTAATGTCGGTAATCGTCTCGGTTGACCGCAGCGTGAGCTGATGGGTCTGCACACAGCTGGCCCCTGGATAACACCCCGTGGCTATGCCGATGGTGAGTCGACTTGGCTCAACGAGTAGTGATCCGCTGCCTGTGGCGTCAGTCTCTTGTGCATAAACACCGGCGGTGAGCATGGCGAACAGGAGGGCACTCGCCACGAGAGCGATGATGCGGTGGCGCACGACGTATTCCTCTCAGCTCGCAGGGCTCTGGGGAACATACAACCGAACAGCGGGGTCGCCAAAGAGGCTGTAGCCACGGGCGTCACTGAAGGCGGCCCAGCGCGGACCAATCGTATCCAGCCCGAAGGGGGCCCCTTGTGCCGCATGGCGGTAGTTGTCGAGCAGCTCGGTCAGGCGCATCGCGGCCTGTCCCTGGCGCGTATTGAATTGGTCCGTTGCCTCGCCCAGTCGCTTCCCGTCCATGATCCGTGCTAGCAGATGCTCCAAGGCCTGCCATTGCGCGGGGATGCCGAGGATCGGATCACGGAAGCTGTAGCTCCAGGCACGGTCCACATGCCCCAGCACGGCAAGCGCACCACGCTCCAGCAGCCGCTGTGGCAGCTGAGCGAGAAAGGCGTAGGGAGCGATCTCCGCCGGCGGCTGGTCGCTGCTGAAGCGGAACTGGTCGTGGGAGGGACAACCGGTGCTGAAGCAGGCAAAGCACAGGCCGATCAGCCCGGTCACATCCGTCCGCTCAGGCAGATCGTCCCCGGCCAGCCAGTGCTCCCGACGCGCTGGCCCAATGCCGGACCAGTCCTGGCAGAGCAGGGCCCCCTGCTCCTGGATCTGCTGGGGATGCCCAAGGGGCAGATCAATACCGTGGGTGGCACTGAACAGGAGGCCGGGCCGTCCCATTCCTCCCGTCAGCAGCCGCTCCACCCCACTCCGGGTCGCTTGCTCGGCAAGCAGACTCTGCACCCCAAAGGCAAACCGGGCTGCCAGCGGCTCATGCCCCTCCCTTCCGTGCAGGAGCGGCGCGACAAGCTCGTCCGAGCTGAGCATTGTCGAGCGGTCGAGCTCGTGGCGAGTGGCAACATAGGCGATCGAGCGGTCGCGCTGTGCCACCTGGCCGCGCTCCACCGCGACCAGCTGCTCGGCGTAGGCGGCGTATGCGTCGTAGCGGTGGTTGCCGGCGGCATCGGTGAAGCCGATCCGCCCCACCCCCCAGTGGAAGTCCAGGTCGTACTGAAAGCTGAAGGGGATGTGCGGATCCCCGGCAACGCGGGGTCCCGGGCGGCCGACGAGCAGCAGGTAGAATGGAACGCCACGGCGCGGGTCGACCGTATCAACGGCGACGCAATGCCGGGCACACCACTGATAGACCGTGGTGTCCTTCTGGGCGTCGTAGAGGAAAATAGGCACGGGGGGCGAGGCCTTCATCGGCCGGCTCACATAGTCATCGCCGACCACGCGCCGCAGCCAGGCCGCGCACGTCTCACCATCGTTGAACGCCAGCGGTGGCGGGGTAAGGCCCTGGTCCTCACAGCGCTTCTTAATCAAGGGGGAGAGGGCCTTGAGGATGGTCGCGTCCTCCTCGGCGGCCACGACCAGGCCCCAGCCGGCACCCTTCTCGCTGATCGCGAGTTTGTCGAACGAGAAGCCGTGGATGACCCCAAGATGGGGCGCAGTGCGCCGGTCCACCGCCGCGTGTAGCGTCCGCTCGGACGCTTTGTCGCCCCAGCGGTTGGCGGCGGCCACACGCCGAGCGCCCGCAAAGTCCAGCTGATAGCGAGGGCGCCCGGTGGTGGGGTCGATCCCATTGGGCACGATCAGCTCACCGCCCTGATCAATTGCCTCAAACGTCTCACCTACCGGGGGTTGGGGAGCTGGCTCGCTCGCCGCGATCCCCATCGAGGGCGTATCACTTGCTGTGAGG
>Ga0105047_10013146_pt1 | contig 13269 bp, 10 predicted proteins | sample MAT04_FD_78384 | JGI IMG/M metagenome (GOLD analysis project Ga0105047, IMG submission 78384) | Freshwater microbial communities from Lake Fryxell liftoff mats and glacier meltwater in Antarctica - MAT-04 (megahit assembly) | ecosystem: Environmental > Aquatic > Freshwater > Ice > Liftoff... | reverse complement strand
CTCCTCGCAGTGTTCTTCATTCTCTTTCGTGCCTCCATGGCGCGCCCTCATCTCGGCCTTCAAATCTAGGATTTCATCCATGTTCTTCACGCGATTGAATACTCGTTCCTTGTTGGTCGTGGCGACCGCGCTAGTCGCTGGGCCTGATTCCTGGGCGTGGGCTGCGGACGACCCAGCTGGCGCGACTCCGGCGGCGACGCCGGAAGCTGCTAAAACCAAGGAAGATGAACTTCTCGCCGTTCTGCGTTCGGACGCACCATCCGCCGACAAAGCCATCACATGCAAACAACTCGCCATTCAGGGGTCCAGTGCAGCTGTGCCTGATCTCGCGAAGTTGCTACCCGACGAACAACTCTCCTCGTGGGCTCGAATCGCGATCGAAGCGATCCCTGGTCCAGAGGCCGATGCCGCGTTGCGGGCCGCCGCTGAGTCGCTGCAAGGTCGACTGGCGATTGGCATGATTAACTCGATCGGTGTTCGTCGTGACGCTGGCTCGGTGGAGTTGTTGACGGCTCGCTTACAGGACGAAGACGCCGAGGTCGCCTCCGCTGCAGCTGTAGCACTCGGACGAATCGGCAATGCTGGAGCGACCGCTGCTCTGACCCAAGCTCTCGTTGCGGCTCGTGCAGAAACCCGCTCAGCAATCGCTGAGGGGTGCGTTCTGTGTGCCGAGCAGTTGCATGCGGCAGGCGATTCCGAAGCCGCAGTGGTGATCTACGACCAGGTTCGTGCTGCCGAACTTCCTCAGCCACGGATCATTGAAGCGACTCGCGGCGCGATCCTCGCCCGCAAGGAAGCCGGGCTGCCGCTCTTGCTGGAGCAGTTCCGTTCCCCGGAGAAGGCGTTGTTTCAAGTGGCACTAAAAACCGCCCGTGAGTTCCCCGGGACCGAAGTCGACAAAGCTCTAGCGACCGAGATCACGACGGCCGCTCCCGATCGAGCAGCCGTGATTATCCAAGCCATGGCCGATCGTCCTCAAACCGTGATCCTCGCGGCGATCCTGAAGGCAGCGGAAGCGGGCCCGCTGGAAGTGCGTTTGTCGGCCATCAACGCCCTCAGCCGAGTTGGTGATACTTCGTGCATGGCGTCGTTGTTGAAGATTGCAATTGAACCCGATGCGGACCTCGCGCAGGTAACTATTGCTGTCACGGGGGCAGCCACTGCGGATAAGATTGCAATTGAACCCGATGCGGACCTCGCGCAGGCTTCCAAGGCGACACTGGCCGAGCTGCCCGGCAAGGAGGTCGACTCCCAGATCGTGGCTCTCCTGCCCCAAGCGGAAGGGGCCACTTACCTCGTCCTGCTGCAACTGGTGGGCCAACGACGTATTGATGCGGTCGCACTGTTGCAGAAGGCCCTGACGCATGCGGACCCCGCTGTGCGGAGCGCTGCGCTCGTCGCACTGGGCGAGACGGTCGCCCTCAAGAATCTGTCGGTGCTGATCTCGCAAGTTGTCGAACCTCGGCATGCTGCAGATGCTCCCGTCGCTCAGCAGGCTTTGATGGCCGCCAGCATCCGCATGCCCGACCGGGAGGCCTGTGCCGCTGAACTTTCAACCGCGATCAACAAGACCAAGGCGGTCCCGACTAAGGGGGTCCTGCTCAACATCCTGGGTGCCATGGGCGGAACCAAGGCACTCGCCACAATCGGAGCAGCTGCGAATAGCAAAGACTCTCAGCTGCAAGACATCAGCAGCCGCTTGCTGGGCGAGTGGATGACAGAAGATGCAGCTCCTGTATTGCTCGATCTGTCGAAGATGCCCGGCAACCAGTTCCAGATTCGCGCCCTGCGTGGATACATCCGCATCGCCCGGCAGTTCGTTTTGCCGGATGCTCAGCGTGCAGAGATGTGCCAAAAGGCGTTCGATGCATCGAAGCAGACGGCCGAGAAGAAACTGGTCTTGGAAATTCTGAAGCGCTACCCGACCGTGGAAACGCTCCAGCAGGCGGTCAACGCCATGCAAGTGGCCGACTTGAAAGAGGACGCCACGCAAGCCGTCTTGTTGATCGCCCAGAAGCTGGGGAGCAAGGGAGTCGATGTGAAGGAGCAACTGGCCAAGGCAGGATTTGAAAAGGTGAAACTGGAGATCGTCAAAGCCGAGTACGGTTCCGGCGCCACCCAAAAGGATGTGACCGAAATCCTGCAGAAACAAGTCGGTGACCTCCCCTTGGTCGTCTTGGAGAATGCCAGCTACAACGCGACCTTCGGAGGCGACCCGACTCCCGGCAGTGGGAAGCAGCTGAAAATCCAGTACCGCATCAACGACAAAGCCGGAGAGATCTCCTTTGCGGAAGACGCTCTGATCATCTTCCCGATGCCGAAGTGATCCTCTCGATTTGAGGACCGGAATCTCCAGGGCCGTCGCCTTTCGCTCTACGAAAGATTGTTCTTTCGCTGAGCGGAAGGCAGCATTCCCGCCCGTCTCATGAAGTTTTGAGACCTACCCGAGAATTGCGGAGATCGGGTCGCCGTCGCAAATCTTGAACGGTCGACCTTCGAGATCATGAATCTCGCGAGCCGGGTCGAGCCCGCAGGCCTGGCAAACAGTGGCCAGGTAGTCGCCAGGGGTAACGGGGTCCTCTTTGACATACGCAGCTTGTTTATCGCTGGCTCCGTACACGGTGCCGCCGCGAATCCCGCCGCCAGCAAGGACTCCTGAGTAGCAGAACGGCCAATGGTCGCGGCCGTTGGCTCCGTTGATTTTGGGTGTACGACCAAACTCACCAATACAAGCGACCATGGTTTCATCGAGCAAACCACGCAGCGCCAGGTCTTCCAGCAAGGCGGAGAATGCCTGGTCGAATGCGGGCAGGCAATAGTCGGCCTTCAACATGCCATACCCCGTCTCTCCGTGCTCTAAATCCATGAGCCCGCCATGAGTGTCCCACACGTTGTAGACTTTGGCACGCGGCGTAATGAACATCCAGTTGACGGTCACCAGTCGAACGCCAGCCTCGACCAGTCGCCGCGCTGTCAGGAAGCTCTCCCCATACTCGTTCCGGCCATACCGATCACGGGTCGCGGGTGGCTCCAGTTCGAGATTTAATGCGTCTTTGGCAGCTGTGGAGTGGATGAGTCGGTAGGCGTCCTCATAGACATTGTGATGAGCGATCGTTCCTCCGGTCTTCTGAATAGCCCGGTCTTCTGCTTCGAGCAGATCGAGCAATCCCCGTCGTGATTGCAAACGGGCCATCGAGACATCATCGGGAAGCGCCAGCGGGATCGTGGACGCAGCTGCGTTGAGGCGTGGGCCGACTTCTACGTGGTTGTAAACTTGTCCCAGCTCGACGGGGTCGTGGAGCGAACCGAGGAACCCGGCGTGAGTCCCGGAATAGCGGACGCCGTCGTGCGCGACAGCTCGAGGGATCGTAAAGCTGGCCGGGAGTTTGGATCTCTCGCCGAGATACGAGAACATCGAGCCAATCGATGGGAAGTCAGTTCGCCGCCGGGCGTTCGCCGGGAATGTCCGGGGAGGGACCATCGCTCGCCCGGTCACCGCGTGGTAGACCGAGACGCCGTGGTCCGTTGCGGAATGATTCAGTGACCGAATGATCGAGAGCTTGTCCGCCTGGCGAGCGATCTGCGGCATCTGGTCGCTCAGAGTGATTCCGGGAACATTCGTCTCGATCGGCTGAAATGGACTGCGAACGCCCTCGGGAGCGTGGGGTTTCATGTCCCACATATCCTGTTGCGGCTGACCGCCCCACATGAACAAGAAGATACAAGAGCGGGCGGTTCGCTGGGGGGAAGAGGGCGGTGCGGATTGCTCCATCGCCATAAGTTGAGGCAGCGAGAGCGCGCCGCCGGCCACCGCTCCCAACCGCAGCATCGCATCTCGACGGTGCAACATGATGAACTCTCCCTGAGACGCCGGGCCAATACCTTGGGCTAGCGTCACACTACTCTACCACGAGTTTTCCGATTTCCCAAACAGGCTCGGGAGAGAGTTACTCTCGACGGGGTCGGAAACTGCGGATTGGCAGGACAATTCCGGCCCGGGGCTGCTCGGGGAACTCCCAGGATTCGGCTACGGGGCGAGCCCGAGTTCACGTCGCACGATCTCCTGAAAATCTTTCACGCTTTGGGGCAGGTCGCCGTGCTTGCGGACCACCATCGCAATCGACAGGGGAACCTGCGACTCCTCGATTCTCCGGATATGAACATTTGCGAGGGATTTTGGATTCACTTGCAAGTGCATCAGGCCGATGCCAATCCCCAATTCGGCGTACTGTTGAGTGGTGTCGAACAGGGGTGTTTCCATGATGACTTTCAACCGACCGGAGAGTCCGTGCCGCTGAAGCAGTCGGTCGATTAATCGTCGAGTCACAGAACCGACCGCTGGCAGAATCATCGGATACTCAATCAGATCCGCCAGAGTCACCGCTCTCTTCCGCGACAACGGGTGCTTCTTGGATGTGAGCAACATCAACGGGAGCTCCAGTATCGGCTCGTAACTCAGCACCTCTGGACGAGGCTCTTCTGGCTCGAAGGCGCACACCGCGATATCCGCTTGATGGTGTTCGACGGACGAGACCAGCTGGAGTGGAGTCGGCAGCTGGATGTTCAACTCGACGTTCGGAAACGCAGCTGTGAAGACTTGGATCGGACGCGGCAGATGAAAACGGAGTAAGTACTGAGACGATGCCAGCACCAAGCGGGGGGCCAGTTGAGAGCGTCCCTCGTCGAACAAGCGCTTCAGTGAATCGATCGCTTCAATGTGAGGCTGGATGATCTCCAAAAGAACTTTTCCGTCCGAGGTCAGCTCGATCGATCGACCTTCGCGGCGCAGCAGCGTACACCCGAGCATTCGCTCCAAGGCCCGCAGCTGCTCCCAAACCGTGGACGCGGAGAGGTTGAGGTGCCGTGCAGCCACGGTGAAGTTCCGCTCACGCGCCGCGAGGCAGAAGCTTCGCAGCTGGGTCAGTTGGACATCCTTGTAGCGGAAGATGCGAGTCATCAGAGTGCGATCCATGAGGCAGCGTAGTGGGGCTGTCGCGGCTCAGCCTAGCGGGGTGGCGATCGTTTGGTGGCGGCAAACCAAGTGTGACGTGGATTCGACGCTGTCGGGGATTAGACCCTGTCGAAAGCTCTTCTCGCAAGAGTTGCCAGCGACCGAGAGAGCGGTCAGGCTATACTTGGCCCGGCAGTTGGCCTGCCTGAACGTGTGATCTAAATGACACCGACTGAGAGAACAACTGATGAGCCACGCTGGGAAATCTCGCGAAGTCATTACCGTTCAGGGGGTGATCCCGCCCGAACAGATGGGGGTCACCTACACGCACGAGCATCTCTTCCTGGACGCGATGGATCATTATCCCGGATACGGGTATCAGCTCGTCATCGACGACGAAGAGATGATGGAGAGAGAGATTCAGGAGTTCACCAGTCGGGGGGGGAGGACGATTTGTGACGTTACGCTGGATGAGATCGGTCGCGACCCGGTACGGTTGGCACGCTTTGCCAAACACACGGGAGTTCAAGTCCTCATGGGGTGCGGCTGGTACCGCGATTTTGGGTATCCGCCGATCGTCGCTGAGAAAACCAGTCGAGAACTGGCGGATGTGCTGGTGAAAGAAATTGAGATCGGTGTCGGCGATACTGGAATCCGAGCTGGGTTCATCGGAGAGATTGGCACGGGACGGCACTCGATCAAGCCCGCCGAGGAACGCGTCTTTCGTGCAGCGGCCCTGGCCCAGGCCCAAACCGATGTCGTGATCACGACTCACACGACTCGTTGGGGGACGCTGGCGATGGAGCAGATCGCCCTCTTAGAGGAGTTCGGAGCCAATCTCTCGCGAGTGATCATCGGTCATCTGGGGGATCGCATCGGGGTCAAGTTTCTGTTGCCCATCGCTGAGAAGGGGGTCTACCTGGAAGTCGATAACATCGGCTACCTCGACTACCAGCCGGAGTGGGTCAGAGCGGACAACGTGGCCGCCTTGGTGAAGGAGGGGTTCACAGATCAGGTGTTGCTGTCCGAGGACATCTGCATGCTCAATCACCTCAAGTACACCGGCGGAAAGGGCTACGGATATCTGCTCGAAACCTTCGTGCCAATGCTCAGGGAACGCGGTGTGACCGATGAGCAGATTCACCAGATTATGGTCGTCAACCCGGCCCGGGCCTTCTCCCGGAGATGCCGCGATGCTGTCTGAGCTGACTGAACGATTCGGGTTACGTCCGATCATCAACGCCGTGGGGCACGCTACCCGCGTGAGTGGGAGCTGCCCGCATCCCGAAGTCATCGAAGCGATCAGAGCCGCGACGGGCCAGTATTGGGAGATCGACGATCTACTCTCCGCGGCTAGCACGCTGATTCAGCAGTCGACGGAAACAGAGGCGGGAATCGTCACCAGCGGGGCCAGCGCGGCGCTGACCTTGGCAGCTGCGGCGTGTCTGGCAGGGAATCGTCCGGAGATCATGGATCAACTCCCCGATGTTTCCGGGTGCTCGAGACACGAAATCATCTATCCGGTTCCGGGGCCGTACGATTACGACCATGCCTTGCGGCTCTCCGGGGCGAAGCTGGTGTCGATCGATTATCGAGCAGCGGATGCCTTATGGAAGATTGAACGAGCCATCACACCCAGAACAGCTGCCATTGGGTTTGTCTGGCAAGGGGTGCTAGAAGTTCCCGACCTCGGAGCCTTAGTCGAGCTCGCTCACCGTCACAGGCTTCCCGTCATTGTGGATGCTGCCTGTGCTTTGCCGCCGATCGAGAACCTCACGTCGTTCAGTCGTCGCGGGGCCGACCTCATCGCGTACAGTGGCGGGAAGCATTTGGGTGGCCCACAGGCTTCGGGGATTCTATGTGGTCGGAGGGAGCTGATCCGGAGTGCGTGGGTCCAGATGGTCGATATGGACGTGCGCGCGGGGACTTGGTCTCTGCAACATTGGGTCGATGAAGGTTGGATCTCTCGGTCGCCGCGTCACGGAATCGGGCGGTCGATGAAGGTCAGCAAGGAAGCCATCATCGGTTTGATGGCGGCTCTGCAACGTTACGCTCAACGGGACCATGCGTTTGAGTATGCCACCTGGAGGGCACGGGTCGAGCTGATATTCCAAGGAGTCAGTGATTTGCCGGAACTCCGCTGGACAGCACGGGATGTCGGCCTGAACGGGCAGCTGTTTCCACTTTTGCAAATTGAATCGAGTGGGTGGCCCTCCGGTCTTTGTGCCAGAGATCTGGTACTCGCACTCCGAGCTCGGCCCCGCAAGATCGTGCTGGCTGAAGATGAGCAGTCGCCCGATCGAGCGTACCTGTATACTCAATGCCTGCAACCTGGCGATGCGGAAGAGATTATCTCGGCCATCCGCCAAGAAGTGGCTGCTCACCACGATCGGTCCACACGATGAATCCAATCGCCAATTCGCTAATTCGCCATGGCCAGGTCTACGACGGTACGGGAAGCCCACCGCAGCGGGTCGACATTCGCATCGCGAACGGACTGATCCAGGAGATGGGTCCCGATCTCGTCGCTTACGGAGAGGAGCAAATCGACGCTGAAGGCTTGATTGTGGCTCCGGGCCTGATTGATTTGCATGTGCATGTCTTTAGCGGCATGGGCATCTATTCGATCGATCCGTTCGAGGCGGGCTTGCGAACCGGCGTCACCACGATGCTCGACACCGGCACAGCGGGAGCGCTGACCTATGCGAACATGGCCCGCTTCGTGATCCCAGTTGCGGCAGAAGAGATTTATGCTCTGCTCAACATTTCTATGATCGGGGCTTTGCAGGGACACCCAAACATTCCGCCTTTTATGGGGGACTTAAATGATGGGCGACATGCGCATGTTCCTTCGGCGGTCGACTGCGTGAATCGACACCCGGACCGGCTCGTGGGGATGAAGGTGCGGCTCACTTCCGGGCTGGCGAATTTTGATGAGAAGAACGAATGGGCCGGATTCCATGGGGTCTTCGAGGCGGCCGATCTGACGGGGCGCCCTTGCATGATTCATCACGCGGCCTCACGAATTCCGACGGAGACTGTGCTCAAGACACTGCGTCCCGGCGACATGTACACTCATCTCTACAATCCGCATCCCGATCATGTGTTCGATCTGCATGGAGCCCCGCTCGACGCCCTTCTGGAGGCTCGTTCGCGAGGAGTCCTGTTCGATGTGGGACATGGCGTCGGCGCGTTCGTGTGGCGCGTGGCGGAGCCCGCCTGTCGGACGTTTGAATTCTGGCCCGACACGATCAGTACCGACATCCATCAATTCAACCTGCATGGTCCGGTGGTCGATCTGCCAACCACCATGAGCAAGTTTCTGTACTTGGGGATGCCCCTCGAACAGGTGATTCGGGCGACGACCTCAGCTCCCGCAGCTGCCATGCGTCTTCAAGAACGGCTCGGCACACTAGCAGCCGGACTTCAGGGCGACATCGTGCTCCTGAAGCGGGAGCAGGGTCGATTCCCGCTGCTGGATACTGAGCTTCAGACGCGGATCGCGTCGGAGCGACTGGTTCCGATCAAAGTCTGTAAGCGCGGCGCTTGGTCGGCCTGTGGCGGGCTCCCGCCATGAAGCCGACTGTGATTCGTATTTGGGTGGCGGGCTTGCTGACGTTGATGGCTTGCCTGCTGTATCTTGACCGGTTTGCCGTGGGCATCGCATCGGAACAGATGCGAGTTGACCTGCAGATGACGCAGACGCAGATGAGTTGGTTCCTCAGCGCGTTCTTCTGGTCGTATGCTCTGTTTCAAGTGCCAGCTGGTTGGTTCAGTGACCGATTTGGTCCACGGATCATGTTGACGGTCTATATTCTGGGGTGGTCGCTGTTCACTGGCTTGCTGGGAGTGGCCACGCAAGTCTGGATTGTTCTGCTGTTTCGATTTCTTTGCGGAGCCACTCAAGCGGGTGCTTATCCGGTCTGTTCGGCCCTGATTCGGGCTTGGTTCCCGATCTCTCGACGGGGAATCGCGAGTTCCATTGTCTCGATGGGAGGACGATCGGGAGCTGTCCTGGCACCGATCCTGACTGCGGCTCTAATGACAGCTTACGCGGGCAATTGGCGTCCGGTTCTCCTGTTGTACGGAGGCGCGGGCATCCTGGTGTCGATGGCGTATGCCTGGGTCTGCCGCGACACGCCGCAACAGCATCCGCAGTGCAACGCGGCCGAGCGCATGCTGATAGCCGCCACCGATGCGGGACCCGATATCGGAGCATCGAAGTCGCAGAAGCCGCCCTTCCCCTGGCTCACCGTGCTGACCAGTCTGAGCCTCTGGGGGAATTGCCTCACTCAGTTTTTCACGAATATCGGGTGGCTGTTTGTGGTGACATGGCTCCCGCGATATCTCGGCGTGGTCCACGGTGTCCCGCTGACGGAGCAGGCTGTGATGACTGCGGTTCCGATCGGTTCGGGTGTCCTCGGTATGTTTTGCGGAGGCTGGTGGACCGATCACGCCACCCGCCGCTTTGGACTGAAATGGGGCCGCCGACTGCCTGTGATGTCGACTCGGTTTCTCGCAGCGGGCGGCTATGGGTTGTGTCTAGTCCTCGGGATGTTTTGCACCCCGGACCCTCAATCCCGCTGGCTGCCGTGGACCATCATTGCCGGGCTCAGCTTCGCGACATTCTGCTGCGATCTGGGAGTCCCCGCGATCTGGGCGTACACGCAAGATGTCGGCGGAAAATACACAGCCTCGATCATGGGTTGGTCGAATATGTTCGGCAACTTCGGGGCCGCCGTGGCCCCCTTGTTGTACAACTTCGTGCTGGGAGAGACACCGACCCTGTCTCAATGGAATTGTCTGTTTGCCGTCTGCGTGGGGACGTTCATCATTTCCGGGTTGAGCGCCCTGGTGCTGGATGCCAGCCAGCCAATCATGGATGAGAGCGTCGATCCAGTTTGAGGTGTCTGGTGGAGATATCCATCGGGCACTCAAGGAGTGAAAATCTGATCCACGCCACCGCCGCCGACGATCGTGTCGACTCCGCCGCCTCCGCGGATCACATTGTTCAGCAAGTCACCGGTCAGCCTGTCATTGAACAGCGAGCCAGTGATGTTTTCAAAGAGTGTGACTCTGTCACTGCCAGCTCCTCCGGTGGCGGTTTTAGTCGCCAGATTCACGGTCACAGCTGAAGCGGCGGTCGCGTAGCTCACGGTGTCGATGCCCGCCCCACCGTCCAAGTTGTCGTTCCCTGCGTTGCCAATGACCAGGTCGCTTCCCGCTCCCCCCTTGAGAGTATCGTTAAGGTTGCCGCCCGTGATCGTGTCGGCTCCACTGCCCCCCGTAATCGCGACGTTCCAAGTCGCTCCTGTGGCATCGAACACATTGTTAAACGTCGAGCTACTGGCCCTCAACGTTTCGATCTGACCAGTCACGAGATTCAGGCTAACCCCAGCTGTGGCGCCACTGACCGTGGCCGTATCGGTGCCCAAACCGCCGAGGATACTCGTATCGAAGTTGTCGAAGTTCAGCGTGTCGTTCCCGTCGCCGCCGCTGAGAGCATCCGCTCCCAAGCCACCGGTTAAGGTGTCGTTGCCCCCGTTGCCAGAGATCACATCATTGCCAGCTCCGCCCACGAGAGCATCGTTCAGCGTACCGCCCGTGATCGTGTCGATTCCGCTGCCGCCGGTGATCGAGACCGCCCAGGTGGCTCCGGTCGCATTCAGCGTGTTATTGAACGTCGAGGTACTCGCACTGACAGTTTCGATCTGACCGGTCACGAGATTCACACTGACGCCCGCCGTCGCTCCGCTGACCCTGGCGGTGTCGGTTCCGGCTCCGCCCATGACACTCGTATCGAAGTTGTCGAAGTTCAGCGTGTCGTTCCCATCGCCACCGAGCAGCGCGTCCGCGCCAGCACCCCCGTGGAGAATATCGTTACCCAACCCACCGCTCAGTTGGTTGGTCCCTGTGTTGCCGGTCAAGGTGTCGTTGAAGTTGGAGCCGGTGAGGTTCTCCACACCACTGATCGTGTCGGAACCTGCTCCGACGGTGTTCTGAGCGGTGATCAGAGCCAGTGACACTTTCACTCCCACGGTCGCCTGGATATAGCTGGCCACATCGGTTCCGGTTCCGCCATTCAATGTATCCTTACCGAGCCCGCTAATCAGGACATCGTCACCGTCTCCCCCCAGGAGAGTTCCCCGCAAGACCGTTCCGAGTGAACTGTCGAGCCGCAGCGTATCATTCCCGCCGAGTCCCGAGATCGTCACACCGGTCAGACTCGCGGCAGCGATCCCAGTGTTGATCAGCGTGGAACCGTCATCAATCTGGATGACGCCACTGGCGCTGAGCACTCGGATCGAGTCGTTGTTCCCGGTGCCCATCACCGTCAAGGTACCCGAGCTAACTGTGTAGGTCGGGCTCGATGACTCCGCGGCCCCGATGTCGACGATTCCTCCAAACAGCCGTGCATAGCCAGCCCCTCGCTGATCGGTCGTCAGCGCGGCATTACCGTTCGTGGGATCGACTGCCCGAGCATTGCTACCGTGATTCAATGCGAGACTGCCGCCTCGTAATGCGTGTGTAAAAGTCAGCCCCCCGTTGCTCTGGAGCGGACCCAGTAACGGGTCAATCAAGCTGGAGGTGGAACCGATAAAGTTTCCAGCAGCGCTCGGAGTGCGACCTACAGTCGCAGTCAGGCCGCTCCCTGTGTTGTTCCCGATGATGCTGAATGCAGCGGAAATGGCAGCCACCGATGAGAGCCGGACATCCGGGGCTGTGCCATCGTCGGTGTTGAGCGCCACGATGCTGTTCGAAATTGTGAGAGGTGACGAGTCAGCGTAGATTCCTCCTCCGTGGGCCAGGGTGGCGCGATTGTTCGTCAGCGTGCTTTGGCTGACCAGAACAACGTCGTCGGAGGACACGTACAGTGCGCCGCCGTGGGATTCCAGACCCGCCGTCGAGTTTCCGGAGACGGTACTCTGGCTGAGCGTCACGGCGCCAAAAGAGAACACGGCTCCTCCACCGGAATCGACCCCGGCCGTCGAGTTCCCGGCGAGCGTGCTCTGGCTGACGGTTACCGCTCCAAAGCTGGAAGCGATCGCGCCACCGCCAGCGCTATGGTGGGAAGTCGAGTTCCCGGAGAGCGTGCTCTGATTGACGGTCACCGCTCCGCTGAAGGCCGCGACAGCTCCCCCGCCGGCGTTCTCTCCCGTTGTCGAGTTGGCGGAGAGGACGCTTTGGTTCACCAGGACAGCGCCGAAGTAACTGAGGATTGCACCGCCGTCGGAATCCACACCTGCCGTCGAATTCGCCGTGAAGGTACTCTGATTGACCGTCAGCGTTCCCGCTGACTGAGATCGCACAGCACCTCCACCCTGGCTGTTGGTCGTCGTACGACCTCGAGTCAGTGTCAGCTTTTCGAGCGTCACATTCCCGGAAGAGATGTCGAACACCCGCGACAGATTTCGGGCATCAATGACGGTGTTCGACGCTCCGTTGCCCGTGATCGTCAGCGTCGCGGAAATGGGCATCTGGCCCAACGTCAAGCTGAGCGTGCCATTCAGACCTGTTGCAAATGTGATCGTGTCGGCCGCGGGTGTCAGATTCGCGGCGAGGATGGCTTCTCGGAGTGTCGTCAGTCCATCGCCACTGGTGGTGTTGTCCGCCAGGCTGTTGACGATGATCGCCGCCAGCAGGCATCGATCTTCGAGAGCAGCTGCCTGAGCCAATCCATGCCGAGCCCGACCCTGCCGCCTCTGATTTCCTCGGACCAATGCTCCCAGTGTGGAAGAGATCCGCTGATGCCAGAACCGACCGATTCGTCCGCAAAAGGAGTGGAGCATGGGGAGATTGCAATCAGGGGGTTCGGGTGGGGCGAATGTCCGATAGAGGGAAACACTCTGCCACCGTGGTTCTCGCTACCTGACACTATGTTTCCTGTTTCGGGGTCAGCTGCCAGATAAGCGATTACTCTTGGCGATATCTAACCGCTTTCTAGTGGTCGGGGTCCGATTGCACGGCTTCGGTCAACTGATTGGAAGAATGAATGCAACTCTCGCCGACCCCAGAAGATGCGGTTGGGCAACCCCTGTCGCTGATATCTGGAAACATGATTGCGGAAACTCTACTGATGCAGGGTGTGTCGGGAGTGGTTCTCCCTCTCTCGATCGCCCGCTGTGGCACTGAAGCCGCGCTGTGAACACGATTGGCACTGCTTTGAGTGGGGCACGATTCTTACATGCTCATCTGTTGCATTGGACGAAACCTGTGCTGCCGAGTGCGAGACGCAGATTGCCATTGTCGCCGGACTCTCCGAGACCGGTGTCTTCGCGTGTCCCGCAGATCGCGGTGGCGAGTGAGGAACGACGACT
>Ga0105047_10013145_pt1 | contig 13270 bp, 7 predicted proteins | sample MAT04_FD_78384 | JGI IMG/M metagenome (GOLD analysis project Ga0105047, IMG submission 78384) | Freshwater microbial communities from Lake Fryxell liftoff mats and glacier meltwater in Antarctica - MAT-04 (megahit assembly) | ecosystem: Environmental > Aquatic > Freshwater > Ice > Liftoff... | reverse complement strand
GCGGTCGGTATAGGGAAAGGGGACGCGGACGACGTCGCCCTGGCTAAAAGTCGGCATAGCCTTCCTGGTCGGCGGGAGAATTCCATTCGTTGAAGGTGGCGAAAGGATCTTCAGCGACGGCGCGCGCGCGGGCCTTGGTCAAGACGACGCGCTCATCTTCAATCTGATAGGCGACTTCGTCGCCTTCGCTGAGACCCAGCGCCACGCGCACAGGCTGAGGAATGGTGGTCTGCGCCTTGCTGGTAATCTTGCTGGTGATCACCGTCGTCTCCGTAAGGATATTCCTTACTTTCGGTTCCAGGCCCGGCGTTGTCAAGCCTGAGACCGCTGGCGGCCTGGCATCTTCAGTGGCCGTTCTGTCCCTCTCCCCGCGTTCGGGGAGAGGTTAGGTGAGGGGGCGGGCGGCGGCAGCAAGCCGCATCCGCGATAGCGGAGATTTTGCAGCGCACCGCTCTGGCGGAAACGCCCCCTCACCCAGCCTCTCCCCCGACAGACGGGGGCGAGGGGCGCGTGTGTGCAATTCCTTTACGTGACCCCTTCACACGCCGTCCGGCTTCGCCTATATCCCCCCTCTTCACGAACCAGATTCGGCGGGGCGCATTTTTTGTGCGTGCTCGCACATTCAGCCCCGAGGCGCGGTCAGCCGCCCTCCGACCAGCGCGAAGGGGCGCCTCCGACAACGCGGCCCTTGTGGTCGCCTGTTTGGGGATTTCCCAGCGGCCAGCGTTCCCCACAGGGGAGCGGCGAGGGTGGACGCAGGATGACTTGACCACGCGCGCGGGCGCACGTCCGCGCCCCAGGGAAACATAGATGGCCCAATCGTTCACCGGCAAGAAGCGGATCCGGAAGTCTTTCGGCCGCATCCCCGAAGCTGTGCAGATGCCGAACCTCATCGAGGTCCAGCGTTCCTCCTACGAGCAGTTCCTGCAGCGCGAGACCCGCCCCGCCGATCGCGGCGAAGAGGGGATCGAGGCGGTTTTCAAGTCGGTGTTCCCGATCAAGGACTTCAACGAGCGCGCCGTGCTCGAATACGTCTCCTATGAGTTCGAAGAGCCCAAATACGACGTCGAAGAGTGCATCCAGCGCGACATGACCTATGCGGCGCCGCTGAAGGTCAAGCTGCGCCTGATCGTGTTCGAGAGCGACGAGGAAACCGGCGCCCGCTCGGTCAAGGACATCAAGGAGCAGGACGTCTATATGGGCGATATCCCGCTCATGACCGACAAAGGCACCTTTGTCGTCAACGGCACCGAGCGCGTCATCGTCTCGCAGATGCACCGGTCGCCCGGCGTGTTCTTCGACCACGACAAGGGCAAGACCCACGCCTCGGGCAAGCTGCTGTTCGCCGCCCGCATCATCCCCTACCGCGGCTCGTGGCTCGACTTCGAGTTTGACGCCAAGGACATGGTCTATGTGCGCATTGATCGCCGCCGCAAGTTGCCGGCGACGACCTTCATGTATGCGCTGGGCATGGACGCCGAAGAGATACTGACGACCTTCTACGACGTCATTCCCTTCGAGAAGCGCGAAGGCGGCTGGGCCACCCCCTACAAGCCCGAACGCTGGCGCGGGGTGAAGCCCGAGTTCCCCCTGATCGACGCCGACACCGGCGAAGAGATCGCGGCGGCGGGCCTCAAGATCTCGGCCCGCGCGGCCAAGAAGCTCGCCGACGGCGGGGTCAAGACCCTGCTGCTGGCGCCGGACGCCCTCGTCGGCCGCTATCTGGCCCGCGACGAGGTCAATATGCAGACCGGCGAGATCTATGCCGAGGCGGGCGAAGAGCTCGACGCGGTGAAGATCCAGGAGCTGGAAGCCCTCGGCTTCGCCACCATCGACGTGCTCGACATCGACCACGTCACCGTCGGCGCCTATATCCGCAACACCCTGCGCATCGACAAGAACGCCGTGCGCGAGGACGCCCTGTTCGACATCTACCGGGTCATGCGCCCGGGCGAGCCGCCGACGACCGACGCGGCCGACACCATGTTCAACGGCCTGTTCTTCGATTCCGAACGCTACGACCTGTCTTCGGTCGGCCGCGTGAAGATGAACATGCGCCTGGAACTGGACTGCCCCGACGATGTGCGCGTGCTGCGCAAGGCGGACGTGATCGAGGTGCTGCGCACCCTGGTGGGCCTGCGCGACGGCCGCGGCGAGATCGACGACATCGACAACCTCGGCAACCGCCGGGTGCGCTCGGTCGGCGAGCTGCTGGAGAACCAGTACCGCGTCGGCCTGCTGCGCATGGAACGGGCGATCAAGGAGCGGATGTCGTCGGTCGATATCGACACGGTGATGCCGCACGACCTGATCAACGCCAAGCCCGCCGCCGCAGCGGTGCGCGAGTTTTTCGGCTCGTCCCAGCTTTCGCAGTTCATGGACCAGACCAACCCGCTGTCGGAGATCACCCACAAGCGCCGCCTGTCGGCGCTTGGCCCGGGCGGCCTGACCCGCGAGCGCGCCGGCTTCGAAGTGCGCGATGTGCACCCGACGCACTACGGCCGCATCTGCCCCATTGAGACGCCCGAAGGCCCGAACATCGGCCTGATCAACTCCCTGGCCGCTCACGCCCGCGTCAACAAATACGGCTTCATCGAGAGCCCGTACCGCCGGGTGGCGAACAACAAGATCACCGAGGAGGTGGTCTATATGTCGGCGATGGAGGAGGCCAAGCACACCATCGCCCAGGCCAACCTCAAGCTGATGGACTCCGGCGAACTGGTGGACGAGCTGGTCACCGTGCGCATCAACGGCGAAGTGACGCTGTCGAGCCGCGACCAGGTCGATTTCATGGACGTCTCGGCCAAGCAGGTGGTTTCGGTGGCCGCGGCCCTGATCCCGTTCCTGGAAAACGATGACGCCAACCGCGCCCTGATGGGCTCGAACATGCAGCGCCAGGCGGTTCCGCTTATCCAGTCGGACGCGCCCCTGGTGGGCACCGGCATGGAAGACGTGGTCGCCCGCGACAGCGGCGCCACCGTGGTCGCTCGCCGCAAGGGCGTGGTCGAGCAGATCGACGGCACGCGGATCGTCATCCGCGCCACCGAAGAGACCGACCCGACCAAGCCGGGCGTCGACATCTACCGCCTGTCGAAGTTCCAGCGTTCCAACCAGAACACCTGCATCAACCAGCGTCCGCTGGTGCGGGTGGGCGACCGGATCAATCCGGGCGACATCATCGCCGATGGTCCGTCGACCGAGCTGGGCGAACTGGCTCTGGGCCGCAACGCTCTCGTCGCGTTCATGCCCTGGAACGGCTACAACTTCGAAGACTCGATCCTGATCTCCGAGCGCATCGTGCGCGACGACGTCTTCACCTCGATCCACATCGAGGAATTCGAGGTCATGGCCCGCGACACCAAGCTGGGCCCCGAAGAGATCACCCGCGACATCCCCAACGTCGGCGAGGAAGCCCTGCGCAACCTCGACGAGGCGGGCATCGTGGCCATCGGCGCCGAGGTCCTGCCCGGTGATATCCTGGTCGGCAAGGTGACGCCCAAGGGCGAGAGCCCGATGACGCCGGAAGAGAAGCTGCTGCGAGCGATCTTCGGCGAAAAGGCTTCGGACGTCCGCGACACCTCCCTGCGCCTGCCTCCGGGCGTCGCCGGGACCATCGTCGAGGTCCGCGTGTTCAACCGGCACGGGGTGGACAAGGACGAACGCGCCCTGGCCATCGAGCGCGCCGAGATCGACCGCCTGGGCAAGGACCGCGACGATGAGTTTGCGATCCTGAACCGCAACATCACCGGGCGCCTGCGCGAAGTGCTGCTCGGCAAGTCGGCCGTCTCGGGTCCCAAGGGCCTGGGCCGCGGCGAGATCACCACCGGCAAGCTGGACGAGATCGCGCCCGGCCTGTGGTGGCAGATCGCCGTGGACGACGAGAAGGTCATGGGCGAGCTGGAGGCCATGCGCCGCCAGTTCGACGAGGCGCGCAAGCGTCTGGACCGCCGCTTCGAGGACAAGGTCGACAAGCTGCAGCGCGGCGACGAGCTGCCCCCCGGCGTGATGAAGATGGTCAAGGTCTTCGTGGCGGTGAAGCGCAAGCTGCAGCCGGGCGACAAAATGGCCGGCCGTCACGGCAACAAGGGGGTCATCTCCAAGATCCTGCCGATCGAGGACATGCCGCACCTGGCCGACGGCACCGCCGTGGACGTGGTGCTGAACCCGCTGGGCGTGCCTTCGCGCATGAACATCGGCCAGATCCTCGAGACCCACCTCGGGTGGGCCTGTGCGCGCCTGGGCAAGCAGATCACCGCCCTGCTGGAAGACTGGCAGTTCGCCGGCGGCCAGCGCCAGGCCCTGATCGACCGCCTGCGCGACATCTACGGCCCCGATCAGGAACTTCCGGAAACGGACGAGGACCTGATGGAGCTGGCCCGCAACCTCGGCAAGGGCGTGCCCATGGCGACGCCGGTGTTCGACGGCGCGCGGATCGAGGACATCGAGGAGCATCTGGTGATGGCGGGTCTCAACCCGTCCGGCCAGTCGATCCTGTTCGATGGTCAGACCGGCGAGCAGTTCAAGCGCCCGGTCACGGTCGGCTACATCTACATGCTGAAGCTGCACCACCTGGTGGACGACAAGATCCACGCCCGCTCGATCGGCCCCTACAGCCTGGTCACCCAGCAGCCGCTGGGCGGCAAGGCCCAGTTCGGCGGTCAGCGGTTCGGGGAGATGGAGGTGTGGGCGCTGGAAGCCTACGGCGCCGCCTATACCCTGCAGGAAATGCTGACGGTGAAGTCCGACGATGTCGCCGGACGGACCAAGGTCTACGAATCCATCGTCCGCGGGGACGACACCTTCGAGGCTGGCATTCCGGAAAGCTTCAACGTGCTGGTCAAGGAAATGCGTTCCCTGGGCCTCAACGTCGAGCTGGAAAACAGCAACTGATCGTCCGTCGCCGGACACGCCGCAATGCGAGGGGAGGGGCCGTCAGCCTCTCTCCGCCGCTTCCGAATTACTGACGAACTGGAAGTTCCATGAACCAGGAAGTCCTGAATATCTTCAATCCGGTCCAGGTCGCCCCGACCTTCGACCAGATCCGCATCGCCCTTGCCAGCCCGGAAAAGATCCGCAGCTGGTCCTTCGGTGAGATCAAGAAGCCCGAGACGATCAACTATCGGACCTTCAAGCCGGAGCGCGACGGCCTGTTCTGCGCCCGCATCTTCGGTCCGACCAAGGATTACGAGTGCCTGTGCGGCAAGTACAAGCGCATGAAATACAAGGGCATCATCTGCGAGAAGTGCGGCGTCGAGGTCACCCTGGCGCGGGTGCGGCGCGACCGCATGGGCCACATTGAGCTGGCCTCGCCGGTCGCCCACATCTGGTTCCTGAAGTCCCTACCCAGCCGCATCGCGATGATGCTGGACATGCCGCTGAAGGACATCGAGCGGGTCCTGTATTTCGAATACTACATCGTCACCGAGCCGGGCCTGACTCCGCTCAAGCAGTACCAACTGCTGACTGAAGACGAATACGCCCGTCACCAGGAAGATTTTGGCGACGACAGCTTCACCGCCGAGATCGGCGCTGAGGCGGTGCGCGGCATGCTGATGGCGATCGACCTGCCCAAGGAAGCCGACCGTCTGCGCGAGGAGCTGGCCGGCACGCCGTCGGAAATCAAGCAGAAGAAGGCGTCCAAGCGCCTGAAGATCATCGAGGCCTTCATGGAATCCGGCAACAAGCCGGAGTGGATGATCCTGACGGTGGTCCCGGTGATCCCGCCCGAGCTGCGCCCGCTGGTGCCGCTGGACGGCGGCCGCTTCGCCACCTCCGACCTCAATGACCTGTATCGCCGGGTCATCAACCGTAACAACCGCCTCAAGCGCCTCATCGAGCTGCGCGCCCCCGACATCATCATCCGCAACGAGAAGCGGATGCTGCAGGAGGCCGTCGACGCCCTGTTCGACAACGGCCGCCGCGGCCGCGTCATTACCGGCGCCAACAAGCGGCCGCTGAAGTCCCTCGCCGACATGTTGAAGGGTAAGCAGGGCCGGTTCCGTCAGAACCTGCTCGGCAAGCGCGTCGACTATTCCGGCCGCTCGGTGATCGTCGTCGGCCCGGAACTGAAGCTGCACGAGTGCGGCCTGCCCAAGAAGATGGCCCTGGAGCTGTTCAAGCCGTTCATCTACGCGCGGCTGGACGCCAAGGGCCTGTCGGGCACCGTCAAGCAGTCCAAGCGCATGGTCGAGCGCGAGCAGCCCCAGGTCTGGGACGTGCTCGAAGAGGTGATCCGCGAACACCCGGTGCTGCTGAACCGCGCGCCAACGCTCCACCGCCTGGGCATCCAGGCGTTCGAGCCCAAGCTGATCGAAGGTAAGGCCATTCAGCTGCACCCGCTGGTCTGCGCCGCCTTCAACGCCGACTTCGACGGCGACCAGATGGCCGTGCACGTTCCCCTGAGCCTCGAGGCCCAGCTGGAAGCGCGCGTGCTGATGATGTCGACCAACAACATCCTGTCGCCCGCCAACGGCAAGCCGATCATCGTGCCGTCGCAGGATATCGTGCTCGGCCTCTATTACCTGTCGCTGGCCAAGGACAAGGAGCCCGGCGAGGGCAAGCTGTTTGCGGACGTCGGCGAGATCGAAGCGGCGCTCGACGCCGGCGTGGTGACCCTGCACACCAAGATCAAGTCGCGCTTCACCGAAATGAACGCCGAGGGCAAGGTGCTGCGCTCGGTGATCGACACCACCCCGGGGCGGATGAAGATCGCCGCCCTGCTGCCGCATCACCCGGCGATCGGCCACCGCCTGATCGAAAAGGCGCTGACCAAGAAGGAAATCGGCAATCTGATAGACATCGTCTATCGGCACTGCGGTCAGAAGGCGACGGTCATCTTCGCCGATCAGATCATGGCGCTGGGCTTCAAGGAGGCGGCCAAGGCCGGCATATCCTTCGGCAAGGACGATGTGGTCATTCCCGAACGCAAGAAGGCGCTGGTCGAGGAGACCCGCACCCTGGCGGAAGAGTATGAGCAGCAGTACGCCGACGGCCTGATCACCCGCGGCGAGAAATACAACAAGGTCGTCGACGCCTGGGCCAAGTCCACCGACCGGGTCGCCGACGAGATGATGGCCGAGATCTCGGCCAAGAAGATGACCGACGACGGCCGCGAGGCCGAGATCAACTCGATCTTCATGATGGCCCACTCCGGCGCCCGTGGCTCGCAAGCCCAGATGAAGCAGCTCGGCGGTATGCGCGGCCTGATGGCCAAGCCGTCCGGCGAGATCATCGAGACGCCGATCATCTCGAACTTCAAGGAAGGCCTGACCGTCCTTGAATACTTCAACTCCACCCACGGCGCCCGTAAGGGCTTGGCGGACACCGCCTTGAAGACCGCCAATTCCGGCTACCTGACCCGCCGTCTCGTCGACGTGGCCCAGGACTGCATCATCACCGAGGAAGACTGCGGCACCACGCGGGGCATCACCCTGCGCGCCGTGGTCGAGGGCGGCGACACCCTGGTCTCGCTTGGCCAGCGCATCCTCGGCCGCTCTGCGGCGGAAGACATCAAGGACCCGGGAACTGGCGAGATCATCGTGCCGGCCGACACCTATCTGGATGAAGTCATCGTCGACGCTGTCGACGCGGCGGCGGTCCAGTCGGTGAAGGTGCGCTCGGTGCTGGTCTGCGAAGCGGCGACCGGCGTCTGCGCCACCTGCTACGGGCGTGATCTGGCCCGCGGCACCCAGGTCAACATCGGCGAAGCGGTGGGCGTCATCGCCGCCCAGTCGATTGGCGAGCCTGGCACCCAGCTGACCATGCGGACCTTCCACATCGGCGGCACGGCCCAGGTGGCCGAGCAGTCGTTCTTCGAAAGCTCGACCGACGGCGAGGTCGCCTTCGTCGGCGGCGCCACCGTGCAGGCGGCGGACGGCGGCTTCATCGTCATGAGCCGAAACATGCTGGTGGTGGTCCAGGTCGACGGCAAGGACCGGGAGTCCTACAAGCCGCCCTACGGCGCGCGCCTGCGCGTCAAGGCGGGCGACAAGGTCAAGCGCGGTCAGCGCCTGGCCGAATGGGACCCCTACACCACCCCGATCATCACCGAAGTGGGGGGCAAGGTCCGGCTCGAGGACCTGGTGGACGGCCTGTCCGTCCGCGAGGAAGCCGACGAGGCCACGGGGATCTCCAACCGGGTGGTCGCCGACTGGCGCGCCAGCCCGCGCGGGTCGGACCTTCGCCCGGCCATGAGCGTGGTGGACGAGACCGGCGCCTATAAGAAGATCGCCAACGGCGGCGACGCCAAATACCTGCTGCCGGTGGGCGCCATCCTCTCGGTGGGCGACGGCGACGAAGCCAAGCCCGGCGACGTGCTCGCCCGTCTGCCCACGGAAAGCGCCAAGACCCGGGACATCACCGGCGGTCTGCCGCGGGTCGCCGAGCTTTTCGAAGCGCGCCGGCCGAAGGATTGCGCGGTCATCGCCGAGATGGACGGCCGCGTCGAGTTCGGGCGCGACTACAAGAACAAGCGCCGCATCAAGATCACCCCGGAAGCCGTTGACGGCGAACAGGGCGAAGCGGTCGAGTTCCTGATCCCCAAGGGCAAGCACATCTCCGTCCACGACGGCGATACGATCCGCCGCGGCGAATACATCATCGACGGCAACCCCGATCCGCACGACATCCTGCGCATCCTGGGGATCGAGGCCCTGGCCGAGTTCCTGGTCAATGAGATCCAGGAGGTCTACCGGCTCCAGGGCGTGCCGATCAACGACAAGCACATCGAGGTGATCGTTCGCCAGATGCTGCAGAAGGTCGAGATCCTCGAGCCCGGCGACACCGGCCTGATCAAGGGCGACCACCTCGACAAGCCGGACTTTGACGAGGAGAACGCCAAGGCGGAAGCCCGCGGCGGCCGCCCGGCGCTCACCCAGCCGGTCCTGCTCGGCATCACCAAGGCGTCGCTGCAGACCCGCAGCTTCATCTCGGCGGCGTCGTTCCAGGAGACCACCCGCGTCCTCACCGACGCCTCGGTCCACGGCAAGGTCGACACCCTCGAAGGCCTCAAGGAGAACGTCATCGTCGGCCGGCTCATCCCCGCCGGCACCGGCTCGTATCTACGCGGCCTGCAGAAGATCGCGGCGCGCCGGGACGAGCAGCTGACGCAGCAGCGCGAAGAGGCCATGGAGCCCCTTCCCGTCGAGATCGCCGAGGCGGCGGAAGAAGAAGCCTAGAGGACGCTTGCGGCCCCTTTCTCCTCAAGCGGGGAGAGGGGCCTTTTCCCCTGGAGCCGATTCGCCCGCACCGCGTTGGTAGCAGCATGACTCTTCCGACCCTCGGCGAGCGCCTGGGCGTCCGGCGCCCGATGGACGCCGGTCAGAGCCGCACCCTGACCTACGGCGAATGGGCCAGCCTTTCGACGGGCCTGGCCGAGGCCCTGCGCTGGGCCGACTGCACCCCGACCATTGTCGCGGGTCCGGCGCTGGGAGCGAGAATCGCCCGGCTCTGGCGCCGCTCGGTTCCGGTCATGGTCTGGAGGAACTGCATATATTGGCCCGGAGCGCTGGAGGACTTCTCGGCGCCGGGCGACGAGCGGTCGATGGCCCTGTTGCAACACGAGCTTCAGCATGTGCTCGAGTTCGCCTCGGGGCAGCTCACGGCGGCGCGGTACGCTCTGAACCCGAAAAATTGGAGGTATCGCTACAGGCTCGACGCCCACTCGCGCTGGCTTCAATTCGGGGCCGAGCAACGGGCTTCCATCGTCGAACATCTCTGGCTAATCGAGCGGGGACTGGCAGGGACGGGCGCTTCGGAGCATCACCGCCGGGTGATCCCGTGGGCCAATTCCTTTCACCTCGGGGACTGAACGCTCCGCCCTTGACCCAAGGGCCGCCCACGCGTATCAACCGCCCTCATTTCGAGGCCGGTTCGGCTGAGCTTAGACCCTCATCCGCGCCTGCGCCCGATAGGCCTGACGCTCCTCCGCAAAGGTTCGTCATCGCCGCCGGAAGGCCATCCTGGCGTTCCGGCGTCGTTTCGTGTTTATCGGTCGCCTTCGAAGCAGCTGTTTTTAACAACCGAACCGAGGTCGCCCGGCCGAAAGGCGCAGGCCTCCATAGCGAAGAGCAAGAATGCCTACAGTCAACCAGCTCATCCGCAAGCCCCGCCAGCCTAAGGTTGCGCGCAACAAGGTTCCGGCCTTGAAGGGTTGCCCGCAGCGCCGCGGCGTCTGCACCCGCGTCTATACGACGACCCCCAAGAAGCCCAACTCGGCCTTGCGTAAGGTCGCCAAGGTGCGCCTGACCACCGGGATCGAAGCGGTGTGCTACATCCCCGGCGAAGGCCACAACCTTCAGGAACACTCGGTGGTCCTGATCCGCGGCGGCCGGGTGAAGGATTTGCCCGGCGTGCGCTACCACATCCTGCGCGGCGTGCTCGACACGCAAGGCGTCAAGAACCGTAAACAACGCCGGTCGCTCTACGGCGCCAAGCGCCCGAAGTAAGGAGAGCATCGCATGTCACGCCGCCGCCGCGCAGAGAAACGCGATGTCCTTCCGGACCCGAAGTTCGGGGACCTCATCGTCACCAAGTTCATGAACTACGTGATGTACGAAGGTAAGAAGGCCGTCGCCGAGAACATCATCTATGGCGCCTTCGATATCCTTGAGCAGAAGCGCCGGGACCAGGGCCCGATCGAGACCTTCCACGCCGCCCTCGACAACGTCGCTCCGGCGGTCGAAGTGCGCTCGCGCCGCGTCGGCGGCGCCACCTACCAGGTGCCCGTCGAAGTGCGTCCCGATCGCCGCCGCGCCCTGGCGATCCGCTGGCTGGTGACCGCGGCGCGCAAGCGCGGCGAGAACACCATGACCGAAAAACTGGCCGGCGAACTGCTCGACGCTTCCAACAACCGCGGCTCTGCGGTGAAGAAGCGCGAAGACACTCACAAGATGGCCGAAGCCAACCGCGCCTTCTCGCACTACCGCTGGTAGCCCTGCCTCGCGGCAGATTTCCAGTGGCGCTTCCTAGGGCGGGCGGTTTGCGTTAAACCGCCCGCGCCGTCCATCTGAATCCCGATTTTTCGTCCAGAGCACGTCCCATGGCCCGCGCCACACCGATCTCCGACTACCGCAACTTCGGCATCATGGCCCACATCGATGCGGGCAAGACGACGACGTCGGAACGGATCCTGTACTACACCGGCAAGAGCCATAAGATCGGTGAAGTCCACGACGGCGCCGCGACCATGGACTGGATGGAGCAGGAGCAGGAGCGGGGGATCACCATCACCTCCGCCGCCACCACCGCCATGTGGAACGGCAAGCGCCTGAACATTATCGACACCCCCGGCCACGTGGACTTCACCATCGAGGTCGAGCGCAGCCTGCGCGTGCTCGACGGCGCGGTGGCGGTGCTGGACGGCAACCAGGGCGTCGAGCCCCAGACCGAGACAGTCTGGCGCCAAGCCGACCGCTACAACGTCCCGCGCATCGTGTTCGTCAACAAGATGGACAAGATCGGCGCGAACTTCGACATGTGCGTCGAAACCATCCGCGACCGCCTCGGCGTCAAGGCCGTGCCGATCCAGATCCCGATCGGGTCCGAGACCACCCTGGCCGGCATCGTCGACCTGGTCCGCATGAAGGCGGTTGTCTGGGAGTCCGAGGGCCTGGGCGCCAACTTCCACGACGAAGACATCCCCGCCGACCTGATGGAGCGCGCCAAGGAGCTGCGTCACTATCTGGTCGAGAACGCCGTCGAACTCGATGACGAGGCGATGGAAGCCTATCTCGGCGGCGAAGAGCCCTCCGAGGAAGACCTCAAGAAGTGCCTGCGCAAGGCGGTCCTGACCGGCGCCTTCTATCCGATCCTGTGCGGCTCGGCGTTCAAGAACAAGGGCGTCCAGCCCCTGCTCGACGCGGTGGTCGATTACCTGCCCTCGCCGGTGGACATCCCCCCGACCCCGGGCATCGACTTCAAGACCGAACTGCCTGTCGTGCGACGGGCGTCCGACGACGAGTCCCTGTCGGTCCTCGCCTTCAAGATCATGGACGACCCCTTCGTGGGCTCGCTGACCTTCTGCCGCATCTATTCGGGCAAGATGGAGACGGGCTCCAACCTGCTGAACTCCACGCGCGACAAGCGCGAGCGGGTCGGCCGGATGCTGCTGATGCACTCCAACAACCGCGAGGACATCAAGGAAGCCTTCGCCGGCGACATCGTCGCCCTGGCCGGCCTCAAGGACACCCGCACCGGGGACACCCTGTGCGACCCGCTGAAGTCGCCCGTCATCCTGGAGAAGATGGACTTCCCGGCGCCCGTGATCGAGCAGGCCATCGAGCCCAAGACCAAGGCCGACCAGGAGAAGCTGGGCGTCGCCCTGTCTAAGATGGTCGCCGAGGACCCGTCCTTCACCGTCCATACCGACCAGGAGTCGGGTCAGACGATCATGAAGGGCATGGGCGAGCTGCACCTGGACATCAAGGTCGACATCCTGCGCCGGACCTACAAGGTCGACGCCACCATTGGCGCGCCTCAAGTGGCCTACCGCGAGTCCATCGGCAAGAAGGTGGAGATCGACTACACCCACAAGAAGCAGACCGGCGGCACGGGCCAGTTCGCCCGCGTGAAGATCGTGTTCGAACCCGGCGAGACTGGTTCGGGCTTCGTCTTCGAGAACACCACGGTCGGCGGCTCGGTGCCCAAGGACTTCGTCCCGGGGGTCTCCAAGGGGCTGGAATCGGCCAAGGAAAACGGCCTCCTGGCCGGGTTCCCTGTGATCGACTTCAAAGCGACCTTGATCGACGGCGCCTACCACGACGTCGACTCCTCGGTCCTGGCCTTCGAGATCGCCAGCCGTGCGGCCTTCCGCGAACTGCGCGAGCGCGGCGCGCCCAAGCTGCTGGAGCCGATCATGAAGGTTGAAGTGGTGACTCCGGATGAATATCTCGGCGACGTCATCGGCGACCTCAACAGCCGCCGCGGACAGATCCAAGGAACCGACCAGCGCGGCAACGCCCAGGTCATCACCGCGTTCGTGCCTCTTGCCAACATGTTCGGCTATGTGAGCAACCTGCGCGGCATGAGCCAAGGTCGCGCCCAGTTCACGATGCAGTACGACCACTATGAGCCGGTGCCCCAGGCGGTCGCCGACGAAGTCATCAAGAAATACGCCTAACCCCTAACAAGGCCGCAGGGCCGGAGCTGAGACATGGCCAAGGAAAAGTTCAACCGCAACAAGCCGCACTGCAACATCGGCACGATTGGTCACGTGGACCATGGCAAGACGACGTTGACGGCGGCGATCACGATCGTTCTGGCCAAGTCTGGC
>Ga0105047_10013144_pt1 | contig 13270 bp, 11 predicted proteins | sample MAT04_FD_78384 | JGI IMG/M metagenome (GOLD analysis project Ga0105047, IMG submission 78384) | Freshwater microbial communities from Lake Fryxell liftoff mats and glacier meltwater in Antarctica - MAT-04 (megahit assembly) | ecosystem: Environmental > Aquatic > Freshwater > Ice > Liftoff... | reverse complement strand
GCATGGTGGAGTGATCGCGGTTGCTCCAGTCCAGCCCGGCCCCCCTTTGCCTCCGTCGGCGACAGTACCTTCAGCCGCCAACGCGGACCCTCCCTTGCCCGCGCTGGCGGGGCGGATTTCCCTCGCCCGGGTTTCCGCCCAGGCCCGCATCCTCGTGGTGGAAGACCCTCCCTTTGTCCGCGAGAGCCTCGTGCGGTTGATCAATGGCCAGTCCGACTTGGTCTGTTGCGGGGAGGCCGACAGCCTGGCCGCGGCCCCCGAGGTGGTCGGGGCACGAATGCCGAACTTGGTGCTGCTCGATCTCAAATTGACTGATGGCGAGTCCTTTCCGTTGATCGCCCTGTTGCGACATCAATTCCCGGCGGTGGCCGTGTTGATCTTCTCGCAATACGACGAACAGTCCTACGCGCCCCGCGCCTTACAGCAGGGTGCCCAGGGCTACATCATGAAGGAAGCCGCCTCCGAGGAATTGCTCAACGCAATCCACGTCGTCTTGAGCGGTCGGACGTTCCTGAGTCCGGCAATGGCACCGCGCGTGACCTGCGCCGCTGCGTCCCGCCCCCTCGCGCCAGCCTGACGCGGATCCACCACCCACCCGCATGAACCTCCCGAAACACAGCGGTCGGAGCCCGGCGCTCAGGGGGCGCGGGAGCTCGCCCGCCTCAGCTTTGCGCCCCCGGCGCGGGCCATGCGCGCTGCGTCCGGCAGCCGGTTTCCCGTGCGGCAGGTTATACGCCCTAGAGTTTCCCCTAGGCCATTCTCAGGGAGTTGCCCCGATGGTCAAGGCGCGCGACTCCTGCCAGTCTCCACCGCCGTGGGCACACTCAGCCTGGAAAATTAACCGCCCTGACTACCAATCGCATCCCAGCAATTCTTAGCAAAGGAACGTAAATCATGAAAACCGCCCGCGCAGAATCAAAGTCCACCCGTCAAACTCGTAACCTGTCCCACCCAGTGGAGGATCGCATGAAAAAAACCAACCCCTTGTCCCACCTCGCCCGGCGTCTGTCCGGCCTGCTCACCGCGGTGTTCGCTCTTGCCCTGGCTTGGAGCGCGGCGGCAGGCAATCCTTCGACCACCGTCGTCACGTTCTCGGCCAACCCCTCGACCTACGGCAACCCGGTGACGTTCACCGCCACGGTTAGCGGCGGGTTTGGCACGCCCACCGGCACGGTGCAATTCAAGACCAACGGGGTGAAATTCGGTTCGGCTAAGCCGCTCACCTCCGGCGCGGCGGCCAGTGACGCCACACTTACCACCCCCGGAGCGCGGTGGCAGGTCGGCACCTATACGGTCACCGCCGAGTATTCGGGCGATGCCGTTTATGACAGGAGCAACGACCCCCTGGACGGCGGGCAAATCGTGCAGCCAAGGACGTTGAACATCACGGCGAGTGCGCTCAACAAGGTGTATAATGGCAACACCACCGTTTTTGTGGGGCTGTTCGACGACGCGTTGTCGGGCGACAACGTTTTCGCCTCCTACACTGATGCCAACGCCGCCAGCAAGAACAGGGGCAGCAGGACGGTGACTGTGACCAGCATCACACTGGGTGGAGCCGACGCTGGCAACTACACCCCCGCCTCCACCACCGTCTTCACCTCGGCTCAGATTACCTCGGCCACTTTGACGTACAAGGCGGACGCCAAGATCCGCGTTTATCAAGCGAGCAATACAACCCTGACCGGCAAAGTGGATGGCTACATCATAGGCGAGAACGCGGGCAACGCCCTTGTGCAACCGGCCACGACGAATTGGACCACTACGGCGACACCAACCAGCCGGGCAGCACGTATCAGTATTGGCAGTTTGGGGTGTCGAACAACCCAATCGCGATCCCGTCTGGGGCCTCGGCGAATTCCTACGGCAGTCCGCAGACGTGATTGATCAGGTGGTGATGGACACGTTGTGCCTGGATGTTCCGTGCCCGGCAAACATCGTTGCCAGCACGGATCTGGGTCAATGCGGCAAGACTAACGTGAGTTGGACGTTGCCGATCCCGAACGGCTGCACGGTCTTGAGCGCGGTCACCAAGACCACCAACGGTGTGGTGGTGACGAGTCTCTCGACCTTTGGCTTGGGCGTGACGCCGCTGGTGGCCACCGTGACCGACGGAGAGGGTGGGGTCAAGACCTGCAACTTCTCCGTGACGATAACCGATAGTGAGGCTCCGGTGGCTCGCTGCCAGAATGTGGTGTTGCCGCTGGATGCCACTGGACATGCCACTTTGACTGCGGCTCAAGTGAACAACGGCAGTTCCGACAACTGTGCGATCACCGAATGGCTCCTGAGTAAGAGTGCCTTCGACTGCTCCAATCTCGGGGCGAACAGCGTTACGCTGACTGTCAGGGACGGCGGCGGACTTGAGTCGAGTTGCACTGCCACGGTGAACGTGGTGGACACCACGGCGCCGGTGCCGAATGTGGCGAGCCTGCCGGTGGTGACGGCGCAATGCACGGTGACGCTGACGCCGCCGACGGCGACGGACGCCTGCGCCGGGACGGTTACGGCGACGACGACCGATGCGCTGACCTATTCGGCGCCGGGCGACTATACGGTGCATTGGACTTATACGGACGCGCAGGCCAACAGTGCGACGCAGTTGCAGACGGTGCGCGTGCAGGACACGACGGCACCGATGATTACGGTTTGCCCTCCTACGCAAACAGCTTCTGTGGGCTCCAATTGCCAGGCTGCGGTACCGGACTTTACTTCCAGTGTGGCAGTGAGCGACAACTGTAATGGCAGCCTGACGATCACTCAGAGCCCGGTCGCGGGGACCCTGCGCGGCGTCGGTGTCCATCCGATCACGGTTATGGTCAAGGATTTGGCAGGCAACCCTGCCACTTGCGAAACTCAATTCACAGTGACACCTCCAGTTATCGCGCCGCCTGTGCTCACCGCGGTGGCCGCGTTGCCCGGCGGAGCGTTTTGGTTCGTTTTCACGAACAGTCCCGGCGGTTGTGTGACCTTCAGAGTGTTGGCCACGACCGATCTCCTGCTGCCGGTCAGCAGTTGGACGGTGCTTGGCCAAGCCACCGAAACGCCTCCGGGTTCAGGTCGCTACGAGTTCACTGATCACAACGCCACCAACCGCCGGGCACGATTCTACAAGGTGGTTTCGCCGTAATTGCTGCCAGGTGGGCTTTTTGAGTGACCGGGTCAACAGCCGCCGATCACTGCGTGGGCCAGCTTGGCGTTGTAGGCGTGGGGAACTCGTGCCAGTTCCTGATCCAGTGGCGTGGACTTTCAGAGCAGCCTCGGTGCGCGCATTCGTCGGAGCTACGGGGTCGCCGGTAGCTGCACCGGAGGGATCGCTGGTGCGGTTGGGCACTCCCGGTCTGCTTTTTGGGGCCGGGTGAGGAAGCTGACTGCGCGGCGGTTCATGCCGCAGAGGCGCCGCGCGGAGCCGCGCCGCAGAGTTCTTGCGCGGAGATCTCGCGGAGGTCGCGCACCAGCCAGTCGGGCCGATGGGGGCGGAGTTGATCCAGCGTTTCGCCGCCCGTGGCCACGGCCAGCACCCGCGCGCCGATGGCCCGACCGCAGCGAATGTCATGTTCGGTGTCGCCGATTACGACAATCTCCTCGCCGGCCAGCGTCCGGCCAAAGTGCCGGTGGCCGCGCTCGCGCGCCTTCACGGCGATTTGATTCCGCTCCTCGTGGTCGTCCGCAAACCCGCCGAAGGTAAACTCCTCCCACAGCCCGAAATGCCGGAGCTTGATCTCCGCGCCGAGGCGAATATTCCCGGTCAGCAACCCCAGCACCGGCGCGGGCGTCTGCGCCCGGAGCGCCGCGATCAATTCCCGCACCCCCGGGCAGATGTCGCCGCGCCGCTCGCCCAGAATGTGATCGAGCAGAAACACGTAGCGATCAAAGAAGCGTTGGAAGTTCTGCGGCGTGGCGGCGAGACCGGCGCGATGGAAAATCTCTCGCACCAGCGCCCCGTCGGTGCGCCCCGCGAAGCGCGTGCCCTCGGTCGCCCGCTCCAGGCCAAACTCCGCCGCAAACGCCCGCCCAAACGCCGCCACTCCCGCGCCGCCGGAGTGGATGAGCGTGCCATCTATGTCGAAGAGAACGAGTCGGACCATTGCGCCATCAGCGTAGCCGCCGGGCACCCGTGCGGAAATCCGAAATGCACCGCCCGCGCCCGGCGGCCTGCTCCGCCCTCCGTGGTTGCTGCGAAACGAACTTGCGCCGGCCCGGTCAAGTTCAGGCAACGGCAGCCCGGGCGAAACGACTTCCGTCTTCGCCGGTGCTGGCTGCCCTGGAGGAATAACTCTGTCGCGCAAATCCATCTTTCATCTCGCGCTCGCCGCCGGCTTGCTGCTGCTCCTGGCGCTGCCGTTGATCAAGTCCTTCACCCACCGCCGCGCGCTGGAGCGTTTCAAAGCCGAGCTCCGCGTGCGGGGTGAACTGCCCCGGCTCAAGCCACTCGCGCCTGAAGGCGAGCCCGTCGGCCCCTCGGAGCCAGCCAGCATGAGGCCGGAAATGCTGGCGCGTTTTGCCCGGCGCTACGGACTCGCGCCGCCGGGCCCGGTTCCCGTCGCCCGGCAAGTCCCGCCCGCGCGCTTGGCGAGCACCAACCTGCCTGCCGCGCCGCCCGGCGAACCGATTGCCCGGTAGCACGCCAGCCTCGGGCTGGCGTGGCAGCCCCGTGCTCCTTCCGTCCCGGAAAAACGCTCGCCCGTCCGCCGCCCGCTCCGCATCCTCACCGCGATGCATCTGGCCCGGCTGCGACTCCGCGACTTCCGCAATTACCCGCGGCTGGATGCCCATTTCCCGCCCGGCTTTCACCTCTTGCTCGGCGACAACGCGCAGGGCAAGACCAACATTCTCGAAGCCATTTACCTGCTCGCCACGCTGCGCTCGTTCCGCGGGGTCGGGGGGCAGCCGATGATCCGGCAGGGCGCCAAGGGCTACTTCGTCGGGGCGACGGTCGTGGGCCAGGGCGAACACGAGATCAAGGCCTACTGGTCGCTGCGCGAGCGTCAACTCACGCTCGACGGCCAGCCCGTGCGACGGCTGGGGGATTACCTCGGAACCTTGCGGACAGTCGTGTTCTGCACCGAAGATTTGCAGCTTATCAAAGGCCCGGGCCGCGCCCGGCGGCGCTACCTTGACCTGCTGCTGACGCAGACCCAACCCGGCTACCTCGGCCTGCTCCAGCGCTACGCGCAGGCGTTGCGTTCGCGCAACGCCCTGCTCAAGCAATCCCTCCTCGACGAGGCCGCGCTCGAGAGTTTTTCGCAGGAGCTCATCGCCCGCGGCAACGAAATCACCCAACACCGCCGCGCGCTCGAACCGCAGCTTGCCGAACTCGTCCGCGCCGCCGCCGCCGGCGTGGCGCCTGAAACGGAGGAGTTGCGCCTCGTCTATCAACCCTCGGTGAAGGAGGATTTCGCCGTCCAACTCGCGCAATCCCGCCCGCGCGAACGCACCTGGCGCATGACGCTGGTGGGTCCGCACCGCGACGAACTTCAGCTCCTCCTCCAGGACCGCTCGGCCGCGCAATTCGCCAGCGAGGGCCAGAAACGCACGCTCGCGCTCGCGCTCAAACTCGCTCAGGCCGAACTCCTCACGCGCACCCACGGCGTCCCGCCCGTATTGCTCATTGACGACGTGATGGGCGAACTCGACCGCCGTCGCCGGGGTGGGTTCCTGCCGCTGCTGGAGCGCGTGCAGGCGGCGCGCGGGCAGGTTTTCCTCACCGCCACGGCCGAGGACTGGCCCGCTGCGCCCAGTACCGACCGCCACCGGTGGCGCATCCAGGCCGGCACCCTCACCCCCGAACCATGATGCGCACCTTCAATGTCGAAGCCGATTTCCCTTCGCTCGACGACGCCCGCCGCGACGTCATCGCCGAAATCCGCCGGGCCAAACGCGACGGCGTGCGCGTGCTCAAGATCATCCACGGCTACGGCTCCACCGGCAAAGGTGGCAAGCTTTGCACCGGCCTGCGCAAGTCCTTCCAACTCCGCCGGCAGGAGCAAGTGATCAAGGACTTCGTCTTCGGCGAACGGTTTTCCATCTTCAATGCCACCGTGCATGCGATGTTCGACGCCTGCCCGGCGCTACGCGGCGATCCCGATCTCGAAGCCACCAACGAAGGCATCACACTGCTGTGGTTGAAGTGAGCGGTCGCAGGCTTGAATCCCGACGCTTTTCTCGCCGACCTTTCGCCCACACCCCATGCCCATGAACACCACTGCCAAGGTCTTTCCCGGCTTCTGGTTCAGCGCGCTGCTGTGCCTGATCGTGCTCGCGTTTCAGTCGTTGCTCATCGTGCCCTTTGTGCTGGTAGGGATGCTGGTGAAAGTGCCGCTGATGTCGCATCCGGCAGTGCTTGCCTTTGTGAACATTGCCGCCTTCGCGGTGGCCTGTGTCGCGGGTTGGTTCATCGGGCGGGTGCCGCTGCGCGAGTGGCTGCCCGTGCGGCCCGTGCGAGCGGTGCTCTATCCGGTGGCCGTGCTGACCTGCCTGGGCGCAGTGCTCGTGCTGTCCGAGGTGGACAATCTGCTGCGCGTCGTGCTGCCGATGCCCAAGGTTATCGAAGACATGTTTCGCGAGCTGTTCAATCTGACCGCGCACCCCATCGGCGCTTTCTTCCTGCTGGTGATCGTCGCGCCGGTGACCGAGGAAATCCTTTTCCGGGGCATGATCCTGCGCGGGTTGCGCACGCGGTTCAGCGCGCTGAAGGCGGTGGTCGCGTGCGCGTTCCTTTTCGCCTGCCTGCACATGAACCCCTGGCAGTTTTTGGGCGCGTTCGGCCTGGGGTTGATTTTCGGCTGGTGGTTGCTGCGGACGAATTGTCTCTGGCTCTGTCTGCTGGGTCACGCCATCGCCAACGGCAGTCTCTTTCTCGCGAGCCTGCTGCCTTGGGAAATCCCCGGGCTGACCGTGGGTGAGGGCGTGGTGCCACAAGGGTTCCAGCCTTGGTGGCTCGATCTGACCGCCGTCGCCCTGCTGGCGCTCGGTCTGTGGCTCTTTCATCGGTTGGCGCCTCAGCCGGTGCCCGCCGCGGAATTGCCGCCGGCCCTGCCGCCGATCCTGCCGCCCGCTGCCGCCGGAAGCTGAAGCCCCCAATGCCGGATCAGTCCGGCGCGAGGGATCTGCGCACCTCACCGCGCCACGAACGGACACCGCACCCGCCGGGCCGCGCCGAAAGGCTCCAGCGCTGGTTCGCGCTCGGAGCATTCCGGTCGCGCGATGGGGCATCGCGGCGCAAAGCGACAGCCCGGCGGCAACGCCCCCGGCATCGGCACGGTTCCGGGGATGGCCGTCAACCGCGCCGCGCCGCCGCGCAAGCGAGGCACGGAGTTCAGCAGCGCCTGGGTGTAAGGATGCCCTGGCCGACGCAGGAGTTCGCGGGCTGGCGCTTCCTCCACGATCTGGCCGGCATACAGGACGGCGACGCGGTCCCCCAGTTCGCCCACGATGCCGAGATTGTGCGTGATGAGCAGGATGGCCATGCCGAACTGCTGCTTGAGTTCGGCCAGGAGCTCGAGGATTTGCGCCTGGATGGTGGCGTCTAACGCGGTGGTCGGTTCGTCTGCCACGAGCAGTTTTGGCTGACTCGCCAAGGCCATGGCCAGCATGGCCCGCTGCTGCATCCCCCCGGACATCTGAAACGGATAATCCCGCAGCCGCGACTCCGGCGCCGGGATGCGCACCAGCTTCAGCAGCCGGATCACTTCGGCATCCGTCGCATGTGCGGGCCGGTGCAGGCGAAGCGATTCCTTGATCTGCCGGCCCACGGGCAGCACCGGATTGAGCGAAGCGCCAGGCTCCTGGAAGACGTAGCTGACCACGCCGCCCCGCACCGCTTGCAACTCCTTCGGCTTCATCCGCAGCACGTCGCTGCCGGCGAGCAAGATTTCTCCCGCGACATACCGGGCGGGCGGCGTCGGCAGGAGTCGCGTGATGCTCAAAGCGGTGGCGCTCTTGCCCGAACCGCTCTCGCCCACGAGACAAACCGTCTCGCCCGACTCCACGCGCAGCGAGAGTCCGTCCACGACGCGCACCGTGCCGCTGTCGGTGGCGAATTCGAGTTTCAAGTCGTTGATCTGGAGCAAGGGCATGGCGGAGGGCGGACGCGGGCCAAAATTGTAGTTCAGCGCCTGCCGCATGAAGAGCGGGAAACACTTCCGCCGCTCCTCCGCAGGCGGCCCAGCAGATGGAGCGCAAGCGCGCGGCCAGCCACGTCGCGGCTGCCCGCGGGCGGGCGGCGCCTGGCCGGAACGCTGCCGCAGAAAGTGCGCGCGTCGGTGGGGAACAGCCTCCGGGCCTTGCGCCGGGGCTGGGGGGGAGGTCGAGCGGTGGCGCTACCGGGAGGTGCTCGACCAGCCCTGGAACAGATCCCCGCACCTTCACCCGCAATCGGCGGGGCCAGCAGTTCTCATTTTGGCCCTGGGTCGCGCCCAGAACCGGCTAAAGCCGGGACACGAAACGGCTTGCGGCAGCGGAGAGCGGGGTTGGGAGTCCCGCCTTTAGGGGGTCGGGGTCAAACTCAGGACTGCTGCGGCGGGGCCGGGCGCCGGGTCAGCTTCAACTCGGCCACCCGCAAGTTGTCCACCGCTTCCACTCGCAACTCAAAGCCGCCCAGCGCCAGCGCGTCACCGGGCTTGGGGAAGCCCCCGAGGCGTTGCGTCACGAAGCCGCTGACCGTCACCACGCCTTCCTCGGCCAACGGTTCGCCCACCAGGTCGCCGAGTTCGCGCAGCGGCAGTTCGCCCTGCATCGCCCAGGTCGTTTCCGAGGTCTGGCTGAGCAGCGGCTTCTCGGTGTCAAACTCGTCCTGAATCTGGCCGACGATTTCCTCCAGGATGTTCTCCAGCGTCACCATGCCGGTCACGCCGCCGTATTCGTCCACCACCAGCGCCACATGCAGCCGGCGCTCCAGCAGCTTTTGGAGGAGCTTTTCGAGCCGCGCGGTTTCGGGCGCATAGATCAACTTGCGCGCCACGGGGCGCAAGTCCTCCGCGGAGCGCCCCTTGAGCCGCATGGGATATAAATCCTTGATGTGGATCACGCCCACCGCGCGATCCAACTCGCCGCCCTCGCACAGCGGGAAGCGCGAATACCGCGTCTTCTCGGCCACATCCAGGCACTCGGTGATGCTCGCCGCCGTATCGAAAGCGACCAGTTCCCCTCGCGGGCGCATCACGTCGCGCGCGAGGCGGTGGCGCAGTTCGAGGGCGTTTTGCACCACGTCCCGGCTGAAGCGCGACGCGCCGAACTGCTTCTGCGACGCCGACACCAGCAACTGCAACTCCTCCTCGCTCGACGCCGTTTCCGATTCGTGCGCGGGCTGCAGGCCGAGAAGGCGCAACAGTCCCAGCGAACTTTCATTCAGCAGCCAGATGAACGGGTAGGCGATGAAGTGAAACCAGCGCATTGGGTAAGCCACCCACAGCGCCGTCGTCAGCGGCTGCCGGATGCCGAAGGATTTTGGCGCCTGTTCACCGGCGACGATGTGCAGGAAAGTGATCGTCGTGAAGCCCACGATGAAGGCCACCGTGCCGCGCATGTTGGCGTACTCCACGCCGGCCAGCTTGAGTGCGGCGAAGATCGGTCGCAGCAACTCCTCGAAGATTGGCTCCCCGATCCAGCCCAGGCCCAGGCTGGCCAGCGTGATGCCGAGTTGCGCGGCGCTCAGGTAGGCGTCCAAATGCCGGGTGATGTGCTGCACCTTGGCGGCCCGGCGGTCGCCCTTGGCGATGAGCGGTTCCAGTTGCGTCTGCCGGACTTTCACCAGCGCAAACTCCGTCGCCACGAAAAAGCCGTTCAGCAGCACCAGCGCGAGCACGGCCAGCAGCTTCAGGACGATAAAGGTGACGTGGCTCCAGTCCATTTAGCAGGGCCTCCGGGGGCAGAACCGAATCCCGAAATCCGAAGGCCGAAGGAAGTCCGAGGGCCGAAGTCCGAAGCCGGCTGAGCCTGAGGTCAGGGTTGGCCACGGGATGTGACGGAGGGACTGCAACCAGGCCCGCCAGGCTTGGGTTCCGTTCGGACTTCGGACTTCGGACTTCGGACTTCCTTCGGCCTTCGGATTTCGGATTTCGGACTTCCTCACAGTTTCACCTCCCCGAACAGCCTCGCCAGAATGTCTTCCAGGCTAAGGATGCCCATTTCGCGACCGTCGTTGGCCAGCACGACGGCCAGGCGTTGGCCGCTGCGTTGGAGCCGCCGCATGGCTTCGTCGAGCCGCATGCGCTCGCCCAGGAAAACCGCCGGCTTGAGGAATTCCTCGGCCCGGCGCGCGGGGTCCAGTTCTCCTTGGAATAGCAGGTGATCCACGTTCAGCACGCCCACGATCCGCTGCTGTCCATCGCGCGCGCCCCAGACGGGCAGGCGCGTGAGGTTGCGCTCGCGGACGCGCGCCAGAATTTCGGCGACCGAGGTGTCGGTGCGAATGGTGGTCGTCTTGTCGAGCGGTGTCGCGGCCTGGCCCACGTTCTGTCCTGGCAGCGCGAGCACGCGGCTGATCATCGCGCGTTCCTCGGAGGTGAACGCCAGCGCGCCTTCCTGCATCACGAGCCGGAGTTCCTCGCGGTTGCCGAACAACTCGCCGCGAAACGCCTGTCCCCCGGTCAGCGTCAGCAGCCAGCCGGAGCACCACTCGACCAGCCGCACCAGCGGCGCCAACCCCAGGTGAATGAACCGGAACGGCCGGGCCAGCGTGAGGCAGGGGCGGGTCGGGTATTGCTGGAAGAGCATCTTCGGCAGCAGATCCAGGAACGTGTAGAAGAGGAACACAAAGACCAGCGCCACCGCGGAGAACCAACCCGCATGCCCGCCCAGCCAGCCATGCAGCCAGGCGAAGCCCAGCCCGAGAATCACGAAGTTGGCGAGGGTGTTGCCGATGAGCAGTGTCCAGAGGAAATTCTCCGGGTGATCCAGAAACCGCTGCAAGGTGCGCGCGCCTTGCTTGCCGGCGCGGGCCAATTGCCGCACGCGCAGCCGGTTCAGCGCAAACACGCCTGCCTCCAGCCCCGAGAACAGGAAGGACAGCCCGGCGCAACCGGCGAACAGGATGAGGGTGAGCGGGTCGGGGGTCATTAGAGGGCGGGAGGAAATCCGAAGCCCGAAGCCCGAAATCCGAAGGCAATCCGAAGTTCGAAGTCCGAAGTCCGAAGTGCGTTTGGATCTGGGACGCGGGGCACGGCGGAGCGCGTGGGACAGGCGTCGCGCCTGTCACTATCTTCAATCCCTCCGGCTGCTGCGGCGCGCGGGCTAGAGCCGCGCCTCCTCCCCGAATTTGAACGCTTGAAAGATGGAGACAGGCGCGCCGCCTGTCCCACGTGTCCCACGAGGCGGCCGCATTCCCAGGAGTTTCGGACTTCGGACTTCGGACTTCGGACTTCGGATTTCACTTGGGCTTTCACTTCACCGCCTCCACGAGCAGTTCCCGCACGCGCCGTTCGTCCGCTTGGCGCGCGGTGAGTTTGAGGCCGCGGAAGTTGGCGCTTTCCCCGACCGCAGGAATCGCATCCAGCAAGCGGCAAAGCAGACCGCCCATCGTCTCGACTTCCGGCACGTCGCCCAGCGCCGGGTGTTCACGGCGGAAATCGTCCAGGCGCATTGTGCCGCTCACGCGCCAGCGACCGGGCGCCAGTTTCTCCATCACGAAGCCTTCGGTGCCGTGCTCGGCGCGGATGCCGCCAACCAACTCGCCGAGGATGTCTTCCACCGTGACGATGCCCGCCGTGCCGCCGAACTCATCGAGCACGATGGCCAGGCCGCGGCGCTGTCGCTGGAAGCTCTTGAGCAGTTGCAGGAGATTCATCGTCTCCGGCACGAACGAGGGAAATTCCATCACCTCCGAGATGTCCGCCTGCGGGTCGAGCAGCAGCGCCCGCGTGTTGAGCAGGCCTACGATGGTGTCCGGCGACTCGTCGTAAATTGGCAGCCGCCGGTGCTGGTATTTGCGCGCCACTTCGACCATTTGCGGCATCGAAAGATCGTCCGCAATGGCCGCCATCTGGGAGCGCGGACGCATGACTTCGCGCGCAGTTTTCCGGTCCAGGCTGATAATCTGAAGGATGATGTCGCGCTCCGATTTCCGGAGCGTGCCTTGCTGAAACGCCAGGTCGAGCAACTCGCGGTACTCGCCGTCGGAAACCTCGTGCCGGGAGCTTGTCCGGGCGGGGAGCACGGACCGGAGCAGCGCGGTGTTCACCGCCTGCGCCACCAGGCGCAACGGCCGCAGAGTCGCTTGCAGGACGGCCATCGGCCGGGCCACGCGCAACGCCCAGCGTTCCGCGCGCCGCACGGCCAGCGTCTTGGGCAACACTTCCCCCCCGATGAGCGTCAGCAGCAGCATGGCGAGGATCGTCCAGGTGATCGGCCAATGGCCCGCCAGCGCCATCCACAGCGCCACCGCCAGCATTCCCGCCACGGCGAACGTGTTGCCGAGCACGAGCGTCGCCAGCAGGTCTTGCGGCGCCGCCAGCAGCTTGGCCACCAAACCTCCCCGTCCACCTTCGCGTTCCGCCAACTGCCGCACCCGCCAGGCACCCAGCGACAGCAACGAAGTCTCCGCCAGCGCGAAGAAAAAGCTCGCGCCAGCGAAGCCCAGAATCGCCGCTATTGCCCACATTGCCGCAGGTTCCACGGCGCTTACCATGCGCGAAACCCGCCCGCCAACAAAGCCAAAAGGCCCGTCGGGTAGCGCGCGGGCGGCCCTGCCCGCAGCAGCCCAACCCCGCCCGCCGCGGCCCTTGCGGCGTCCGCCGTCGGCCAGCCACGGTGCTGTCGGCGAGGGCGCCCGCGCGCCAGCGAAGCGCTGGCACAGCGGATGAATCCCGCTCTCCCGGCTCGCATCTAACTCCCCGCCTATGCGCCTCGCTCTTCCTCCCTGCCTTCGCCTTTCAGCACTTGGTTGGCTGCTCGCGGTCGTCCTCCTCCCCGCGGCACGCATCCTGGCCGCCCCCGCCCCCAACGACCCCACGCTGCTCGCCCGCCTGCGCCCGGGGCCTTTGGCCGGCGTCACCGAAGTCATCTTCTGCGCCCGCAAACCCAATCCCACCGACGGCCATTGGTATGCGAACTTCGGCTATTACGCGCACGACCCGAGTCGCAAGGCCTGGCAGGAAGGCACGAAGCTCTGCCGCCTTAACCTCAGCACCGGCGTCGCTGCCACGATTCTGGAAGACGCCCGCGGCGGCATTCGCGATCCGCAAGTGGACTATGACGGGCGCAAGATTCTTTTCAGCTACCGCAAAGGCGGCACGGAGAACTATCTCCTCTACGAGATCAACAGCGACGGCTC
>Ga0105047_10013143_pt1 | contig 13271 bp, 12 predicted proteins | sample MAT04_FD_78384 | JGI IMG/M metagenome (GOLD analysis project Ga0105047, IMG submission 78384) | Freshwater microbial communities from Lake Fryxell liftoff mats and glacier meltwater in Antarctica - MAT-04 (megahit assembly) | ecosystem: Environmental > Aquatic > Freshwater > Ice > Liftoff... | reverse complement strand
TCGTGGCCCTGCGCCGGCTGCACACCTTCGCGTTTCCGCGTCGGTCGGAATCGACGTGGCTACGGCCACGCCTCATCCGCCCTCCTTGCCCTGCTCGGTTTTCGCCGGCTCGGACAGCCGCGACATAACGAGACGCGACACGAGACCGCGCGACCCGTGCGGCGCATGTCGTGATTCGCGACCTCAGGTTCGGCGATCGGACCGACCTCGACGCAACAGGATGACGCTCGTCGCGTGATGCATGCCACGCATGGGTAGGTGAGGTTCATGAGGACCTCCGACCGACGCCGTGTCATCGCCCACATCTCCGACCTCCACTGCGGGCACCCGCACTTCGTTCCAGAGATGCTGGAAGTCGCGATCGCCGAGCTCAATGAGCTCGGGCCCGATGTTGTCGTCGTCAGCGGCGATCTCACGGGATTCGGGTTCCTTCCCGACTATGAAATAGCGCGCGAGTACATCGACAAAATCGAGTGCGAGCACGTCATCACGATCCCGGGCAATCACGATGCGCGCAACGTGGGCTACCTCCACTTCGAGGACCTGTTCGGTCCGCGAAACCGTGTTCTGCACGTGGACGGGATGTCGATCGTCGCGGTCGACAGCTCTGAGCCGGATCTCAACGAGGGATGTGTGGGGCGCGGTCGGTATGGCTGGATTCGTAAGCAGTTCGCGCATCCCGCTGATCTGCGTGTGTTCGTCCTGCATCACCACCTCGTACCGATCCCACGCACGGGGCGTGAGCGCAGCATGGTCACCGACTCGGGCGACGTGCTGGAGTTGCTCGCCGAGTGCGGCGTCGACATCGTGCTGTCCGGACACAAGCACGTGCCGTACGCCTGGCAGCTTGAGGAGATGTTCGTCGTCAATGCAGGCACCGTCTCCACCACGCGCCTGCGTGGGCGTGTGAAGCCGAGTTACAACATCATCGAGATCACGCCGTCCCTCGTGACGATCGACCAGAAGATTCCCAGTGGCGAGCGCGAGCGGGTGATCAGCTTCGACCCCGAGAGTCGCGACTACCGCAAGTACGTGAGCGAGGCGAGTGGCTGGGCACCGCCCGTGGACAACGTCAAGATCGTTGACCGCGACGGTGCCGGCATGGGCGCCGGCGGTGGCCAGGGCATCACAGATGCGGTGCGCGGCACTGAGTCGGGTGACGAGACCGACAGCTGACGCGTACTCACAAGGTGGTGTGTGTGCTGATGTGCCACGCTCGCTCGGGGACGTCGACCCCGATGACATCGAGCGGATCGCAACGCCCGGGTGCGGGGTACAGGGCATGCATGAGCCAGCTTCCTCCGACGATGTGCCGCACTTCGACCGATGCGGCGGGCGCCACGTGCGTCGTGCTCGTGGACGGCGAGCACTATCCAACGGCCGTCGCCGACGCGATCTCGGTGCTTCGCGACGAGGGTTGGGACGTCCGCGCCGCCGCGCTTGTTGGCGGAGGGGAGAAGCTCCGCGACACGCCCGACTACGGTGTCCCGCACGCGACGCCGCCCGCACACGACCCCGGGCCGGCCGGCGCGCTGCGTGCCGCGCTCGCGATTGCAGGGGACGACGTGACAGCTGTGCTCGACATCGGTGACGAGCCCGTACTCGTGTTCGAGCGCCGGCTTGAGCTCATTGGGTTGGCAGCCGGTCGGGGACTTCGCTACGTCACTGCGGACACTGTCATCACGCCACCCGTGTTCGAGGACGCGCCCGCCCCGACGCTCGCCATCATCGGTACCGGCAAGCGCATCGGCAAAACCGCCGTCAGCGCGCACGCCGCACGCGTGATCGACGCGCACCTCGGAGGCAGAGGCGGCACCGTCGTGGTCGCCATGGGTCGCGGTGGTCCGGCCGAGCCGATCGTCATCGATCGATCCGGCGGCGCGATCACCGTTGAGCGGCTGCTCAAGATCTCCCGTGCGGGCGCGCACGCCGCGAGCGACTACCTCGAGGACGCCGCGCTGACCGGGCTGACCACGGTGGGGTGTCGGCGCGTCTCCGGTGGACTGCTCGGCGTGCCCGTCCAGAGCAACGTGCCTGAGGGGGTACGCATTGCCGCCGCGCTCGATCCGCAACTCGTCCTGCTCGAGGGATCGGGATCCTGCGTGCCGCCAGTGCGCGCCGACCGCACGTTACTGCTCGCAAGCACGGCGCGTCCCCAGGACCTGCTCGAGGGGCTCGGCCCGTATCGGCTCGGTCTCGCGGACGCCGTACTCGTCATGGGTGACGACCGCGACGTCGCCGCGCACATGGTAGCTGAAGTAGCGCGTATCGCCGGCGATCGCGACGTCCCGTGCGTCGCCGCATCCCTCGTCCCTACACCGGTGGGTGACGTGACTGGTCTCCGCGTCGCGGCGTTCACCACCGCGCCAGACTTCGTCGCACCGCTCGTCGAGCGCGAACTGGTGGCGCGCGGCGCGGACGTGGCGTTGGTCAGCTGCAACCTCGCCCGCCGCGAGGAGCTCGCCGCCGACCTGGACCGCGCCGTCGAGCTCGGCGCCACCACGGTGGTCGTGGAGATCAAGGCCGCCGCCATCGACGCAGTGGCAGAGTTCGCCGACCGCACCGGCTTGGACGTCATTTTCCTCGACAACATCCCCACCCCACACGATCCCGACGTCGACCTCGAGGCGATGCTGTGCGGGTTGGCCGACAAGGCGCGGGGCGCGTCCGCTACCTGAGCACGCCGAGCGCGCGCCACGCGGATTCCATGGCGAGCACCGTCGCGTCCGTGGCGCCCAAGCGCCAGGCGGTCGCATCGCGCAGCGCGGTGGCCGCCGCAGGGATGCTGATCCCGTCGGCCACGCAGTTCACGTGCTGGAGCTCGAGCGTCCGCATGGCGGCGCCGGTCACCTCGGCGACGAAATCCCAGCCCTGTGTCCGCTGCGCGCGCAGCATCGGTTTAGTCAGCAGCTGCGTGCCCAGGTGCACGTCGGCATCGCTGCCGAGCACGCGCAGTCCGCGGCGCACCTCGTCGAGGTTGGCGGCGCCAGCGGGGAGTTGGCCCAAGCGCCGCAAACCGAGGTCGGGGTCGCGGGCGATGGAGGCACCGAGTAGGTCCCCGAACGCCTCGCCCACGATGCTGCGTTCGAGGTCGGCCGGACGCGCGCTCCCGGTCGTCGTTCGTGCCCACATCTGATGGTGTGCGATGTGCGTCGCCTCGTGCCCTCGAACCGCCAGGCGGTGGCGCTGGACCGACACGTCGGCCGCTCGGTGCGCGGCTTCGGACGCTGTTACCTCAACACTCGTCACCACGTCGTTCAGGTGACGTTCGGCGCGCCACCCACCGAAGAGCGACTCTCGTGTACGGGAATCTTTCGGGCCCTCGAACAGGTAGGCGGTACCGTCGACGTACGCCGCGGCCGCGTTCCCGATGTCGTTCGGCCCATCCATCAGATGGGTGAACTCTGTCGAACCGCCCCAGGAGGGGAGGCGGGGAAGATCCCGCATCCACGTGCCGAGTTCGCGTAGGTCGGCGATCTCGTCAGGGGCGCCAGCGGGCATGGTTTCCGTCGCGATCAGCGCGCTCGGGAGATCCGCGAATTCGGGGAGCTCGCTGATGACGAATCGTCGGTCGCCCACCAGGCGCCGGAGATTGACCGTCTCGGCGGCATTATCGGGACGTGCGATGACAGGGCGTCGCCGTGTCAACTCCGTTCCGAGGATAACGTCCGCCCACGCGAGATCAGCCGCGTGCCGCACCGCCCGCCCGTCGGGATCCCTCGTCTCTGCGGTCGCCCGCAGGAGTGTCGCGCCGGTCACGCCGGACAGGTCTGAGGGCAGTGCGATCTCCCAACGGAGGCCGTTCGCATCGATCAGCGGTCCGTCGAGTAGTTGGGGGTTCCGTTCCAGCAGCGCAGGCCAGCGGCGGGCGGTGGTGTGCAACGCCCCATCCGCGTCACGGCGCGCGAGCTGGATCCGATCCGATCGACCGGCACCGATCACCGTCCACGGCGCATCCCGCGCACCGCCCAACGACAGCTTCGCGCCGACCCGGACCTCGGTCGTGCGTTCGGCGATCGCCTCGAGGTCGACGCGCGTGAGGTGCACCACCTGCTCGGCGTCGGCGGAACGGACGGGCGGCATCCCGAGACGTTGGAGCGCGTCCGCAACGAGCACGTCCTCGCGCCGGAACACACCGACTACGTCATCGATGAGACGTCGCGGTGTGCCGCGCGGCAGATACTCTTCGGCCCAGGGCGGCGTGGCCGCTCGATCGCCGATCCGCGTCATGGTGGTCCCGCCCTTTCCGAATAGCTCCCACCGGGGTATCGAGCCCGCTCACGGAGACGTCTCGGTGGTCCCGCACGCACGCGCGGCCCATGCGATCCCACAGTCGGGGAGGATTCGACGCGATTTCCCATTGTGCGAACGCATGGAGTGCGGCACTGTGGGGAACGTTCCCCACAACCGGCGCATGCGCCGCAGGTCCCCCGCGCCACGCGCCATCCCGAGGCTCCATCATGACGAGCAAGCGAGCAGTCTTCATCAAGAACAAAGATGGCCGCCTCCCGTACTCGAAGGGAGTGATGACGCAAACGCTCACTGCGGCTGGTCTCACGCCCGAGCGCGGGCATGCCATCGCGAGTCTGGTTGAGCGCCGCCTTCGCGCAAGCAGTGCACCAGGTGAGGAGCTCACGGCATTGGAGTTGCACGAGTACGTGGAGGGCGTGCTGCGCGAGGAGGAGGGTGATGGCGCCGCAAAGCGTTTCCGTCGCTGGACGATCCTCAAGCGCAAGGACATCCCCATCATCCTGCTCATCGGCGGCACGGCCGGTTCGGGCAAGAGCACCGTCGCCCAGCAGGTCGCCACGCGCCTCGGTATCACGCGGGTCACGAGCACCGATCTCATTCGACAGGTGATGCGCGCATTCTTCAGCCCGGCGCTCATGCCCGTGCTGCACCACTCTTCGTTCGACGTGCCCGTGGGAGGCCTTGCGCTCCCAGGAGATGCGGGTCAGCACGACCTGGGCCTGCTCGGCTATCTTGAGCAGTCGCGCCAGGTGTGTGTCGGTGCCAATGCCATTCTCGAGCGCGGCGAGCGCGAGCGCGTCTCGACGCTCATCGAGGGTGTGCACCTCGTGCCAGGGCTGCTCAAGCCTGTGGACGTCTCGCGTTCGGCGGTGATCGACGTGGTCGTACACATCGAGGATGAGCAGACCCATCGCGCGCACTTCACGATGCGCGGGCTCCAGACCGACGGCACGCGCCCGGTTGATCACTATCTCCGCAATTTCGATCGCATCCGCCAGATCCAGGACTATCTGGTGGAGCAGGCCGAACGCCGCGGCGTGCCGGTCATCGAGAACACGTATCTCGACGACACGGTGCGCACGCTCGTGGACCACACGCTGGACGTGGTGGAACGCGTGGCGTCCGAGCGCGACGCCGAGGCGGAGACGGGGGCAATCGCCGTCCCCACCCAGGCGCTCTCGCCGGCCGATGTCGCCCGCATGGGGCTCGACGTCGACACCACCGTGCGCTGAACGGCGCTCGCTTCGGCACGAGCGCAGACCGACGAACACGTGCGCGTGACCGGCTCCCGCGCTATAGTTGTCCGTAGGTGCTTCGGCAGAGGGAGCCGCCGCTCATTCGAGCAGCGGCAGTCGGAGACTTTCCATCCCACCGATTCCGGTGGAGCAACCGCACCTGAGCCGCAGCCCGACGTTGGGCGTGCGCTGAGATCAGCTTTCCAAGCGGAGGTACCTGCGCATGAACATGCTGCTGGACTACGACGTTACCGATGAATTCGAGGCCGAAGAGGCGAAGATCCAACTCGACAAGGCGCATCTCGCCGAGTTGTGGTCGGTCGCCGACGAAAAGCAGATCGACGGCTATCGATCGATGGCCAAAGAGGAGCTCGTCGGCGCCATCTGGCATCGCCATCAGCGCCTCGTCGGCGCGCTCGAACGCGAGGGCGTGCTCGACGTGCTACCGGACGGATTTGGCTTCCTACGGGGCAAGAACTACAACTCCACGCCGCATGATGTCTACGTCTCACAGCAGCTCATCAAGCAGTTCCGACTGCGCCGCGGCGATTGGATCACCGGTGAGATCCGTGAGCAGAAGCCGTCCGACAAGTTTCCGGCACTCGCCAAGATCTACACGGTCAACGCCGAGAACCCCACCGACATGATGCACCGCGTGCGGTTCGAGAACCTCACGCCACTGTTCCCGGACGAGCGCTTGCGCCTTGAGACTGCGTCCAACATGGGGCGCGTCGCCGGTCTCACCGCGCGCGTCATCGACCTGGTGGCACCCATCGGCAAGGGCCAGCGCGGGCTCATCGTCTCCCCGCCGAAGGCCGGCAAGACGATGGTGCTCAAGGCGATCGCAGACTCCATCGCGGAGAACAACCCCGAATCGCACATCATCTGCCTGCTCGTGGACGAGCGGCCGGAGGAGGTGACCGAGATGCAGCGCACTGTGCGCGGCGAGGTCGTTTACTCGACGTTCGATCAGCACGCCACCAACCACATCCAAGTCACGGAGCTCGTGCTCGACCGGTGCAAGCGGCTCGTCGAGCTGGGCCAAGACGTCATCGTCCTGCTCGACTCCATCACCCGTCTGGCCCGCGCTTACAACGTGGGCGCTCCGGCCAGCGGCCGCATCCTCTCTGGAGGCGTCGATGCGGGTGCGCTCTACCCACCGAAGAAGTTCTTCGGCGCTGCGCGCAACATCGAGAATGGTGGGTCGCTCACCATTCTTGCTACAGCTCTCGTCGATACGGGATCCACGATGGATCAGGTCATCTTCGAGGAGTTCAAGGGCACCGGCAATATGGAGCTGCGGCTCGACCGCAAGCTCGCTGACAAGCGCATCTTCCCCGCCATCAACATCGGTGGCGGTACCGGTACGCGTCGGGAAGAGTTCATCATGGAGCCGATCGAGGCCACTCAAGTGTGGCGTCTGCGCAACGTGCTCCACCAGCTGGATCCTCCGGCCGCGCTCGAGCTGCTGCTCACCAAGCTCAAGGAAGCCAAGCGCAACGATGTGTTCCTCGACGCCATCGGTAAAAACCAGGCCGCGCGCCAGGCCGCCGGCAACGCGAACTAACGGGCACGCGCAAGCGGCTTGGTCGAGCGAGAGGGACCCGTGGGGTACTACTTCTTGTCAGCGACCGGAAGGTGCGTCACATCGATGCGCTGGGCACCGTCAACCACTGCGCGCAACGCGTCTGCCCGAGAGATTTCGCCGGGAGCTGTGCCGGTGAGGAGCTGGGCGTCGCTCGGGTGCTGCTCCAGGCGCCACATCCCGGTCCACGATGCGCCGCTACTCGCGAAGGTGACCTGGTTCTCGAGCTGACGACCATAGAAGCGCCCATTGCGCTCAAACACGCCAGCTGCGGGCATGTGCACGCCCGCCGTGAACAGCGTGAGCGCGTCGATGGCCTGGGTGAGGGATGCGTAGCCTTCGGCGTCGCCATACGCCCCGCCTTTGGCGCGTGCTGCGAACGCGCTGAACTTCTCACTGGTTCCCGTGTACTGGATACCACCGGTGAATCGCGGTCCAGCCGCGATGACGGAAGGTGTGTGGAGAGCGATCGGAGCGAGCTGCATGGCGGTGTCCTTCGTCGCGTGCGTGGAGGGATCATCCATCATCGAGCTGTCGCGCGCGCCGGTTATCGGCACGGAGGCCGGGCTCGGCCGATGCGCGCGCACGTGGGCCCGTGGACGCCGCATGATCCGCACGCGCGCCGCCGCGCGATAGGATGTCCGCATGACCGTTGACCAGATGCCCACCGAAGAAGCCGTATTCGATGCCCTCCGCCAGGTGGAGGATCCCGAACTCGGGATGGATGTTGTCGAGATTGGCCTCGTCTACGGCATCAGCTTCCCCAAGCCCGGTACCGTCAAAGTGTCGTATTCGCTCACATCACCCGCCTGCCCGGCCGGTCCGGAGATCACCGCCAACATGGTGAACACCGTTCGGGCACTCCCGGGTGTGGAGACGGTCGAGCCTGAGCTCGTGTGGAGCCCCGCGTGGACTCCGGACCGTATGAGTGAGGACGCGAAGTTCATCCTCGGCATCGGCTGACAGCGAATGGCGTAGGCTTAGTCGCGTACTCGCAGCACGACCTTGCCGATGTGATCTGCACCCTCGAGGTGCTCGTGAGCCGCCACGACCCCGACGAGCGCGAATGACGCGTCGACATGCGGCACGATGCTGTGGCGCTCAACGAACGTGAGCATGTCCCGCACGTCTGAGCGTGAAGCCATGGTCGAGCCGAGCATCGACAGCTGCTTCCAGAACAAGCGTGTGACGTTGGCATGCGGTGCGCCGCCGGTTGAGGCGCCGCAGGTCACGTACCGTCCGCCACGCGTGAGCGCCACCATGCTCGGCTCCCACGCGACCTTTCCGAGATGGTCGAACGCGACGTCCACACCCTCGCCCTCGGTGATGTCCGCGACTGCCGAGGTCACGCGGTCGCCCAGGTCGTCTGCGCTGCCCGTGACGATGACGTGATCGGCGCCGAGCGCGTGGAGCGCATCTGCCTTGGCAGCTCCGCGCGTGGTTGCGATCGTCTCGACGCCTGCAGCCGCGCACAGCTGGAGTGCGGCACATCCAACCCCACTCGAAGCGCCCCACACGAGCACGCGATCGCTCGCGCGCGTGCGCGCACGTGAGAACAACATTCTCCAAGCGGTCGCGAAGGTGAGCGTGAGCGCGGCGGCTGCAAGGTCGTCGAGATGTGCGGGCGCGGCGTGCGCGGCGATCGCGGGGAGCACGACGTACTCCGCGTGCGTGCCGGCGACGTGCTCGCCAAGCACGCGAAAGCTCGGACACAGCGACGTCTCACCGGATGCGCAGGCGCGGCACGCACCGCACGATGCACCCGGGTCCAGCACCACACGATCGCCGATCGCGAGTCCGGCGATGTCGAGCGCTGCGTCCGCGCCGGCGCCGATCGCGTCGATCACCCCAACCGCATCCGCGCCCATGATGCGTGGCTTGGGGACGCTTGGCATGCCCTTTCGTATCCACACGTCGAGGTGGTTGAGCGCCGCGCACGTGATCCGTACCCGCACTTCGCCGATGCCGGGCACCGGGACGGGCTCGTTGCGGACCACGATAGCGGTCGCGGCTACTCCTTCGTCCACTAACACCGCAGCTCGCATCATCTCGTCCATGTGCTGACGATACCCATGCGGGACGGTGATCGAGCACGAGCGGTCTCTGCTAGTGTCGCGTCTCGTTATTTCGCGGCTGTCCGTGCCGGCGAAAACCGAGCAGGGCAAGGAGGGCGGATGAGGCGTGGCCGTAGCCACGTCGATTCCGACCGACGCGGTAATGCGAAGGTGTGCAGCCGGCGCAGGGCCGCGAAATAACGAGACGCGACACTAGGAGGCGATGGTCGACCCCATGTTCACGTCGCCGCCCGTGCCGCCGCGCGAGCTCACCACCGAGACGGTGCACGACTGGGCGATCGAGCTCGGGATCGACGATCTCGGGGTGTGCCTCGCGGAGGCCTACTCGCGGGCTGAGGACGCGATCGATGAGCGGCGAGCCCGTGGTCTCTTCGCGGACTTGAAGTTCACCATGGCCCGCACAGCAACGAGCTGCCACCCGGAGTCGCTCGTCCAGGGAGCCGCAAGCGTGATCAGCACTGCGCTCTGTTACTGGGCGCCCGACGCCGACCCGCCGGACGAGGACGCAGATCGACCACACGGTCGGATCGGGCGCTACACCCGTACGGATGCGTACACCGCGCTGACTGAACGGCTCAAGACGATCGCCGAGCATCTGAGGTCGCTCGGACACGAAGCGCGGGTGCTCGTGGACTCAAACGATCATGTCGACCGAGAGGCCGCGATCCGTTCGGGTGTTGGCTTCTCTGGCAAGCACACCAACGTGATCACCCGCAGACACGGCAGTTGGGTCGTCCTCGGCACGATCGTCACGGATGCCCCGCTTGCACCCACAGCGCCGATGCGCCCCGGATGCGGCTCATGCACGCTGTGCATCGACGCCTGTCCAACGGATGCGATCGTCGACGGTGGGCTCGTGCTCGACACCACACGGTGCATCAGCTACTGGGGGCAGTCGCGCCACAGCGTGCCCACGGACATACGCGAGGCCATGGGAGACTTGGTCTACGGCTGCGACATCTGTCAAGAAGCGTGTCCGTGGAACCGTGGGGTGGAGTCGCGTCGCGCCAACGATGCCGCGCAGCCTTGGGGCGTTGACCTCGTCGAATGGCTCGAGGCACCCGCCGGGCGGCTCGACGCCCAGTTTGAGCGTTTCTTCGTCCCGCGTCGAGACGTGCGCTACCTCCGGCGAAACGCGCTCATCGCACTCGGGAATTCCGCCGTTGAATCTAACGCAGCGCTCATCGCACCGTTTCTCGGAGCCGACGACGCCATGTTGCGCGAGCACGCGGCGTGGGCGCTCCGCCGCCTGGGCGGTCCCATTGCCGCGGCCGCGCTGGCTGGTCAGGTCTGACTACGCGGTTGCGCGTTCCTCGTGCGAGCCGGTCATGTGGTTGATGATCGGTGGCGCCGTGCGAATCGCGCCCTCAAAGTGGCCCTCGACGTCGCACACGTGGCAGATGGCGCCTGGGCTGGGCAACACATGGTCGCACGCAGAGCAACGCGGCTGGATGACATCATTGTGGGTCATGCTTCCATCTTCCATCTGGTGAACCGTCGATGCTGGTCACTGTTCGAGCACGTGACTGATTCTGGCCGCTCGCGTCGATTTCTGAACGTGTCGGCGTGGAGATTGCGGCGAATTCGGGCTCATCATTCATCTTGATTTGCGTCTATGTGTTCTCGCGCCGTGAATTTGCGAATCAGCACTCAAGCATTTGCCTATTGCAGCCGATGCAGTATGCGAACATAGGGTCGGAGCATGCGACCTGCAGAATCGATATCAGCCGGACTGCTACTCGCAGGGGCTCCGCGACGGTGACTGACCGATCCGACGCGAACCAACATCGATGACCTCCGCATGCTGCCGGCCGCCCGTGAACTCGGGGCGGCCATCACCTCTTCCCCAGATCGGGGAGGGTGGGGTGGACGTCCTGGCGAGCCAGGAGCAGTCATCATGCAGCAGTCGTCCCGCGTCACCCAGGCCCCGACCACGTCGATCTACGCCGCCATCCTCGAGATGGACAGCGCCGAACTGGACGCCTTCCGCAAGCGCCTGCGTCGTCGATACGGCCGCGACGAGCTGCTCGAGGAGCTCCGAAAGTGCGCCGCCCGCATCGGCGCATCGCCGACGATGCGCGAGTTCGCCGAAGACAGCGAGGCGACGATCCATCCGCAGACCATCGTCGACCACTTCGGTTCCTGGAACACCGCCAAGCGGGAGGCCGGTCTCATGCCGCGACGTCGCGCAACTCGTGAGGAGTTGCTCGCCGCGCTGCGCGAGCTCGGCGAGCGCCTCGGCCGCCGTCCCACCACGCGGGACATGGAGGAGGCTCGCGGCACGGTGCCAAGCCGCGGTGTGTACGTAAAGGCGTTCGGTTCCATGCGCGAGGCACTGGCTCTCGCCGGCTTCGCTGCTCCGTCCCGCGACGAGCGCCTCGCCCGGTCGGTGGAGCACGGCGCGGCGTTCCTGCTGCGCACCGGCCGCCTCCCGAGCTTCCGCGACTGGGAGCGCGTGCGTGGTGTCCGCGACGACGTGATGACTGCATGGCAGCTCTACCGCACGTTCGAGCGCCTGGGCGGCGCGTGGAGCGCGTTCCAGTTCGCCGTCGATGCGCGTGCCAGCGAGCTGCGTGCTGTCACCGCCGTGGCCGCGTGAGCGGAGCGAGCGGCTCAAGCGGCACAGGCAGCTACTTGCGGAACGGCGATTTGGCCGACGTGATGTCGTTGAAATCGCTGACGATGTTGAAGTACTGCGAGGCGGCGGTACCGGCGGGCACGGCCGTGATACCGGCGATCTTGCCGTAACTCTTGATCCACGCGAGATTCGGCTTGAACATGATCCGATTCTTGGCGATACCGCGCCGCATGCCATCGCCTGCTGCGGTGGAGACGATCTCGACGGCCTGAGCCGCAGTGAGTGCATCCCGGGTCGGGGCGAGCGCGCTTCGCACGCCTTCGGCGTCGAGCACACCGCGCAGAACCTTCTGCTTGCCGCCCACGTTGGCGACGGTCTTGCCCACCTCGGAGAGCACTGCGCGCTCGGTGAGCTTGCCGACGCCATACGTGGCGCCAATCGTTGCCGCACCTGCCACACCGGCGGCGATCCACCACTTGTTGCCGTCCTCGCCCTGTTCGCCAGCGGCCTTGTTGGCGAGCATTGCTGTGGCGATGCCGCCAATGGAGGCGGTGACGAACCGGTTGGAGAAGGCGGCGTCTCGGGTCATGCCAGCGATCTGCTTGACGATCGTGTACGTCTCTCCGGACACGCCGCCCCGGTTCACGGCGGCGAGAGCACCACCGATCTGCTCGGCGTTGAGTACCCCCTGGATCTTGCCAGTCACGCCGTTGGAACTGACGTAGTGTGTGACACCTTCAACGGCCTCGCTGTTCATGAAGTGCTGCAGGCTCTTGCCCGACGCCTGTGCGTCAGCGAGCCCAGAGCCGAACTTCTTAAAGATGTCCGGCTTGACGAGGAAGGTGATGGCGGCGGCAACGCCGACGATCACGCCGCCCGCAATCGCGCGGCCGATCTTCGCCTTCTGGTTCGCCTTTTCCTGCGCGGACTTGGCTTCCTTCTCCTCGGGTTTGGCCGTCGGCATCTTGCTGACGTCCTTGTACTTGGGCAAGAGGTTTGGCAGGAGCATCGTCGCGCCGTCAGCGATGGCCGGGCCGAGCACGGCGGAGACCAAGGTTGGTGTGATCTTGATGCCGGTGGTAGCAGCCGTGGCGCCAAGGCGCTGTGGGTAGCTGCGCGTGGCTCGGGTCAGCGGATCGACGGAGCTACGTACGAGCGCCGCGAGTGCGACGGGACCTGCCGTGACCGCAGCGAAACCACCGATGTTCATGACGTTCGATGCAGGGCCGTTATCGGTCGTCTCGAGCACGCCCGTATAGCTGGCGACATCGCTGGCGGTCGATCTCAGCGAGCGTCCGATGTTGTCGATCCCATCCCAGAAATCCTCGTCGGAGCTCGTCGGCCCGACCCCCGTAGTATCCACAGGTGCGGCGTCGGTCATCGGCGCATTGACGCTCGCCGGCATGCGCACGGAGGTGTTCGCGTTCACAGATCCCATGTGGTGTCCCTGTCGTCCCAGCCCGGCGCGTGTGCGTCGGGTGTCCCTGTACTGGCCACGAGGGGGGGAATCGACTGCAACCTGCGTCCCAGCAGGCGGCGGTGACTCG
>Ga0105047_10013142_pt1 | contig 13272 bp, 13 predicted proteins | sample MAT04_FD_78384 | JGI IMG/M metagenome (GOLD analysis project Ga0105047, IMG submission 78384) | Freshwater microbial communities from Lake Fryxell liftoff mats and glacier meltwater in Antarctica - MAT-04 (megahit assembly) | ecosystem: Environmental > Aquatic > Freshwater > Ice > Liftoff... | reverse complement strand
TCCAGCAACTTCTCGTACACCGTTCGCCATCCCTCCGTCCCGGCGAAAAGAGCCGTTCCGTCCGCCAAAGGCGAAAGTTGATCGACGATGGACGCGAGCTTCAGCCCGGCGATTTCGCGCAGTATCGGGCCGGTCTGCTTCGTGAGGTCCAACAGGGTTCGGCAAATGGCTTGGTACTGGAGATAGATGTCGTGATCGTTGGCCAACGAAAGGGGAATCGTGAGTCGCCCGATCATCTCGGCTCGGCGTCGCTCCCGCTCGGCCTCTTGCTCCAAGTAGGAGAGGAAGAGGCCACCGAGGATACTGACAAACGCTCCCAGAACACCGATTTGGGCTTCTATCGGGGCGAAGGCGCACACCATCCCCATGACAAGTGAGCCCACGGTCGTGGCGCCGAGGAACGAGAGAGAAAGAAGAGACTTCCTGCCGGACGATTCTTTGGAAGGCATGCTGCGAACGGTATGACGGCTCGATCCGGCTGGCAAGTAGGTAGGGAGCATGAGCAGTGCCAGAGATCGAAAACGGCGACAGTATTACTACGTGACACCTTGTTTTACCAAGCACTCAGCTCTACATAATCTTAGTGTTGACCATTACCGCTTAGGAGAATGCCATGCCATTCCTTGGCAAGTCCTTGTTTTTAGGGCTAATTGCTTCACTGCTGTGCTTATCTACTCTCGGGTGCAAGCCCTCGACCAATGGCGGGGGCCAATTCACACAATTTGGGAAAGTGCGGGTGATCGCGACGTACAGCATCCTCGGCGACTTGGTCAAGAACGTCGCCGGTGACTCCACGGAGGTCGTGGTCTTGGTCGGGCCGGACGGTGATGCCCACACGTTCGACCCGACTCCGCAGGACGGCATCGCCCTCGCGGAGGCGGGCGTCGTGTTCGAGAACGGCGGGGGCTTCGAAACGTGGCTCGACAAGTTGTATTCGTCTTCTGGGTCGAAAGCGCAGCGGTTCGTCGTCACCACCGGGCTAAAACTGCGCGAGGGGGAAGGCCACAAACCGGGCGAGGAGATCGAGCCCGGTCACAAACACGAAGAAGACCCGCACGTTTGGCACGACGTGAAGAATGCGATCCATATGGTCGGGATCATCCGGGATCGACTCGTCGAGACCGACGCGGCTCACGCCGAGCAATACCGGAGCAACGCGGCGGCCTACCTCGCCAAACTCGAAACCCTCGACAAGTGGGTCGTCGGACAAGTCGCCACACTGCCGGCCGAGCGACGAAAGCTCGTCACCAGCCACGACACCTTCGGCTACTTCGCACAACGTTACGGGTTCCAGATCGTCGGCTCCGCGCTCGAATCGGTTTCGACTGAAGCGTCCGATCCCTCGGCCGCGGTCTTCGCCAAACTGGTCGATACGATCAAGGCGGCGAAGGTGCCGGCGATTTTCGCGGAGAACATCCACAATCCGAAGTTGATGGAACGACTCGCCAAGGAAGCCGGCGTGAGATTGGCTCCGCCGTTGGACACCGATGCGTTGACCAAACCGGGGGAAGTGGGCGACAGCTACGAGTCGATGGTCCGGCACAACGTCACCACCATGGTGGGTGCCCTCAAGCCATGAGCCATCCATTCTTCGGCTATTCTCGCGGTCGGCATGCCAGTCCCGTCCCCGGTAGTGATGCCCTGCAAGCCACCGGTCTATGCGTCGGTTATCCTGGCACGGGCCAATATGCGCTCCAAGATTTCACTCTGAACGCTCCGAAAGGATCCCGGGTCGCACTCGTGGGTTCCAACGGCGCGGGGAAGAGTACGCTCTTGAAAGCCGCTGCGGGACTATTGCCCATTGCTAGTGGCGAGATGCTAATTTACGGGAACGCGGTCGGGGCGTGCCACCACCGCGTGGCCTACTTGCCCCAGCGCGGCGAGATCGACTGGACGTTCCCCACTTCGGTCGAGCGGATGGTGCTCACGGGTCGCTACGTCCACCTCGGCTGGTTCCAAAGGCCGAGTGCGAAGGACCGGGCCGTCGCCGCGCAGATGATCGCCCGGCTCGGCTTGCGCGATCTCGCGGGGCGGCAAATCAGCAAGCTCTCCGGCGGGCAGCAGCAACGGGTGTTGCTCGCGCGGGCCATGGCCCAGGAAGCCGACCTCCTGCTGCTCGACGAACCGCTCAACGCGGTCGACGCCGAAACGCGCGACATCATTTACGATTTGATGAAATCGCTCCGCGACGACGGGAAAACCGTCGTGGTGGCGACGCACGATCTCGGTCGCTTGGCCGAAGTCTTTGATTCCGCAATCTACCTGCAATCGGGGAAACGCGTGACCGAGACAACGGTCGAAAGCGAGGCCGCGCCGTGGAGGGGTTGATTGCTCCGTTCCGCTATTCGTTCATGCAGAACGCGATTTTGGCGGCCGTGTTGATCGGGTTGACGTGCGCCGTGCTCGGGGTCTACGTCGTCCAGCGCCGCATGGCGTTCGTCGGCGACGCGATGGCCCACACGACCTTGCCCGGACTCGTGATCGCGCACCTTTGCGGTTGGAGCCTATCGCTCGGGGGGTTGGCTGCCGCCCTCGTCACCGCCGTCCTAATCGCTTGGGTCTCGCGCCGGCAGCGCATCGCCGAGGACACGGCCATCGGCGTCGTGTTCACCGGGATGTTCGCCGTCGGCGTGCTGCTCATGAGCCGGGCGAAATCGTACCGCGATCTCTCGCACATGCTCTTCGGCAACGTGCTCGGCGTCACCTCGACCGACCTCTGGCTCATCGCCGGTGTGGCTTTGCTCGTCTTCGTCGTCCTCGGGCTGTTCCACAAAGAATTGGAGCTGACCAGCTACGACCCGACCCACGCCCGCGTGATCGGTATCCGAGCCGACCTCTTGCGGCTGGTGCTGCTCGGCCTCTTGGCACTGGCAGTGGTCGCCGGCATCCAAGCCGTCGGCGTTATCCTCACGAATGCTTTGCTCGTCACGCCGGCGGCCTCGGCCGCGCTGCTTTCCCACCGGTTCCCGCAGCGGATGATCATCGCAGCCGGTATCGCGATCTTGTGCGCGGCCGGCGGGTTGTACGCCTCGTTCGTGTTCCAGGTTTCCTCGGGCGCTTCGATCGTCTTGGCTTGCACGACCGTTTTTGCCGGTGCGGTCCTTGTTCATTCCCTGATCGCCCGTTCCGGCAAACAGACCCGCTAATTTGGACCTGAAAAAACTTTAGCGAACCCTGGACGAGACACGTGCGTACAACTAGGTATTACGATATCATACCGTGGACTACAATCGTGTTCGAATCTTTCTTTCGTCGGGTTTGGCGCTGGCATTTCTGGACGGGCCTTTTGGCCTGTCCGGTCCTGCTCGTCGTCGCTCTGACGGGGGCGATGTACACGTTTCGCGATGACATTGAAGATTGGCAACAGGCGGAAGTGCGCTTTGTCGAACCGCGCGGAGAACGCCAGTCGGTGAGCGAACAACTCGTTGCGGTGAAAGCCGCCTATCCGACATGGACGCCGACGCGTGTGGTGCTTTCCGGCGACGCCAAGCGAACGACGTTGGTACAAGTCGAGCGCCCGGATGCTCCGCCCGGTGCGATCTGGGCCGTCTCTGTGAATCCGTATTCCGCCGAAGTCATCGGCGAAGGCGAAGGCCGTTCGCCGTTTTTTGCCGGCGTGCTGAAGCTGCACCGCACGCTATTCGCCGGCACGACCGGGCGAATCGCGGTGGAACTCACGACTTCGTGGACGTTAGTCTTGTTGGTCAGCGGGTTCTTCCTGTGGTGGCCCAAAGCGTGGAATCGAATCCGAGGTGTGTGGCTCCCCCGTTTGACCGCGAAGCCGTACACCGTGTGGCGCGATCTCCATTCACTCGCGGGCATATACCTCTTGCCCGTGCTCGCGCTGATCGCATTCACCGGACTATTCTTCACCGTCGTTTGGCTACCGCTTTTCAACGGAGCCACGAACGGCGCGGGGAATTTTCCGAACAGGTTAAGGAACACTGCGAGCAGCGGCAAAGCCGAATCGGGCAAAGCCCCAGTCGCCATCGATGAGGCGATCGACACCGCGCGACGGAGTTTTCCCGATCATTCGCTGACGCTGCAGCTGCCGAAAAAATCGGCCGACACTTACGCCTTCACCGCCCGCAATGGTCGGGGGCCGTCGGTCTCCGGCGTGATCGCAATCGACCGGTATTCAGGTGCGGTCTCGAGCGAAACGCACGCTGAAGATTTGCCGATCACCGAATTGGCCCGGGCCTATGTCCTCCCCATTCACATGGGCACCATCGCCGGCACCCCGACGAAAATCGTCGCCATCATTGCTTGCCTCGCCTCCGCCGGCCTCGGCGTAACCGGAATTGCGATGTGGCTCGTTCGCCGGCCCGCGGGCCGTTTCGGATTCCCCCGCGCCAGTGCTGCACAGGTTCCGAAGGCCGCCGTGATACTCATTCTGTTACTCGGTGCGGTGCTCCCGACCGTGGGCGCATCCCTCGTGCTGGTCGTGCTCGGCGAATGGTTGTTCCTTCGCCTGAGCCGCCCCAAAACCGATCCATTCCCGGCGGAAGCCGCCGTGGGGTTGTCCCCCGTTTCCGTTCCCCAAGAGGTGTCGTGATGAATCGTCGTCGAAGTGCCTTCACTCTGATCGAACTGCTGGTGGTCATCGCCATCATCGCGATCCTCATCGGTCTGCTCTTGCCCGCCGTGCAGAAAGTCCGCGAGGCCGCCGCTCGGATGAGCAGCCAGAACAACCTAAAACAGATCGGCTTGGCCACGCACAACTTCTTGGGCACGAACAACTCATTCCCTTTGGCCAACTACTATCCGCAGGCGAGGACCGGTATGCCGCCGGCATGGATCTCGGTCGATCCGAACTTCCACGTCATCAGCAGCGGATGGGCGGTCATTTTGCCTCACTTGGAGCAAGACAACGTGGCCCGCCGCTACAACCCGAAACTGCACCCGTTTGACACGCTTGAGGTTCGGGACGGGTGGACCAACAAGATGGTGTCCGATACGCCGCTGAAGACCTTTGTGGCCCCCAACGACCCGACCCCCTCTGCAGTCCCATACCTCGGCTGGTCGAGCTATATGTGGAGTTCGGGCAACCGGCGGTTCCTCGGAGTCGGGCAACCGGGTACAGGGAACGACGGATTCACCCCTTCCGACGGTGTCATCATCCCCGGCAAGGAGGGGGCGCGGGTGACCTTCGCAAGCATCAGCGATGGCACCTCGAACACCATTCTCGCGGGCGAAGCGCACCACACGCTCAAGGGCTACACCTTCACCAGCGGACCGAACGCCGGTCAAGTTTGCACGGGGGACACGACCTGGAACTACGGCCACATCTACTTCAGCTACACAACCACGAACACCCCGATGAACACCCATCAAGTGGCGACGTGGCCTTACGACCCGGCTCGCGTGCAGGAAGACGGCAAATACGCCTTCCGCAGTGCGAACACCGGGGGCGTCAATTTTGTTTTTTGCGACGGCTCGGTCAAATTTCTTCGCCAATCGATCGCCATGCAGACCTACCAAGCACTTGGCAGCCGCGCCGGCGGTGAGGTGATCGGCGACTACTAACGGAGGCGATCAACGTGAAACGGATTCTGCCGTCCTTGCTCCTCGGACTCTTCGGGTGCGAAGCGCCCAAACCCGCTACGGGCGATCCGGCCAAGATAATCACTTGGGCCGAGTTCGAAAAGATGGACCCCGAACAAAAAGACGACCCGTACGTCGTCGATAACCTCGACGCCGACGCCAAGAAGATGCTCACCGAGTCGCAAAAGAAAAAGAAACGCTAACCAACCCTTTCTCGGAGTTCCCCATGAATCGCTTGCTTCTATCGATCGCCGCGTCCGCCGTCTTCGCCCTCGCGGCGCAGGCCCACATGGTCTACGTCGTCCCCGCCAAAGACGGGCAGTCCGTCACCGTCGTCTTCAGTGACTCGCTCGACCCGGATGAGAAAGTGAAGATGGAAAAAATCGGCGGCTTGAAACTCACCGCTCGCGCCGACGGCAAAGACACCGCCGTGGAATTGACCAAAGGCGAGCACTCGTTCACCGCGAAGCTGACCAAAACGCCGACGCTGACCTACGGCACCGCCATCTACGGTCTGATGTCCAAAGCCGAGAAGCCGACCCTGCTCGTCTACCACTCGAAGGCGTTGTTCGCCGGTGTCGATACCAAAACCGCCACTGTGGGCGAAGTGGCCCCACTCGAAATCGTACCGGTCACAGAAGCGGGCAAAACCCGGTTCCAACTACTCGCCAAAGGCAAGCCGGTCGCCGATGCCGAGGGGAGCGTGATGCTACCCGACGGAAGCAAGGAAAAAGTGAAGACGGACAAAGATGGTTACACCCAAGCATTCGAGAAAACGGGTCGGTACGCGGCGTACCTGAGACTCATCGAAATGAAACCCGGCGAGCACGAAGGCAAGAAATACGAAGAAGTCCGGCACTACGCCACCTTAGTGGCGGACATCGTCAAGTAATCGTTTCCGATTCCATCCCACACGATCCGAAAGGACGAATCATGAAAGCCGGAGTGACATGGGACGCGGCCGCCGCGACCCACCTGATGAGCCGAACGAACTTCGGCGGCACGCCGAAGCAAGCCGAACAACTCGCCGCGCGTCCGCTGAAGGATATTGTGGCGGCGATGATCGATGAAGCGAAAGCCGCCCCCTCGCCGAAGGCACCGGCATGGGTTCGCGAACCCTGGGTCAACACGGAGCGTGTCTATCCGGAAACGACCCCGGCCGAACGGATGGAGAACCACCGCAAAGCGGGCGAACGGCAAACTCGCGAGCGGAACGAACTCCGCTGCTGGTGGCTCGACGAGATGATCCGGACGGCGACTCCGCTGCGCGAAGCGATGACTCTCTTCTGGCACGGGCACTTCACGACCGAAGCCAAGCGGATGTTCGTGGCCCAACCGCTTTACACCCAGAACGCGGCCCTGAGAGCGAACGCCCTCGGGAACTTCCGCGAACTGCTCGGGGCCGTGACGCTCGACGCCGCCATGCTCATGTACCTGAACATGGAAGATTCGGACGCCAAGAAGCCGAACGAGAACTTCGCCCGCGAACTGCTGGAATTGTTCACGGTCGGCATCGGCAATTACGCGGAGAAGGACATCAAGGAGATCGCGCGGGCGCTCACCGGCTGGACGCTCGACGCTCCCGAAGGGACCAAGAAGAAGCCGACCGTGGCCGATGCGCCGCGCGCGTTCTGCCGCGACGGTTTGGCGCCCACTTTCGCGAAGGAGAAGCACGACGGTGGCGAGAAGACGATCTTCGGCCAAACTGGGAAGTTCGGGTTGAAGGACGTTCTCGAGATCGTGGCCGGGCACCCGGCCACGGCGAAGTTCATCGGTTCCAAGATGATCGCCTTCTTCGGCGCGGTCGATCCGAAGAACGAACTGCGTGACCGAATGGCTACGGCCTTCACCAAGTCCAAAGGCAACCTCGCGGACGTACTGGCGGTGCTGCTCACGTCCCACGAGTTCTTCGCGGCGGCGAGTCGGGCGACTCTCATCAAGTCGCCGGTGCAATTGCTCGTCGGTTCGTGCCGGTTGTTGAATCTCGATGTGACCGCAACCCCGAGCCTCGCTCAGGTCACGGCGGCGATGGGTCAAGAACTGTTCAATCCGCCGAACGTGAAGGGGTGGCCCGGCGGTCGGGACTGGATCAGCTCAGGAACCCTCGCAGTGCGCTATCACCTGCCCGAAGCCCTCTTCGACGGCAAAGAGCCGGCCGGTTTCGAGCCGATTGCCACCGACAGAAACTTCGCTCTGCCCGCCGACGAATCGGCGCGTCGCGACCTGTTGAAGCGCCTCAAAGAGTTCGATGCCAAGCGGCGCGAAGAGCGTAAGAAGGACGGGTTCAAAGTGGCCTTCGATAGCGCCAAAGTCTTCGATGGCCCGGTGCCGGAAAAAGCCGGAGCCCTCGTCGATGGGCTCCTCGCGCGATTGACGGTCGTCGCCCCGAGGGCCGACACTCGCGCAACCCTCGTCGAAGCCGTGGACAAAGCCTCACCGGCCGATCCTGTCAAACTCGCCTGTCGCCTGATCCTCATGACACCCGAATACCAACTCTCTTAAGGAGACGCGCATGCTTCCGAAGATCGACCGCCGCAAATTCTTGGGCGTCGGGGCGCTCAGCGCCACTGTCCCCGGATTTCTCGGCAAGACAGGACGACTGCTCGCCGACGATACCAAGTCTCTCGCCGAACGGGATCGCGTTCTTGTGGTTGTCCAGCTCGCCGGTGGGAACGATGGATTGAACACCGTCATCCCGTTCCGAGACGAGGCTTATCACAAAGCCCGGCCCAAAGTCGGCATCGCTATAAACAAATCGCTGAAGATCGCGGACGACTTCGCGCTGCACCCCGAAACCGGCGAACTCCGCAAACTCTACGACGCGGGGCAACTCGGCATCGTCACGAACGTCGGTTACCCGAACCCGAACCGCTCCCACTTCCGCTCTACGGAGATCTGGGAAGCGGCCGTGCTCGAGAAGGACACGTTGACCGGCTGGATCGGTCGCTATTTCGACAGCGAGTGCCGGGGCGTCGTCTCGCCCATGCTCGGCCTGCAACTCGGCGATAAACCGGCGATGACATTCGCCCACGCCAAGTGCCGGGCAGTGACGCTCACCAACCCGAGCCTTTTTCAGTGGGAAGCCGGTTCGGTCGGCCAAGCGATGGATCGCTTGAACAAAGTGCAAACGACGGGGAACGACCAACTCGATTTCCTCCAGCGGACCGGCAACGACACCCTCACTCTGTCGAAGCGTATCCGAGATGCGCTGAAGGATTCGAAGACTTCGACCGAGTACATGCCGTTCAATTTCTCGCAATCGCTCAAGGTCGTCGCCCAAATGATCGCGGCCGACGTACCCACGCGGGTCTACTACGTGAGTCTCGGCGGCTTCGATACCCACTCGACGCAAGTCGGCCGGCACGCGGGCCTCCTTCAAGAACTGAGCCAAGGTCTCGGGAGCTTCATCGCCGACCTCAAATCGATGGGGCACCTCGACCGCACGCTCGTGATGACCTTCAGCGAGTTCGGCCGCCGCGTCGCCGAGAACGAACAGCAGGGTACCGATCACGGCACCGCCGGCGTGATGTTCCTCGCCGGTGGCCCTGTGAAGGCCGGTATCCACGGTGGTCGACCGGATTTGTCCGACCTCGACGAGGGCGACTTGAAGTTCAAGACCGACTTCCGCTCGGTCTATTCGACTGTGCTGAAAGAGTGGCTCAAAGCCGACGCGAAGAAAGTCCTCGGCAGCGAATTCAAAACGCTTCCGTTGTTCGTGTGATACCGCCCGATTCACCCTCCCGGTCGTTTGCGGCCGGGAGCTATCCCCAACACCAATTGGAGTTTCAACATGTTGCGTTCGTTCCTGATGATCCTACTCGGGTTTGCGGCTGTCCAAAGCGCCGCGCCGGCGGTGGAAGCACCGATGATCCCAGCGTTGCCGAAGGCGGTATCGAGCCTCGGGTCCGTCGAATGCGATGGTTACCTTTACATTTACGGCGGTCATGCCGGCAAAACGCACACCTACTCGACCAAGGATGTCCTCGGCACATTCCACCGGTACAAGCTCCAAGGCGGTACCCATTGGGAAGAACTGCCCGGCGGACCGATCCTGCAAGGGATGAACCTCGCGGCGCACGGTGGGAAAATCTACCGCATTGGTGGTATGAAGCCTCGGAACGAACCGACCCAACCTTCGGACAACGTCTCCGTGGTCGAAGCCGCCCGCTTCGATCCGAAAACGAATAAATGGGAAGCGCTGCCGCCGCTACCGGCAGGCCGCTCATCGCACGATCTCGTTGCCGTCGGTGACAAACTCGTTGTGGTCGGTGGCTGGCAGAGTCGCGGCAAGGGCACCGCTGCGGTCTGGCACGACACGGCTCTGATCCTCGACTTGTCCGCGAAGGAACTTGACTGGCGGCAAGTGACTCAACCGTTCCAACGCCGGGCGCTCACTGCGACTGCCGTTGGCACCAAGGTCTACGTCCTCTGCGGCCTCGACGCCAAAGCGGAAGCCCACAACCGCGTGGATATTTTCGACGTGGCTACCGAGAAGTGGTCGACTGGACCGGATGTCCCCGGTGGCCGAATCGGCTTCAGTCCGGCCGCGAACACCGTTGTTGGCCGGCTCATCATCAGCACGTCTGAAGGGGTCGTTTTCCGACTCACCGAACCGGGAGAGGTGTGGGAGAAAGTCGGGACGAGCGCCGCGAAACGCATCGTCCATCGACTGATTCCCCATGGCAAGGACGCGCTCCTGGTGGGCGGGGCGATTCCCGGCGTCGGAAATGCCGCTGAGATCGAAATCGTGAAGTTGGCGGAGAAAGGGGAGAAGGTCGTCGCAACGCCGAAACCGGGGATCGAGAAATGACGACGCTCCGCACGGCGATGGCGCAGCTGATCTTCTGCGAAGGGTGCTGCTGCGGCCGCACGGATCGCGGCAAACCGGAACTTCCGGTCGAACGGTTGAAAGGGGTCTGGCGCACCGAACGGCTCAACGCCTCGGTGCAATTGACGATCTCCGAATGCTTGGGGCCGTGCGACTTGACCAATGTGACTCTGGTCCTCACGGAGAAGGGCAGTACTTGGCTCGGCGGGCTGGCCGGGGATGCGTCCTACGACGCCTTGATCGAGTGGGCGCGGCTTTGCCATTCCGCCGGTGAAGTGCAAACTTTGCCGGCGCGGATCGAAGCCCACCGCTTCGAGCGATTCGCGACCGCGGGGGTGTCGGCATGATCGCCTCTCGCACACGGCTCGGTTTCCGCAGATGGACGGCCGGGCTTTTCGACCAACAACTGTGGTGCTTCGGCCGCGATATCAAACGAGCCGGGGGGAACATCCTGCTCAACCTCGGAATGTGCGTGCACCGCGCGCCGGATGCCGAGCGCGTTAGCAGCGTGTACACGGCCGCCGTGGAACCGGGCGGGAACATATTCCTCTGGGGCTTCGGGGCGATGTACTCCGAACCGGGTCTCGGGGGCGTATTCCTCCGCCGTTACGATTTCGCGCCGCGATTGACCTCGCTCGAAAGCGGAATCGCCATCCATGATCCTCGAGGGCTGGGATCGCTGGCCAATCCGGTCTCGGCGGCGGAGCAACTCCGTATGCGGACGCTGTTGCCGCGCCTCGTCGGCTGGTTTGCCCAATACGAACATTGGATCGCCGAGAATTTCGGCTCGGCCTATCGGGGGCACTGTTTGGAGAATCGCGGGCAACCGGCGGCTGTCCCCGCGGCCGATATGGCCTCGGAATGGGAGCGCGCCCAGAAGAAATGCCGGCAGTACCGGCGAACCGAGGGCACCGCAACGAACGCGTGGAGCCGATTGTTCCAACGCATCCGCATCCCGCTGCTCGACCTCGTGCCGTCCCCCGAACGACCTTCCACCCGCGTGATCTCATGACCTCTGCAAAAAAACTACCCGTTACCGTTCTGTCTGGCTTCCTCGGCGCAGGTAAGACGACGCTGTTGAACCACGTGCTTTCCAACCGCGAAGGTTTGAAAGTCGCCGTAATCGTCAACGATATGTCCGAAGTGAATATCGATGCGTCGCTGGTGAAGACCGGCGCCGCCGCGCTGTCGCGGACCGACGAAAAACTCGTGGAAATGCAGAACGGTTGCATCTGCTGCACGCTCCGCGAGGACCTGCTCACAGAGGTGGCGAAGTTGGCTGCGGAAGGCCGCTTCGATTACCTCCTGATCGAATCGACGGGGATTTCGGAACCGCTGCCGGTCGCGGAGACGTTCACCTTCGAGCACGAGGATGGGTCGAAGCTCGGCGATCTGGCCCGGCTCGACACGATGGTGACGGTGGTCGACGCCGCTAATTTCTTGGAGGACTACCAAACCGAGGAAACGCTCGCCGACCGAAAAATGTCTCTCGGGGACGGGGACGAGCGCGACATCGTCAACCTGCTCGTCGATCAAGTCGAATTCGCCGACGTGATCGTGCTGAATAAGACCGACTTGTTGTCGGTCCGCAAACTTAACAAGTTGGAAGCAATCCTCCGATCGCTCAATTCGTCGGCGAAAATCGTCCGTGCGGAGCGCGGCCGGATCCCGCTTCGGGAAATCCTCGACACGAAGCGATTCGATCTCGAACGCGCGAAGGCTGCGCCTGGTTGGATGGCCGTAATGCGCGGCGAAGTCCACAGCGAAAGCGCCGAGTACGGCATCAGCAGTTTCGTCTTCCGGGCGCGTAAGCCGTTCCATCCGGATCGCATTTACAAGTTCATGACCAACAAGAAAGGCACAGCGGGAATGCTGCGATCCAAAGGTTTTTGTTGGATCGTCACCCGGCCGAAATGGACCGGGTTTTGGTCCCAAGCCGGCCGGGTGTTGGAAGTCTCGCCGAAGGCCGTCTGGTGGGCCGACGTGCCCCGCGACCAATGGCCCGAGAATGCGGACGACCGCGCCGACATCCTCGCGGAGTTCGACGGCGAATTCGGCGACCGCCGACAAGAACTGGTTTTCATCGGCAAGAATCTCGACGAAATCGCGATGCGGGCCACGCTCGATGCGGCGCTGATGACCGATGCCGAAATGAACGCCGGCCCGGAGGCGTGGGCGCGCATCCGCGACCCACTCCCGGCTTGGCCCGACCCCGAACACGCCCAACCCGACCACGACCATCACCATTTCACCCGCAATGAGGTATCGAAATGAATCGTCCGCAGCGTCCCGCCTTCACCCTGATCGAACTGCTCGTGGTGATCGCCATCATCGCGATCCTCATCGGCCTCCTGCTGCCCGCCGTGCAGAAGGTCCGTGAGGCCGCCTCGCGGATGCAGTGCAGCAACAACCTCAAGCAGCTCGGACTCGGGTTACATAATTTCGAGAGTGCCAACGGCGAATTCCCCGTGAACCACGGCACCGTGCGCAACCCCGGCCCACGCCGGCCCTGGGTCATCACGATCCTTCCTTACATCGAGCAGGAAAATCTCTTTCGGCAGTACAACGCCGACTTCGCCTGGTTCGATGTGCAAAACCGGGATGTGATTCAGAATCAAGTGAAGATTTACCAGTGCCCATCCTCAATGGATCGCAATCCCGCTTTTACCGAAGTCCGCGTCCCCACCGTCGGTGGCACGATGACTCGAATCGAAGGCGGAAAGTGGGATTACGCCCCGTTCAGTTCGGTGAACGGGGCCTTCCTCGGCCTCCCGACGACGTTCGACGGCCGGGCCGTGTTCGACGGCGGTGGCAACAAGTGGTCCGACATGACCGACGGCCTTTCGAATACGGCGATGGTTTCCGAGTGCGCTAACCGCCAGCAACTTTGGAAACGGAGG
>Ga0105047_10013140_pt1 | contig 13272 bp, 10 predicted proteins | sample MAT04_FD_78384 | JGI IMG/M metagenome (GOLD analysis project Ga0105047, IMG submission 78384) | Freshwater microbial communities from Lake Fryxell liftoff mats and glacier meltwater in Antarctica - MAT-04 (megahit assembly) | ecosystem: Environmental > Aquatic > Freshwater > Ice > Liftoff... | reverse complement strand
TTCGCGTAGACCTCCTCGTGCACGGCGTAGTTTCCGTGGCTGAGGTTCATGCGTGCGACGTCGACTCCCGCATCGATGATCGCTCGGATGCTGTCGTAGCTCGACGTTGCCGGGCCGAGGGTGGCGACGATTTTTGCGCGTCTCATGGATTCCTTCTTATGGGTGAGGGGTGAGCGGCCCCGCGGGGCCAGTCTCAGTGGATCGGATGGGTCTCTGGTCGGGGTCAGATCGCGATGGCGCGGTCGGTGGGGCGCACCGGCGCGGGTAATTCGGTCTCGCCCTCAAGATAGCGGTCGACGGCGGCGGCCGCGGCGCGCCCCTCGGCGATCGCCCAGACGATGAGCGACTGCCCCCGGCCGGCGTCGCCAGCGACGAAGATCCCGGCCTCGCTGGTCTGGAAGTCCTCATCGCGCTCAACGTTACCGCGCTCGAAGGGCACGTTGAGTTGCTCGGCGATGACGTCGCCCTCCGTTCCGGTGAATCCGAGGGCGAGAAGCACGAGGTCGGCGGGGATCTCGCGCTCGCTCCCGGCGCGCGGCACGCGGCGTCCGTCGAGGTATTCGGTCTCGGCCACGCGGATGGCTCGCACCTCGCCGACGTCATTCGAGAGGAACTCGACCGTCGACGCGAGGTAGACGCGTTCCCCGCCCTCCTCGTGGGCACTGGTCACCTCGAAGAGGTTCGGGGCCATCGGCCACGGGTGCGCCTCGGTGCGCTCGGCGGGCGGCTGCACGCCGATCGCGAGGTTGGTGACCGACAGCGCCCTCTGGCGGTGTGCGGTGCCGATGCAGTCGGCACCGGTGTCCCCGCCGCCGAGCACGACGACATGCTTGCCCTCTGCGGTAATCTGGTCGAGCACCGTGTCGCCCGCTCCGGCCCGGTTTTGCTGCACGAGGTACTCCATCGCGAAGTGCACGCCAGAGAGGTCGCGACCGGGGATCGGGAGGTCGCGGGGCACGAGAGCCCCGGTAGCGACGATGACGGCGTCGTAGCGCGCGCGCAGGTCGGGCCAGGAGATGTCGACTCCGATGTTCACGTTGGCGCGGAACCTCGTGCCCTCCGCCTGCATCTGTCGCAGCCGGTGCTCGATGTGCCGTTTCTCCATCTTGAAGTCGGGGATGCCGTAGCGCAGCAGTCCCCCGATGCGGTCGTCGCGTTCGAACACGGCGACGGTGTGCCCGGCACGAGTCAGCTGCTGGGCGGCGGCGAGGCCGGCCGGCCCCGACCCGACGACGGCCACGGTCTTGCCGGAGAGGCGCTCCGGCGGGTGCGGCTCGACCCAGTCGTTGGCGAAGGCCTGGTCGATGATCGACACCTCGACCTGCTTGATCGTGACCGCCGGCTGGTTGATGGCGAGCACGCACGAGCTCTCGCACGGGGCCGGGCACAGGCGCCCGGTGAACTCGGGGAAGTTGTTGGTGGCGTGCAGCCGTTCGATGGCCTGCCGCCCCTCCCCCCGCCACGCGAGGTCGTTCCACTCGGGGATCAGGTTGCCGAGCGGGCATCCCTGGTGGCAGAACGGGATGCCGCAGTCCATGCAGCGTCCGGCCTGCTTGCGCATCGTGGCCGCGTCGCCCTGCTCGTAGACCTCTTTCCAATCCATCAGCCGCAGCGCGACGGGGCGCCTCGGCGGCAGCTCGCGCTCTTTGACTTTCAGGAATCCCTTGGGATCAGCCACCGGTCACCTCCATGATTCTGCCCCAGGTGACGTCACCGTCGGGGTCGATTCCTTCTTCGATCGCGGTCGCCCGCGTGGCGAGTACCGCGGCGTAGTCGCGCGGGAGCACCTTGACGAATTCCGCCACCGACTCCTCGAACGTGGTGAGCATCTGGGTCGCCAGCGTCGACCCGGTCTCCGCGGCGTGCTTCTCGAGCAGGTCGCGGAGAATCTCCGCATCCGCGGCACCGAGCGGGTGGAGTTCGAGCTCGCCGCTCGCGAGCGAGTCGGGGTTCACCCGCTCCCGCCTGAGTCCGTGCACGTACGCGGTGCCCCCGGACATCCCGGCCCCGAGATTGCGACCGGTGCCGCCGAGGATGATCGCGAGCCCCCCCGTCATGTACTCGAGCGCGTGGTCGCCGACTCCCTCCACGACGGCCGTCGCGCCGGAATTGCGCACGAGGAACCGCTCGCCCACGATGCCCCTGATGAACATGCTGCCCTGGGTCGCGCCATAGCCGATGACGTTTCCGGCGATGACGTTGTGCTCGGCCGGGAACACGCTGCGCGGGTCGGGCCGCACGACGATCTGCCCGCCCGAGAGGCCCTTGCCGACATAGTCGTTGCTGTCGCCCTCGAGCCGCAGCGAGATGCCCGACGGGAGGAACGCCCCGAACGACTGCCCGGCCGAGCCGGAGAGCGTGATCTCGATCGTGCCGGTCGGCAGTCCGTTCTCGCCGTGCTTCCGCGTGACCTCGTGGCCGAGCATCGTGCCGACCGCCCGTTCGGTGTTGCGGATCGGTAAGGCAATCGACACGGGGGTGCCGTGGTCGATCGCGTCGGCGCTGCGCCGGATGAGCTCGACGTCGAAGTGCGCCTCGAGCTCGTGATCCTGCGCGACGCGGTGCGAGCGCGGTTCGTCGTCGCGGAACTCCGGGCCGACGAGGATGGGAGACAGGTCGAGGCCGTCGGCCTTCCAATGCTGGATCGCCCCGTTGACGTCAAGGATCTCCTTGTGGCCGATCGCCTCGGCGAGGGAGCGGAATCCGAGTTCGGCGAGGTACTCGCGAACCTCCTGCGCCAGGAACTCGAAGAAGTTCACCACGAACTCGGGCTTGCCGGTGAACCGCGCACGCAATTCCGGGTTCTGGGTGGCGACGCCGACGGGGCAGGTGTCGAGGTGGCAGACGCGCATCAGGATGCAGCCGGATACCACGAGCGGCGCCGTGGCGAAGCCGTACTCCTCGGCCCCGAGGAGCGCGGCGACGACGACGTCGCGGCCGGTTTTCATCTGCCCGTCCGCCTGGACCACGACGCGGTCTCGCATGCCGTTGAGCATGAGGGTCTGCTGCGTCTCGGCGAGCCCGAGTTCCCACGGTGTTCCGGCGTGCTTGAGCGAATTGAGCGGGCTCGCGCCCGTTCCGCCGTCGTGGCCCGAGATCAGCACGACATCGGCGAGGGCCTTCGTGACCCCGGCGGCGACCGCCCCGATGCCCGACTGGCTGACGAGCTTGACGTGCACGCGCGCGGAGGGGTTCGCGCGCTTGAGGTCGAAGATGAGCTGCTTCAGGTCCTCGATCGAGTAGATGTCGTGGTGCGGCGGCGGGCTGATCAGCCCGACGCCGGCGGTCGCGTGCCGCGTCCTCGCGATCCACGGGTACACCTTGTTCGGCGGCAGCTGGCCGCCCTCGCCCGGCTTCGCGCCCTGCGCCATCTTTATCTGGATGTCGGTGGCGTGCGTCAGGTACATGCTCGTGACCCCGAAGCGTCCTGAGGCCACCTGCTTGATCGCGCTGCGGCGCTCCGGGTCGAGGAGCCGGGCGACATCTTCGCCGCCCTCCCCCGTGTTGCTCTTCGCGCCGAGCCGGTTCATGGCGATCGCGAGGGTCTCGTGCGCTTCCGCGCTGATCGACCCGTAGCTCATCGCACCGGTGGAAAACCGTTTCACGATCGACGACACCGGTTCGACCTCGTCGAGCGGCACCGCCGGCCGCGTACCGGTGCGCAGCGTGAGGAGCCCCCGCAGGGTCATCAGATTCTTCGACTGGTCGTCGACGAGCCGCGTGTACTCGCGGAAGATGTCGTAGCGTCTCGTCTTCGTCGCGTGCTGTAGACGGAAGACGGTGTCGGGGTTGAAGAGGTGCGGCGGCCCGTCGCGGCGCCACTGGTACTCGCCGCCGATCGCGAGACGCTCGTGCGCATGAGTGGCGCCGTCCTCGGGGTAGGCGGCGCGGTGCCGCGCCGCGCTCTCGGCCGCGATGACGTCGATTCCGATGCCGCCGAGCAGGCTGGAGGTGCCCGTGAAGTACTGGTCGACGAACCGCTGACTAAGGCCGACGGCCTCGAACGTCTGGGCTCCGGCGTAGGAGCCGACCACCGAGATTCCCATCTTCGACATGATCTTGAGAACCCCCTTGCCGAGCGCCTTGATGAGGTTGTCCACGGCCTTCTCGGAGGTCACCGAGGCCAGCATCCCGCCTCGCACGAGCTGCTCGGCGCTCTCCATTGCGAGGTACGGGTTGACCGCCGAGGCGCCGTAGCCGATGAGGAGGGCTATGTGGTGCACCTCCCGCACGTCTCCGGCCTCGACGATGATTCCGACCTTCATGCGGTTCTCTTCGCGGATGAGGTGGTGGTGCACGGCCGCGAGCATCAGCAGCGACGGCACCGGCGCCAGGTCCTTGTTGGAGTCGCGGTCGGACAGCACGATGAAGGTCGACCCGTTCTGGATCGCGTCGTCGACCTCATCGCACATCTCGGCGATGCGCTGCTGCATGGCGAGCGGGCCCCGATCGACCCGGTACAGGCCGCGCACCGTCGTCGTGGTGCGGCTCCCCGGCCGCGGGTCGATGTGCTGGATCTTGGCCAGTTCATCGTTGTCGATGACCGGGAAGTCGAGGATCACCTGACGGGCGTGCTCCGGGGTCGCATCGAGCAGGTTGCGCTCCGGGCCGAGGCCGACCGTGAGCGAGGTGACCACCTCTTCGCGGATCGAGTCGAGCGGCGGGTTGGTGACCTGTGCGAAGGCCTGGGTGAAGTAGTCGAACAGCAGCCGGGGGCGCTTGGACAGCACGGCGATCGGCGTGTCGGAGCCCATCGCGCCGATCGGCTCCGCACCGTTCGCCGCCATCGGCATGAGCAGGATCCGCACCTCCTCCTCGGTATACCCGAAGGTGCGCTGGCGCCGCGTGACCGACGCGGGGGTGTGCACGATGTGCTCACGGTCGGGGAGGTCCTTGAGGTTGATCCGGCCGGCCTCGAGCCAGTCGCCCCAGGGCTTCGCGGCGGCGAGCTCGTTCTTGATCTCCTCGTCCTCGATGAGGCGGCCCTCTGCCGTGTCGACGAGGAACATCTTTCCCGGGCGCAGGCGACCCTTGCGCACGATGCGGCTCGGCTCGATGTCGAGCACGCCGATCTCGCTGGCGAGCACGACGAGGCCGTCGTCGGTGATGACGTAGCGCCCGGGCCGGAGCCCGTTGCGGTCGAGGGTCGCGCCGACCAGGTTGCCGTCGGTGAACACGAGGGCGGCCGGGCCGTCCCACGGCTCCATGAGCATCGAGTGGTACTCGTAGAAGTCGCGTCGGCCCTTGTCGATGTCGACCTGGTTCTCGTACGCCTCCGGCACCATCATCATCATCGCGTGCGGCAGCGATCTCCCGCCCAGGTTGAGTAGTTCGACGACCTCGTCGAACGACGCGGAGTCGCTCGCGCCCGGAGTGTTGATCGGGAGGATGCCGTCGAGGTCTCCAAGCAGGTCGGACGCAAGCTGGGACTGGCGCGCCCTCATCCAGTTGCGGTTGCCCTTCACCGTGTTGATCTCGCCGTTGTGCGCGACCATGCGGAACGGCTGCGCGAGGGGCCAGGACGGGAAGGTGTTCGTGGAGTAGCGCGAGTGCACGAGGGCGAGCTTGGAGGCGAACCGCGCGTCCGACAGGTCGGGGTAGAACGGTTCGAGCTGCAGGGTGGTGACCATGCCCTTATAGACGATGGTGCGCGAGGACAGCGACGGGAAGTAGGCCTCAAGCTCGCGCTCGGCACGCTTGCGCAGGCGCCACGTCTGGCGGTCGAGTTCGATGCCGGACACGGGGGCACCGGCCGGGGTGGTGCGGTCGGTTACGAGGAACAGCTGCTCGAACGCCGGCATGGCCGCGCGCGCCAGCTTGCCGACCTCGTCCGGGCGCACGGGCACCTCGCGCCACCCGAGCACGGTGAGGGACTCCGCGGCAGCGATGGACTCGATCCCGCGCTTTACCGCCTCGCGGTCGGCCTCCACGCTCGGCAGGAAGGCCGTGCCGACGGCATAGCGGCCGACCTCCGGAAGGGCGAAGTCCACGACCGCGCGGAAGAAGGCATCCGGAATCTGGGTGACGATGCCGGCGCCGTCCCCGGTACCCGCATCCGACCCGATCGCACCGCGGTGCTCGAGGTTGCGGAGGGCACCGAGCGCGGCGTCGATGATGTCGTGCCCCGCCGTGCCGCGCAGGGTCGCCACCATCGCGAGCCCGCAGGCGTCACGTTCGTTGCGGGGGTCGTACAGACCGCTTGCTTCGGGGGTGAGCCCGAAACGGGAAAAGGGTGGCGTAAGTGCCATGAGCAACCGTCCTCACGAGGAAACTGCTTCGCGGGACGTCAGTGGCCCTGGGATTGGCGGCCTCCGAAATCGAAGGCGTCGCGATGTGGTGGAAAGTCCGCCAGGCGGTGGTGCTGCCCGGCGTCTCCCGCTTCGTGCCTATGCTTTCGCACCAACCCCGCTTGTGGCAGGTTTCCTGGCCTCAGGTCCGGCATCGTCCGAGGCGCCATTGCCATCATCGTCGGAGTCCGAATACCTCTCGCTGGAGTCTACCCCAGGGCCCTCCGGAGACCACTCGCGACCCGGCAGATAGACGCTGGGCTCGAGGCCGGGATGACGGCGGCCCTGCACGATGATGATGATGAGCCCGATGAGGATCGCCGCGAACGCGGCCCACACGTTCGTGCGCAAGCCGAGCAGGACCTCACTCGGGTCGACCCGGATCGATTCGAAGACGCTGCGGCCCAGGCCGTACCAGACGAAGTACAGGCCGATCAGCTTGCCCCACTGCAGGCGGTAGGCGCCGGCCTCGAGCGCCGGCACGCTGAGCGATCCGATGCTCCTGCGCACGACCCGGAAGCGCCGCTCGGCGAGCACGAGCACGATCGCGCCGGCGACGTTCCAGATGATCTCGTAGAGGAACGTCGGGTGGAAGAGCGTGCCCTCGGCGAGCCCGATCGGAAACGCGGGGTTCGACGCCTCGATCTCGAGGCCCCACGGCAGGTCGGTGGGGAGCCCGTAGAGCTCGTGGTTGAAGTAGTTGCCGAGCCGGCCGAACGCCTGGGCGAGGAGCAGGCCGGGGGCGAGGGCATCCGCGAAGCTCCAGAACCGCACTCCGGCCTGGCGGCAGCCGAGGTAGGTGCCGACGGCGCCGAGCATCAGCGCCCCGAAGATCGCGAGGCCGCCCTCCCAGATGTAGAGGGTGCGCAGCAGGTCGGCGCCGGGGAAGAAGTAGTCGTCGGGGTGGGTGAGCACGTGGAAGATGCGCCCGCCGATGATACCGAATGGCACCGCCCAGATCGCGATGTCGAGCACGACACCGGGGTCCGCCCCCCGCCTCTTCAGCCGCTGGGCGGTCAGCGCCGTCGCGACGACGATGCCCAGCAGGATGCAGATCGCGTAGGCGTGGATGTTGATGTCGAAGGGGAAGAAGGCGAGGCCGATGTCACGCAGCCAGTCGCCGACGTTGACCACCTGCCAGTCGTAGCTGGGGCTGGGGATACTCAGGGGTGCGAACACGATCCTGGTGCCTTTCTGCTGGGGTGGCGCAGGTCAGTAGCGGGTTCGGGGCGGCGCATGTCAGCGCCTCGTGCCGGCGGACAGGGCGGCGGCAGTCGCCGCCACGGCCGGCACTCCGCCGTCGGTGAGTGCCTTCACGAGCGCGGATCCGACGATCGCGCCGTCGGCGTAGGCGAGCACCTCGCGCACCTGCTCGGCCGTGGAGATGCCGATGCCGACGCAGGTGCTCGCCGCGCCCGCGTCGCGCAGGCGCGAGACGAGGGCCTTCGCGGCGGAATCCACGTCGCCGCGCGCGCCCGTGATTCCCATGGTCGACACGGCGTAGACGAAACCGCGGCTCGCCCCGACGGCCTGGTCGAGCCGGGCGGGGGTCGACGACGGTGCGGCGAGGAAGATGCGGTCGAGCCCGGTGCGCTCGGACGCGGCGATCCACTGGGCTCCCTCGTCGGGGATGAGGTCGGGGGTGATGAGACCGGCCCCGCCGGCGGCCACGAGGTCGTCGGCGAACCGGTCGACGCCGTATTGCACGATCGGATTCCAGTAGCTCATGAACACGACGGGCACGCTCACCCTCGCAGTGATCGCAGCCATGACGGTGAAGGCGTCGCGCAGGCGGAATCCGCTGGCGAGCGTCGTCTGGGTCGCGGCCTGGATTACCGGTCCGTCCATGACGGGATCTGAGTAGGGGATGCCGAGCTCGATGACGTCGACGCCATTCTCAGCGAGAGCGACCGCCGCCTCGATGCTCGTCGCGATGTCGGGGAATCCGGCGGGGAGGTACCCGATGAGCGCGCCGCTGCCGGCCTCGCGCCGCGCGGCGATCGCGTTCTCCACGCGGCTGCCCGCCTGAACGGCGCTCACACCTGCTCCGCTTCTCGGTCGAGCACGCCGAAGTAGTTGCCGATTGTGACCATGTCCTTGTCGCCGCGGCCGCTGAGGTTGACGAGGATCACCGCATCCGGCCCGAGTTCCTTGCCGAGCTTGATGGTGCCGGCGAGGGCGTGGGCGGTCTCGATAGCGGCGATGATTCCCTCGGTGCGGGCGAGGAGTCGCAGCGCCGACATCGCCTCGTCGTCGGTGATCGGCTCGTACCGTGCCCGTCCGATGTCGGCGAGCCAGGAGTGCTCGGGGCCGACGCCCGGGTAGTCGAGTCCGGCCGAGATGGAGTGGGACTCGACGGTCTGACCGTCTTCGTCCTGCAGCAGGTAGCTGCGGGCGCCGTGCAGCACGCCCGGCTTGCCCTTGGTGATGGTCGCCGCGTGGCGCAGAGTCTCCGCCCCGTCGCCGGCGGCCTCGTAGCCGACGAGCATCACCTCGGGGTCGTCCAGGAACGCGTGGAAGATGCCCATCGCATTGGAGCCGCCGCCGACGCACGCCGTGACCGCATCCGGGAGCCTCCCGGTGAGGGCGAGAACCTGGTCCTTGGCCTCTTCACCGATGAGCTTGTGGAAGTCGCGCACCATGACGGGGAATGGGTGCGGACCGGCGACCGTTCCGAGCAGGTAGTGGGTGTCGTCGACGTTCGCGACCCAGTCGCGCAGTGCCTCGTTGATCGCGTCCTTGAGGGTGCGCGACCCGGTGGTGACGGGGATGACCTCGGCGCCGAGAAGGCGCATTCTGGCGACGTTGAGCGCCTGCCGCTCGGTGTCGACCTCGCCCATGTAGACAACGCACTCCATGCCGAACAAGGCCGCGGCCGTTGCGGTCGCGACGCCGTGCTGGCCCGCGCCGGTCTCGGCGATCAGACGTGTCTTGCCGAGGCGGCGGGCGAGCAGGGCCTGCCCCATGACGTTGTTGATCTTGTGGGAGCCGGTGTGGTTGAGGTCTTCCCTCTTCAGGAGCACCCGGGCACCGCCGGCGTGCTCAGCGAACCTGGCCACCTCGGTGATGATCGACGGCCGGCCGCTGTAGGTCGCGTGCAGTGCCGCGAGCTCCGCCTGGAAATCGGGATCGACCTTTGCGGCGCGGTAGGCGTCGTCGAGTTCGTCGAGTGCCTGCACGAGCGATTCGGGAACGAACCGTCCGCCGTACTCGCCAAAATAGGGTCCAACTTCGTCACGCAGAGCCATCAGGCCTCCAAGAATCGCTGCAGGGTGGCGACGGGGTCGCCGGTGACAAGTGCCTCGCCGACGAGCACGACGTCCGCCCCGTCGGAGCGGTAGTGCGCGACGTCGGCCGCGCTCGTGACCGCGGATTCCGCGATGCGGATGACGCCGGCCGGGATCTGGTCGGCGAGTCGGCCGAACAGGTCGCGGTCGAGTTCGAATGTGGAGAGGTTGCGCGCGTTGACGCCGATGAGTCCGGCGCCGATGTCGAGCGCGCGGCGCACCTCGTCGGCGTCGTGAGTCTCCACGAGGGGCGTCATGCCAAGCGACCGCACGAGCGCGAACAGTTCGGCGAGGTCGGTCTGCTCGAGCGCCGCCACGATCAACAGCACGAGGTCGGCGCCGGCCGCCCTGGCTTCGAACACCTGGTAGGGCTCGGCGATGAAGTCCTTGCGCAGCACCGGCAGGGACACGGCGGCGCGGACGGCATCGAGGTCGGCGAGCGAGCCACCGAATTTCCGTCCCTCGGTGAGCACGCTGATGGCGCTCGCCCCTCCGGTCTCGTACGCGATCGCGAGGGCGGCGGGGTCGGGGATCTCGGCGAGGGCCCCGCGCGACGGGCTCGCGCGCTTGACCTCGGCGATGATCTTGACGCGGTCTTCCGGCGCGAGCGCCGCGAGGGCGTCGAGCGCGGCGGGGCGGGCGAGCGCCTCCGCCTCGACAAGGGCGAGGGGTCGACGCGCTCGCCGCTCCGAGGAGTCGGCGAGGGCTCCAGCGGTGAGTTCGGAGAGCACCTGGCTAGTGCACCTTCGGCGCGTAGCTCGAGCCGCCGACGCCGTAGCCGAGCCGGGCGAGGACGACCCCAGTGGCGACGCCCGCGAGGGCGAGCGCGGCGGAGGCCCAGACCAGCCAGGCGATCGAGAAGAAGAACGAGACGGTTCCGATGGTGAATGCCACCAGGATGATGACGACAGCGGTCCACGCCGCTGGCGAATTGCCGTGGCCTGGATCAGAGTTATCGTGGCTCATGTCGCTCCCGGTTGTAGTTGAGTGGCAGGGGTCAAGTCTAGCGTGACGTCGGATCGCCTCCGTCGCTCAGCGCATCCCAGTCGGCGATCGCGTCGGGCTCGCGCGCAGGCGCGCCGCGGTCGGCGGGGTCGATTGCGGACCGGCTCTCCGGGTCGAATTGAGCGGCCTGGTACTTGCGGGAGGACTGCGGCCAGCGGCGCACGGTCACGACGATCGCCACGCCGAGGGCGACGCCGAGGACGCCGAGCACGGCGGCGAGGTACGGCCAGGCCGAGGTCGAGGCGGACTGCACGAGGGAGGCGACGGAGGACTCCCCCGACACCCCGGTCGCCTCGGTGACCGCCGCGGCCGAGGCCGACACCGGGTCGGCGATCGCCAGCACCGACGAGAGCGTCACCGTCGCGCCGATCAGCGCCTGGAGTACGCCGAGGACGAGCCGGAACGCGGGGCCGGCGATCGAGAGCGCACCGACGAGGGCGAGCCCGGCGAGGGCGAGGGCAGAGAGCCCCGCCGCCGCGACGTCGCCGCCGACGACGACGGGACCTCCCCCGGCCTGGTCCAGCGCGAGCGCCACCGTGAACCATTGCTGCGTCCACGCGATCAGGATCAGCCCGTTGGCCGCGACCCCGGCGAGCAGGATGGTGCTCTTGAGTCGTCGGGCACTCACTCAGGTCACCCTGCGCATCGCGTTCGCGACCGCGACGGCGCGCAGCGGCGCCGCGGCCTTGTTCTGTGTCTCCTGCTCCTCGGCGGACGGATCGGAGTCGGCGACGATCCCGGCCCCCGCCTGCACCCGCGCGATGCCGTCGGCGATCGTTGCCGTGCGGATCGCGATCGCGAGATCGAGGTCGCCGGCGAATCCAAAGTATCCGACAACGCCGCCGTAGACGCCGCGCTGGGCCACCTCGAGGTCGTCGATGATCTCGAGCGCCCGCGGCTTCGGCGCCCCGGAGAGGGTGCCGGCCGGGAAGGTCGCGCGAAACACGTCGATCGAGCCCGCGTCGGGGCGCAGGTCGCCCTCGACCGACGAGACGAGGTGCATGATGTGACTGAACCGCTCGACCTGCATGAACTCGCTCACCTCGACCGATCCCGGGGCGCAGACCTTCAAAAGGTCGTTGCGCGCGAGGTCCACCAACATCAGGTGCTCCGCGCGTTCCTTCGGGTCGTTCTCGAGTGCGTCGGCGAGCGACTGGTCCTCTTCCGGGGAGGCCCCGCGCGGCTTCGATCCGGCGATCGGGTGCATGGAGACGCGGTCGTTCTCGACCTTGACGAGGGCCTCCGGCGACGAGCCGACGATCCAGTACGGCTCGCCCGCGGCATCCTCGAGGGACAACAGGTACATGTAGGGGCTCGGGTTGAGGGTGCGCAGCACGCGATACACGTCGATCGGGTGCGCGGTGGCCTCGTGGTCGAAGCGCTGGGAGATGACGACCTGGAACACGTCGCCGTCGACGATGTGCCGCTTCGACCTCTCGACGGCGGTGTGGAAGTCGGCGGGGCGGATGCGCGGGGTGGGCGCGGGCTGCGTGGTGAGGTCGACCTCGGCCAGCCACGCCTCGGCGGGCTGCGCGAGCCGTGCCTGCATCACGTCGAGCCGCCCCTGCGCGCCGGCCCAGAGCGCATCCGGGGCGTCGACGCCGTCGTTGAGCGTCGTGGCGATGAGCAGCACCGATCCGGTGCGATGATCGACGACGACGAGCTCCGACACGAAGCTCAGCGCCTGGCCCGGCGTCGGGGTCTCCGCGGGGGGCCCGTTCGGCAGGCGCTCGATCTGCCGGATCGCCTCCCAGCCGATGAAGCCGACCAGCCCGCCGGTGAGCGGGGGGTGTCCGGCGATGTGCGGGGTCGCCCACCGGTCGTACAGGTGGGCGAGCGCCGCGAGCGGCCCGCGCGGCGGGTGCGTCCCGAGCGCGCGCTCCGCGGGAAGCCCATAGTCGAGCCAGGTCGACTCGTCGCCGGACTGGGTCAGCACCCCGAAGCTCGACACCCCGATGAACGAGAACCGCGACCAGATGCCGCCCTGCTCAGCGGATTCAAGCAGGAACGTGCCTGGCTCGCCCGCGGCGAGCTTGCGATAGATGCCGACGGGCGTCTCGCCATCGGCGAAGAGCTCTCGGATGACCGGGATGACGCGGTGGTCGCCCAGGAGCGCGTCGAATTGCGTCCTCGTGGTGGTGTCGTTCATTCGTCGTCCTCGTTCCGATCGCCGATCGCGGGCTCGAGCGGGTCGACGTCGAAGCAGGCGTGCGCTCCCGTGTGGCAGGCGGCGCCAACTTGGTCGACGGTCACGAGGATCGTGTCCGAGTCGCAGTCGAGCGCGGCACCCTTGACGTGCTGGCGGTGGCCGGAGGTGTCGCCCTTGCGCCAGAATTCCTGCCGGGAGCGGGACCAGAACGTGACGCGCCCCTCGGTGAGGGTGCGGCGCAGGGCTTCGGCGTTCATGTAGCCGAGCATAAGCACCTCGCGGGTGTCCCACTGCTGGATGATCGCCGGCAGGAGCCCGTCGCCGTCGAAGGTGGCGCGGTCGAGAATCGCGTCGATTCCGATGTCGGTCATGTCGTTCTACCTCGTGGTCATGCCCGCCGCGGCGAGGCTTCCCTTGATGTCGCCGACGGTGAGGTCGGCGTCGTGGAAGACGGAGGCCGCGAGCACGGCATCGGCTCCGGCCGCGATTGCGGGGACGAAATGGTCGAGAGCACCGGCGCCGCCGGAGGCGATCACGGGCACGT
>Ga0105047_10013139_pt1 | contig 13273 bp, 11 predicted proteins | sample MAT04_FD_78384 | JGI IMG/M metagenome (GOLD analysis project Ga0105047, IMG submission 78384) | Freshwater microbial communities from Lake Fryxell liftoff mats and glacier meltwater in Antarctica - MAT-04 (megahit assembly) | ecosystem: Environmental > Aquatic > Freshwater > Ice > Liftoff... | reverse complement strand
GTTTCATCGGCATCCACGCCGCCCACAACATCCAGAAATGCAAGTTCGGCCCCCAGCGAGAGGCCGCCGAGGCCGCAAAAGCAGTCAAAGACGGTGGCTTGGTTCATCGTGTTTCTGTATCTGTAGAGGTTGTTGATTCGCAAGCCTTGAGGGTCCAGGCTTTTGCCCCGGCAACGGTGGTGGCTTCGATCAAGATAGGGGGTTGCCATTGGAGGCGCTGGCGCAGTGTGGGCCGGGGCGCGCGGGCGGGCAAGCTTGCAGCCGCCACGCTCCAGCGCGTACAAATCCGCGCCAGAATTCCAGTAGCCGGGTTCGGGATCTGCACCTTGCATGGGTGTGCTTGTGAACGAAATCCGCACCCAGCCTGCCTGCATCCCGCCGGCCCGTCGCCGGACGCTGACGGCGAGCAAGGCTTTCGAAAACCTATGGCATTCTTTGTGGAGCGCCTTCTTTCCGGCGCTGATGGTTCAGATTCTCGGCGGGGTCGCGCTGGGGTTGGCCGGTGGGTGAGGCCGTTGCGGGTTTCGCGGCCAGCCAAGGTTTGAGCGCGGATGGCGCTCTCTGCCCGCCGGGCACCCAAGTGCAGAATCGCCTCGCTCCAGCGGCCCATGCGGCGCTCCACAAACCGGGTCACCGGGTCAATCTTGAGACGCTGCGTACACCAACGGAAGGTCCGGTTCGGCGGCGGGAGGCCCCGGCCAATGATGTTGACCCAGGAGCTCTGCTCCGCCGGCGGGCGCAGGAGATGCACTTCGAGCTTGAGGTCGTTTTCGGCAGCGCACTTCCGCATTTTGGCCAGCGTGGTTTCGACGGCTTCCAGCACGGCAGGGATCTCGACGCGGGTGTCGGTGCAAACGAGGTGGATTTCTTTGGTGCGCTGGTCAAGCGGGACAGACAGGGCAGCGTCAAACACCAAGGCGGCGACCATGGTGCTGTCCTTGCCACCGCTGAAGCCGACGAGCCACTGGCGCGGGTCGCTCAAAAAGAGTTCGCGCAGGGATTCCTTGATCCCCGCGTCGGCGTTGGGCTGGTTGAACAATTCCGGCGGCATGGGTGGCGCAGTTGGGTGTCGTCTCAGTTGATTCGTCGCTGCAGGCGGGCGGAGCGTAACGGAGGCGGCTCATGGCGGACGAGGTTTATTGCACCACGCCAGGAATGGGCCACCTGCAAACGCCGTAAAGCCAGCATTGACCGCGGCGCGGGGACTTTGTTATTTGACCCGCACAACGCGCTTCGGCGCGACGAATCCTCTGAACCCAATCAAACTATGAAACGCAGATCGTTCCTTAAAGTCATGGGCGGCGTGGCCGGCAGTGTGGCGGCGGGCGTCGCTCCGGTGTTGGTCAGCGAGGCGGAAGCGGCCGCGGGTGCGGCGGGCGGCGTCATGCCCAAACGCGCGCTGGGGCGCACGGGGCTGGAGGTGTCCGTGGTCGGGTTCGCCGGCCTGGCCCTCTCGCAGTACCCGCAGGAGGAAGGCACGCGCGGCGTTCACCGGGCGTTCGAGCGCGGGCTGAATTATTACGACGTGGCCCCCGCCTACGGGAAGGACGGCGATTGCGAGATCAAGCTGGGCGTGGCGTTGCAGGGCCTGCCGCGCGACCGCTACGTGCTGGCCTGCAAGACGAAGATGCGCGACAAGGAGGGTTGCCGGCTGGAACTGGAGCGTTCCTTGCAGCGGCTCAAGACGGATCATTTCGACCTTTACCAGATGCACCACCTGGTCAAGCCGGAGGACGTGAAGAAAGCCCTTGGCCCCGACGGCGCGATGGAGACGATTCTCAAGGCGAAGCAGGAAGGGAAGATCCGCGCCATCGGCTTCTCGGCGCACACGACGAAAGCGGCGCTGGAGGCGCTGCGCGGGTTCAACTACGACACGGTGATGTTCCCGATCAGCTTCGCGGAGTATTACGCGCGGGGATTTGGCAAGGAAGTGCTGGCGCTGGCGAAGGAGAAGGGCACGGCGGTGATCTCCATCAAGACGCTGCACGCCGGCGCGTGGCCGGAGGGCGCCGAGCGCAAGCGCCAGTGGTGGTATCGGTCGCTGGAGGAGCAGGAGGACATCAACCTGGCGTATCGCTGGACGCTGTCGCTGCCCGGCGTGGTGAGCGGAATCCCGCCGTCGTTTCTGGACTTGCAGGACAGGTCCATCACGGCCGGCTTGGCTAATCGTCCGGCCACGGAGGCCGACGGAAAGAAGCTGGAAGAGATGGCCAAGGACACCGGCTCGATCTTCAAGCGGGAAGAGGATTCGGTGGCCTTCCGCTCGCCGTATCCGCACGCGCCGCACGAGTGCTGTCCCGGCGAGTGGGCGTGAGCTTGGTTGCGGTTGTCGGGGCGGTTGTCAGTCAAGGAGGGCGCCGCCGGCGTGCCAGCGTTTTGGAGTGCGGCGACTGGTCGCCGCGGTCCGCGACGTTGCCGCGATGGCTGGGCACTTCTCTCGCTGAAGGCACTTCGACGAACGGCTGGCGAGCCACGGCCAGACGCGAGGGCGGGTTTCAATGGGGCGCTGCTGCGGACGGGTTCGAGGCAGGGGCGTCGGGTGGGGCTTCGTTTTCGGGTGCGCCCGGAGGCAGGAGCTTGAGCTGGCGGGCGTTAAGTTCCATGCCCGGGAGCGCGCTCAGGCCGTGGGCGAAGATGCTCAGCAGCACGGTCATCATCACGACGAGCCGGATGATGGGGGGGCGCGCCGGCTTGATGCGTTTTCTCTTCCAGATAGACGAGGCCGAGGACGATGGACGCCAGGCCGCGCGGCCCGAACCAGCCCATGAACAAAACGGTCGCCCGGCTTAGTCCGGTGCCCCGCAGCGCCACGGCGACGGGGAGCATCCGCACCACGGTGAGACTCAGCACGGCGTAGAGCGCGTGCGACAACTTCAAGTCCGGCCAGGCGCCCGCCACGATGATGCCGAAGAGGAAGAAGACGGAAAGATTCAGCGACTGTCCCCATTCCTCGGCGAACTCGACGCTGTGCTTGCCGGCCTCCTGGAGGCCCACTTGCACGGCCAGTCCCGCCAGGAACGCGGCGATGAACATGCTCGCGGCGGCGGCTTCCGACGCCACGATGCACAACAGCGGCAGCCCGACGACGCCGAGTTGCAGGAATGATTCCGCGATGGTCCCGCGGCGCCGGGCGAACCCCAGCAGCCAGCGCCCGCCAGGCCGATGCCACCCCCCACGAGGACGCCATAGCCGAGTTGCTCGACGATGAGGCGGGCCAGGCTCGCGTCCTGCGTGGCAGTCGCGGAACTGGCGAGCGCCATGAAGAACAAGAGGAACGGCACGGACAAACCGTCGTTGAGGCCGGCCTCGACGTTGAGCGCCTGGCGAATCTTCAGCGGCACGCGCGGGCTGTTGACGATGATTTGCCCCAGCCCGGCGTCGGTCGGCGCCGGGATGGCGGCCAGGATGCCGGCTTCCCGGACGGTAAGCTGGCGGAAGATCACCAGCGCGGCCAAACCGCCCAGCAAGAGCGTGAGCAACATGCCGGTGCTGAGGAGCCGGCCAGGCAAGGCCCGGATGTTGCGCAGGACTTGGAGATCGGTCCGGCTCGCGTCGGTGAAGAGCAGCAGCACCAAGCCCGCTTCGGCGAAGCGCAGGAAGAATTCAGTGCCCCATGCCAGGCCGGGACCTCGCGGAGCCACAGGAAGACGCCCATGCCGGCGGCGGTGAAGAGCCTGGGTGCCGTCAGCACGGTGCGCTCGATCCGCGCGGAGACCAGGCTGTAGAGAAACAGCAGCGTGATGAAAATGGCGATGAGACTCATGGACTTGACGGTTCCGGGATTTGCATTGGCGGCGGCGAGGGCGAGAGCCGAGATCCAGACTAGCTCGACTGGATTTCAGCATCGGGCCCCAGAAGATACGGGACACTTGGAGCGGCGCAGCCACAACCGAAGCGGATGGTGGATGGCGCCCAAACTCCGAAGTCGAAACCGGGCGCTCGGGACCGGGAGCATACGTCTCCGGCGTGTGGTTTTCGGCGTCGCGCCGAAAATCTTGTCCCGCACAGTTCTTCTTGTCCGCAACGCCCGAAAGAGTGGGGGGACGACAGTTCGGGCGCGACGCCCGAACTGGCACGCGAGACACGCGCGCTCCCCATGCCTATTTCGGAGTTTGGGTTTAGACGTAGAGCGCCGCCTGCACTTCGCGGGCGAGGACGCTCACGAACGGGTAGCGGCGGCCGGGCTCGTTCTCCAGGCACTTGAGGACGATCTTTTCCAGCGCGGGTGGGAGTTCCGGGTTCAGGGCGCGGGGCGGCGCGAACTGTGTGCGGTCGAGTTGGCGGGCCAAGATTTCACCCGGCTCGTCGCCGGGAAACGGCTTCTGGTTGGTCAACAACTCGTAGGCCGCGACCCCGTAGGCAAAGATGTCCACGCGCTGGTCAATCTGCGTGCGCTGAAGTTGCTCCGGGGCCATGTAGGCGGGCGTGCCGGGATTGCGCTTCACCTTCAGCGGATGCTCTGGAATGGGCTGCGCGAGGTCGAAATCCACAAGCCGCAGCTTGCCGTTGCGGGTGACGAGCAGGTTCTCCGGCTTGAAGTCCAGGTGCATGAAGCCGTTCTCGTGGACGTGCGCCAGGGCCAGCACCATGTCGATGAGGATTTGCGCGGCGTTCTCGGCGAGCAACGGATCCTGCCGCGCGTAGAGTTCCTTGAGATTGTCCGACTCGACGTATTCCATCGCCAGGTAGGGCGTGAGCCGGACGCTGCCGTGCGCGAAGTAACCGATGAGCAGTTCGTGATCGTGAATCTTGGCAAGAATTTCGCACCCGCTGAAGAAGCGCCGACGGGCCGTCAAGTCGAAGCGCAGTTGGTTGTGCAAGCGCCGCAGTGCGCAGGTGCGTCCCCGGCCATCGCGGGCCAGCCAGATGTCGGCCATGCCGCCGCTGTTGATCAATTCCTGGAGCAAATACTCGCCGAACTGCCCTCCGCGCGCGGCGTGGGCGTCGGCGTCACTGGCGGTGAGATGGTCCCCAGGGTCCGGCATTGCGCGCATTAGTTACCACGGGACTGGCGGATTGCCAATGACGGGTTGAGCGGGACGCCGAGTAGATTTCACACCAGCGTCTTGAGCCGGCGCTCGAAGTCGCGGCGGTTGATGAGCTCCACGATTTCGAGGCGGTGCGGGTGGAGCCGGAAAAGCAGGCGGTGGTCAGCGCCGATGCGGACGCGGCAGAGTTCGTGGCTGGCGCGGAGCCGGCGCATCCCCACAAAAGCCGCCGGCTCGCCCGCTCCCAGCCGGCCGATGGCGGCCAGCGCGGCCCGCACGACGTTGTCCGGGAGGCCCGCCAGGTGGCGCTCGAAACGGTCGGGAAACGCGGGCAGCCGCGGCGGATGGAGGGACGTGGTTTCCTCGGCGAGCAAGGCCGTTTCCTCGGCGTCCGGCGGCGCCTCGCCAGCGTCCGGGGGAGCCGGTGCGGCCGCGCGGGCGGCTTCGGCGGCGGTGAGCGCGGCGGTCAGTTCGCGGCGCAGGGCGTTGCGTTCTTCGTGGCGTTCCTTGAGGGCGCCCTTGAGCTGCTCGATGCGCTGGCGCAGGGCCGTGAGGTCAGCATCGGGCGGGGGCGCGGGCGCGGGCGCGGCAGGAACTTGCGGCGGGACCCGCACCGCCAGTTTCTCGCGGCGCTCGAGCTGGGCACGCACTTCCGCCAGTTCGTTGCGCAAGCGCCGGCTCTCGGTGTCGGCGGCCTCGAGTTGCAGGCGGGCTTTTTCAAAATCCGCCTGGTTCACCCCGGCCGTGTCCCCCGCCCCGCCGGGCGTTTTCCTGAACAGCCAGTCCGAAGGATCCTCCGGCGCGAGGCTGAGGCGATCGCGGGCCGACTGAATGGCATCGAACAGGCCGATGGCATCCAGCGAACCGGCGGTGGTGGCGGCGCCGCGGGCGACCAGAATTCCGAGGGCTGGCAAATCGCTATTTAGAAAGGTGTAGGCCACGTCCACGCAGGCGAGGTTGCGCGGATCGCTGAGGCAGGGCCGCACGGCCGCGTCGGCCAACTGGAGAAAATCGGCCGGTCGCGTGCGTGCCAGCAGCAGGCGGGTGCCGAGCGGCACTGCTTCATCGGTTGGCGCCAGTCCGCGCACGGCCACCAGGCGCGCGGCGATGTCCGCCCGCTGATGATGCCCACACTCGTGGAGGCACATTTCCCAACCGACACTCAGGTCGTCGCGCCAGCCGATCTTTTCCCAGCCGCTGACCAAGGCCTCCCACTGTTGGAAGAGGGCAAGCCGCTCCAAGGCGCGGCCTTGCAGACTGGGCGGCACGCGCTCCAGGCGCAGGCGGACGAGCTTGTGACCGCGCAAATCCTCCAGCGTGGCCGCGGTCAGGAAGGGTTCCGGCTCGGCCTCAAGTTCCTCGCTGGTAACGCCGGGAATGGCCGTGGAATGACGCAGCCGCTCCTGGTCCTGCGCGAAGCAGCAGCGTTTGTATTTCTGCCCGCTGCCACAGGGACACGGATCGTTGCGCCCGACCTTCGCCACGGCGCGGCGCAGGGTTCCGCCCTCATGCAGCACCACCACGTTGGTTTCCGGAAGCGTGGCCAGGGGATCCGCGGCCAGCGGCTCAACCAGACCCCTGAGCGGGGCGTTTTCGACTGGGGGCGGGAGGGGCGGGCCGACCGACTCCAACACCGAGCGCAACTCGCGGCTGCCGACGGTGCGCTCCAAGGCGTGGAGGGAAACCAGTGTCAATTCGCTGGTGCGCGCTTCCCGCGCCAGTTGCCGGGCTTCGGCCAACAATTCGCCCGGCAGCGGTCGCTCTGGCAACCGGTGTTTGCACAGCCAGGCCGCCACCAAAAGCAGCAGCCCCTGGCGCTCCCAGCCGGTCGCCCGTTCCCGTGCGGCACTGAGGCAGGCCGTTACGGCATCACCCCGCGCATGCAAGGCGGCCGCGACGACGAGGTCCGGCAGGAGCAGCAGCGGGAACGCCGCGGGCAGGTGCCGCGCATCCACCGGTCGCCGGGCGCCGAAGGCGGCCATGAGCAACGCGCTGACGGCCCGCTCGTCGGCCTGCTGCAGTTGCTCGGCGATGAGTTGGTCCAAGTCGGCATCGGCCGCCGGCAACCACTGGGCCAACGCCGTCAGGGCGGGCCGGTTGAGCGGGCAGTTGTGAAGCCGATCCTGGAGCGTGGCATCCATGCGTGGGCGGCGAACCGGGGCACCGGCGGCTTCGTCGGCGGTGTCCGTGGGAGCCGCACGAGCAGGGACGGCCTTGCCGCGGCGGTTGGCGGAACGCCGGGCCTACTTCACCACCGGCTTGATCACGAAGCTGCGATAGTCCACGCCGGTGTGGTCGCCTTGAAGGTACAGCGGGCCAGGACGGTTGACTTCCGCCCACAGCGCGCCGCCGGTGGGGCCGGGCGCGGGTTGGTTGGCGATGATCGTCTTGCCGTTCAAGATGACGGTGACGTGCCGGTTCACGAGCGTGAGGTCGAAGGTCTGCCATTCGCCCGCGGGTTTTTCGGCGGCCTCGGAGGGGGTGATGCGGCTGTAAAGGCCACCGCAATTATGCGGGTTCAGCGGCTTGCCGAAGGTGTCGGCCACCTGGATTTCATAGATGCCCCGCAGATAGATGCCGCTGTTGCCGCCCGGCGGCAGGCGAAATTCGCAGGTGAGATTGAAGTCCTCGAATTCGCGGTCGGTGCGCAGGTTGCCGTAGTTCTTGTGCGGTTTGCCTTCCTCCTGCACGGGGCGGTTGATGAGCAGGCCATCCTGCACGCTCCAACCGCTGACGTCGCCCGGCGAAGTGAGCCGCCAGCCATCGAGGTTCTTGCCGTTGAAGAGCGGGATCGCGGGGCCAAACTTCACCTGACTCAAATCGGGCGCCGGCGGCATCGGCGGCAGGCGTTTGGCGGTGAGCTGCTGGCGCTCAATCCCCTCGCCATTCTCGCGCGGCGTCATGCGGGTCAGCACGAGTTCGTCGCCGTCCACCTGGCCGATCATCGCTTCCGGAATGCGGTGGGTGCGCACGACCTTGCCGCTGGCGTCCTTGCGCTTCACCTCATTGATGCGGACGACGTAAAGCGACTCGTCGGTGAAGAAGACGCTGTCCACCGGGGTGACGCTGCCCCAGCCCCAGAGGATGCCGGCGTCGTAATAGCCGCGCTCCTTGGTGATGCCGAGCCAGCCGGCGCCGCCGCCGGGCAAAGTAAATGCCCATTGGCCAAGGAAATCCTGTGATCCGGCCGCCAGTCCGGTGGTGGCCGCCGCAGCGAGGGAGGCGGAAAGGACGGATAAACGTGTTAGCAGAGCAGTTGTTTTATTCATGGTGCGGCCAAGTTATCCGCGGCCTGCCCCAGAGGCTCAAGCAAAAACTGGCAGGCCGATGGGCATGTGGGCATGCCGGTGACGACCGGAGTGGTCGGTCAAGCCATCGAGGGAAGTGCCTAGCCGCCGCGGCGTCGTGGAGGGTGGCGACTGGTCGCCGCACTCGAGAATCCTCGCAGCGCGAGGTGATTTGGGCGGATTGCAGTCAGAGAAAACGCGGGGCGAGCCAGCCTGTGCGCCCCTCCGCGTGCTCGGCGTCTTTGTATTTAAAGCCACCGCCGGCAAGCCGGGGGGTGAACGCGAGGAGCGGTCAGAGCAAGCTCCATATCCGCCTTGCACCCCAGCGACCGGAGGCATACAACCAACGGCGACCGCGTCTGGTCAGGCCGCGCTCGATGCGCGGCGACCGTAATTCGGAGCGGCCAGGCGGAATTCCGCGGACTTGGAAACCGACCACCCAGAAATCCCTTTTCGCATCACTCGTCTGCTGTCTTTCCGCATCTCCGGGGATTCACGGGTCATTGTCGTCTATGGAAGCTCCTCGCGCTCCGCACCAAGATATGATGTTGGCGAAGCTTGCGTCTGGCGGGCAGGCGTCCTTTCTGCTTTGGGAGACTTCGCTGGCGGAGAATTCATCAGCGTGGCGACTACCCTCACCCCAACCCTCTCCCGCGGGGAGAGGGAGCTACGGGTTCAGCGTGGGCGCGGAGCGGATGCGCCGGATTTGTCGGCGACTGCGTTTGGTTCTCCCTCCCCCAGCGGGGGGGGCCGGGGTGGGGGAGAGCGACCCGGCTTGCAAGAGGCGCGTCGTTACATCCATGAGCCTCATGTTGGTGCTGGAGCGTTCTCCCTCACCCCAACCCGCTCCCGCTGGGAGAGGGAAACGCGCTACGTCGTCAGGTTCTTCATCGGTTCTCGGTCTTCGGGCTTCTTTCGGACTTCGGCCTTCGGATTTCTGATTTCTGCCTACTCATTCACCTGCACCACCTTCGCCGGGGGGAAGCCGTTGAACCAGGTCGAGGAGGCATTGCTGTAGGCGCCGATGTTCTCGGCATAGACGAGGTCGCCGATTTCCAGGTCGGGCAGCTCGTTCGAGTGCGAGATCACGTCGAGGCCGTCGCAGGTCTGGCCGAACACGGCGCAGATTTCCGGCGCGCCGGCCTTGAACGCCTTCAGCGGATACTGGCAGTGATCGAAGATGATCCCGGAAAACGTGTGATAGACGCTGTCGTCAATGTAGTAGCAGCGTTTGCCGTCGCGCCGCGCCTTGCCGATGATGGTCGCCACACTCTTCGCCGCGGTCGCCACGAGGAAGCGTCCCGGCTCGGCGATGATCTGGATGTCCTTGGGGAAGAGCCGCGCGATCTCGGCGTTGATGAGGCGGGCGAGTTCGCCGAAGGGCTTCACATGCTGGTCGTAGCGCGCGGGGAAGCCGCCGCCGATGTCGAGAATCTTGATCTCCTTGCCGAGGCGCTCGCGGGATTCCTTCATCACCGCCGCGGCCATGTTCAGTGACTGGACGAAGTTCTGGAAATTCGTGCATTGGCTGCCGACGTGGAAGCTCAGTCCCTCGACCACCAGCCCCAGCCGATACGCCTCCGCCACCAAGTCCACCGCTTCGCCGGGATCACAGCCGAACTTGGAGGACAGCTCGACCATCGAGCCGGTGTTCGGCACGCGCAGGCGGATGACGACGCCGGCATTGGGCGCGAAGTCGCGGATCTTTTGGAGTTCGCGAGCGTTGTCGAAAGTGACGAGCGGCTTGTATTGGTTGAGGGCTTCGAGCGTGGGGCGCGGCTTGGTGGGATTGGCGTAAATGATTTTGTCCCAGATGAAATCCTGCTGCTCCTTCGGCGGCAGATGGCGGATGTTTTCAAACACCGTCATGAACTCCGGCATCGAGGCCACGTCGAAGCTCGCGCCGGCGGCGAAGAACGTGCGGACGATGGCGGGATCGGGGTTGGCCTTGACCGCGTAATAGGCCTGCACGGTGGGCAGGTGCTGCTTGAACTCGGCGTAGTTCTGCCGCAGCACGTCGTGGTCAATGAGGACGAGCGGCGTGCCGTGTTCGCGGGCGAGAGCCTGGAGTTGGTCGTGGGAAATCATGTGCGGCGAAAGTGGGGGAGCGCGGCGGAGGCGTCAACGCGGGCGGCGGCAAACGACGCCCGCCCGCCACTGGGAGCGCCCTCCCTGGTCGGCCAAACACAAACCCGCGCCAGCCGAGGCGGGCACGGGTGGAAGGGGTGGGGAGCCGCTTACGACCAGCAGTTTTCAGTTTGACCCCGACCGCCTAAAGGCGGGACTCCCAACCCCGCTATCCGTTGCCGAAAGCCGTTTGGAGTCCCGGCTTTGGCCGGTTATGGGGGCGACCCAAGGCCAAAATGAGAATTGCTGGCTTACGACGGCAGTTTCCAGGGCGCGCGGTAGGCTTTGCCGGCCCATTTCGCCAGTTCGGCGTCGCCGACGATGACTTCCATCGCCGGATCCCATTTCACGGTCTTGCCGGTGCGCACGGCGATATTGCCGAGGTGGCAGACCGTGGCGGAGCGATGGCCGACTTCCGCTGAGCAGATGGGATCCTTGCGGGTCTTGATGCACTCCAGCCAGTTTTGGTGGTGCTCCTTGCTGACGATGAGTTTCACGTCGGTGTCCTTGAGCGTCGTTTCGCCGAGCGCCTCAGGCTCGCACTCGATCACGCCGCGGTTGACGTGGACCTGGCCCTGGTCGCCGATGAAGGTCGTGCCAGTGCGCTTGGCGGGGCTTTCGCAGAAGACCGTGACGCCGTTGGCGTACTTGTAGGTGATCTTGAACCGCGGCGGGGTTTCAAAGCGTTTCTCCGGGTCGAACTCCGCCGTGGCGCTGATTTCGACCGGGCCGCTTTGGTCCATGCCGAGGCCCCACTGGGCGATGTCGAGATGGTGCGCGCCCCAGTTGGTCATCTGGCCGCCGGAGTAATCCCAGAAGAAGCGGAAGTAGTAGTGGACGCGCTGTTTGTTGTAGGGGCGGAAGGGCGCGGGGCCGAGCCACATTTCGTAATCCAGTTCCGCGGGCGGCGTGGAGTCGGGCACGAGCGCGTCCTTGGTCCAATTGACGCCGGGCAGGCCCACGCGGACTTCCTTGATCTTGCCGGCGTAGCCATTGCGAACGAGTTCGCAGCCGCGGCGAAACTTCGCCTCCGAACGCTGCTGGCTGCCGGTCTGGAAGACGCGCTTGGTGTCCTTCACCACCTTCACCAGCGCTTTGCCCTCTTCAATCGTCAGCGTCAGCGGCTTCTCGCAATACACATCCTTGCCAGCCTGGCAGGCGTGGATGGCGGGCAGCGTGTGCCAGTGATCCGGCGTGGCGATGAGCACCGCGTCAATGTCCTTCGACTCCAGCATCTGGCGATAGTCGGCGAAGGTGGCGCATTTCCGCCCCGGATTGGCCTTCTCGACTCTCGCGACCGCGGCGGCGAGATGGGTCTTATCCACATCGTTGACGGCGACGGCGTGCTTGAGCAGGGCGTTCATGTTGGAAAGCCCCTGCCCGCCGCAGCCGATGAAGCCGATCCGCACGAACTCTGAGGGATTCTCGCCGGTGGCGGCCTTGATGGTGTTGAGGAAAATGTTAGGCGCGGCACCCGCGGCAAGGCCGAGGCCGGCAGTGGTGAGGCTGGTACGACGAAGAAACTCCCGGCGGGAGACGTGGCTTGATTTCATGTTTTTGGAATGAGGTGAAAAGCGCCTCGAGCGGCGGCAGCGGCGCAGGTTGGCCCGCTGCCCACGCGGGGCGCAATCACAAAGACCGCCAGAGCGGCGGCTTTGTTCAATCCGCCATCCGCCAGACGCCCGCGGTCTCAGCCGTGTCTATGCCGTGGGACAGGCGGCGCGCCTGTCTCTAACATCGTCTGAAATGGGTTCTCCCCCGAGTTCCAAGGGCCAGGGCAGAGTCACCTTTTAGTGACGGCAGGGAATGAAGCTGGAGACAGGCGCGACGTCTGTCCCACGCGGCTGGCCGCAACCTCAGCAATGGCTTCCATTGCATAGTCACGGCTCAGCCCAGCAGCGTGTGGTGCAGGTGCGGCGTGAAGAGCTTCGGCTCCAGCAGGAAGGAGTCGTGCCCCTTCTCCGAATGCACCGTGATCCACATCCCGGGCACGCCGGCTTGCTTGAGCAATTGCACCAATTTCGCCTGCTCTGGCGGATGGAACGACCGGTCCGAAACAATGCTGACCACCAGGAAATCCTGCCGCCGGCAGCGTTCGAACAACGCCTGGAATCCCACCAGCACCAGCGCCGGCTCCCCTTGCATCGCCAGCGTATGCGGGGGGGAGCCGGAGCAGTCAGCTTTCTAGCGTGGCTGCCCGCTCGCGACCGCGCGCAATGACGCTCTCAAGCTCAACGCCCAACGCCCCAGTGATCCGCAGCAGCGTGTCCAAGGTGGGACTCTGCACTCCTTGTTCCACGTAGCTGATCGCGTGCCGCGACAGCCCCGCTTTTTGAGCCAGCACGTTGAGCGAAAGCCCACACCGCTCGCGCTCCTCTTTCAAGAGGCGCGCGACTTGGGCGCTGATCGCGTCGCGTAATGGGTCAGCCGGCACATGGAAGTCATACGAAAGAAAAGCATTGACGAGGGATGCCAGAATACTTAGAAGGGCGCGCGAACTCCTCTGGCTGGCAGCGTTCAAACCAATGCTATGAGCAATCCGATCCCCACTTGTGTCCGCTGGAACAGGTCGGTCTTCATGGTCATCAACCTCTACTTCTTCGCCGTCGGCGGGCTACCGCCAGCCCACGCCCTCCCGCGCCAGCCGCTGCCGCCGCTGCCGGAATGGTCACTCGCCGCCTGGCGCTTCGACGAGGCTCTCCGCCAGCACCCTTTCAACACCGTGCCCGCGGCCATCCCGGAAGCAAGCTTGGTAGAGAGTTGGAGCGGCTACGCCCTCCAGCGTGCCGGGGAGCGAGTCACGCCGTGGGTGGTGCCGGAGTTCGCGAGCACCCATCGCCTTAACTTCACCACCGACACCGGCGCCATCCG
>Ga0105047_10013138_pt1 | contig 13273 bp, 13 predicted proteins | sample MAT04_FD_78384 | JGI IMG/M metagenome (GOLD analysis project Ga0105047, IMG submission 78384) | Freshwater microbial communities from Lake Fryxell liftoff mats and glacier meltwater in Antarctica - MAT-04 (megahit assembly) | ecosystem: Environmental > Aquatic > Freshwater > Ice > Liftoff... | reverse complement strand
TGGTCCGAACTTCGGAACAGCCTTTGCCCAAGGTCCGCCAGTCGATACAGACGGTCGAGCCCTCGGCACGCCACTCGCCAGAGTCGCTGCGTTGTCCGATATTGATGAAGACAAAACTTTCCTTGTACTGAATGCGCATGTCCGAACCAACGGCTTGGGAGATGAGGAAAGTCTTGCCCGTCAGAAGCTTCTGCAGCGCCTCGGCTTCGAGCTGCGTTGCACCTGGCGGGAACTCGGTTTGCAAGGGTGACTGAGCGAAAGCAGTTCCAGCCACAGCGACAAGTAGTGACAAGGCAAGCTTCATTGGCGACCTCCAGATGAGATGGGGAATAGCAGTACCGGGACGCGAAATTTACAGGCAATGCCCACGTTTCGCAAGAGTCGCCACGACAGTATGAAAAGGTGCAAACCCTGCTATTGACGATCAGCGAGGCGAAAAGTGACTTTTTGGTGATTTAGTGCCGCATAGCGCAATTCGTCAGCCGCAGTTGCACCTACCATGCGCCAGCACTCTGCAACCCTTTCGATCACCTTTCAAGGACCCCCATCATGAGCATTTTCAGCAGCATTCTTTCCAAACTCGGCTTCGGTGACAAGCCAGCAGACGTGCCAGCCACACCGCCTGCGCCCAGCGCCACGGCAGTGCCGGTGCCTGCAGCGCCGGTCGCAGCAGCGCCAGTGGCCATCACCGAGGTTGATGTGGTCGCCAAGCTGGCGGCACTGGCCGCATCAAACGCTGAGAAGCTCAACTGGAAAACTTCCATCGTTGACCTGATGAAACTGCTGGGTCTGGACAGCAGCTTGGGCGCACGCAAGCAACTGGCGATCGAGTTAGCCTGCCCTGCCGAAAAAATGGCTGATTCTGCTCAAATGAACATGTGGTTGCACAAAATTGTGTTGCAGAAGCTAGCCGCCAACGGTGGCAACATTCCTGCCGAGTTGCTTTAAACCGGGTTAGTTCAAAAGCAATCGGCCCGGCGCATTCCGCGGCCGATGTGGCCGGCGTGATCAAACCTCTGGCTGCACGCTCGCCACGCAATTGCGCCCTTGGTTCTTGGCCGAATAGACGCCAACGTCTGCCGCTTTCAGCAGGGCTTCGAAGTTGGGCATCTCGTTCTGGCGAGCTGCCACGCCGATGCTGATGCTGCCAACCCAGGTGCCACTGCCCGCAGGCACGCGCAAGTCGGCCACCTCGCGGCGCACTTTCTCGGCGGTGCGCAGGGCACCTTCCAGCGGTGTGTTGGCGCAGATGATCAAAAACTCGTCGCCACCCAGGCGGCACACCTGGTCGTCGTTTCGCACCGCGCTTTGCAGGCTGCGCGCCAGCTGGCGCAGCACCGCATCACCCGCATCATGGCCGCAAGTGTCGTTGATCTTTTTGAAGCCGTCAGCGTCAATCATCATGCAGGCCAGAGGCGCGCCACTTTGGGTAGCCGCCTGCCATTCGCGCTCCAGCACCAGCATGGCCTGGCGGCGGTTGGGCAGGCCGGTCAGCACGTCGGTCATGGCGATCGTTTCCAGGCGCTGGTTCAGGTCAGACAGCGCTTGCGTGCGCTCGGCCACACGGGCCTCCAGGGTCTGATTCAAATCAAACAGGGCGCGGCTGCGCTCGGACACCTGGATCACCAACTGGCTCATGGCTTGTAGCAGGGTGGCAGTGGCGGGGTCGCGGGTCTTTTTGAAGGCTTCCAGCGCTTCTTCGGCTGACTTGCCGTCTTGTGCGGCCTGCATCAGCCAGGTCATGAGCAGGTCGGTGCCCAGAATGTGGAAGGCCAGCCAGTTGCTCAGAAAGTTCAGCAGCGCGTTGGCTGCACCAGGGTCGTCACCAGTTATCCGGGTGTGCATGTGGACGATGTCTTGCAAAAACTGGGCATGTTCTTTGCGGTGGCGCGCAATATGGCTGGGGTACACGCGCCGCTTTTCCATCAGCGCTTCTTCTTCGTGAAAATGGTAAAGCGTGTAACGCTTCAGCTCCTGAAAAAGCGCCTCGACCTCGTCGCCACTGGCGCCTGTGGGGCGCATCAGTGCGTCGCCAAACTGGTTGATGAGGTCCACCAGGTAATGGTGTTGTTCATCGACGGTCGGCAGGCCAGTCAAAAAGCAGGAATCCCAACGAAATGCTTGCATTGCATCCACCTTCTCTTATGTGTTTTCTTGCACCTTGAGGCACCGATTGTTGCACCAAGTCAGGTCAAAATGCAGCCATGACTGAACCATCCTCCCCGCTGCCTGACGCACCCGCCCCGCCTCAACCAAGCCCTGCGGCGCAGCCCCGCAACCCGCTGCATGGTGTGACGCTGGAAGCCATGGTCACGGCACTGTCCGACTTTTATGGTTGGAATGGGCTCAGCGCACGCATTCCGGTGCGCTGTTTTGCCCTGGACCCCAGCGTGCCGTCGAGCCTGAAGTTTTTGCGCAAAACACCCTGGGCGCGTGAGAAGGTGGAGGGGCTTTACCTGTTTATGCTGCGCGAGCAACGCCGGGGCCGGTAGCGCAGCGTTGTCGCCTGTCAGCCCTGCGCGGCTTCAAAGCTGGCAAACGCATCGGCTGACAGGGGCCGCGAAAAGTGATAGCCCTGGGCAAAGTCACACGCTATCAGCTTGAGCGCATCACTCACCTCGGCGCTTTCAACCCCTTCGGCCAAGGTGCTCAGGCCCAGGCTGCGCGACATCTGGATGATGGCGCGCACAATGGCTGCATCATCCGAATTGGTCAGCAGGTCGCGCACGAACGATTGGTCCACCTTAAGCGTGTCCATTTGAAAGCGACGTAGGTAGGCAAAGCTGGAGTAGCCAGTGCCAAAGTCATCAATCGCCATGCGAACTCCCAGGTTTTTGATGCGACCCAGGGTGGCAATCACGTTTTCTGCATCTTGAATCAATGTTGATTCGGTGAGTTCCAGTTCAAGCAACGTTGGGGGCAGGCCGGAGGCGGCAAGCGCGTGGCGCACTTGCGCCTCTAGCAAACCTCGGTGCAACTGCCTCGGCGACACATTCACCGCCACCCTCAGCGGGGGCAAACCCTTGCGCGCAGTGTTCCAGCGCTGGGTTTGGCGGCAGGCCTCAACCAAAACCCAAGCACCGATTTGTTCAATCTGCCCGGTGTCTTCTGCCACTGCAATAAAGTCGCCAGGCGGCAGCAGGCCGCGGTCAGGCGTTAGCCAGCGCACGAGCGCCTCAGCACCCACCACCTGGCCATTGCGCAAGTCCATCACGGGCTGGTAGTGCAACAAAAATTCGTGCTGCTCGATGGCCCGGCGCAGGCCGGCTTCGATCCGCAGCCGCTCCAGCACCCGGTTATTCAGATTGACATCGGCCAGCCGCCAGGTGTTGCGCCCGGCTTGTTTGGCCTGCATCAAGGCCGAGTCGGCATGGCGCATCAGCGCGGCAAAATCTTCGCCTGCGTCAGGTGCCAGAGCGATGCCAATTGAAAAAGTGAAGGCAATCGGCTCCCCTTCTATTACTGCGGGTTGCTGGCAAACGGCAAACAGACGCTGGGCACAGTTGATCACTGTTGGCGCATCGATGTTGCCGGTCAGCAACAGCGCAAACTCATCACCACCAAGGCGACCCAGCGTGTCCCCCGGGCGCAACAGCTCTGTCAGGCGCTTGGCCAATTCCCGCAGCAGCAGATCACCCGTTGCGTGCCCCAGAGATTCGTTGACCAATGAGAAGCGGTCTAGGTCAAGCAACATTAAAGCCACTCGTTCGTCGCTTCTGGCGGCCTGCAAAAACGCCTGCAGGCAGCGGTCTTGCAGCATATGGCGGTTGGGCAGGCTGGTGATGGGATCGATTTCGGTGAGCACACGAATCTGTTCTTCGGTTGCCTTGCGCTCGGACAAATCAGAAAACATCCCCAAGTAGTGGGTGGGCCGACCCGCTGGGTCATTGATGACAGAAATGTCGAGCCATTCCGGAAAAATCTCACCGTTCTTGCGGCGGTTCCAGATTTCGCCTTGCCAACGGCCAAATTTCACTACGGCATCCCACATCACCCGGTAGAAATTCGCATCGTGGATACCCGATTGCAGCGTCCTGGGGTTCTTCATGGACACCTCAGAAAACGTATAGCCACTGATTTTCGTGAACGCGGCGTTGATGTAGATGATGCTGCCGTCCAGGTCCGTCAGCGTGATGCCCTCGCGGCTTTGGTCAAACACTTGCGCGGCCAACTCGATGCGCTCCATGGCCTTTTTGGATGCCGTGATGTCCCGGTGGGTGCCGACCAGCCGCAGCGGCTGGCCGTTGTCGTCACGTTCAAAAACGCTGGCCGATGTCTTGATCCAAAGATAGTCACCGTTGGCGGCACGCTGGCGGTGTTCATTAGACAACGCTGCGCCAGTGGCCAGTAAACGTTGGATGGATTGCATGGCATGGGCTTTGTCGTCCGCATGCACGCGAGCCAACCACTGCTCATGCGATGTGACAAAGCTTTGGGGGTCGTAGCCCAGCAACTCGGCATACTCTGGCGAGACGGTGGCAACACCCGTGGGTATATGCAAATCAAACAAGGCAATGCGGTTGAGCGACAGGGCAAAGCGCAGTTTGGCGGATGTCTCCTCCAAAGCCTGCTCGATCTGTTTTCGGCGTTGAATGTCACGGGCGATGGAGACAAAGGCAGTCACCTGCCCGTGATCGTCCAGAACCGCTTGCGCCGACACTTCTACCCAAAGGTAATCACCCGACTGGTGCAGCATTCTGAATTCAACATCGGACCGCGCCATTCCCTTGACGAGCTGTTGGTAGTGCTCTTCCCTGATCCGGCTCACGTCGTTCGGGTGAACCAAGGTAAACGGATCTGTCCCGACCAGCGTCAACGCCTCGTAGCCGAACATAACGCGCACGCTGGGACTGACGAACCGAAAGTGTCCATCGACCTCATGCAGGCAGATCAGATCGTGGCTGTGGTCGGCAAGCAGGCGGTATTGGGCTTCGCTGGCCGTCAGTTTCGCAGCGGCCTGGCGCTCTTGGGTGGTGTCACGCGCCACCACAATCAATTCTTTGCGTCGCCCTTTGGCATCAAACACTGGCATCTTGTCAATCGAGAAGTGGCTGGCCTTGCCACTTGGTTCAACAACCGACTCTTCGAAGTGCAGGGGAACGCCGGCGCGCCAGGCAGCGTCGTCGCTGCTGGCACAGGCTTCCAGCCTTTCGGCCATGGCTGGAAACTCTTTCGCCAAATCCAGGTCGCTTTTGTTGTGCCAGTCGGCCTGCGCCATGCCCAGCGATGCCAACGCGGTGCGGTTGGCTACCTGCCAGCGGTTGGCACCATCTTTCAGAAAGATGGCCTCGGGTATTTGTTCGACCAGCCGCGCCAACAGGGATTCGCGGTCTGCGTTTGCCCGCATCGCCTGCCAGCGGTCGGTCACATCGACGCCGATGCACCACAGATCGGACCCGGCAAGCGTCTGCAACTCTTTGAAGCCGGACCAAGCGATGCGGCGCACCTCACCAGACTTGGTGGTCAGCGCCCATTCCCAATCACGGTACCATCGGCCCATGGTCGCAAATTCGGCCATTTTGCTTTCGCGATAAGCCGGGTCCGGATAAAGCAGCGTCCAGGCATCCAGGTTGCCAACCATCTCATCTGCGCTATAGCCTGTGACCCGCTCGCACTCGGGGCTCCAGTAAACGATGTTTCCATCAGAATCCAGGGCATCGACCAGGATGGCGAGCTTGTCAAGCGCTCCGGTCAGCACACCAGTGTTCATTCATTTCCCCCGCAAAAAAATTGTCTACCGGCTGGTGGGTAGTGCAGGAACACCCACTCAGACTAAAAAAACTAGCCAGACCAGCCATGATTCCGAAATCGTTTTTCTCAATTAAACCCGATTAATGTGACTAATATGACAAAAATGAGAAGGACCATGAAAAGAGCCCACATTCGGGCTTGACAGGGCTGCGTTGTTTGGTGGGTGAGGCAAGTTGGGGTCTCCTTTGTTTCTGGTCACTGAGGTGAGTGCACTCCCGGAACCCACAAAAACCGGGAAGTCCAACGCGTGTCAAACCAAGTGCATAGCTAGGCAAAATTTCCCATATACAGGGATGACTCAGTTACAACAGCGTGGACATTTTCCCCCTATGTCGGGAAACATCATGCTCACACCCCAGGTCGCGTTTGGTCGCACCCTGCGAGCTCATCGGCGTGTGGTTGGATGGAGCCAGGAGCGGCTTGGGCTCGAATCCGGTGTTCAGAGAAACTTCATTTCCCTGATCGAAACGGGGCAAAACCAACCCACCATTGCCACGCTATTCAAGTTGGCCACAGCCTTGTGTGTGGCACCGAGTGTGTTGATGGCTGAGGTAGAGCGCGCGTTGTCAGATGGGGGTGCCACCGCCTGAAGCCAGGCAGCATGGGCCATTGATCATGATTAGCCGGATTTTTGCAGGCCGCCAATATGCTCTGATAAGCATAGCTGTAAGCGCTTTTTTCATAAAGGCTAGAGGTCGAAAAAGCTTGTAAACCTGGTGTTCAAAGCGGGTTTGACATTGGATTGAATTCGCACAAATTCGCGCCTAGCCCCATTTCCACCCACCATTTCCACCATTTCCACGTGCGACCGGGCGTCACCGTGTTGATTCAGGTGCTGTCGCTCAGTGCCACCAGCACGAATTCCGCCAACAGTATCAGTGCGCCGCAAACAGGCAGAACCATGCTGGCATGTTCGGGGTAAGCATAGCCGCTGGTGTCAACCCAATAGGCGAACCCGCCAAACACAAGCAGCAAAGAACCCAAGGTGCCAAACCCAAACAATTGAAGCATTTTCAACAGGCCGTTGGCACGCCAGCGAAGGGCGCCCCACCAGGCGGCCAAGGTGGCAAGTATGGCGAAAGTGGTCATTGAAGAGGCTCGGCGTGATGGCGTTGCAGTCTAGTCCAATGGCGACACCCGAGGGCATCGCGCGGGCAGCGTCGCTTGCGCTGAGTCGTCTGCAACCTTGGGTCACGAACGTCGGGCTTGGTCGCACGCTGCCGATTCGCTTCATAAAGCATATCTGTTGGCGCTTGTTCAACGGGGGCTGGAGACCAATTTATTACTTAAAGCTCATCAAGCTGCCCACGGATCTGGTTGGCGCGCAGCCGCAGTGCCGCCAGCGCTGAATCATCCATGCGGGCGAGTTGCTGGTAGGCCATGCCAATGCGCGGGTTGCTTTTGAGTTTGTCTGCGTTGCGCAGGTAAAAGTCCCAGTACAGCGCATTGAACGGGCAGGCAACGTTCCCCAGGCGCTGTTTTTTGTCATAGGCGCAGCTTTTGCAGTAATCGCTCATACGGTGGATGTAGGCGGCGCTGCTCACATAGGGTTTGCTGGCCAGCAGGCCGCCGTCGGCAAACTGGCTCATGCCCAGGGTGTTGGGTAGCTCCACCCACTCAAACGCATCGATGTAGACGCCCAGATACCAGCGGTGCAAGGCTGGCACATCCAGCCCCGCCAGCAGGGCAAAGTTGCCAATCACCATGAGGCGCTGAATGTGATGCGCGTGGGCGTTGTGTAGCGAGGTGGTGATGCTGGCGGCCAGGCAGTTCATGCGCGTGTCGCCGCTCCAAAACCACTTGGGTAGCGGCGTGGTGTGGTCAAAGTAGTTGTGTTCGTCGTAGCCCGGCATCTGCGCCCAGTAAATGCCCCGCACATACTCGCGCCAGCCAATGATCTGGCGGATAAAGCCCTCGGCAGCGGCCAGCGCTACCCGGCCTGCGCGCCACTCGGCTTCGACCCGCTGCACCACTTCTTGGGATTTAAGCATCTTCACATTCAGAGAAAAAGAGAGCAGCGAGTGGAACAGCCGCCAGGCTTTGCGGCTCATCGCGTCCTGAAAGTCGCCAAAGTGCGGCAGCGCGTGGGTGATGAAGTGCTCCAGCTGTTGCAGGGCTTCAGCGCGGTTGATCGGCCAGCGTGATTGCGTTGCTCTGGGCTCGCCAAAGCTGTTGACGCCAGCCGCCTGAATGCTGGCCCACAGCGCGCTGTGGTCATGCTCTGGACGCAAGTCGGGCGGCTCGGGCGGTGTGCCTTTCCAGGGCTTGCGGTTGTCTGCATCAAAGTTCCACTGGCCGTCAGCGGGTTTGCCCGCCGCGTCCATCAACACATGGTGGCGTTTGCGCAGGTGGCGGTAAAAGGTTTCCATCAGCCACTGCTTGCGGTTGGCAAACAGCTCGGCGGCTTCGTGGCGCTGGGTGTAGAAATGCTCACTATCAACTTGAGAGCTACCTGCGCTTATTCCACAGGGGCTAGAGGTTTGTACTTGGGGTTTTGCCTGGACTTGGGGTTTTGCCTGGACTTGGGGTTTTGCCTGGACTTGGGGTTTTGCCAAAAAGGCTTGTAACTGCTGATCCAGCCTGAATTCATCGGGGTCCTGGTACTCGAACACTTGTACTTGGAAATGGGCGATCAGCACGCTCAGGTTGTCAGTCAGGCTTTGTGTGTTGGCCGGGTCGTGAATGCTCAGATAGTGCACCCGGTGGCCAGCCTCGGCGAGCTGGCGCGCCAGTTCGCGCATGCCGGCAAAGATGGCGATGATTTTTTGCGCGTGGTGCAGCACGTAGTCGGTTTCCTGGCGGATTTCCATCAGCACATAAACCACCTCGGGGCGCAGCGTGGCAAACCAGCTGTGCTGCGGATTCAGCTGGTCGCCCAGGATCAGGCGCAGGGTGTGCGCAGTCAGGTGGGTTGGGGTGGCGTTCATGCGCTTATACGTTCAGCCGAAGCTGCCGGGAATGGCAGTCGCAGGTCGTTACGGAACCAGTCATTCAGCGTGCTCATGGCACGGGTTTGGCAGCACGACGGCAGCGCTCCGAGCAGTATTTGACGTTGTTCCAGTCGCGCGCCCACTTTTTTCGCCAGGCAAAAGGCTTGCCGCAGGTGAGGCAGATTTTGCTCGGCAGCCCGGATTTTTTGCGCATTTTCATGGGACCGTGATCTCAGTCAAAGCCCAAACTGAGTTGCGCGCTGCCACCAGCGCTAGGCGTGCGCTGACGTGTGCCAGGCGTTGGCCCGCAACGCCCCTTGCGCGATCCATGCTTTTCCACGATGGCCGCCTTGGCGGCGCGCACCTCTGGGGTACGGCGCAAGCTGTGCAGGCGGTCTTTGGCGGCGCGGGTGGCGGCTTCCAGGTCGACTTGCGGCAGCGGCCAGGCATCTGGCGCACCCGCCGCGGCATCAAAGCTGACCCGCACACCGCAGGCGGCCTGCACGCTCTCGGGCATGCGCCAGGGCTCCAGCAGCCAGCTGTCTGGCACGCGGCGCAGGGCCGGGCACCAGCGGCGCACAAACAGGCCTTGTGGATCATGGTCTTGCGCCTGCTTGATGGGGTTGTAGACGCGCGTGGTGTTGATGCCGGTGGTGCCGCTTTGCATCTGCATCTGGCTCCAGTGGATGCCGGGCTCGTAGTCCAGAAATTGGCGCGCCAGCCATTGCCCCACCAGCTGCCAGTGCAGCCACAGCGGGTAAGCCGCCACCGAGACCAGCATGGCGCGCATGCGAAAGTTCAGCCAGCCGGTCTCGCGCAGCATGGCGACGCAGGCATCCACCATCGGCCAGCCGGTGCGCCCGTGGGTGAGTGCTTCAAAATGCGCCGGGTTCCAGTCGGGCTCGCGCAGGCCGTCGTAACCACGGTGCAGGTTGCGCCACGCCAGCTCGGGTTCACTTTCCAGCTTCTGGATAAAGTGGCAATGCCAGTGCAATCTGCTCAAAAACGCCTCTAGCCCTTTTGCAGCATAGGCAGAGCGCTCTTTAAGTTGTAGTAATTTGGCATCCGTGGCTTGCACCACTTCGCGCAGGCTTAACGCGCCAAAGCTCAGGTAGGGCGACAGGCGCGAGCAAGCACTGGGGGCCGACAGCGGTGACGAGATGCCGCCCCGGTAGTGGCGGCAACGGTCGTTAAGAAAACTCTCCAGCACCGCAAGCCCGGCGCTGCGCCCACCACGCTGGCGATCCGGCGGCTCAAACGCAGCCAGCCCCAGCTCTTGCGCGCTGGGCACTGCTTGCGCGGGCCACGGGCTGGGTTGAAACTGCAGCTTATTGCGCTCCCAAATCATCGGTGTCGTTGTTGCTTCGCCTTGTCGTGCGACAGCACTGCCTGCGGCGTCTGTCCTAGAAACGAATGATTTGAAAGCGGAATTTTCGGGCTGGGGACAGGGGAGTTGCGGCGCTTGCGTGTGAGACGCCCAATGGCTTTGCCAGTGGTTGCGGCTGGTCAACCGGCGCACCACGCCAAACTGCGGGAACTCCTGCCAGCTCACACTTTGTGCGCGGCACCAGCGGGCTACCGCCTTGTCGCGCTCAAAAGTGAGGGCGTTACCGGTTTCTTCGTGGGCAAACAGCCGCTCAAAAGGTGCCAGTGCGTGTAACTGCGCCAAAACGTCGGTCACCTCGCCGGTGCGCACGTGCAGGCGGCCGCCCAGGGTTTTCAGGGCGCGCGCCAGTTCGCGCAGGCTCTCCAGAACAAATTCATAGTGCTGGCGCGCCGCATCAGGCTGTGCCCACAGGCTGGGCTCGATCACATACAGACACAGCACCGGCCCGTGTGTGGCGCCAGCGTGCAGCGCGGCGTGGTCGTGCAGGCGCAGGTCGCGTTTGAACCAAACCAGGCTGTAGCCCATGCCGTCGGCGGGCTCAACTGCGGGGTGCGTCAGGGGGTTCTTCAGGGGGCGGGTTAGCTGCAATTTCTGCAGCTTCCAGCCCTTTCTCGACGGGGGCTGGAGGCTGATTTGACTCGGAATCTGGCGGCAGCATCTCGTTGCCGTTCCAACGCGTGCCGCACCAGCAAAGGCCGTCGGCATTGATCAGACAGGTGCCAGTGCCGCAGCAGCGAGTTTCGGTGGTCATGATGGGCTCCTTGGGTTCTAAGCGGTATTTACCGGGCAGCGAAAAAAACCACCGCCAAGCATAGGCAGGCTACCACGCTCAAACGAAGGCGTAGCGGCAAATACCAGGCGGGCAAATCAATCACCCGCGCCAGCCGCAGGTCTTGGCGGTAGTGTGCCAGCAGCCCGGCAATCAGCAGGGTGGCACCGGCTTGGGGCACCAGCATCAGCGCCGCCCAGCCCAGCAGTGAGGGCACCACGCTCCAAAGGTACAGCGCGTGGTTCGGCGCGCCCTGCAGCTGCGGGTGGGTCATGGCAAAGGCCCAGTGCAGCGCGCCGACAAAGCTCAGGATCACCGCGCCATAACCCAGTAGGCCAGGCACCCAGGTGGCACTGTGCGCCGGGTCCAGCAAGCTGGCCGCGGCCAGCGCCAGAAACGGAATCAGCCCGCCATAGCCCAACCAGGCAACGACGGTAGGGCTGGTGTGTGAAGAGGTCATGCGCGCAAATGTTGGAAAGGAACGCTCAGATTGTGTATGAAAGCCGCTGCCCCGGCGAGTGCCTGGCGGGCAAAGCCAGCCCATGCCCACGGTTTTTTCATGGCTTTTTAGGCGGCGCCAACCGCAGCGCTGGCGCAAACGGGTATCTTTCGCTTGAAGATGCCGCCTACACCCTGACGGCCAGCCAACTGGACATGCCATGAAACCCATTTCAGCCGCCACGCTACCGACCCGTTCAGTTGCCCGTGCGCTCGCCCCACGTGACCTGCGCCGCACCACCTTGCAGGCGCTGGGTGCGCTGTTGATTTTTGGTGCCGCCGTTTTTGCAGCGGGCCGTGCCTACGCCCAGGCAACGCCCCCCAGTGGTCTGGCCGCGCCAGCGGGTCAGGCGGTGGCGGTTTTTGCCGGAGGTTGCTTCTGGTGCGTGGAGTCTGACTTTGACAAAGTGCCGGGGGTGATGTCCACCACCTCAGGCTATACCGGCGGCAAAACCGCCAACCCCACGTATGAAGAAGTGTCGAGCCACACCACCGGCCACGCCGAAGCGGTAAAGATTGTGTTTGATCCGGCCAAGGTAAGCTACCGCCAGCTGGTGGACCATTTTTGGCACACCATCGACCCGACGGTTCTCGATCAGCAATTTTGTGACCATGGCACGCCCTACCGCACCGCCATCTTTGCAGTGAACGCCGAGCAACTTGCCCAAGCCCAGGCCTCCAAAGCCGCGTTGGACAAGACCAAGCCGTTCAAGGAACCGGTGGTGACGCAGATCGTGCCTGCCGGCGACTTCTACCCGGCTGAGGGCTACCACCAGGACTATTACAAAAAGAACCCGGTGCGCTACAAGTTTTACCGCACCAGCTGCGGGCGTGAAGCGCGCTTGAGCAGTTTGTGGGGTGACCTGGCGGGCAAATAGAGGTTAGAGGGCGGTGTTCAAAGGGTGCGGGCGGCGTTCCTCGCGCCAACTTTGCGGCCTAAACTGCCTGCACCATGAAGCACATTGATACTCCTCCCGCCAGCGCCCTGCAGACCGCACTGGCGTTGCAGCGCCAGGCCTACCTGGCGCACCCGGTGCCCAGCCTGGACGAGCGCAAAAAAGACCTGCGCACGCTACAACGCTTTATCCGCGAGCACCAGGACGCCCTGGTGGCCGCCATCAGTGCCGACTACGGCCACCGCTCCCGCCACGAGACCTTGCTGGCTGAAGTGTTTCCAGCGGTGGACGGTATTGACCACATCATCAGCCACCTGCGCGGCTGGATGCATGTGCAGCGCCGGGGCCTGGACTGGCGCAGCTTTATGGGTGCCAGCAACCGGGTCATTCCGCAGCCGCTGGGTGTGGTGGGCGTGATTGTGCCGTGGAACTTTCCGCTGAATCTGAGCATGGTGCCGCTGAGCTATATCTTTGCTGCCGGCAACCGCGCGATGGTGAAGATGAGCGAGAACTCGCGCCATCTGGCGGCCTACCTGATCCAGCACATGCCCGCCTATTTCCCCCCGACAAAGCTGCAGTTTTTCGATGAAACTGGCGGTGTGGGCGTGGAGTTTTCCAAACTCAAGTTTGACCATCTGCTGTTCACCGGCAGCGGCCAGACCGGACGCGCGGTGATGGTCGCCGCCGCGCAGAACCTGTGCCCGGTCACGCTGGAGCTGGGTGGCAAGGCGCCAGCCATCGTCTGTGACGACTTCCCGCTGCCACTGGCCGCCGAGCGCATCATGTTTGTGAAGCTGCTCAACGCCGGGCAGATCTGCACCACGGTGGACCATGCCTGGCTGCCCGCCGCGAAGGTGGACGCGTTCGTTACCCTGGCGCGCGCGTTGGTGGCCAAGCGCTACCCAAGTTTGAGCTCGCCCGACTACACCGCCATCATTGACCAGCGCGCCTTTGAGCGCCTGCTGGTGGCCCTGGACGATGCGCGCAGCCGTGGCGCACAGGTGATCAGCCTGATGGACGGCCTGGCGTTTGACCGCGACAC
>Ga0105047_10013137_pt1 | contig 13273 bp, 9 predicted proteins | sample MAT04_FD_78384 | JGI IMG/M metagenome (GOLD analysis project Ga0105047, IMG submission 78384) | Freshwater microbial communities from Lake Fryxell liftoff mats and glacier meltwater in Antarctica - MAT-04 (megahit assembly) | ecosystem: Environmental > Aquatic > Freshwater > Ice > Liftoff... | reverse complement strand
TTGGCCGTCGGCTTGGGCACGTCGGGCGTCGAGGGTGACGGCGAAGGCGTCGGTTTCGGGGCTGTGGCGCCCGCCTTTCGCACCTTCTCGATCGCCTGGACGACCTTCGGGGAGGTGCCGGCGGGGATCGCGGTCTTGCCCACGAGGCCGAACGCGCTGGTCCAGGTGACCTCCGCCTCGCGCTCCTTGCCGGTCTCGAACTGCACGATCCCGAGGTAGACGAGCGCCTTGGCGCGATCGCCCACGGAGAGATCGCTCGCCTTCGAGGCGGACGTCAGCCGCTCGATCGCGCGATCGGTGTCGAGGTTCTCGTAGAACGCGATGCCGTCTTCGAGGTCGCGCTTGCCGTCCGCCGCGGCGATCGCTGCGGGCGCGAGGCAGGCCACGAGGGCCACGAGAGCAAAGGGCCTCAGCACGAGACGTAGCCTGGCGTCATCTGCACGCCTTTTCAAGGTTTCGGGCTCAGACGGTCTCGAGCGCGTTCTTGAGCCGCTTGGCGATCGAGTCCTGCAGCTTGTCGGGCTTCACACCCGCCGCCTTGGCCATCATCCCGAGCTTGACCACGACCGCGACGCTGCTCTCCGTGACCTTCACGCTGCCGGACGCACCGATGCCCTTGAGGTCGGCCTCGTCGCCCTTCCACGCCAGCGTCATGCCGTACTTTTTTAGGTCCTCGGCGAAGCCTTCGAGCTTCTTTTTCGCCCCCTCGACGCCGAGGTTGTGGGGCTGATCGACCTGTACGTTGCTCAAGAGAAACCTCCGCGATTACTTCAGCTTCTTCTCGACGAAGAGCACGTGCTTACGCACCTTCGGATCGTACTTCTTGAGCTCGAGCTTGTTGGTCTGGGTGCGACGGTTCTTGTCGGTCACGTAGAAGTAACCGGTTCCTGCCGTCGACTCGAGCTTGATGAGCTCGCGTCCGCTCTTTGCCATGACTGTCTGTAACTCCTCGCCATGCCGTAGGTACGACCGGCCGGACGCTTCTACGCAGGAGACCGGAGGCCCGTCAACGACTAAGCGAGGAGGCGGACCTTCGGAGCGTCGCCCTGGACCGGGGTGGTGCGCCCGATGATCCAGCCGCCGGTCGCCCGGCGGATCGCCTCGGCCTTCTTGAGCGGGACGACCATGAGGAGCCCGCCGCTGGTCTGGGGATCGGCGGCCAGCCGCGAGAAACGCGGGGCCACGCCCTCCTCCACCACCAGGCCGTCGCCGTAGCCGCGGAGGTTCACGTCGATGGTGCCGGGCGCGATCCCCATGTCGAGGTAGCCGAGGACCCCGGGGAGCGCCGGGATGTGCGGGGCGTCGATCTCGAGATCGACCCCGGAGTGGCGCGCTATGTTGAGCGCGTGGCCGACCAGGCCGAAGCCCGTGACGTCGGTGGCGCAGCGGACGCGGGCGTCGATCATGATGCGCGCCGCCGCGGCGTTGGTGGCGGTCATCGAGTCGATCACCGCCCGCTCTTCGTCCGCCGTGCGCTTCTCGGCCTTCATGGCCTGCCAGAGCACGCCCGTTCCGAGCGCCTTCGTGAGCACGAGGACGCGGCCCGGCTTGGCGCGCGCAACGGTGGCGATGTTGCGCTTCTTCACCAGGCCGGTGACCGCGAAGCCGAGCTTGAGCTCCTTGTCCTTCACGGTGTGGCCGCCGACGAGGAACGCGCCGCAGCCCGCCAGGAGGTCATGGGCGCCGGCCAGCATGCGCTCGACTGCGACGGGCGGTAGCTCCTTCGGCACCGCGAGGATCGCGACGGCGGAGGTCGGGCGGCCGCCCATCGCGAACACGTCGCTCACCGAGTTGGCGGCGGCAACGCGCCCGAAGGTCCACGGATCGTCGACGATGGGCGTGATGAGATCGACCGTGTGCACGAGGGCGTCGAGGCCGCGTCCAAGAGACACGATCCCCGCATCGTCGCCTTCGGCCACGCCCACCAGCACCCGGCGGTCACGCGCAACCGTGAGCCCCCGGAGCATCTCGTGTAGATCGCCCGGACCTACTTTGGCCGCTCAACCACCGCTGAGCGCGTAGGCGGTCAGGCGGATGCGCTGTTCGTCAGACATGCCCCGAAACTAGCGCGGAACGAGCAGCCGCGCGAGGACGGCGCGCGTGCGCGTCGCGATCGCCGGATCGCGCGTGGCCAGCGCTTCGCGGGCCCGATCGAGATCGTCGGGCACGTCGACGTCGAAGCTCTCCTCGAGCTCGGCGATCACGCGGCCGGCCTCTCCCGCACGCGCGCGGGTCTCGCCCATCACGCGCTCCGTGGACCACGGGATATCGCGCAAAAGGGCCGGTTCGGCGCGGGCCAGCGCGATCAGATCGTAGCCCCCATCGAGCGTGGGACCGAAGACCGCGTCCGCCAGGGCCAGCCGCGCGAGCGCCTCCTCGACGCGCGCCGCGCTCATCAGAGGCGCGTCGGTCCCGACGATCGCCACGTGATCCGCCGCCGCCTCGCGCCGAGCTGCGTCGATGCGCGCGCCGAGATCGCCGGGCGCTTGCGCGATGGTGCGCCACCCCTTGCGCTCGTAGTCGCCGTCGATCGCCAGCACGCGATCGATCATCGGATCGAGCTTTTCCAGGGCCTCCAGCGTGTCGAGCAGCATCGCCTCCGCGAGCTCGAAGGCGCCCGCCGCGCCGATCGCCGGCACCAGGCGCGTCTTCCCGCGGCCGGGGAGCTTGGCCAGCACGACCACCGCGCGCGACGTCATGTCTGCGGGACGCAGCGGTAAACGCCGGGGCGGATCTCGCGGCACCCGAAGTCCTGCGGGCAGAACGGGCGCATCGGATCGCATGCCACCGGGTCGACCCCGCCGTCTCCTCGATCGTCGCCGCGGCACTGCGACGACACCGCGCCGGGCGTCTCGGACGGGACCAGCGTGCACTCGAGCGGGGCGCTGCAGGTCTCGGCGACGCGCGGATCGCACGGCTCGCCGTTCTCGGTGCCCGGCTCGCCGCACTGGCAGACCGCGCGACCCTCGAACAGCGGGCAGACGCAGCCGAGCGTGGTGTGGCAGGTGCTGTCGCCCGGCGCGCACGGCTCGTAGCGCATGCCCATGCTGCAGATGTTGGTGGATCCGCCGCCGGTGGTGATGTGCACGCAGCTTCCGCCCGGGCACGTCGCGGGGACGTTGGGATCGCAGAGCAGCGGGTTGTTCGATGCGGCGCCCTTGCACGAGCAGCCCACGCCGAGCGGCGTCGTCAGACACACGCAGCCGTTCGAGGTGCGGCACACCGAGTCGACCGGCGAGCAGGAGCTGTTCTCGCGGCCGTCGGAGCACAGATAGCGGAGGCCATCGACGCGGCGCCCGCGCACGCACTGGTACGGGAAACGGCAAGTGTCCTGGTTCTGCGGATCGCAGGCCTCGTTGTAGCCCTGCGCGGGGAAGCAGCCGCAGACGCGCGGGCGGCGATCGAGGCAGCCGCACACGCTGCCGTTGGCGCATCCGCCGCTGCATTCGAACGGACCGGTGTCGATCGGCTCCGCGTCGCGGGTGACGAACGCGCGCGCGTCGTACGTGAAGCCGGAGTCCGGGAGCTCGAAGGCACCACCGCTGACGAAGTCGCGCCCGGCCGGGCCCTCGCGACAGGCGGACAGGGCCGCGCACACCAACACCACGGTCAAAGCCAGCCGCATGCTGAGATCGCTAGCGCAAACGCACCGCTCAAAGGAAGCGCAGGGTCAGCAGATCTTGCACGTCGAGCAGGCCGATCGGCCGGTGGCGGTCGTCCACCACCGGGACCTGGTCGACGTGGTGCTCGCGCAAAAGGGAGGCGGCCTCGGTCACCGGCTGATCCGGCCGCACCGTGCGCGGATCGCGGCACATCGCGACGCTCAGCCGCGCGTCGAGGCCACCGTCGCCGGTCTCGAGCCAGCGGCGCAGATCGCCGTCCGTGAACAGGCCGATCAGCTTCTTCTTCTTGTCGACAATCATCGCCGCGCCCGGCCGACCCGGGGTCTCGGTCATCACCGAGAGCGCGTCGCGCACGGTCGCGTCGTGGGACACCACCGGCACCATCTCGCCCGATCGCATCACGTCCGAGACCCGCATCAGCTTGCGCCCCAGGCTCCCGGCCGGATGGAAGGCGTGGAACTGCGCGTCGCTGAACCCGCGCACCTCGGACGCCGCGACGGCCAGCGCATCGCCGAGCGCGAGCATCACGGTGGTCGAGGTGGTCGGCGCCAGGCCGCTGCCGACCTCGCGCTGGCGGCCGATCTCGAGCGTCAGATCGGCGAGCTTGCCGAGGCTGGAGGTGGACTCCGCGGTGATGGCGAGGACGCGCGCGCCGACCCGCTTCACCGGGCCGATCAGCCGCAACATCTCCTCGGTCTCGCCCGAGTGCGAGAGCGCGAGCAGCACGTCATCGGCGGTGATGCGCCCCAGATCGCCGTGCAGCGCGTCCGCTGGGTGGAGGAACAACGACGGCGTGCCGGTGCTGGCGAACGTCGCCGAGACCTTCTGCGCGATGAAGCCCGCCTTGCCCATGCCGCTCACGACCAGGCGCCCGGGGCAGCGCACCACCAGATCGACCGCCTTCGCGAAGCGCCCATCGAGCGTGCCCGCCAGCGCCCCGATCGCCGCGCCCTCTGCGGTGAGGACGGCCTTGCCGCGCGCGACCAGCGCGGCGGACGTGAGCTTCTTCTTCTTCAGAACGCGACCAGCGGGCCGACGGTGAGGCGCAAGCTGTTGCTCGCCACCGACGCGTCCACGATCGGCGGATCGCTGGCGAAGCGATCGCGGGTGCCGGCGCCGGAGAACGAGATGCTGTTGTAGACGTACGCGACGTCGAGCCCGATCCCGAACATGTCGGCGATCCAGTAGCGCGCGCCGCCGCCGATCGAGATGCCGAAGCCGCCCCCGCCGTCGCCGGTGGTCTTCTGCGACTCGCCGTATCCGAGGGGCAAACGAAGGCGGAAAGCGGCGTCGATCACCAGCGCGTCGCTCACGCCGTAGAGCGCCTTGATGCCGAAGGTCGGCACGATCATCGAGTGGCTGAGAATGATCGCCGGCTCCTGCGGATCGATGCTCAGCGACTCGTAGCGGAACCCGGCTTGCGGCTCGATCGCGAAGCCCTCGCGATGCGCGCCGTCGCCCGAGAGCCAGAAGCGCCAGCCGACCATCAAGCCGATGTCGAGGAAGCTGCCCCCCGGGTTGGGCGGGGTCGGCGCGGGCATCGTGGCCAGCGTGTACTTCACCGGCGCCCACGCGAACGCCGCCTCGACGCCGAGCTGGGTCGACGGGATCTGGAAGCGGCCCCCGACGCTCACCAGAAGCAGCGGCGAGAGCGTGTACGCGAGGGCGGTGGGCTGACCGCCGACCAGCACGGTGTACGCGGTGCTGAGCTGCGATCCGACGCCCACGCCGAGCTCGAGCATCGTCGGCGGGACGCCGCTCGTGCTCTTCGCGGGCTCGGCCGGCTCGCTCTTCGCAGGCGCGACCGCCGGCGTCGGATCCGTCGGCTCGCTCGGCTCCCGAGGCTCGTTGGGCTCTCGCGGCTCCTCGCGCGGCGCCGGCGTCGGGGTCGCGGACGGCGAAGGCGCCGGCGCTGCGGGTGCCTCCTCGTCCTCGTCGTCACCGGGCTCGTCGGGGACATCGATCGCCGGCCGCTTCTCGCGCGATCCCATGCCGGGACGCGCGCTCTTGATCGCGTCGGCGATGTCGCCCGAGACCGCTCGCGCCACCGCGGCCGCGTCCTTCTTTCCCGCGTACGGATCGGACATCAGCGAGAAGATCGAACCGCCGTCCTCGACGTCGATCACCGAGACCCGCGCCTTGAACTTCTTCCCGGCGGGCATCGCATCGACCAGCACGAGGTACTTCGCGCCGACCGCCTTCGCGAGCTTGACGTCGACCTTGGCCTTCTTGGCCGCCTTCGCGTCGACGACGTCGACCCCGGCACCCTCGAGCTCGCTCTTGAGCGCCTTGGCGATGGTCGCCGCAGCGCCCTTGGTCGGACCCTTGCCCTTGGCGACCGCCACCGGTCCAGCCGCGCCCAGCGCCGGCAACGGCGCGAGAACGAGGAGCGCGAGCAGACCGGCGCGTCGCATCATTCGATCAACCTTCCGCGACGGGCGCTGTCGCCGACTCGATCACCGGAGCAGGCGCAGGCGCGACGGGCACATCACCGCCCGGCGCTTCATCCGCCGGCTTCGACTTCTGCATGCGAGCCTCGCGACGCGCGCGGTTCTCGGCCTTGATCTTCTCGAGCATCTCCGGCGTCGGGCGCCCCGTGAAGGTCACGCCATCCGGCCCCACCTCTTCCGGCGCCGGCGGCGCGGCAGACACGCCCTCGGGGCGCGGCTCCCTCGGCGCACGCGGCTCTCGCGACGGGCGCCCCTCGCGCTCACCGCGCTCACCGCGCTTCTTGGTGCCACGGCGCTCGCGCTTCTCGCGCTTCTCGCCGCCGCCCTCGACCTCCCCCACCGCGTCAGCCGCGGCCTTGCGCGCCTCGACCGAGGCCTCGCTGCCGCGCTTGCCCTTGGCGCCTCGCTTCTTCTTGCCACCGCGGCTCCGGCGCTCCTCGCGCTGCGGGAGCCGATCGGTGACCTCTTGCAAGACCTCACCGCGCGAGAGGAAGTGCACCTCGTCGGCGTCGCGATCGAGGTGATCGCGGCTGAGGACCTGCACCTTGCAGCGGAAGCGCTGCTCGAGCGCCATGAGCTCGGCGCGCTTGGTGTTGAGGAGATGCTCGGCGGTCTCCTTGTGCGTGAGCACGCGGACGAGCTCGACCTGCCCTTGCGCGAGCCGCGTCTCGACCCGCTTCAGGATCGACAGCGAGTGCGACTCGGGGGTGCGGATCCAGCCGGTCCCGCTGCACTGGGCGCAGCGCTTCTGGAACGACTTCTTGATGCCCGGGCGGATGCGCTGGCGGGTTAGAATGCAGAGCCCGTTGGAGAGGATGCGCGAGATCTTGATGCGGGCGCGATCGCCGCGGGTCTCGTCCTTCAGCGCCTTCTCGACCGCGCGCTGGTGGCGCTTCTCTTCCATGTCGATGAAGTCGACGACGATGATGCCGCCGAGATCACGCAAGCGGAGCTGCCGCGCGATCACCGCCGCGGCCTCGAAGTTGGTCAAATAGACGGTGTCCTCGTGATCGCGCTCGCCGGTGTTCTTGCCGGAGTTCACGTCGATCGCGACGAGGGCCTCGGTCTGATCGACGACGATCGAGCCACCGCTCGGCAGCGGCACGCGCCGCGCGAACGTCTCCTCGATCTGCTCCTCGATTCGATAGAACGAGAACAGCGGGATCGGATCCTGGAACAGGTGGATGCGCTGGAGCAGATCCGGCGCGAGCGTCTCGAAGTACGAGTGGGCCGACTCGTACTCGTCGCGCTGATCGATGAAGACCTCGTCGATGTCGTCGTTGACCATGTCGCGCAGCGTTCGCGCGATCAGATCCGGCTCGGCGTGGAGCAGCGAAGGCGCGCGCGCGATGCCGGAGCTACGCAGGATCTTCGCGTGGAGCTCGGCGAGGCGGCTCAGATCACCCTGGATCGCGTCCTTCTCCTGGCCGAGGCCGGCGGTGCGGATGATGTACCCACAGCCCTGCGGGACCTCGATCTGGTCGGCGATGCGCTTGATCTTCTTGCGCTCGTCCTCGTCCTCGATCTTGCGCGAGATGCCGCGCGCGTCGCTGCCGGGCATGAGCACCGAGAAGCGACCGGGCAACGACACATAGCAGGTCAGCGCTGCGCCCTTCTCGCCCACGGCGTCCTTCGACACCTGGACGATGATGTCCTGGCCGCGCTTGATGACGTCGTTGATCCGCGGCTGGCCGGGGCCGTCCCACTTGCGATAGTGCTGCGACGGCGCGATCTCGCTGAAGGGCAAGAAGCCCTGCTTGTGGTGTCCGAAGTTGATGAAGGCCGCTTCGAGCGATCCTTCGACGTTGTGCACGACGCCTTTGTAGATGTTGCCTTTGACGGTGTTGGCTTCAGCGGACTCGATATCGAGGTCAATGAGCTCGCCATCCTCCACCACGGCGACGCGTAGCTCGTCGGCTACCGTCGCGTTGATCAGCATTCTGGTTGTCATCGAGATTTGTCTTTCCGGACTGGGAAATTGAGCGGCGTCGCACGACGCTGGCCGAGGCGTATGGGGCCGAGGCGCAGTCGAGCGCGCGCGACGCTCCGCAAAGTGGGTTCGTTGAGCTGGGGGTAGACGGGGTGAAAACCCGCGAGACGACGAACATGCGGATCCCTGAGTCCTGCTGCGTTCATAAGCTGAAAAGTCCTCCTTTGCCAACCCGCATAGCGAGAGTATGACCCGCCATGCTCGACCGAGACCCCCCTCTCGCCCTGACGTTCGACGACGTCCTGCTCCAGCCCGGCTTCTCCGACGTGCTCCCGCGCGAGACTCAGCTCGAGACGCGGCTCGCGCGAGACATCATGCTGCGCATCCCGCTGCTCAGCTCGGCGATGGACACGGTCACCGAAGCGCGCCTCGCGATCCGACTCGCAGAGCTGGGCGGAATCGGCGTCATTCACCGCAATTTGCCGGTCGAAACGCAGGCCGAAGAAGTCGGCAAGGTGAAGCGCTACGAGTCGGTGGTGATCAACGATCCGATCACCATCCGCTCCGAGATGCGCCTCGAGGACGCGATCATCCTGGCTCACAAGACCGGCGTCTCCTGCTTCCCGGTGGTCGACGAGGGGCGCCTCAGCGGCCTCCTGACCCACCGCGACATGCGCGCCGAAGACGACAAGAAGAAGCTGGTCCGCGAGGTCATGAGCACCCAGCTCATCACCGCCAACGAGGGCGTGACCCCCGAGGCCGCGCGCCGGCTGATGCAGCAGAACCGCAAGGAGAAGCTGCCGGTGGTCGATCGCCTCGGGCGCCTGGTCGGCCTCATCACCGTCAAGGACATCGACAAGCGGAGCCGCTACCCGGAGGCTGCCATCGACGATCGCGGGCGCCTGCGCGCGGCGGCAGCGCTCGGCGTCGGGCCGGATCTTCTCGCTCGCGCGCGCGCCAACGTCGAGGCCGGCGTCGACGCGCTGGTCATCGACACCGCGCACGGCCACAGCGCCGCGGTCATCGACGCCGTGAGGCGGGTGCGCGCGCAGCACAAGGACATCGCGATCATCGCCGGCAACGTCGCAACCGCGGCCGCCACCGAAGCCTTGATCGCCGCGGGCGCCGACGGCGTGAAGGTCGGGATCGGGCCCGGCTCGATCTGCACCACGCGCATCATCTCCGGCGTCGGCGTGCCGCAGCTCAGCGCGGTCGACGAGTGCGCGCGCGCCGCGTTCAAGCACAACGTCCCGGTCATCAGCGACGGCGGGATCAAGTTCTCCGGCGACGTCGTGAAGGCGCTCGCCGCGGGCGCCTCGACGGTGATGATCGGCAGCCTCTTCGCCGGCGTAGACGAGTCCCCCGGCGAGGTCGTGCTGTACCAGGGCCGCGCGTTCAAGTCATACCGGGGGATGGGATCGCTCGGCGCGATGGAGGCCGGCTCGGCCGATCGTTACGGCCAGGGCGGCGTCGAGAAGACCAAGCTCGTCCCCGAGGGCATCGAGGGCCGAGTGCCGTTCAAGGGCCCGCTGGAAGACACCGTGGCGCAGCTGATCGGCGGCCTGCGATCCGGCATGGGCTACGTCGGATCGCGCACGCTCGCCGAGCTGCGCGACATGGCGCGTTTCGTCCGCATCTCCGCCTCGGGCCTGCGCGAGTCGCACGTCCACGACGTCGTCATCACCAAGGAAGCGCCGAACTACTCGCCCGAGAGGTAGCTACCGGCCGTTCTCGGCCTTCGCCATCGCGTCGTCGATCACCTTCGCGAGCGCCTCCACCTGGGGGCGCAAGAACAGGTTGTCGTGGTAGGCGCGCACCCGCTCTACGTCGACGCCGCCGCTCGCGATCGAGCCCAGCTCGCGGAGATCGACCTCGCCGATCTCGGTGGTGAGGAAGAGCGAGATGCGCCCGTCATAGGCGCGCGGCGGATGCGAATCCATCGCACGGTTGTAGATCTCGACCCACCCGAAGTGCCGCGCTGCGAGCGAGGCGCGATCGCCGCCGACCTTGCGCTCGAGCCGCGTGCGCAGCGCCTTGGCGCGCTCCGACACGACGCGGGCGCGGCGGCGGACGAGCTGGGCGACGTAGTCGACCCCGTCGCTCGAGAGGTTGCGCACCAGGCGCGCGGTCTTCGACTCCTGGAGCGTCACGAACGGGAGCCCGTCGATGAAGCCGAGGAACGCGATCGTCTGCCCCTGGGCGCGCAGCTGCACCGCCATCTCCAGCGCCAGAGCAGCCTCGGCGCAGTAGCCGGTGAGGAAGTACGGGCCCTCGGGCTGCACGCGGCGGATCTCCTCGACGTAGGTGCGGGCGATCTCGACCAGCGAGATCTGCCGCGTCTCGCCGCCGTCGTAGAGCCCGAAGATGTTGAGCCCGTAGATCGGCCGCGACTCGTCGATGAACGGCGCCAGCGCGCGCGCCTGGCTGGTCGATCCGACGAAATACAGCGGCGCGGCGTAGCCCTCGCGGCGGATGCTCTCCAGCGCACGCAGCTCCACGCTGGCGCCGGGACCGCGCGAGAGCGCCTCGGCGAGAGCGCCCAGCGTGGCCCGCTCGAACAGCGTCACCATCGGGACCGCGTGTCCGAAGCGCTTCTCGATCTGCGAGAGCAGCTTCACCGCGAGCAGCGAGTGCCCGCCGTGCTCGAAGAAGTCGTCGTCGAGCGCGGGCGCCTTCGAGCCGAGCACGTCGCCCCAGATCAGCGCGAGCTTCTTCTCGATGTCGGTGCTCGGAGGGCGCCGCGCCCCGCGTGCGTCGAGCGCCGGCGCGGGCAAGCGGCTCACGTCGATCTTGCCGGTGCGCCCCATCGGCATCGTGTCGAGCTTCACCCACGCGCTCGGCACCATGTGCGCGGGCAGCTTCTTCCGCAGCTCGGCGCGCAGCTCGTCCGCGGTGGCCGCGCCCGACCAGTAGCCCACCAGGATGTCGGCCCCGCTCGCGGCGCGCATCAGCTTCACCGCGCTGCGCTCGACCGAGGGATGGAGCCCCATCTGCGCCTCGATCTCTCCGAGCTCGATGCGAAAGCCGCGCAGCTTCACCTGGCGATCGACGCGGCCCACGAAGTCGAGCGTGCCATCGGAGAACCAGCGCACCCGATCGCCCGTCTTGTAGAGCTTCTCGCCGGGCACGAACGGATCGTCGACGAACGCCTCCGCGTCGAGATCAGGTCGTCCGATGTACCCGCGCGCGACGCCACCTCCGCCGAGGTACAGCTCCCCGGTCTGGCCGATCGGCACTGGCTTTCTCGATGAATCCAGCACGTAGCCGCGCGTCCCGGGAGCGAGGCGCCCGATCGGCACGCGCTGATCACCGGCCTTCACCTCGTGGATCGTACTGAACACCGTGGTCTCGGTCGGGCCATACTCGTTGAAGAGCCGCGCGCTCGGGACGCGCGCGAAGTGGCGATCGACCAGCGCGCGATCGAGCGCCTCACCGCCGAGCGTGACCGTGGTGACGCTCTGCATGTCGCTCAGCGTCGCGGCGGCGAGGACCGCGTCGTAGAGCGTGGGGACGAAATCGAGATGGGTCGGCTCGTGCGCGCGAATCGCCGCCACCAGCGCGCCGGGCTCCTTCCGCTCGCGCTCGTCCACCGCGATCAGGAGCCCGCCGGTGGCCAGCGTCCAGAACAGGCCAGCGACCGAAGCGTCGAACGCGAGCGAGTACGAGAAGAGGAAGCGCGCGGGCGAGCTCGGATAGGAGGCGCAGCGCGACTCGAGCTGGTGGACGACGTTCCGGTTGCGGATGACGACGCCCTTCGGTGTGCCGGTCGATCCCGAGGTGTAGAGCACGTAGGCGGGGTCGTCGGGGGTCGCGCCGCTGCTCTCGCGAAGGAGCGGCGCGTCCTCGGCCACGACGTCGACCGCCAGCACCTCGACCCCGCTCGCGCGCTCCTTGCGCCGCTGCGAGGGCTCGGACAGAACCAGGCGCGACCCGGCCGCGCGCATCAGATCCGCCGCGCGCGCGTCGGGGAGATCGCGATCGATCGGCAGATACGCCGCGCCCGCGCCCAGCACCCCGAGCACGCTGGTGATCGCCACCAGCTTGTCGGCGGCCTCCACCGCCACTACGTCACCGGCTTTGACGCCGCGCGCGCGCAGCATCGCCGCGAGGCGCGAGGCGCGAGAGAACAGCGCGCGATAGGTCAGCGTACGCCCGCCGACCTGGAGCGCGGTCTGCTCGAGGTGCGCTTCGGCGCTCTGCCACAGCACATCGGCCAGCAGTCGATCCGTCGCGGCGGCCATCGAAGCGCCCTGGAAGTCGGTGAACAGCGCCCTCGCCTCCTCGCGATCGAGGAGCGGCAGATCGGCGACCGCGGTCTTCGGATCGAGCAGCGCAGCGGAGAGCAGCGTCTCGTAGCGGCCGAGCAGGCGATCGGCGGTGGAAGTGTCGAAGATCTCGGTGTCGTGCTCCAGCACCACCCGCAGGCCGTCGGTCTCGTCGAAGACGTCGAGCGCGAGATCGAGCATCGCCGATCCGCAGTCGAGGCGTCGTCCGTGCACCACCAGGCCGTCGAGCCGCGCATCGCGGAGCGAGAAATCCAGGTAGTTGAACATCACCTGGTAGATCGGCCGGCTCGGGCTGTCGCTCGCGTCCACCAGCGTCTCGAGCATCTTGCTCGCCGACAGCGCGCGGTGCGGGCGGGCCCGTCGACGTCGGTCGGAGCTGCGCCGCGCGACCTCCGCGAAGCTCGGCAGCCCCGCCAGATCGACCCGCACCACGGTGGTGTCCGCGAAGCAGCCGTGCACGCCCCCGGTCTCCGGCGTGCGGTTCGCGTGCGGTGTGCCGATGAGGATGTCGGTCATCCCGCTCGCGCGGTGCAGCAGCACCGCCCAGGCTGCGAGGAGCACGTCCACGGGCCGCACGCCCAGCTCGGGGGCGATCTGGTGCACGCGATCGCGGACGCTCTTCGAGAGCACGCGCTCGGCGTGCGCGCCCACGCCCGCGGGCCGGTGGGGCCGCACGCGATCGGTCGGCAGCTCGAGGATCGGCGGGCGATCCGCCAGCTCGGTGCGCCAGAAGTCGATCATCGCCTGCGCCCCTGGGCCCTCGTTCTCGGCGCGCGATCGGATCGCGAAGTCGGCGTACCTCTGCGGCGTCGGCGGCAGCACCAGCGGCGCTCCTGCGCGCGCGGACCGGTACAGCTCGGCCAGCTCGGCCGGAAAGAGCCGCCACATCGAGGTGCCGTCGGTGGCGATGTGATGGAACACTGCGACGAGCACGTGGTGCGCGTCGTCGAGGCGCGCGACCGTGAAGCGCACCAGCGGCGGCTT
>Ga0105047_10013135_pt1 | contig 13274 bp, 12 predicted proteins | sample MAT04_FD_78384 | JGI IMG/M metagenome (GOLD analysis project Ga0105047, IMG submission 78384) | Freshwater microbial communities from Lake Fryxell liftoff mats and glacier meltwater in Antarctica - MAT-04 (megahit assembly) | ecosystem: Environmental > Aquatic > Freshwater > Ice > Liftoff... | reverse complement strand
CTCGGCCCTTACGGCGGCTCCTTCGAGAACCGCACCCGCTTTCTGCGCGATATTGTCGCCGGTATTCGCGCCAATACGAAGTTGAAGATTGGCGTACGCTGGTCAGCCTTTGATTTTGTGCCGTTCAAACCCGATCCTACGCAATCGGATGGGAAGAAGCTGGGCCCGGGAATTCCCGAGACTACGGACTTACCCTATCGCTACGGCTTCGCCGTCGATGAAGATAAACCAACCGCCTATAACTTAGCCGAAGCCGAACAGTTTTTGTACTTACTACAGGACCTGGGCATTCGCATGGTAAATGTAACTGCGGGTAGCCCCTATTACAATCCGCATATCCAGCGGCCGGCGCTATTTCCCCCCTCCGATGGCTATCAGCCCCCGGAAGATCCGTTGGCTGGTTGTGTGCGGCAAATGGAGGCGACGGCGGCGCTCAAAAGTAAGTTCCCGGGGCTGGTATTGGCCGGCAGCGCCTACACTTACTTTCAGGACTATCTGCCCCACATCGCGCAATGGGCCGTGCGCGAAGGCTGGGCCGATTGCGTCGGACTAGGCCGCATGGTGCTGAGCTACCCCACCTTGCCGTACGACACGCTGCGCGACGGCCAAATGCAGAAGAAGCTCATCTGCCGTACCTTCTCCGATTGCACCACCGCGCCGCGCAACGGTATCATCTCGGGCTGCTATCCGCTGGACCCGTACTACAAGGGGATCCCAGAGGCTGAACAACTCAAGCAGATCAAGAAGGCCGTGTAATTTTCCGTTAACACCTTGGCTTTACAGGACTTAGCCTGGCTATAATAGACGGGTGGTGTTTGAGTGGAGTGAAGAGTCCGCGTCCCGGAATCTGGCCCGTTACGGGGTCCGTTTCACGGAGGCCGTGCATACTTTTCTTGACCCCAAGGCCGTCGAATTCTGGGATGAGCGCCGCGAGCGTTTCAGCCTGATCGGGCATACGGCCCGGGGACTGCTCTACACGGTCTTTACCGAAACCGCCGACGGCCGCCTCTGCCTGCTCCATGCCCGCGTCGCCGATGCTCCCACCGCTTACCTGGACCCTGAGTTCGACTTTGACCCTCGCCGCATCAAGAGCACGCCCCGTCCGGCCCGCCATGTGGCCACCGCGGCCGATGTCTCGCCGCGCAACTGCAAGGTGACGGTGAAAGTGGAACTGGAGGCTGACTTGGCGGCAGCCTTTCGCGGCCAATCTATGAACGAGGCGCTGCGCGCCCTGCTGCGCCAGCAGGACCGACCGGCGGAGCCGGGCGACGAGCGGCTGCGCCGCGAAGATCCCTGGCGCGGCAGGCCCCGCGTCTGATTCAGCGTGACCTCCAACTCGAGCCAGCCCTGCGTGCCGGTCACGCCGCGCTAGCCCAATACGATCGCGAACTTCGCTGTATGGATGCGCCGGGTGTCTGCCCAGTGGAAGGCATCTGCCTGACGGAGCACGATACCGAAGCCAGCGCCGGTGAGGTGGATACGCCGTTCACGATGATGAGCGCGGTAAAGCCCTTTCTGCTGCTGCGCGTCCTCGAACTGCTAGGCGCGGACGAGGTGTGGCGCCGGGTGGGCCGGCAGGCGAGCGCGCTGCCGTATTATTCGCTGGAACAGTTGCAAATCGATGGCGGCCGGCCGCGCAATGCCATGCTCAACAGCGGCGCGATGGTCCTGGCGTCATTGCTGCCCGGCGATGATCCCGCCGCCCGCGCCGAAGGCTTCCGGCAGTGGTTGCGCGCACTTACTCCCGCCGCCTTTTCACTCGACCAAGAGTGTCTGGCCGACGTTTTGACGCCCGATGCGGACCCGGCCAATCGTGAACTCACCGCCGAACTTGAGCAGGCCGCGGCGATCTCAGCCAACGAGGGCGTGTTTGAGACGTACTTCCGGCTATGCTGCCTGCGGGCGAGCGCCCGTGAGGCGGCAAGGCTCGGCTATGTTCTGGCCCGCCGCGCTAAGGAGCCCAACGTGGCCGCCGTCCTCCACACGATGTCGATCGCGGGACTCTACGAATCGACACCGGCGTGGACCGAGCGTGCCCGCTGGCCGGCCAAGTCCGCGGTGAGCGGCATGATGTTCGTGGTGGTGCCGGGCTTGGCGGGTCTGGCCGCTTCCAGCCCTTGGCTCGATGCGGCAGGCAATCCGATCCTGCCACGGATCGCGCTGGCTTTGGCCTGCGACGATCTGGCGCCAGCGTTCTAATGGCTTCTGTGCGTGGCGAGGAATTTACGGCTGCCGTTGGACGGTGACCACGAGCGGATCACTGGCCTGGGCCGTCGCTAAGGACCGGATCTGCACCACATTCTGGCCCGCGCGCACGGTCTCAGGAATCTGCGCCGAAATCTGGCCGGGGCCCGTGGTGATCAGCGGCAGGGCGACGTCGTTGAAGACGACGCAGCTACCGCCCAGCACGGTGGGCAGCGGCACTTGGTCGGCGCGCGCCGCCAAGCCCAGGTTCTGCCCGGTAATGGTGATAAAGCTGCCTGGGCGGAAGTTGGCGGTGCCGTCAGTGGAGTTGACGATAGACCGGATGCCGTTAGGCAAGCGCGGTTGCGTGGTGCCGGAGGTTTGCATCAGTGGCGTCACGGTGAGGCCGGAGATGTTGATGGAGTAAGCGATGCTCCCGGTGGAATCCACCAACAATTGGCGCGAAGGCACATTGGCCCGTGCCGTGGCGAAGACGCTGAATTGGGGATTTTCCGGAATCACGCCGGCCACGGTTTCGGCTTGGGTGCGAATGTCAACGATTTCGAGCACCGTGCGCGCATCGTCGCGGGTCGCCGCCGTAATGTTCTGGCGCACCGGCGTGGTGGCGCGGATAAAGCGGGTATCCGAAAGCGGATAGACCGATGCTACGTTGCGCTGGCCGGAGGAGACGATGGTCTGCACCGGCGGCTGACCCGGCTGGGCGGGTGCACCGAACTGAGTCACGCCCGGCCGCTCCGCGCCGCCGATCGGGGTCAGCGAAGGGCTCAGAATCTGGCCGCCGGCCAGGAAGTAACCGCTGCCCGGCGCTGCGGCCAGCGGCCCAAAGTAGCTCAAGGGCGGCTGCGTGTTGTAGATCACGCGGCTGGTGGTGTAGGTATCGATCAGGCCGTCGTAAAGATAGCCGATGCCGCTGCCGCCCATCACGATGATCTGCCGTCCGTCCGGGGAGGCAGCCATGTACTGCGGACCGGGAATCGTCGCCGGCGTGACGGAGTTGGCTTGGCGCGGAATCGCTTCCGAGCCGGTGACGCGCCAGAAACCGCCGTTCGACATGATGAATTGCAGTCCCGAGATCGACATGGCCATCGCTACCGGACGGATCACCCCTTGATTGCCGGCGCGCGGCAGGGCGGGGAAGCGCACCGACTCCACCAGACGCCGCGATTCCAGGTCCACCACTTGAATCGATTCGCCCCCGGTGTTGCCCACATACAGTTGCGACCCATCGAGCGCCATCGCCATCATATGCGGCAATTGGCCCACTTCGATCGGCGCGAGGAACTTCTGTGCGCGCGTATCGAAAACCTCCACCCGGTTGTAGCCGGAATTGGAAAGATACAGTAGCTCGCGCGGCTCATCGAGCACCATGTCCCACAAGCCTTCGGCGTTGTTGTTCGGCGTTACCGGCACCGGGTAGACGACGCCGCGCTGATCGGCATTGCGGAAGTTCATGTACACGCGGATGGTGTTGGGGATGTTGATCGCCTGCAGCGAGGAAAGAATCACATTTACCGGATTGCCCGTATTGCCCGCTGCCCCCGTATAAAGATTCGTCCCCGCCTGCCGCACGACGCCTGCCCGGCCTGGCTCCATGATGAAACTGATGTTGGCTGGCGCGACGCCGGTGGATACCTGAGTCACCAACGCGGCACCCGTGTTGGGCACGCTGAAGGTGAGCCTGCCTTTCCCAAGATTGGCAATGCGCATCGCGGCCCGCGAAACGCCTTTGTTGCATTCGTCAATGGCCAGGAACACCTGCGTCGTCTCTGGCTGGAGGATCGGAAAGTCAAACAGCGTCGCTATGGGCAGCCGCGTCAGGCCGGATTCGGAGATCGCAAAAACCTCGGAGCCGTCCTTGGTGATCACCATGCGCCCTGTGATCGACTCTGGCACCTTGATGCCCAGGCTGGCGCCCAGGTTGCGCGAATTCGAAATCAGCAGCGTGGCTGACGTGGTCCGCTGGCCGGTGGGCGCATTGTTAAAGGCACCAAAAACCGTCGTGCCGTCCGGCGAGAAGGAACTGCCGCCGAAGTTGGCCTGGGCGTTAAAGTTATTGAACTGGTTCACCGGCAATTGGAACGGCAGATTGGCAATGGTCGACTGCGCAACCACGTTCAGAGTGGCCGTATCGTAGAGCGTAGACCCCGCCATGAAAAAGGCCCCATCGGGCGAAACCGACAGCACCGTCGATTGGCCGGTGACCGCGCGGTTGCGCAAAATCGTGCCCGACGCCACTTCGTAAACAAACAGCGTCGTCGCCGCCGTATTCGCCGTCTGGTTGATCGCCACCATGCCGATGATGAAATTCCCGTCCGGCGTCACAATCATGCGCCCGGGAAATGCCGTCGCGGGGCGACCCACAAATACCGCCGGCAGCGGATTCGGCGTCGTGATGGTGGGCGGCGAAGGAATCGAAGAGATCTGCAAGCCGCTTTCCTGCCGCGGATCGTACAGCAGCAGGGTGCTGGTGGCGTTGTTGACGCCCGTGCCCTGCGTGGTGATCAACACGCGTCCATCCACGCCCACGGCCACGCCTTCGGGGCGAGCGGGCAGGCTGATCAACCCCGTCACGCGATCCGTCCCTAACTCGATCTGGGTCAGCGAAGAGCTGGTGACATTGGCGACGTAGAGGAAGGCGCTGTCCATCGAAATGGCCGCCGAGTTGGGAAAAGTGCCCACGGGAATGTTGCCCGTGATCTTGCCTTGGCGGTAGTCGTAGATGTCGATCCGGTTGGCGGTGGCATTCACCAGGTAGATGCGGCCACGCAGTTCGTCGAGCACGACGTCCCGCGGTTCGCCGCCCAAGTTGATCACCGAACCGAATGTGGCACCGGTGTTTACTGTTTGCGCGAATGTCAAGAGGGCAACAAAACTTAACGAGAGGCCCGTTTTTATTGCGTGGATGGCGAGTAAGCGGAATTGCATTTTCGTTGTCAACTAAGATACCCTAAACCCTAAACCAAACGCCAAGTTTCGCGTTTCGAAGGGAATCTGGTTGGGTACCGCAACAAATTCACAACTCTCGGGTTTTGGTTCAAGTTCCGGTGAACTATGCGCCGGATAACGGTGAAGAACGTAACCAAAGCGACATTTTTGGCCGACCGGGCCGGTATGGCGAACACCCCGGAGACCCGCAATCTTGGTCTTCTGAAGCACACGTCGCTCGAAAAGGGCGATGGCCTCTGGATCGCCCCCACCCAGGCCGTACATATGTTTTTCATGAAGTTCGCGCTCGACTTGGTCTACTTGGACCGGCAGAAGAAAGTGGTAAAAGTGCGTCGGAATCTGAAACCCTGGCGAATTAGTGGCGCCCTTCGCGCCCATTCAGTACTGGAGCTTCCGGTGGGTACTATCGATGAATCGCGTACTGAAGTGGGTGACCAAATGGAATTCATTAACAATTCATGAGGAAAATGTTTCCGATGGTTCGGCCCGTTTTCGCGGTCCTCACTTTGGCCCTTACCGGCGGCTGTGCCCATCAAGGCCGGCTGGCGAGTGCAACCCGTCCCGCCACTGGCCGCACCCCGCACCCCGTCATGAAACGCCAGATTCTAAACGCCGTTGACGCCGGCGACGGCGACGTTATCGTCCGCGATCTGCGCCGCAGGATCCTCGAACAGCCAGACCGGCTCGACCTGCGCCTCGAACTCGTCGGCCACTTCGAGAAACGCGGCGAAGGCGACTTGGTGGTGGAGCACCTTCGCATGCTCGCCGAACGCTTCCCCGCCCAGGAAGACCTCCACCTGCGCCTCGCCCGCAATCTCCGCGCTGGCGGATCTCGCGATGAAGCGTTAAGAATCTTAAGGAACTTGACCGCCCGCCAAAGCGTCTCCTCCGCATCGGTCTGGTCCCTAACCGGCATCTTGCTCGATGAATTGGACAGACCCATGGAAGGTGAGGCCGAGCATCGTCAGGCTCTGTCCGTGGCTCAGAGTGATCTCCATGTCTATGAAAATAATCTGGGCTACAATTTGCTCACGCAAGGACGTGGCGAGGAGGCGGTGACCTTCTTCGAGTCCGCCCTGCGCCGTCGGCCGCGCTCGGAAGTGGCCCGCAACAACCTCGCGGCCGCCCTCGTGAGGCACAAAGGCCAGGATGGCGAGGTGGACAAAGCTGCTATCCTCGCTCATTGGATGAGCGTCACGGACCCAGCTTCCGCCCATAACAATCTGGCGGCGGTGCTGATGGAGCAGGGGCGTTACGCCGAGGCGCGTAAGGAACTCGAAGCCAGCCTAAAGTTGCGCTTCGATTTGCCCTCCGCCTGGAAGAATTTGCAACTTTTGAGCGAGTTGGACGGCCAGCCCGTCACCCTCTCGCCGACCAAACTGGCAAGTAAGATCAGGAACGCCGAAACGGCCAAGAATGCGAGATGGCACAAAGTATGGCGCGGAGTGCGAAATACCTTCGTCACCGACGACCCGGTACTAAAACCAAAGGGCTCTTCGCAGCGGGCTTCTCGATAGAAGATAGTGGACAACAGTAAGACAGTAGGTTTTTGAAGGAGTTTATGATGAATCACCTAAAGCAAATGATGATGCGCCTGTGGCGCGAAGAAGATGGCCAGGACTTGGTGGAATACGCGTTGATCGTGGCGGCCGTGGGCTTGGCCCTCATCACCACGGTGAATCAGCTCACTACCGCCGTGGTCAGCTTGTACTCCAGCATCACCCAGGGTTTGGCTTCCATCGGCGCCTCGGGCCAATAGCCGCTCTCAAAAGGTCACAACTGCCGGTGGACTCCTCAACCGCCACTCCCGAAGTGCGTTCCGACGCGCCCACCCTCCCGTCTACCCCAGGACGAGGGAATGGGCGCGTTTTGCCTTTGCGCCAATGGCTGGTGCCGGATCTGGCCCTGGTGCTCGCCGCCGGCACTTTTTTCTATGTCCTCGTCCTGTTCGGAGGCGGCCAGCAGCTCTTCCGGGACTCCGACGCCGGCTGGCACATTCGCCTCGGCGAGCGCATCCTGGCCGGAGCCGGCTGGCCCATCGCCGACCCTTTCTCCTTCAGCCGCGCCGGCCAGCCCTGGTTCGCCTGGGAATGGGGTGCCGACGTCCTAATGGGAGCCGCTCACCGAACCGCCGGTCTCCCCGGCGTCGCGTTGTTGTATTCCCTCGCAATCGCCACCTGCACTTGGCTTTGGGTGCGCCTCAATTGGGCCGCCGGCGGGACCTTCCTGGTCACTTGCGTGCTTGCGATGCCCATGCTCTCGACGGCCAATCTGCATTGGCTGGCCCGCCCGCATATTCTCAGTTGGGTGTTATTGCTTAGCTGCCTGCTGCACGTTGAGCGGCGTCGCGAATGGCGTCTTTCGCTGCGTGCATGCTTGGGCGCTTTTCTGGTAGGCTCCGTCTGGGCCAATGTTCACGGCAGTTTCGTGCTGGCGGTTGCTGGCGCGTTGTTACTGGCTCTCGGTACGGCTTTGCGCGGCCTCGTTTGGCCCGTTGACCTGGGCTTTGAGCGCGCCCGCTGGTTACTGGTTGCCGCCGCGGCTCTCTTCGCCGGCACCTTCGTCAACCCTTACGGATGGGCCTTGCATCGGCACATTTTCGCTTACCTGACGAACACCCCCCTGCTGGAGCGCATCGGTGAATTCCAGAGCTTCAACTTTCAGGCCGCCGGTGCCGGCTGGATTCTGCTTACGGTCCTGATCGCCGCACTCGGTGGCGTGCTCGCCATCGGCGAACGGCGGCTCGATGTCACTTTACTCACCGCGCTCCTGCTGGTCGGCGCACTGCGTTCTGCCCGTATGCTGCCCTTGCTTGCGTTGCTGGCCCTGCCCTACGCCAACGGCATGCTCACCAGTGCCCTGTGGCGCGCTGAGGTCCGGCCGGAATTGCGGCGCTGGCTTACCGCCGCGCTGTCCTATGGCGCTAACCTGCGCCGGTTCGACTCGCGCTTCGGCGGTTACGCGTTCGTCCCTCTGCTCGCGTTGCTCGGCTTCGTTTGGCTCCGGCTACCCATCGTGGCCGCCGGTTTCCCCCCCGCCCAGTTTCCGGTGGAAGCCGCCAAGCACCTTCCCGCCTCCACGCCCCGGCTGCTGGCACCGGATCTCTACGGCGGTTATTTGATCTATCGTTTCGCTGGCCAGCGCCCCGTTTTCTTCGATGGCCGAAGTGATTTTTACGGACTTGACTTTATGCGCCGTTACATCGACTTAGTCGAAGTGCGCCCCGGTTGGGCCGCCCAACTGGACGATTGGAAATTCACCCACGCCTTGCTCCCCAATCGCTATTCATTAATCCCGGCCCTCGAAGCGCGCGGCTGGAAGAAAATTTACGCGGATCGCACGGCAACGATTCTCGAAAGGGAAAACTGAGGGAATGGATCGACAGAAATACCTATTGGTCTTTGGCGCATCCTGGCTATTAGCCGGATTACTCGCGTGGTTTCTTTATTCCACGGCCAGCAGCGCCCAACTGACAAAATTAAAGCCCATCATGGCCGCGGCGCGCGATCTACCCGCCGGCACCCGGCTCCGGAAAACAGACCTCAAAAAAGTCAACGTGCCGGATCGCGATTCGCCGACCGGAGTTTTCCTCGCCGATACCGAGTTACTCAATCACGCCTTGCTCTTTCCCATGGCGGCCAACGAGGTTTTTACCGCAGGAAAAATTGCCTCGAGTGCTGGCACCGAAGGCGTATCCTCCATCATCCCCTCCGGCTACCGGGCGGTCTCCGTGCTCGTCTCCGACGCCTCCAGCGCCGCCGGCCTCATCCTGCCGCGCGCTAAGGTAGATGTGATTTGTTCCCGCACCGGTAGTCTGAATGAAGCCGTCTCAAACCTGATTCTGCAAGACGTCCAAGTATTGAGCGTCGGCCGCGTCACCGAGTTACAAATGACCACCACGGACGGCAAGGCCTCTTCCGTGGCCGTCAACCCCAGCACCGGCACGCAACGGGCAGTCACGTTATTAGTTACCCCCGAAGATGCTTCGAAGCTCGAAATGGCCAAGAATAATGGCAAAATTTCGCTCGCCCTGCGCAATCCGAGTGACTCCGGCCGTCTCGATAACCCCACTCCTACCACCGGCGAAGTGATCGATCCTTTAATGGGCGACCGCCGCAGCCGCCTGCAACAACTGCACAACCGCCAAGGCCCCAGTGTCCGCGCCCCTAACGTCGACTTCCGCGATGACCGCGCCTGGGCCCGCCTCGTGAATGGCGAGGAAGGCGCACCGGCCCCTAAAATTCCCCCCAAAGCGAAAAAAGAAGAGCCGCCCGCCAAGCCCAAGCGAGTCGTGGACGTTTATCGTGGTGACAAACACGTGCAGGAGATTTTCCAACCCGAATGAACCGTCGAGCCGTTTGCTTAGTCATCCTCGCCGCCTTGGCCACCCTCTATGTAGCGGCCCAGCCCGCAGTCGAAAAAGAAATCACGCTCATTTTGGGTAAGGGCGAATTAATGCAGTATAAGACCGACATCAGCAAAGTGGTGATCGCCGAGCCGAAAATCGCCGACGCTTTGGTCGTCTCTCCTACCGAAGTGATGGTGAACGCAAAGGGCGTCGGCCATACCACTTTGGTCGTATGGGAATCGAATACTACCCCGGTCAAATACACCATCAACGTCGTCGCCGATCGGGCACCCATTGACAATTTCCAAAGCGAACTCGCGACGGAAATGAAGGCCCTCGTGCCCGACGGCGGCGTCGCCTTTAATGGCAACTCTGAACTCATCGTGCTTACCGGCAAAGTCTCCGACGCCGAATTCTCCAAGCGCGCCGAGGCTCTTGCCGCCACCCGTGCTAAGAAAGTCATCAACTTACTCGAAGTCCCTATGTTGCCGGACCCCCGGCAGATCCTGCTACAAGTGAAATTCGCCTCTGTCGATCGCGTCGGCCTCAGTGAATTAGGCTTCAATTTATTCAGCCGCAACGGCAACACTCTCGGCGCGCTCGGCACCCAGCAATTCCAAGGCCCCCGCTTCTCGCAATTACAATTCCAGAACGGCGAATTTTCGAACTCCACCGTCAACTTTGCTGACCTGCTCAATTTGTTCGTCTTCCGCCCGGACCTGAACATCGGCGCCACTATCCGCGCTATGCAAAGCAAAAACTTGCTGCAGATCCTGGCCGAACCCAACTTAATTACGCTCGAAGGCAAAGAGGCCAGCTTTGTCGCCGGCGGCGAGTTCCCCTTCCCCATCCTCACCGCCACCACCACCGGCGGTGCCATTTCGCCCGTCGTCACAGTGCAGTTCAAGCCCTTCGGCGTTCAACTGCGCTTCACGCCCACGGTCACGCCCGCGGGCACCATTCACCTCAAGGTGGTTCCCGAAGTAAGTGCCCTCGATTATTCCAATTCCACCACCGTTCAAGGCGTGCTCATCCCCGCCATCTCCACGCGGCGGGCCGAAACCGAAGTCATCCTAAAAGACGGCGAGAGCTTTGCTATCGCTGGACTCATCGATAACCGCGTTGTCCAGACCCTGTCTCGCGTCCGTGGCCTTGGCGATTTACCCATCATCGGTAACTTATTCCGCAGCCGTTCTACCCGCAAATCCACCGACGAGTTGTTAGTCGTCATCACGCCGCACTTTGTCCGCCCCGTGGGCCCGGACGAAGCTCCCAAGCTGCCCGATACTTCCGAAACCTGGCTCCCCACTATTCAGGAACAAAAGGACCTGAAATCCAAGGGCAAAGACAAGAACAAGAAACCCGAGTTTGTCGGTGCCCGTGGCTATCAGGAAGTGAAACCGGAAGATGTGGTTCCGGCGTCTCAGCAAGTAAAGCCAAGTAAGAAGAAGTGATTCGTTACCGCCAAAGTAGCTCGTCGCGCGCGGGCGCCATCGCCATCCAGATGCTGGTCATCCTGGTTCCGGTGCTGTTCGTTCTGATGGGCTTCGCCATCGACCTCGGTCAAATGTATCTGGTGCGTGCCGAACTCAAACAGGCGGCCAACGCCATGGCCTTGGCCGCTGCCCAAAAACTCAATGGCACCGATGTTGCGCTTGAGAACGCGTCCACCGCTCGCCAAGCCGCTGTTTCCAATGCAGGATCGCTCGGTAACAAGTTCAATTTTGGCTCCTTGGTGATCGGTGACTCCGGCGGTCTTCTCAATAGCAACGTGCCGGACCCTGAGTATTTCGACACCGCCTCCGCCGCTACTGGCGAGGGGGACACCACCGGTGGCGCCGCGGGCGGTTCCAATGCCAAATACGTCCGCGTTTCCGTCACCGCCGACGCCCCACTTACTTTCTTTAGTTTCCTGGCCGTAGGCCAAGAGCGCAAAACCCAAATCGGCGTCTCATCCATCGCCGGTCAAAGCGCCCCGCTGTGCGAAGCCTGCGCCATTGAGAACCTCACCATCGCCGCCCTCGACGCCGGCGAATTAGTCGACTTCGGTTTCGTCAGAAACACCCGCTACACCTTTAGCCACAACTGCACCGGTCCCCCTCCGCCGCAGCCTCTGGGTGGCACCGCCTCCCGTGTCGACTACTTGATGATGGACCGCCAAGACACGGCGGCGACTCTATTCGCGGATGCGAGCCAGCAGATTTTCCGTATTGGCCAAGCCGGCCTGCCCGGTAACAAGACAGCCGCCAGCGGTTGTATCCGTATCGGTGGTGCCGAAAACGTTTGGGAAAACGCCGCCCCCCTGCCGTGCTCCTTTAACCAGTTACCCGGACCGGTGCAGGCTTTCCTCTGCGGCCTCGCGACCCGTTTCGATGGCACTTCCTTGCCGGCTCAATGCCAAATCGTGGGCGAGGTCGATACCATCGTGGCCACAAATATTCCGGACACTGACCTGACGGACTTAGACGAATATACGGCTTACGCCGGCAACGGCCGTCGCGTAATTACCATTCCCATCGTCGAAACCCTGTTGCCCGGTGGCGGCATGACGGTGCTGGGTTTCCGCCAGTTTCTTGTCCAGCCGCTCAGCGGCCAAACCCAGTTCAATCCCGCCGACCCCGCCGGACGCTTCGCCGCCAGTTACATCGGCAGCGTAGTTCCCCTGCGACAAGGCCGTTTCGACGGCAGTTGCGGGATTTCGAATGGCCCCGGAAAGGTGGTTCTCTTCCGATGAAATTGCGCAGACTTCGCAAAGGCAGTGTGGTTGTCGAAGCCGCGATGCTTATCCCGGTACTGCTCTATCTCTTTCTCGGATTAGTCGAGTTTGCGCGGGTCGGTTACACTTACTTCACCGCCCAGAAAATGCTTTACACCTTCGCTCGCTACGTCGGTACCTTGCAAGGCGTCAATCTCTGCGACGCAAGCGACCTTAGCATCATCCAGGCCAAAAACCTGGCCCTCACCGGCACCACCGATAACTCTCAGGATCCCATCATTCCTGGACTTACTGCCGAAAGCATACAGGTCCGCATCGAGCGCGCCGACCCCTCGAATGGCGACCTCAGCGAATGCGACTGTTCTGCCGAAGGCTGCGACGCGGCCCAAGGCGGCCGCCCCCCGGATTTCGTTACGGCCCGCTTCTCTTCGGGCGTCTCCGTGCAACTGCGCATCCCGCTGCTGCCCACCGACCCCATCATCCTTCGTCCGCAAGTGAGGATACCTTATGGCGGCACCTAGACGCCGGAATCCGGAAAGTGGCCAAGCCCTGGTCGAATACATCATGATTTACTCGGCAGTTATTCTGCCGGTTACCTTCATGGTGATCTTCACGGCCCAGATGATGTGGGTATGGAACACGGTCGTCGAGTGGACCCGCAACGGAGCCCGCTACGCCGCCACCCACTGTGCCCAATCAGGCGGAGGCAACGTCACCGAATTTATGCGGAACAACGTCCCGCTGACTTTCGACTTCGAACAATTCCGCAGTGGCCCCGCCGAAGTTCGGGTGGAATATTTTTCTCGCGATCCGGCGAGCGGCGAGCTAGTTGAATTTACTTGTGCCAGCGATTGCTCGCTCGAGTGCGTCCCCGACGCCGTCAAGGTCCGGGTTACCGGTTACGAATTCCGCGCTTTTCAAAGCTACCTCGGTTTGCCGCCGATCCCCGTCCCGGAATTCGCCACCACCCTGCCGATCGAAAGTGCGGGTTGCGACCCCGAGTCAGGATCATGTCTGCCCTAACGGGCCAAGGATAATCACTATGGCTGTTTCCCTTTT
>Ga0105047_10013133_pt1 | contig 13275 bp, 10 predicted proteins | sample MAT04_FD_78384 | JGI IMG/M metagenome (GOLD analysis project Ga0105047, IMG submission 78384) | Freshwater microbial communities from Lake Fryxell liftoff mats and glacier meltwater in Antarctica - MAT-04 (megahit assembly) | ecosystem: Environmental > Aquatic > Freshwater > Ice > Liftoff... | reverse complement strand
CTTACGCCCGCACAAGAGGGTGGATGGAGAGCGGGCGTCGGCCACTAGGAATCCTGCCGATCCAAGTTGCCGGATCAAAGGGTGCTTGTCTCAACCCCTCACCATCTGCAAGGCTGCCAAACAAGACCGCCCCGCGTCGCGGGGTGCGACGCGGGGCGGTGCGAGAGATCACCCACAACCTCCCGCTTCAGGGAGACACAAACCAACGTGTTCGAATAACCGGGACAGTCCCGGTTTTGTTTGAAGTTCATCGACAGCACTCGCGGCCATCCCATGGCCATGCGTCACCGTGTGCTTCGTCACGCCCTCGATCAAATAACCGGGACTGTCCCGGTTATTTACACCGTGCCGATGGTCACACCTAGGAAGCTTGCCAGTACCTGTGCGGGGGTGGCGGTGACGTAGCCGTCGTTGGCTCCGTCGCTGCCTGCGCCGTCTACGCCCCAGGGGTTGCGCAGGCGGATGCCTGTGATGTTGCCCTCGGCGTCGCGCACGACGCTGACCACGTCGTAGGCGTGTCCGCCGACGCACGGGCATCCGTTCTTAGGCGTGCCGATACCGAGCGTCACCGACTTGCCTTGTGACAACCCCTGACTAATGAGGCTGGCCAGGCTCGTCGCGCTGCTGGCGGAGTAGGCGTTGGTGTTGGTCGCTCCAAGCGCCGTGTACACCGTATTCATCCACCCGCCACTGATTCCGCTATACGTGCTTGCCGTCGTACGGAACTGGGCCCATGCTTTTTCCATGATGCCCGTCCACAGCGACGCCTGCGCGCCCAGCCCGGCATACGCGGGTGCGCCCCAGCTGTAGGTCGGCAAATCTGCATCGACCCTGACAAACACGTCCGCGCCCGATTTCTTAAACGCGACGGCGTACGTGCCGTCACCCAAATCGACGACGCTCTGCTGAATCTTGTTTGGACTGACCCGCGCGATGCTCGACAGTGGGGCTAAAAAGTAGCAATTGCCAACCTGTCCCTGCCTCACATCGTCACTCACCGGACCTGCATCGCTGAACAATTCGTTGGTCTTGAAGTTGCGATAGACAAAGCTCGTGCTCGTGGCTTTTGGATCAACCAGATTCTGCCCCATCAGATCTTTCGACACCTGCGCGCCTGCAGCGCCGACAAATTTGAACACGCGATGCTTGTTGGGATTTTCATCAGCTGTTGCGTCGAGGATTTGTTCGCTGGCGCTGGAATCCGTCCAGAAGGAATCGCGACCCGTTCCGCCCGTCACCGAATCCGCTGGGCTTCCGCCGATGCTGACCAGCACGTCATTCCCCGCCCCGCCGTTGATGCGATTGGTGCCCATCCCGCCATACACCCGGTCGTTCCCCGATCCGCCGGTGACGGTGTCGTCGCCATATCCACCTTGAATCACAAGGCTATTGGTGACCGACGGATCGACCACCACGCTGTCATTACCGTTGCCGGCGTTGATGGATATTTTGCGATAGATGCCCGAGTAACTGCCCGACCATCCGCCTGTGTTTCCGAGAACCAGCCCGGCCGGGGACGTGGTCAGCGTGATCTGATCCGCGCCTGTAGTTCCCGTCACCACGAGCGCGACCCCACCTCCCTGCATGGGCTGCTCGACTACGGTCAACGGGTTGCCTGCCATCAGTCGGCGGGTCTCAAGCTGTTCAAACATCGCGGATGAAATGGTCTGGTGCATGGTCTTCAAATCCTCGGTTGGTCACGCTGCTCGGAAAACGTCTCCAAGCTGTCTGTCCCCTTCAGATCGGACAAAAACAGACGCAACAAAAGAAGGTCTGGAAATGATTTCACCTCTGGAAAAGCCGAGATTATTGGCCGTTGCTGTCGGACGGCAGAACGATGTCAAACAGTGTGGCCTGTGCTGTCGGCTGTGATATTTGTAGGGGCGAAGCGGATATAGTGATCGTCGACGGATAGAAGCAGGCCCATCCAATGACTTCCGATTCAGATCGTTTTCATCATGCTATCGCCCGCATTGACGAGGCCAATGCCCTCGACCCGGAACACGTGATCATCGACGGGCACGATGTCCCCTCAGCCCAACTTTATTCGCATCGCATGACCGCAACCCTGGATGCGACGCATCCCGATGCATCTGAAGAACTTCGGCTGGCCGCGCGGGCGCAACATATTCAACGATGGAAAATCCCCCGCACCGACTACCCTCTCGACCGCGCGGGATACCTGCGCTGGCGGACGACGCTGAATCGCTTCCATGCCGACCTGGCCAGCGACATCCTGCGCGACTGTGATTATCCCGACACGTCGGTTGCCCGCGTCGCATCGCTGTTGCGAAAGGAGAATCTGAATCGCGACCCTGAAGCGCAGGCGCTGGAAGATGTGATCTGCCTGACCTTTCTTCAATATTATTTCGACGCCTTCGCAGCCCGCCAGACGGATGAAAAGCTGGTTGGCATCCTGCGACGGACGTGGAAAAAGATGTCGGCGGGAGGGCAGGCCCGGGCGCTCAATCTCGCGGTATCGGATGGACTCAAATATCTGCTGGGCAAGGCGCTGGCCGGTGAGGCTACCGATCCAGCTGCCCACGATTGATGCGCTCAGCCAACACGTCGGCGGCCAGGTCGGCGTTGGAGAAGTCGCTTTTGTCCTCACACCGCGCCCACACCGCCAGCGCGAAGCTCGCATATCGCACGCCTGCGAACGGTTGACGATCAACAGGCGTGAGCAGCCGCCCCAGCACGCCTGGCATGCCCTCGGGATATGCAGAAGCTGTCGCGCCATATCGCTCGGCCAGGGTGCGTACGAAGCCCCCCAGCGCGACGTATCGCCCGCGACTGCGCGACCAGCGCTCGACCGCCTCTGCATCTCCGCGCACCACGCCTTCAAACGCCTTGTTCAGATTCTCACGATAAGGCTCCATCCGACGCGATAAGTCGGCGGGCTTCACATCGAAGTCGATCCACTGGGACAGCGCCTGCGCGTTCGTCACCGCAGCTTCCTGCGCGGCTGCGTCGGTCAGCGCACTGCGCATCTGGATCGACTGACTGAGCACCGCCAGCTTGCCCGCATCCAACGGCAGCCCGGCTGCAAAGGCGTTGGTGAGTTCCCCGACGAGTGTCTTGCGACGCGATTCAAATGCATCCAATCGGTTGGACGCATAACGCGCCGCAATCGAGGCCGGCACCGGTTCGCCCGCTTGCCCAACAGCCGTCGCCACCGACGCGAGCGTCGCGACGGCGTTCAGGTTTGCGATGGCCGCCTCGCGTTCGGCGCGCTTCTCACTCAGTATTTGCGACAGCATCTGCGCGATGCGCTTTTCAATCGCACCGAATGGTCGCGTCTTGAGCGCAATCAACGCCGGTGCATCTGTCGCAAGCTGCGCCACAACTGGCCGCAATTTCGCCAGTCGCCCAAGAGCCTCCAGATGCGCCTGCCATTGCTTGAGATCTGAACCTGCCATCCCCCCCAGCGCCGCTGCGTCACCCATGAAATCGCCCTGGCGCGTTTTGAAGGCGTCGGTGATTTTCTGCAGCGTGGCGTTGTACGGCTCGGGCAGTTTCGCATCAGCCGGGCGATTGCTATCGGCACGGGAGATCTCCAGGAACTGCTCGATCGTGCGCAGAATGACTGGGCCGTTCTGCTCGTCGGCCATCGCCACCTGAAAGGCCGGCTCGAGCTCCTCAAACATTTCCGGCGTCATGGGCAGCGCGGAGATGCGGGCAAGCACCTCACCCTTCCCTTCCAACGGCAGCAGGCGCGCCCGACCTGCGGGTCGCGTGCGCACGTCTACAAAAAGGGCAAGCCCCTCGGCTAGCTTCTGCTCCAGATCCTTCCGATCGTTGTCGTTCATAACATTCGCACTCGACAACCCACGCACGATGCGGATCGCCTTTTGCAACGTCTCGGTCAGGAGCGCCAACTCGGAAGGGTCCTTGATAGCTGGATTCGTCGAGCGGATTCGCGCGTCCAGATCAAGCAGCTGCTTTTGCAGTACATCCGACACGGTCAGCGACCGCAGAGATGCCACATCAGCGTCGCTGGGCGCAGGGGAATCACTCGCATCAACCGCCTGACCGACACTGGGTGCAGGCCTGATTTGCGGGGTCGCCTGCACCAGCATGGCCGCAGACAAAAATCGCGCGACGTCGCTAGCGACATGGTCGGTGTCGGCAATGGTCTGCCCGCCGGGGAGCGCGTACGTCAGCGCGTGCAGGCTCGCCAGCGCCTTGGCCTGCTCGGGATTGATGGATGGCTTGCTGTCGATCCACCCTTCCACATCCGCCGACGCATCGGCCAATTCGGTTGCGCGCAACCAACCCGCGACCTGCGCGTCAGTCTCGCGTCCGGCGCCTTGGGATGTTTGAACAAACCACCGCTGAAGGATGAGCAGATCGATGCGCACATCCGTCCACAGCCGTTGGCCGACCGCCTGCCCGGCGCGTTGCAAGGTCCACGATGCGATCTGATTTTCCAGCAAGGTCAGTCGTTCACCCAACATTGCCTCCACTGCCGGCAGCGTGGTCGGGGCAGCGTGCGCGATCGACGTCGTGCACATACACAGCAACATCGTTCGCAATAGCAACTGTCGATTCACCATCCGCATCACTTCATCCTCCGCGCCAGTACATCGGTATAGACCTTCTCCAAACCCGCGACCATCACCCGCGCGTCGAAGCGCCCCACCGCAAACGCTCGCCCGGACTCGCCCATGCGTTGCCGCATCGACGCGTCTCTCATCAATACTTCGACCGCAGCGGAAAGTTTTTGCAAATCGAACGGGGGGATCAGAAAACCCGTGGTCTGATCGATAAGTCCCTCGCGATTTCCGTCGACGTCGTACGTCACCACCGGACAGCCCGCCAGCGCACCCTGCGGCAACGCTCGCGCCAGCCCCTCACGACGCGACGGATGGACGAGGATGTCCATTGCGCTCGCCAACTCCGGCACACGCTGCGGGCTGACCAGGCCCGTCAGGATAAACCGATCCTGCAACCCCATCCGTGTGATACGTGATTCAAAGTCAGATCGGAGCAAACCGTCACCAACCCACAGGAAGCGCAAATGGGGAAACATCGCGCAAAGAGCAGGCGCGAGCGATAGCAGATCGTCGTGTCCCTTCAGATGAAACAGACGGGCGATTGTGCCGATGGCGACGTGCTCGGGCTTCAACCCCAGGGCTGCGCGGGTGACGTCCCGCGCGACGGGTGGATTGAGAAAAGAGGCGGTCTCCATCCCACTATATACGGTTACATATTGCGCGGCTTGGCCGATGCGGGCAGCCAGCGATTGATCGCGCATGGCGTCGGCGACACAGACGATGCGGTCAGAGATCGGGGCCGCCCGGCGCTCGAGAAATTTGTAGAACGCATTGACCCCGCGCGAGGTCGAAGCCGTGAACGCCAGCCCATGAATCGTATGCACCACACCACCCACCCCCGCGCGGCGGGCTGCCCATCTGCCGATGATCCCCGCCTTGCTCGAATGCGTATGCACAATGTCCAGCTGAAGTTGACGCAAGCGGCTCACCAGCGCGCGATAGGTAAGAAAATCCCGCCCCGGCAATATCGACCGCCGCATCGTTGGCAGCACTTCCACCTGATACCCCCCAGCCACCGCCCGCTCCATCAACGTCCCCTCGGGCCCCAAAGAAGGCCCCGTCATCAAGGTCACCTCATGCCCGGCCGCATGCTGCCCCTCACAACTGAGCAGCGTATTCTCCTGCGCCCCGCCAACAATCAGTCGCGTGATGATGTGAACGATTCGCATTCGTTTTCAATTGTCGAATGGGGGATCGGGAATGTCGAATGTTGAACCGGGGTTGGGAGGGATGCGACGCTTACGCTCAATCAAGATCAAACGTGAGTACGCGTGATCCGTTTTGCCGACCACCGACCACCTCTCTCGACTTTCAACATCCTCCCCCCCACAATCAACTCATGCGTACCGTTCAATCCTACAAAGTGCTCGTCGGCTTGGAGATTCACGTTCAGCTGGCGACGAAGACGAAAATGTTTACCGCCTCGCCCAACGGTGCCACCAACTTCGGAGCCGAGCCGAACTCGCTTGTTGATGAGATGATTCTCGGGCTCCCCGGCGTGTTGCCCGTCATGAATAAGCGGGCGGTGGAGTTTGCGATTCAGACGGGGCTCGCATTGGGGTGTAAGATCGCCAAGCACACCAAGTGGGATCGCAAAAGTTATTATTACCCGGATTTGCCGAAGAATTATCAGATTTCGCAATACGACCTCCCGCTGTGCTATGAAGGGTCGTTCGACGTCGCCGACGAGACGGGCACGCTGCGCACGGTACGGATTCGTCGCGCGCATCTGGAGGAGGATGCGGGCAAGTTGCTGCACGATGCGCCGGGGGGATACAAAATCGATTGGTCGATTGTCGACCTGAATCGCGCCGGAACCCCGCTGCTGGAGATCGTCACCGAGCCTGACCTTGCCTCGCCCAAGCACGTTGCACTATTTGCACAGGAGCTGCAAAAGCTCGTGCAGTTTCTCGGTGTATCCGAGGGACAGATGCAAATGGGGCACATGCGCTTTGAGCCCAACATCAACGTGCACATCACCGACAGCGAAGGCAAGGTGCATAAGACAGCCATCACGGAGATCAAAAATCTAAACAGCTTCTCGGTGCTGGAGCGCGCGATTACGTATGAGATCAAACGCCAGATGGAGCAGTGGGTCCAGACCGGCTCTCTGGGGAAAAAGTCGACGTATGGCTGGGACGAAGCAACCGAGACGACGTTCCATCAGCGAGATAAGGAGGAGGCCAACGACTATCGATATTTCCCCGACCCCGATCTCGTGCCCGTGGAAGTGGACGATGTGTGGCTAAGCGAATTAAAGGCGCAGGTAGGCGAGCTGCCCGCTGCGCGACGCAAGCGCTATTCGGACGTGCTGGGGCTGAATGCCAGCGACGCAGCAGCGCTCGCGGGCGATCGTGCGACGGGGGATTTTTATGAGCAGGCATTGGCAGCAGGCGCCGATGCAAAGCGAGTCGGAAATCTTCTGATGAACGTGCTCGGACAGATTGCCAACAAACAATCGCGACCCGTGCACGGCTTGGGATTGTCCCCCGCACGCGTCGCGGAGGTCGCCAACTTGATCGATGGGAACAAGCTGGCTGCATCGAATGCCTTTCCTTTGTTCGAGGCACTCCTGACAAGTGACCGCAACGCCGCGGCGTTAGCCGCGGATCTGGGCCTCATCCAGTCCAGCGACACCGCCGCCATCGACTCCGCCATAGAAGCCATGATCGCTCAGAATCCCAAGCCCTTGGCAGACTACAAAGCCGGCAAGCAATCGGCGTTGGGCGCCCTGGTGGGGATGGTGATGAAAAACGCCAAGGGATTGAATCCGAAGATGGTGCAGGAACGGTTGAAGGAGAAACTCGGAGGCTGAGAGATGTTGCCGATGCAATATCATGTAGATCGACCACAAAGCGCGATGATCGCGCGGACGGGACTCCTGCTTGGATTGCTGGCTGTCGGATTTGCTGTCATTTATCCGATCGTGATTCGAGCGACGTTGTTTCAAGTATATCAGGGGGGCCGATTCATTGGTTTGCAGGTCAGCGTGCGAACGATGCTGGTGATGCTGAGCGCTTTCTGTCTCGTCGCAGGAACCTCGGCCGTATTGCTGATCTCATTCTGGCGGGGCGAACGCAATTGGCTGTTACAGGGCAGCATCGCTTGCTTAGTGGTGATCGCCACGCTTTTGTTTCTGCGCAGGTAAACTTTTGAATCAGCCCAACCCCCACATCAACTATAATCGTCGGACGCGCAGACCTGATCGGGAGGTCTATCGGTCTCTGCGCAGGCGGACGATGGGACGCGGGCGGGTTTTTTCGGGGAAGGCATTCGTGATCGGGGGCGTGCTGCTCGTAACCATCGTCCTTACTTGGTGGATTTTTCGATGAGTGATACTCCAAAAACTTCGTCAACCCTGCCTGATGGATCACTCAACGACCCCGGCGATCCGCGGGCGCGGGCGGATGCGCTGTCGGGGCAGCAGGTGGGGCAGTCGCGTTTGGGACTCGTCGGGCTGGCGCTGTGCCTGATAACGGCCGTCGCCGTCGTTCTGCTGCTGATGGCTGCGTCCAAGACGCCATTGGAAAAGACCGGCCTGCGCGGGTTGGGTGACGAGCGCGTCACGATGCTGATGCTGCTGGTGCTCGGCGCGATGGCCATCGGCTTTCTAGGTGCGGTGCTGGGACTGCTCGGATTGTTTGAGCCCGGTCGGCGACGAGGCTCCGCCGTCGCAGCCATCATCACCAACTGCGTTGTCATCCTCATCACGATCTTCACTGCATTAGCGGGTGGGACATTCGGCTGAAGAGTCTGCAGATGTCAGTCGGCGAGCTGTATTAACTATTCGGCGGGAATGCGTATTCGGCTCTCCGCTGCCGACTGAAGACTGCCAAATCTTCACCCCCACAAATAAAGAAACCTTCCGCCGTGGCAGGGAAGGTTTCTTTCGAGTTTCTCTGGGCCTGAGATTTGGAGCCAAGGCCCGAAACGTATTTCGATGACAGTCGTGGCTTAAAGACCATTTTGCATCAGGCGGAATGATTGGAGCCACGCGCCTGAAGCGAAGGAGTTGCTACTCACTTCTTGGTCGTCTTCTTTGTCGTCTTCTTGGACGACTTCTTTGCGACTTTCTTTGCCATGGGTGCTGTCACCTCCTTTCTCATGTCACTGAATGTACGAGTGATGAAAAATTACGTCAATGATTTTTTAACATTATGACTGCAAATTATTTTCGATCTGAAAGTTTTTTGGGATCAGTCAGTGGTCAGTAGTTCGCAATCAGCAGACGTGATTGTCGAATGTCGAGTGCCGAATCTTGATCATTGGATGGCTCGCGACTTCCCCGACATTCGACAATTCACACGCGACCTTCAAATCTACTGACGACCGATCAGGGACTATCAGTTCACACTGACCGCTTGCTGACTCCAATCACCCGCCGCCTTATCATCCACCGCATGATCATCAAACGTCCTCTCGTTCTTATCGTTCGCGACGGTTGGGGGAAGAATCCGTTTCTGGAATGGAACCACGCCAACGCGGTCTATCTTGCGAAGCATCCTGTGGCCGATCGGCTGATGGCCGAGTATCCGACGACGCTTGTGCACACCAGCGGGTTTGATGTCGGGCTGCCCGAGGGGACGATGGGCAACAGCGAAGTCGGTCACCAGAATATCGGCGCGGGGCGCGTGGTGAATCAGGAGTCGGTCAAGATCACCAAGGAAGTCCGCAACGGCGTGTTCCTGGAGAACCCGGCCATGGTGGCTGCGGTCAAAAATGCCCTGAAAAACCAGTCGAAATTGCATCTGTTCGGGATTGTTTCCGATGGCGGGGTGCATGGGTTGCTCGAGCATCTGTATGGCTGCCTGCGCCTGGCGAAGCATCACGGACTTGAACGGGTGTATCTGCACGCGTTTACCGATGGTCGCGATACCTCGCCCAACGCAGGCCTTGCGTATATCCGCGCGGTGGAAGCAACGATGACTGAGATCGGCATAGGGAAAATCGCCAGCGTCGTGGGTCGATACTGGGCGATGGATCGGGACAACCGTTGGGATCGGGTCGAGAAGGCATATCGCGCGCTTCGGTTCGGCGAAGGCACACGTTATTTATCGGCACAGGCAGCAGTTCAGCACTACTACGATCACCCTGATGATCCCAGCATGACCGGCGATGAGTTCATCGCCCCTTCCATCATCTGCGACGCACCCGGCAAGCCGCGGGCGACCGTCGACGACCGTGACAGCGTGATCTTCTACAACTACAGAGGCGATCGCCCGCGCGAATTGACGAAGGCATTTGTGGCTGATCCGTTTGATGGTTTTTCACGTGGACCCAAGCCCGACGTATTTTTCGTCACCATGACCGCCTACGAGAGCGGGCTGCCCGTGCACGTCGCCTATCCCAAACCGCCGAAGATGACGAACATTCTCGGCGACTATGTTTCGAATCTCGGGCTGAAACAACTTCGAAGTGCCGAGACCGAAAAGTTTCCGCACGTCACGTTCTTCTTTAACGACTATCGCGAGACGCCTTTCCCCGGCGAAGACCGCGCGCTCGTGCCATCCGCCAAATTTCTGCCCGATGGCAGGCCTTTGAAAACATACGATCAGATGCCCGAGATGAGCGCGTACGGCATCTGCGATGCGGTTGTGAATGCTGTCAACGCGAACCTGCATGATCTGATCGTGGTCAACTTCGCCAATGGAGACATGGTCGGACATACCGGCGTGCTGGCAGGAGCAGTAAAGGCCGTCGAGCACGTCGATGTTTGCGTCGGGCGCGTGCTTGATGCGGTGGAGAAACAAAACGGCATCGCAATCGTGACAGCCGACCACGGCAACTGCGAGCAAATGATCGACCCGGCCACCGGTCAACCCCACACCGCCCACACCACCTACCCGGTTGAACTGATCTTGATGGACAAGCGGTTAAAAGGGAAAACCATGCGCGAAGGCGGGCGATTAGCAGATGTCGCCCCCACCATCCTCAACATGATGGGAATCGCGCAGCCCGGGGAGATGGATGGCAAAGCGCTGATCTCTCTATAATACTCTTTATCCACGAATCGTCACGAATGGACACGAATAGGACCGGAAGAACCACAGATGAACTCAGATGAAAATGCGGGCGCCCGCGCTCACTGTATAAACGCTTGGAGCCAACACGCAAAAAATATTTCTCGATCTGCGTCCATCTGAGTTCATCTGTGGTTTAAACCCTTCAGACTTTCCCCACATTCACACCGTCTTTCAGGAATGGCTCTGCGTTTCCCCACAGTTCCTGCGTGCCGTCTTTGTGAATGATTTCTCCTGAGTATTGCGCCAGATACACGCGGCGCATTTTCTCGGTCATGTTGGATCCGCTGGAATGGAAGTTCAGCGACGTGAAGACCGCGATGCTGCCTGCGGGCGCGATGATGGGGATGCCGCGCTCCTTGCCGAAATAGCCCACCTCGTCGTTGGTCACGGGGTCCTTGATGTGCTTCACCCACGTGCGAATCCCCGTGTGCGAGAACGGCAGCAGGTAGACCGTGCCGTTTTCCTCATTCACATCATCCAGCGTGATCCAGCAGGTGAGATACGCCTTGTGATTGGGATGCACATATCCGCTGTCCTGATGCCAGCTGAAGCGCATGCCTTTGTCGGCACATTTGATGACGTATTGCTCCCAGAACAGCCAGGCATTCTCGCCCAGCGTCGCGCGACAGATGTCCGCCATCAGATCGCTGAATAAAAACTCCCGCAACCGCGGGCGCTCGTGAAACACATTTGCAGAAAAGTAACGCTTCCCACGATGGTTGATTCCGAAGACGTCGGACTTCATCTCGTCCATGATCGCATCGACCCGGTCAATCGCGTATTTCGCCTCGTCACGCAGCAGCTGAAGCAGATCCTCGGGCACGACGCGCTCAAGAATAAAATACCCCTCCTCCTGATATTGCTTCTTCTGCGCGTCGGTAATTTTAATTGTCGGTTCGATGACAGCGGACATAAGCGGCTCCAATTTCAAAGTCTCAAAAATCTTGCACGTCGTCCCCCGGATTGTGCACAAACTGCGTGTGGATTGCCACACCAAGAGTCAGTCCCGCGACAGGACCACGGCATCTGCATTCGTGCAATTCGTGGAGATTCGTGGGAGCTCTTTCTTTCTACATCCCACCGCGCCCCAAAAAAAGAAAGCGGGCCGGACTCTTGTCGAATCCGGCCCGCGAAAATCTAACTCACATCTCTGTCGGACAATCCCACCCTTGATTTAGATCAAGAGCTGGAACTGACCGCGGATGGCGATCTGGGTTTCCGTTCCACCCAAGATGCCGATACCCGTCTGTTCCGAAGGCGATCCATCGGGCAGATACACCACGTCGACCGTGCATTTGGCTGCATGACCGGCGAAGTAGTAGTTGGCACCGACGGTGACTTCGCTCCAGCTATCTTCGTTGGAGTCCGTGTCGAAGTTGGTGTAGTCATAGCGGGCAAACAGTTCCCACTTATCCGACACCATCTGACCGACCTGGCCGAGGGCCGCCCAGCTGTACGAGCTGTCGACATCCTCACTACCGCCGTTGTCAGACCAGACGCCCATGAACGCTCCGTACACGCCTGTGCCGGAGGTGTTTTCCCACTGCACATCAACCGTGTGGAAGACGGTGTTGACGTCGCCCGTCTGTTGATAGTGTGCACCTGCACCCAGGACCAGGAGGTCGGTCTTGTTGTTCATGGCGGTGAAGTCGTCGTACTGCTTGCGGTCGCCGTAGACGAACCAGTCCAAACGTCCATCGACACCGTAGTTGGCGCCGTTATTCGGGGGATCGCGGAAGTTGGTGTTGTCGCTGTTCACACCATCCGTGAGACCGCCTTCAAAGCGGACCGGGACTTCGGAATCTTCCCAGATGAAGTTGATCGCCTGGACGTAATCGGTCAATCCACCAGCGAGCAATTCGTTGGCGAGCGATCGATCCACTGCAAGCTGGCGCTTGGAGCTGGTCGTCTCTTCATGGAAGGTGATGTCCTTGATCTGACCGACACGGAAGCCGAAGGCGTCCGTGAACTTATAGCGTGCCCAGGCATCTTCCAGCACCGGTGACCCGCCACTGCGGGCAAAGGCCCACTGGAACTTGTATGTGAGGTTCGGGGTGAAGGCATATCCGTCGAAGGCGATCTTCATACGGCGGATTTCCATCCCGTTTTCCAGGACGTCATCCTCTTCACCGCCATCGCTGGGGGCCACGTCTTGGCGATAGTTGGTCACATCGCGGAACTGGAACTGGGCGTTGGGGTTCAGATAGAAGTTTCCATCTTCTGAACGGATGAACGCCTTGCCCTTTTCGTAACCGGCGGTGACCGTGCCGGCCTGGAGCAGCTGGCTGCGGTTGTTGGCGTCACGGAGAACGCTCTCGACCGTCGCATCAACATCTGTGCTGCTGACCTGTTTCTGCTCGAGCTGCTCAACCTTCGCCTTGAGCTGTTCGATCTGAGCCATCAGCTCAGCCTGAGTCACATCACCACCAAAAGCCATTGGGGTGCTGGCGCATGCGGCGCCCAAAATCATGGCGGGGATTACCCGACGAGTGCGGCTGGTCATTACGATCTCCTTTCCTTCCGACGACTTGCGTTGTCGGATGATTCTACCAGTGCCTCGTCCGATGACCGAGAGCGACGAAGAACCCCGAGCTCTTGAGGTGAGACCACACAAGTGAACCCTCACCGCCGCACCCGCTCGAACCAACCTCGGTGCGACACCTCTTCCACGGACAACTTATAAATTGGATTGCCTT
>Ga0105047_10013132_pt1 | contig 13275 bp, 10 predicted proteins | sample MAT04_FD_78384 | JGI IMG/M metagenome (GOLD analysis project Ga0105047, IMG submission 78384) | Freshwater microbial communities from Lake Fryxell liftoff mats and glacier meltwater in Antarctica - MAT-04 (megahit assembly) | ecosystem: Environmental > Aquatic > Freshwater > Ice > Liftoff... | reverse complement strand
TCGATTACATAATCTGCTTTAGGGAAAGAATTTATCTTTATAGCAGGATCTCCATTAAGGTTTATTTCTTCTAAATGTATTCTGGTGTAATAATCAAGAGCTGGGTTTAAACCATCTAAATGAGTACTAACTTCTTTTATTTGTTCACCAACTGTTTTACCATACATCAACAAAGAAAAATTCTGGTAGAATCTTACATTATAATTATTTAACGCAAAAGGTATCCCAAAATGGGTATCCGCTAAAAAACCAATACTACCTCGCTGGTTGGCAAAAACGTACCGTTCAGATAAAGTTGTGCTACCTCCTAAACGTGCCGGATCATAACTATAAAAATCTCCTGCAATACAACCACTCGCATTAAAAAATGGATATTTCCCGGGGTTATTATAACTTTCAGGAGCGCTTATATTAAACTCAAAAGTAGTGGCAGATGAGTGGCCAAAATATCCAAGAACTCCCAACCCATCCTGAAGTAACTCGCTTATTCTTGTACTGCTTGCCTGCTGCACCGTAGCTACAGAAGTTTTTCTAAATGTTTCTACTTTTGCACCCAAAAGGGTATCTTCAGCAATCACTTTTACCTGATCCATATATCCACCAAGTTGCAGTGCTTCGGCATCTGTTTTACCGCCTACTACATGGATAATATTTCTCATCCAAGCCTTATCAGCCAATAAAGGGCTTTGTGTTCTTTGCGCCTGCTCATATTGTAACATTTTTTGATAGTAAATTCCCACCTCAGCACCGTTTATAGCACCTAATCTTCCTATAGGTGTAATAGGGGAAACAGTACCTGGTTTGGACACCATTAAAACATCAGATGCCGGCCAACCAAATGTACCCACCAAATCCAGCTGTGCTGCTATTGGGTTTGCTTCATTAGGCCTTTTTCCCAAATAAGTTACACCTCTGCCAATTATAAAAATATATTTTGGTTTTACTGGATATTGCGCATCCATAAAACGTACAAAATCTCTTATAGAACCAGGGTGTGACTTTATACCAAAACCAAATTGATCTGTCAACTCATTTATATCATAAATTTTTGCATTAAAACTACCGCCATTGGTAGAGCTTCTATAGGTACGATACAACTCTACATTGTTTACTCCTGCACCATCATTATACAACACAGGGTTACTTATTATTACATAGTCACCTCTTGTAGCTGGCGTATTATAATTAATAAAGTTTTTAGAACTTAAATTGCTTACCGTAGTAATATTGGCCGTTTCTACATTATTTAAAATGTATCTTCTAATTGGGTCTGCCGAAGCCGGTAATACAAATTTTACTTTTCCTATGGTAGATGTTATCTCTCCTACAAATCTTCTTCCACTATTTACATCGTATAAAACAGGAGCCGTACTGCCATAATTAAAATTATCTATCACCAGATAATTTCCTGTAGATGGAGCAAGTTCAAAATAAAAAGATTTAAGGTTATTAAAATTAAACGTTGCGGGATAAGTTAAACCCACCGTTGCTACTACAAACCTATCATTTACTGAAGGGTTAGATGAGTTACTGTTTGCAATAGAAATAGTAACACTCGCAGGATTTTGAAGAAAACTTATGGGCTGATTTGATACATTAAAAATAGTTTCTTCCGTGTTATTTCTCACCTGCGGAGCGCCAATAGTATTATTAAAAACTTTTAGCGTTATGGTTCTCGAAATATTATCTGTATTTGAATATAATTTAGCTCTTACCGAAAGGCTGTTTGCAGGGCCGGCAGTAAACACATTTAAGCCATTAATGGTTTCAATGAAAGGTGAGGACAAATTATTATCTCCAGTTGTAAAACCTTCCCCGTTATCATAAGCAGATGAATATACATACTCACCCAAATCTTTTGCAAAACCCCTGTTTAAAATTGTTCTGTAAAACATATCTACTTTACGCATAAAAAAAGCATCCGGTGTAGCAGTACTAGGCGAAGCATTTGCTGCAGTGGCATAACGAAGATTTGCTCCCGCAGGGTTTACTGTAAGAAAATAGGTAGCAGTGTCTGTTTCCAAACTAAACCTATCAGCCAATTGAAATTGTGGTTCTTTATACAATTGGGCGTCAGGCTTTCCATCATTCATTTCTCCCCAAAATTCTATAAAATCACCGCTACCAAGCGGTGCCCCGTTTATAGAAGTAAACAACCTTACTTGTTGTCCATTTCTCCATAGTTGAAAATGATCTGCATTAGCAGAAGCCAAGCCTGCACTTACCAATGCGGTTTGTGGAATACGAGCTAAATTATCTGCAGTCAGTTTAAATTTATAATAAGTTTTGCTGTAATCTATCCAGCTATTGTTTAACTGTGCAGTTGCAGAAAATGCTAAAAAAAACATAATCGGCAAGAGTAATTTTTTCATCATGACAGGTGTGTTTGTAAATTATTTATTCATCGTCTTTCTTTCCAAAATTTATGCGGAGAGAAACAACATGTGTATATAATGGGTTGTTTTGATTAGCAAGGTTTGTAAATGCATAATCAATATAAACATTTTTTATTTTAAATCCTGCGCCTAAACTCGGTTGGTAAATCCATACTTTTTTTTGATTAAGCGTATCACCATCTGACAAAGCCTTCTGAAAATTGGTAATACCTGCTCTCACAAAAAACACTTCTTTTACAGCAGCTTCCAACCCAAGACGAGGATCTGCACTTACCGTGTTTCCACTCAATACAGTATTTCTTCTACCATCAAATGTTAGATCTATATTGGCTTCGGTTTGTAACTTAAAATTACTGCCAACATCAAAAGTGTAAGCGCCTCCAAAAGTTAACCGTGGAGCGGTAAGCTCTGTTGACCTAACTGGAATATCATTTTTGGTTAAATAAAGCGCTTCTTTTTCTCTGTCAGTAAATTTAAACGTCCAAGCATTAAAAGTAGATGTAACATCTTTTGCAACCAAACCGATGCTCCATTTTTCTCCTCTCATTTGTACACCTGCATCTAAACCGAAGCCCCAAGCGTTAGCAAATTTCCCTACTTTTCTATATATAACTTTTGCATTTAAACCTGCATTCAATTTGTAATTATCTGTTTCTTTCACTGTTTGAGAAACAGACATTAAAAAAGCATAATCTGCGGAGGAAAACGTTTGTATATTATTGTAATTTATACTTCCATCAGGCTCTACTAAAAACAGGGTATTTGGTATATCATCTACCGCAAAACGAAGCAATGAAAAACCAACGGTGCGTTTGTTATCCTGTATTGGCACAGCTACCGCGGCATAATCGTACTTTGCAATACCGCCAAAATATTCCGCATGCATTATAGTAGCAGCCGGGTTATCCTTTACTTCTGCAAGGCCTGCGGGATTCCAATAACCAGCTGTAGCATCGTTTACCGAAGCTACCTGAGCGCTACCCATTCCTAGCCCTCTTGCACCTGCACCAATATTCAAAAATTCGTTGGAGTACTTTCTAAACTGTGAAAAAGCACTTGCAGAAAACAGTAAAAAAAAGGATAATAAAGCAAAAGTGCTTTGTCTCATATTAACAATATTAGTAATTGTGAAAAACCTCACACAATTTATATAAACGTAAAAAATATACAAAAAAGTGTACAACTCTCGTAAATAAGTGCGTTGCATGTCAAATATACCAAAAAACGCTTAGTGTGAAGGCTGTATTTCATTATTAAATTATTGGTATTTTATCGAAAATAAACCGAAAATAAAAAAACTCTTTGTGTAATATTTTTTTCTATTCCGTATTCCGATACCGCGGAAATATTGACAGTGGTAACTTTATGGCAACATAATTGACTATAGAAATTCCACTCTTTATTGTACAATTACTATACACATTACATTTTATTTATTACGTTTTAAACGACCGCTATGATAGGCTTTAATTTTTCTAAATATAATGCTGCTGAAAATGAGCAAAGTGGTTTTGATAAATTACTTAAGCTTTTTACGCAGTTGCTTACGTACACCAGTGGAGATTTTAATGAAGCCATGCAGTGGATGAACGAGTTAGATAAGGAATATAAACTAACCAATAACGAATATGGAATGGGCAATTTTTTGGAGGACCTAAAAACGAAAGGCTATATTGATGAAAACAACCAGACCGGCGAGATAAAAATTACAGCCAAAACTGAACAAACTATTAGAAAAAGCAGCTTGGAAGAAATTTTTGGCAAACTTAAAAAGACCAAAAGTGGAAACCACCAAACATTTAAACCAGGCGGTGGAGATGAGATAAGTCCTGACACACGGCCATTTCAATTTGGCGACAGTATGGAACAAATTGATTTTACCTCGTCTATCAGAAATGCACAAATAAACCATGGAATAGATAGTTTTAAAATGCAGGAAGATGATTTGGAAATAAGGGAGACCGATTTTAAATCACAAACATCTACTGTGCTGATGATCGACATTTCGCATTCTATGATTTTATATGGGGAAGACAGAATTACGCCAGCAAAAAAAGTGGCAATGGCTTTAGCAGAACTGATAAAAACAAAATACCCGAAAGATACCTTGGATATAGTGGTGTTTGGTAACGATGCATGGCCGATTGAAGTGAAAGATTTACCGTATTTGCAGGTAGGTCCATATCACACAAATACAGTTGCCGGGCTGGAACTTTCCATGGATATTCTTCGCCGTAGGCGCAACCCTAACAAACAAATTTTTATGATAACAGATGGCAAGCCAACCTGTTTAAAAATAGGTAAACAGTATTATAAAAACAGTTTTGGGGTAGATAGAAAAATATTGACACGTTGCATGGCGCTTGCTACACAATGTAAAAAAGCAAAAATCCCCATCACCACTTTTATGATTGCCAGCGATCCTTATTTACAAAAATTTGTAGCAGAATTTACGGAAACCAATAATGGCAAGGCTTTCTTTGCATCGCTGGATAAGTTGGGGGCATTTATTTTTAGAGACTTCGAAAGTGGGAAGAGGAAAACGGTTTACTGATTTAAGGCTTTCAAAGTTAAATTTTTGCTTTGCAAAAAGGGGTTGGCCACAAAGGCACAAAGACACAAAGGTTTATTCCTTCGAAATAAATTAGACACTAAATTATTGAATTGCTTTTTTAAATTAATAGTTAGATGTTTATAAAATTAACTGACCGGGAAGAATTTTTAGGAAAAGAAATTGTGGATGCAGCATATAAAGTGCATAAAGAATTAGGCCCGGGCTTATTGGTGAAAATCTATGAAGCATGCTTATGTTATGAATTAAAAAAGAAAGGCATCTTGCATCAACGACAAAAAGAATTACCTTTTTATTATGATGGAACAAAATTAAATGAAGGTTTAGTTATTGATGTATTGGTAGAAGATTTGGTGATTTGTGAATTGAAAGCAGTAGATGTTGTAAATCCCGTTTGGAAAGCCCAAATAATTAGCCATCTTAAACTCACAAAACTAAGATTGGGTTATTTAATTAATTTTAATGTACCACTTATTAAAGATGGTATTAAAAGATACATTTTGTAAAAGTGAATTTTCGAATTAAACAAAACGATTTATCGTTTTCCCTTTGTGCCTTTGTGGCAAATTATTAATTAATGTAAAATAAAAAGCAAGAAAAAAAAATAGCAAAAATTAAAAACGCCTTACCGACTTTCCGGCAAGCAAAAATTTTAGAAAAACAGAAAAAAATAATGATGATTGATAACAAACCAACGACCCTAGGAGTATTAAAGAAAAGCGGCTACACTTCCAAATCAATTAAAGATGAAATAAGAGAAAATCTTATTGTTAAAATAAAGGCTAAAGAAAATCCTTTTCCTGGCATATTGGGTTACGAAGATTCGGTTATACCAGATACTGAAAGAGCTTTGTTAAGCAGGCACAATATGCTTTTCCTTGGTTTACGGGGGCAGGCAAAAACTCGTATGGCTAGGCAAATGGTAGATTTACTTGATGAGTATATTCCAATAATTGCAGGAAGCGAAATTAATGATGATCCGTTAAAGCCCATTTCCATTTATGCTTTGGATTTAATTGCTGAACATGGCGATGAAACACCAATAAACTGGCTGCACAGAAGCAAACGTTATGGAGAAAAACTGGCAACGCCAGATGTAAGTGTGGCAGATTTAATTGGCGATATTGATCCAATAAAAGCAGCTAATTTAAAACTAAATTTTGCAGATGAAAGAGTATTGCATTATGGCATTATACCTAGAAGTAACCGTTGCATTTTTGTAATAAATGAATTGCCAGATCTGCAGGCACGCATTCAGGTTTCGCTGTTTAATATTTTAGAAGAAGGCGATTTGCAGATACGTGGTTTTAAACTGCGCTTACCCCTTGATGTGTTATTTGTATTTACCGCAAACCCCGAAGATTACACTAACAGAGGAAGTATTGTTACGCCATTAAAAGATAGAATTGAAAGCCAGATATTGACCCATTATCCGAAAACACTGGAAACGGCCTTACAAATAACCGAACAGGAAGCTGCTATAAATGATGCTCAAAAAGAAAAAGTAGAAGTGAGCGATTTAATAAAAAGATTAATTGAACAGGTAGCATTTGAGGCAAGAGAAAGCGAATTTGTAGATAAGAAAAGTGGTGTGAGTGCCAGACTTACCATTGCTGCTTATGAAAATGCGGTGAGTGCTGCCGAGCGCAGAGCAATAATAAATGATGAGGAAAAAACACAGGTTTGGTTGAGTGATCTTACAGGCATTATACCTTCAATTACAGGTAAAATTGAGTTGGTATACGAAGGTGAACAGGAAGGACCATTTCAGGTATCGTTTAATTTATTGGAGAAATCTATCAGAACACAATTCAAACAATATTTTCCTGACCCCGATACCTTAAAAAAGAAAAAAGGAAAAGAAGCTACAACCGAAAATCCTTACAAACCAATACTTGCCTGGTTTGACAGTGGTAATGCACTTGACTTATTTTTAGAAACAAAAGATGAGGATAAAATTCAGAAACTGTATAAAGTAAGTGGCTTACATGCACTAGTAAAAAAACATTACAACAATAACAATGAAAAAGAAATTGCATTGCTGATGGAATTGGTATTGCATGGCCTGGCAGCACATTCTTTAATTAGCAAAAAAATAATAGACGGCAAAATTGAGTTTAAAGATTTAATGGGAAGTATGCTGAACATGGGTAGCAGTGAGCATTTTACTGAGGATGATTTTAATGAGGATGATTTTAATTAAGGGGAAAAAGAAGAAAAAGATAGCTTGAGGTGGTAGTAATAAAGAGCTAAAACAATAAAGGAGAAAAGCGACATACATTTTCGCTTTTCTCTATTTTTTTGTAACAGCTACATAATATTTACTTCTCTATGCAACGTTATACCAAACATTAATTTTACAGAGTTGATAATTTTTTCGCTGAGATGTAAAATTTCTTCACCGCTTGCTTTTCCATAATTAACGAGCACCAATGCTTGCTTATCGTGGCAACCTGCATCGCCTTTTCTAAAACCCTTCCATCCACATTTTTCTATTAGCCAACCTGCGGCAAGTTTGGTTTCATCATTGCCCGTTGGATATCCAACTATTGTCGGAAACTCATTCTTTAAATCCTCAAACTGCTCGTTCTTTATAGTGGGGTTTTTAAAAAAACTACCTGCATTACCAATAACGTTCGGATCAGGTAACTTACTTTGGCGTATGCGGATAATCGAATCTGATATTGCTTTTATCGAAAGAGTTTGAATACCCATTTTTTCCAATTCTACCTTAATAGCTCCATAACTTGTATTATAAACCGGTACTCTATTCAACTGAAAAATTACTGAGGTTATAATAAACTGATTTCTGTATATATTTTTGAAAACACTTTCGCGGTAATCAAACTCACATTCGGCCTTTGAAAAAATCAAGGATTTTTTTTCATGCAAATGATATGCTTCCAGCTCGTAAAAAATATCTTTTAGTTCCACGCCATAAGCACCAATATTTTGCATAGGCGATGCGCCAATACTGCCAGGAATGAGCGATAAATTTTCTGCACCAGCTAAGTTATTATCTATACAATACAATACAAACTCATGCCAGCCTACACCTGCACCGGCTTTCACATAAATATGTTTATCATCTTCTTTTACTATTTCAATTCCTCTTATTTCGTTTTTTAAAATAAGCCCGTCAAAATTTTTGGTAAATAAAATGTTGCTCCCACCGCCAAGTATTAGTATTTGCTGCTTATATTTTTCTATTACTTCCGCCAATGCATCTGTGTTAGAAAACGTTGTGAAATATTTTGCTAATACGTTAATCCCAAAACTGTTTAATTGCTGAAGATTGTAGTTTTCCTTTATTACCATAGCTGCAAATTATTGAAGATTATTTTATCTGTTCCTCCTATTATTAGCAATCATTAGTTATATAAACGAATAACCTGAAAGTGGTATATCATAATTAAATGCATTGCTATAATTTTTTACTTCTTAACATGCCTCTTCCCCTCCCTGGAAAACGTTTTACTTTTTCTTAAAAAAAAATGAAAAAATGAAAAAATTACTTTTCGTATTAGGTACTGTATTGGCATTCAATGTAACTGCACAAAATGTTGGTATCGGAACCACTACCCCTGCTGCAAGGTTAGACGTAAAAACTAACTCAAGTTATGTAAGCCAGTTTAATGGCGCCGCCCCAATGTATATGGGCATTTTTGAAAATGATATTTACTGGGGTTATTGGGGTTCATTTTCCGGCAATGCAGAAGATGTAGATTTTGGAACCGGCGCCGGAAACTCATTTGGCAAACTCCATTTCACCATCCAGGCCGCACCAAAAATGACTATCAACAGCTTTGGAAATATTGGCATTGGCAACACAAATCCTAATCATCGTTTGCAAATAAACGGCGGAGATTTATTTGTGCAATCGAGCTCAGGTGCAATACGGTTTGGCTACGAGGGTGCTAATGAATGGCAGATGGCCACTATTGGGGGTGGCGCAGATTTGCGCTGGTCCACAACAACCGATGGTGGTGCTACAATTAATTATAAACATTATTGGAGTCAAAATGGTAATGTGGGTATTGGCGGTTTTTCAGCTCCAACAGGGCCGCTTGGGCGTTTAGATGTTATTGGCGCAGGAACAAGTTCTGCCACGAACACTTTTTTATTAAGAAACAGCGCTTTAGATACTTTGTTAAGAATGAGGGATGATGGCAAAATAGGTATTGGTTATAACGGACCTTATGGACGTACAGTAAACATCGGCGGAAACGGTTTAAATTTTTATGATGGAAATAGTGTTTTTCATGGAGCAATCTTTCCTAACAATGAAAATTTGGTGATATGGTCCGAAATAGGCGCCAATAAAAATTTAATATTACAGCCAGCTGGGGTAACACAGGTATTGGCACCTATACCCCAAATGCAAAATTACTTTTGGTAGAGGCATTTTTAAAGCCGACACTTATACCGGTTGTAGTTTATCTGCAATGCCTGCAGGGAATGTGACAGGTTTACAATACACTGAAGTATTCTCCGATATTATTTCTACAGAAAATATTTTTGGTGGCATTGGTACTTCCGTTGGCTACAATGCCGGCAGCACTATTAAATTAAATCCCGGCTTTCGTGCTTTAGCAGGAACTAAATTTGAAGCATACCTTCAAGGCTACACTACAGCAGGTTTGCCGCCACATTCACTTAGAAGGCCTTCCAACAGAATAAAATTAAATGAAGTGCAAGATTATGAAAACATAAATGCTGAAGGAGACAAAAAAACTTTGAAATTATTTCTTCCAAATATATTTATAAATAATATGGAAAATAAAATAATGAATGCCGAAGGCGATGTAACAAACCCCACTGGTATAAAAAACAAAGCAGGAATTGTTATACCAAATGTAATTAAGCCTGAAGGTGACCAATAAAATAAAATGATGCAGATGGGTTTTATGTCTGCATCATTAAAAAAATATCAGCCGTTAAGTAATTTATTAAAAGTCTAAAATTAACTATTATAAATTAACTATTTAACTGTTGTGTTAAGCATAAAATTTTTATCCTGTAAAAAAATAATTCAGTAAAAAATATTTTGGGATTAAAAATTATTGTTGTCCGAGTTAAAATCAAATTTACAAAAATTGTTTTTCACAATGCCCGCTAGTTCTTAAAAAGCAAATGCGGGTTGATTTTGGAGGTGTTGTTTTTGTTTTGCTTTTTCCTTGCTGCTATTTTCTACATTTCTTTTCCTTTCTTTTTATAATGCTCAATGATTGCTGTGATGCCGGTGTAGTTCATTAAATGAATACTTACTATGGCAGCTAAAATGGAAAACGCTATTGTTGCATTGTTTTCTATGTATAAAACCTGTAGTAATAACAGCCCAATTAATGCACACCAAATTTGTATTTGGATGGCGTTTTCATTATCACCCAAAAAATAGTTCAGTGGAAAGTTTTGCTTTAGTTTTTTAAAGAATTTTCTATCTGCCACCTGTTTTGGTATATCTCTACTATTTCTGTGGCTGTAAGTGTTGTATTGTTTGTCCAATAAATAAAAGTTGTGTCGTGTTTTTTGCTGTAATAGGCTATCCGCCTTATTTGTAAGGTTCTTTTAACTGTTGCCCCTTCAATATTTTCGGTATAGCTTACTGCTATAATTTCATCTTTTAAAAGGAGCGGTTCGGCTTCTAATAAATCCAATTATTCTATACTTTCAAATTTTGCATTGTCTTTTTGAGGTACTACATAAGTTATGCCTCTGTCGTTAAATTTGTCAAATTGTAAATAGTTAATGTAGGCTTTATCGAATGTAATGATGGAGCCGTTTGGCAGTTCGTTAATGCACTCATAAAACTGTTGGTCGTGCATGGCATCAGAGGTAAATTTTATAAAGCTTGGCATGTTGCAATCAGCTTTTAAGAGGGTATGTACTTTTATGCCACCTTTGCTTTTGCCATCGTTGCTTTTTCGCCCGGCAGGCTTTAAAATAGCTTTAAAAAGCGAAATAGTGCTGCTGTCTAATTTATAGAGCTTACTTGCTAAAGCAGCTTTTAAACGGCTGTCCGAGATAATATGCCTGTACTTCTCATAGAGGCTTTTGTAGAGAGAACTAAAGACCTTACTGCTACGCTTGGCATTGCCATCACTGAGGGTGCTGCGTGCAGGTACCTGTTGTAAATTCAGATGGTTTAGTTTACCATTACACAACTCAAGACCAGCTTGTACTTCACGGATGGAAGTGCATCTTGAAAATATCGTGTAAAGCATGGTAGTTAAATGGTCTTTAAAATTGAGCTTCTTGGCAAACTTATCTGCTTGGTGCTTTTTGCAAGTCTGATCAATTAGATTGGTATCTATTAAAGAAAGTACTTGAGACAATATCGGCTGTCCGACATAATTTGTAACTTTATCTATATTATTTTTTGTTCTTTGCAAAACAAGTATAATATAAAAGGGTGGATTTTGTCCACCCTTTATTTAAAAATTATCTCGGACAATAGTAATTAAAAATTGAATATCTACAGCGAAATAAGTAGTCCTGTTGAGAAACTTATAGAATTTGTTCTTGTATTAGAGCGTGAGGAGTTGGTTTTTTTTACTATATCATATAAACCTAAATTATCTTGAACATTTATATCTAATTTAATTTTGTTTGAAACAGGAAGGGAGACTCCCGTACCAAATGAAATTCCTACATTTAAAAATTTATAATTATTTGTTACCTTTTTAAAAGTTTCATCTGTAGGTGGCTGACCTGGCGGTTGAAACCTTTGTTTGACTTTAGTAATCTGTAATTCTCTTACTAAAAAACCTGCAAATATTCCACCATTAATATTCAATTTTATCTTTTTTCCAAAACTGCGATTGCAAGTTATTGGTAGATTTAGATAACTTAATTTAAGTATTTCATCTCCTTGTCCATATACATCACCTGAACGACCTTTCAGAGGTAGGTCGTGGAGTATTAAGGCATTTTGTTCAAATTGTAAAAAAGTTTTTATGGAATATCGTTTAGATAAACGGTAACTGAAATCTAAACCAACTACGACTCCTAAAAATCTTTTTTTATACTGATTGTAAAAGTAAAAATTAGTGCCAGAACCATACAATGAGCCCATGTTTACTCCACTATGAATACCAAATTCAAGTTTTGAAATTTGAGATTTAGCACACAACACCAAAAATATTAAAATTACACTTAGATAACCTCGCTTCTTCATTTTAAATATGTTTAAACTTTTTCCTATAAAAAATCTGACTTTAAATTACCGATTTATAATTTTATTACACGAGGTGATTCATAAAACATCTATTTCTTACAATCCCATTTACTTTTACATCGGATCTACATCCGTTACCACCACCACACTTCTATATATTTTTTCGCCCTGCATTAAATTAATATGGTTTCGAATTACTTTCCTGTAAGTATTACTCATGCCTGCTTCCTTTGGTAATTTTATCATCAACTCCATTAAATACATATTTCGTAAACGACCAACTATGGGAGCTGCTGGGCCGGTAATAAAATCTTTTAAATCCTGCGAAAGTAATAGCGCCAGTTTATTTGCTGCAGCTTCTACTGTTTCCTTATCTCTATGTTTTAAAGTTATCATCACCATTCTGCTAAATGGTGGGTAAAAAAATTCTTTTCTTTTTCCTATTTCAAACTCATAAAACTTTTTATAATCATGCTGCTGTACCAGCAAAAGTATGGGGTGTTTTACATTCATTGCCTGTATCATCACTTTACCCTGCTCATGCTTTCGCCCTGCTCTGCCACTTACCTGTTCCATTAATTGAAAGGCTCTTTCGTTTGCCCTAAAATCAGCAAAGCTGAGCAAACCATCAGCATCTAACACACCCACCAAACTTACTTTTTCAAAATCCAATCCTTTTACCACCATTTGTGTTCCTACTAAAATATCCAGCCGCTGTTGCTCAAAAAGATGAATTAAATTATCGTGTGCAGTTTTGCCCCGCACACTGTCCACATCCATCCGTGCAATTTTAAATTGAGCAAAATCATTTTCCAGTTGCTCTTCAATTTTTTCTGTTCCAAAGTTTTTTTCTAACCAGTTATTGCTGCCACAAGCCGGGCAAGTAACCAGTTTTGGATACGTACTGCCGCAATAATGGCAATGCAATTTGTTGCTGTATTTATGCAGCGTAAGTGATACATCGCAATGTACACACTGCGGCAAGTATCCGCAGGTACCACATATCAGGTAAGGGTTGTAGCCCCTTCTGTTTTGAAAAAGTATCACTTGCCTGTCTGCCTCCACCGCTTTTTGTATAGCCTCTTTTAATTGCGGACTAATCATTACTTTTCCTTTCTGCACTACCTGTG
>Ga0105047_10013130_pt1 | contig 13276 bp, 11 predicted proteins | sample MAT04_FD_78384 | JGI IMG/M metagenome (GOLD analysis project Ga0105047, IMG submission 78384) | Freshwater microbial communities from Lake Fryxell liftoff mats and glacier meltwater in Antarctica - MAT-04 (megahit assembly) | ecosystem: Environmental > Aquatic > Freshwater > Ice > Liftoff... | reverse complement strand
TTATTCCATACTTTGAAAATCTACCAAAATTAAAAAGAATAGAATGTTTTGATATCTCAAATTTTGGCAATAATTATTTTGTTGGAGCCATGACTGTTTTTGACAACTACAAAGTAGACAATAGTGAATATAGGAAATTCAAAATAAAGACAAAAGCAAACCAAGACGATATGTATATGATGAAAGAGGTGGTCTGGCGTCGATTACAACACCAGGAGTGGGGGAGTCCAGATCTAATTGTTCTGGATGGTGGTAAACCTCAGCTTTCTGTTGTTCTGCCAATTTTCAAAAATCATGAAAATATTCTAGTGGTTGGTCTGGCCAAAAAACTAGAAACTATAGTTATTAAAGTAGGTGAAGAATGGCATGAGATAAATTTGCCAAAGAATAGCTCAGGTCTCCAATTACTCCAACGCCTTCGCGACGAGGCCCATCGTTTTGGAAATAAATACAGAAAAGAACTAATGCAACGCGATGCTTTTCCTATTTCTTAACAAAACTCTTTATAAACTCAAGTCCTTCTTTTGGTTCGTCTTGTTCAAAATATTTTCTAGCAGGAGCTAGTTTTTCTACCAGCCAGTCTGTCAATCCATTCTTAAGATCAAGTGGAAATAAAGCTCCCTCGGTATAGTCAGATACTATTTGTGAGTATGTTGTGTATTCCAAATTCCCTCCATGTTCAGTCTTTCTGTTAATTTTAAATTCGCCAATTTCTTCTCCCCAAAATACCAAAGTTTTTACCCAGTTTAAAAGTGGATTAAATTCAACTATTTTTGGCGGACCATAAGCTGCTCTAATCTTATTTCGAATTTCATCAGGGCTATCGTGTACAAAAACAGCACTCCCTGGTTTACTTTTACTCATCTTCAAAGATTCACTGTCATTATTTTTCCCAGCCTCTGGACCTGTCAGACCAGCTATCAAATTTTGATGAATGGCAACAACAGGTCGTTCTGGTCGCATGTGAGATTGAACTTCACGAGCAACAACATGTATTTTCCGCTGGTCCATTCCGGCATGAGCAATATCTACGTCCAGTGTAAAAACATCTGCAACCTGCAGAGGTGGATAAAACAAAGTAGCCATTTCCACATCATCTCCAGCTTCTTTACCCATAATTGAAATAGAACGTTTATTTCGAGACAAAGTTATATATTTCCCAACTCTCATAAATGTCTCCCAGTGCTTTATGTCTTTATATACTTCACTACCAGATAGGAAATTTATTTTTGATGAGTCTGCTCCCACACACAGACAAGAAGCAACCAAGGCATGTTTAAAGTAAATATCACGTGCTTTACGAATACTTTCCCATGTTCCATCCAGTTTATTGTTTAAAAATGTATGAAAATCTGCCAAAAAAACTTGGCAATTTATGTCAGCTTTTTGAAAATCAGCTATTTTTCCCATACAAAGAAGTCCCGTTCCAAGGTGTACTTGTCCAGAAATTTCCAATCCAATATAATGGTTCAATCTTCTCCCGGATTTTAAAGCAAACTCTAAGTCAGCCATTGTCAAAATCTCTTGGCAATTTCTATTTATCAATTTTATCTGTTCTTGCATATCCATTGCCCATTATATCGCACTAAGTGCATGTAGGGTTTGTCTAATTTTATCTTTAGAATGTTTTGATACAACTATATCCAACCAGTCACGGGTTGTATTTATTTTTGAGCCAGTTATAACTTCTACATGGTCACCTGTTTGTAGGGTATGGCTAATTTTTACCATTTTCTTATTTACCAAAATACCGTTTGTTCTGTCACCAATGTCTTTGTGAATTAAGTAGGCAAAGTCCAGCGCACTAGCTCCTTTTGGAAGTTGTAGTGCATCTCCTTTTGGCGTAAATACATAAATATAATCTTGTAAGACTTTAATCTTGTAATTGTTTATATCTTTTTCCTTATTTTTTTCCCATGCTACCAAGTCTTTTACCCACTCCATCCCTTTACCTGGTTTTTCGGATCCAAACATTTTATATGCAATATGAGATGCTGGTCCAAATTCATTAAATTCATGCATATCAAAAGTTCTGATTTGTATCTCTACACTCATCTCATCCCATTTAAATGTAGTTTGCAGTGATCTGTATCCATTTGGTTTAGGATTGGATATGTAGTCGTGAAACTCTTCTTGGATATACGGATGTGTAGAGTGAAGTAAGCCCAACACATCATAACAATCCTTAATATCTTGAATCAATATTCTCAGCCCAATTCGATCTTTAAGATTAAACTCATCTTTATATTTACGCATTTTTCTGTAAGTACTATAAATACTTTTTATACGTGTTTGGATTTCATATTTTTGAATATGATTTATTTTTAAAAGGTTGATTACTGATTTTTTAATTATCTCCAAAGTAATCTCTTCTTCCTGTTTTCTACTTTCAAGTATGGTCTTTATTTGAAAAAACTTTTCAGGTTCCAGTATCTCAAAAGATATGTCGTCTAGTATTTGCTTAAATCTGTGAAGGCCTACATATTCTGCAACTGGTGAATATATCCCCAAAACCATTTTGGCAAAACGTTTTTGTCGCTCTTCAGATAGTGAGCTTATTGTCAGACCATTATGAACTTTGTCAACTATTCGGATTATCAAAATCCTAACATCATCTACAGATGAAAATAAAAATCTTCTAAAAGACTCAATATTTGTGTCATGTAAGACAATCAATTTTGTATTTTCTCTTACTTCAGTAAGTCCAGAAACAAGAAGAGCAACCTCATCACCAAAACCATTAGAAATATCTTCAAGGGTTGCTTTGGTGTCTTCAACACAGTCGTGTAGTAAACAGGCGATAATTGCCTCATCTCCAACTCCAAGCTGGGACACAACTCTAGCAATCCATCCAGGGTGAACCATATAAGGCTCACCAGACATTCTCAGTTGTGTTGAGTGAAAATTAGTAGCAAAAGCAAAAGCTCTTTTAATTTTCAAAACATCATGATCTTTTTTATCAAGATATTTTGATACCTGTTCCCATTTGTCATCATCTTTATTTAAATTTAAATCCAAACTTTGCATCAAATATTCTACTCCACTCTCTGGGCAAATACCAAGAGTCTTTTCCAGTTGGTTCCAAGTGGCCAGCAAGTCTGCAGTATCAAGACTTCTTTGTCGGGGTCTTTGTGTTTATAGCTAGAAATATCTGAAGCGGGCAATATTTTTTTGTCATAAACCTTGTACAATAGTAGTTTTCCATTTTCTCGTATATAAACCACATCGTCTTTGACCATCGTATCCAATAGATAAAAAACAGAATTTTGCCGAACTATATTCAAGTCTTGCTCAGTAGAGTGGGCAAATAAATAAGAACTAGTTCCTTTTCCACTTCCAGGCAAGCTACTCTCAGATGCATGTGCAATTTTCCCAGATCTCAAAACCCCCATATATTCATCTTTAGATTGAGTTAGTACATTTGGTTGAATCTCGGCTTCTGCATAAATTTTTGGAATCGATATCAAAAATCTATTATCCTGAACAATTCCCATTGTGGGGGTAGGATAGACGGTTGGAATATTTACCACAGGATCAATCTTAATTTTCTGCCTCTCGTATGCAAAAATTGCACTGGCTAAAGGTTGGTAAAGATATACAAAATATCCAAAGGCAAACAATATACTAAAACAACCTGCATAAAAAATACTTTTTCCGACTATTCCTGGGTTTTTAAGTAAAATACCTTGTTTTTTATGCAATCGAATACTTCTTTTTTTTGGAACAACTCGAAAAAAATCACGCATATATTATCTAGTCTATATCACCAGACTCGATTGCCACAATAGTCACTTGTCTATCATTTACATTTACAACCTCAGTGGCCATTTTCCCAAGCAAGGCAACAGCCAAAGGACTTTCATAAGAAATCCACCCCGGTTCTATATTTGAGTCGTATTTTCCAACTATAGTTACTGCCATATTTCTGCCATCTTCAAATTTTACTTGTATTTTATGTCCGTGTGAGATTTTATTGTTTTGACCAGGCCTGGCAATTATCTTCCCCATTTTTAAGGTATCTTCTATTTCTGATATTTGGTTTCGAATCAAATCAACTTGTGTTCCAAGGTAGTGGTAGGCAGCGTTTTCGCGCAAGTCACCCTCCTGGGCCGCTTTACGTTTTTCCTCCACCGTGTAGTCCAATTGTTTCTTCAGTTCTTCTAATTTTAACTCAAGTTTGAGTTTTCCTTTTATTGTAATCATGAAGCTCAAGTGTACCAAATTTTAGCCACAAAGTATATATACATATCCATTACACAATATTTGACACGAGTCCTCAAAGTGATAGTATATAAACCTATGTACTACGTTAATGTGCATGTTATTTAACATAATTCAAAACAAGAAAAAATGAAAAACCAGCTATCTAAAACAGGACACGAAGTATTAACTAAAGAATTGGCCGAACTTAAGATTAAAAAAGATCTACTTATTACTAGAATTGAGGAAAATTCTCAGCCAGATGAAGAAGGTGAAAACCTACTAACAGTCCAGCTAAAAGAAGAACTAGAACTTGTCGCCTCCAAGATAGACGAACTAGAAGAGGGATTACTAAACTGCGAAATTATAACTGGTAATAAAAAATACTCCCAAGTGGAAATTGGATGCAAGGTTAAGGTAAATCTATCAGGTAAAGAAAAAGAGTTCCATATCGTATCTCATTTTGAATCCGATCCTGCAAAAAGCAAAATATCAGATCGTTCACCATTGGGTATGGCTTTAGTTGGAAAAAAAGTAGGCGAAGAAATTCAATTTGAAGCTCCGCTGGGGATGGTCAAATACAAAATCATAGCCATAGGCTAAAAAATAAGCTAAAATCAGCAATGCAACATACAACCCTCGATGTTATTCGGGCTGAGCGAAATGAAAAATTAAGAAAAATTTCCGAGCTTGCTCCTATCTATCCATCAAACTTTGATAAAAAAGATACCACTAGCTCATGTTTGGGAAAAGAAGGTCAACAAGTCAAAACTGCAGGTAGAATAATTTTAATTCGACAACAAGGAAAAATTGCTTTTGCCAAACTACAAGACGAGACAGGTCAAATTCAACTCTTCTTCCAGCAAAAGACACTTTCTGAAAAAGACTTCTCACTTTTAAAGCTCCTAGACATGGGCGATATTGTTGGTATAACCGGAAAAGTGGACAAGACCAGCACGGGTGAATTAAGTGTCTTTGTAGACACTCTAGAGGTGCTTACAAAAGCACTTAGACCACTCCCTAGTACTTGGTTTGGACTTACCGATCAAGAACTACGATACAGACAAAGATATCTAGACACTATCATGGACCCAGAAGTTATGGCACGTTTTAAAACTAGGTCAAAACTAATTAGCAGTATAAGACGCTATCTAGAGTCACAGGGCTATATGGAAGTTGAAACACCAGTACTACAAAGTCTTTATGGTGGTGCAAATGCTGCGCCATTCAAAACTCATTTGAATGCTCTGGATATCGACATGTATTTACATATCGCCGTTGAGCTATATCTAAAACGCTGTGTAATCGGAGGTATGGACAAGGTCTTTGAAATAGCCAAAGACTTTAGAAACGAAGGTATGGATCAAAGCCACTCACCAGAATTTACAATGCTAGAATTTTACCAAGCCTATGCCGACTATAATGTTATTATGGATGTTACCGAAGGATTATTAAAGTTTTGTGCCCAAGAAATATTTGGAAAACAAGAGTTAACAGTTAAAGGTGTTCCAATTGATTTATCAAAGCCTTGGCCAAGAGTCGATATTCAAGAATTAGTAAAACAACATACCGGCCTAGATTATGACTCTTTGGATATTTCAAATTTTCAGGCCTTTGCGAAAGAAAATAAAATAGAATTTAACACTGCAGATTCAAAGCCATTATTACTATACAAAATATTCGATTCTTCTCTTGTAGCAAAAAAACTAGTAGGACCAATTTGGACATTAAACTATCCCATTGAAATCTCACCTCTAGCCAAAAAACATCCTACTAAAGAAGGTTTTGTCCAGCGTTTTGAATGTTATATGAATGGTGTAGAAGTTTGTGATGGCTTTTCAGAAATCAACGATCCAGCAGATCAGCGTCAGCGTTTTGAATCCCAACAACTTGGTCAAGTCGATCCGCAACCTCTCGATGAAGAATTTATCGAAGCACTAGAATACGGTATGCCTCCAACGGGAGGAATTGGAATAGGAATTGAACGACTAACAATGTTCTTCACCGACACCTGGTCCATCCGCGAAGTCCAACTTTATCCTCTCATGCGACCAAAAAATGATTAACCTGGATCCTTATAAAGTCGCTACAAAACAAGAATTAGAACCACATGTTTATACCCATTCGCTTTCAGTTGTCGCTTGCATGGGCGGACTATATGATTATTTAAAATCAGAAAGCAGATTAAATGCATCTGAACCGGAAAGAGAAATCTGGGAATTGGCCGGCCTAATACATGACATTGACTATTCCCCAGGATTAAAAGAAACTCATCCTCTAAAAACCCTTGAAGTTTTAAGTAAATATAACCTCACTATAGACCAAACTACACACAATATAGTTTTAGCCCATGGTCCAAGTATTACAAACTACTATCCTAATACTCAAGCCGAGTGGTCAATTTTTTGCTGTGATTCGTTAACTGGACTTATTACTGCAGTTGCCTATGTTTATCCATCCAGAAAATTATCAGATGTAAAAGTTAGTTCCGTTTTAAAAAGGTTTCTTAAAGAACCAAAATTTGCCGCAGGAACTCGTAGAGAAGAAGTTAAAAAGTGTGAATTACCTGAAAGTTTAAATATTCCTCTGGAAAAATTCATAGAAATATGTCTAACCTCTATGCAAAAAATAGCTCCAGTTATTGGGTTATAATAGATTATGATCGATATCAATCTAATTCGTACCAATCCTACTCTTGTAAAAACAGCCCTTACTAATCGTGGCAAAGACCCAACCCTTGTAGACAAAGCAGTTGAACTCGACGTAAACAAACGTGGTCTTCATATGCAAATTGACGACAAACGTGCCGATCAAAATAAAATTAGCAGAAATATAACTGGAAAGCCAACCTCAGAGCAACTAAAACAAGCAACTGAAATTAAAGAAGTATTGGGACAACTCGAATCCCAGATGAAATTTTCGGAAGATGAGTTAGGACAAGTCTTGGAGCTAATCCCAAATATTCCAGCCGACGATGTGCCAGTTGGTCGCGATGATTCTGAAAATATAGTTATCAAGACAGTAGGCAAAATTAGAGATTTTGATTTTACACCCCTCGATCATGTTGATTTGGGTATCAAGTGCGATATTATTGATGTAGAAAAATCTTCTCAAGTCTCAGGTAGTCGTTTTGGATATTTTAAAAATGAAGCAGCTCTCTTGGAGAAAGCCATCCATTGGCATGTCTTTAAAAAAATTGCCAGTAAAGGTTTTATCTCCATTGTGCCACCGATGATGGTAAAAGGCCAAGTCGAATGGAAAATGGGATATGTTTCAAATAAAAATCTTGCGGGAACTTATTATTATTTTCCTGAAGACGATTTGAAATTTATCAGTAGTAGTGAACACAGTGTTGGTCCATACCATATGGACGAAACCCTGGATCTTAAAAAATTGCCTTTAAAATATGTTTCTTTTTCATCTTGCTTTAGAAGAGAAGCCGGAACTTATGGTAAAGATATGAAAGGTATGTTGCGTGTTCATTGTTTCAATAAAGTAGAAATGGTTGCTTTTTGTGAACCAGATTTTGCAAAATCTGACGCTCTATGTAAAGAGCTTTTAGCTATCGAAGAAGAAATTCTTCAGGATCTAGAATTGCCATATCAAGTTATGAATTGTTGCACAGGAGATCTTCCCCATCCAAATCGCCGCATGTACGATATAAATACTTATTTTGCCGGCCAAGGTAAATACAGAGAGACTCATTCTTGTAGTAACTGTTCAGATTATCAGGCACGAAGATTAAATACAAAAACAAAACTAAACAATAAGTCCGAATTTGTTCACATGCTAAACGCCACAGCTGCCTCCGACCGTCCACTCTTAGCTATGCTTGAATATCATCAACAAAAAGATGGTTCTATTCTCATACCTAAAGCCTTACAAGAACTGGTGGGTTTTGATATCATAAAACCCAAGCTATGATTTCTTTTCTAAACCAACTCATCGATCCAACAACAAGACGTATTTCTGCAACCAGGAAAATTGTCGAACAAATAAATAAGATAAGTAAAATAATCGAAACCTTAAGTGATAAAGATTTATATCAAAAAACAGAAGAATTCAAAAAAATTCTAAAAGAAGGAAAAACCCTAGACTATATTTTGCCAGAGGCTTTTGCGGTTTGTCGTGAAGCTATTAAAAGAACAATAGGAGAATATGCCTACGATGTACAGCTAATCGCAGCCATAACACTTCACAACAATAGTATTGCCGAGCAAAAAACTGGAGAAGGAAAAACCCATTCAGTTATTTTTGCAGCATATTTAAATTCCCTTACATGTCGAGGTGTTCATGTCGTTACACCAAACGATTATCTTAGTAAGCTAGGTGCTGGTTGGTACCCAAGAGCACTTCATAAATTAGGTGTAACCACAGGTTGTATAGTTCACGAACAATCTTTTATTTTTGATCCAGATTTTGAAGATACCGATCAACGCTTTGACGATCGTCTTGCACACTTACGACCTGTAAGCAGAAAAGAAGCATACGCAGCCGATATAACTTACGGAACAAACAATGAATTTGGATTTGATTATCTTCGTGATCATATGATTACTGTCTCCGATCAAGCTGTTCAACGTGGGCATTATTTTGCAGTTGTAGACGAAGTAGACTTCGTTTTAATCGATGAAGCCAGAACTCCACTTATCATATCTTCACCAGATAACCGACCAGTTGGAAAATATGTTGATTTTGCCAAGATTGTAGAGCAACTTCAACCAGCCGACTATGTAGTCGATGAAAAAGTTCGTTCAGCTACACTATCTGAATTTGGTATTCGAAAAGTAGAAAAAGTTTTAGGAGTAGGAAACCTATACGAAGAATCTTTCGATACTATCCACTATATCGAAAATGCTATCAAAGCCAAAGCCTTGTTTCACAAAGACAAAGATTATGTCTTAAAAGACGATCAAATTGTCATTGTTGATGAATTTACAGGACGACTTATGAATGGTCGACGCTGGTCCGATGGACTACACCAGGCAGTCGAAGCAAAAGAAGGCGTAGTGGTTCAGCAAGAGTCACGAACCTGGGCAACTATTACATTCCAAAACTATTTCCGTCTCTATGAAAAACTATCAGGAATGACCGGTACCGCCTCAACTGAATCCGTAGAATTCAAAAAAATCTATAAATTAGATGTCGTACCAATCCCCACCCACAGACCAACCAAAAGAAAAGATACAAACGATATAATTTTCAAATCTCAGCGAGCCAAATACGCAGCTATCGCTACTTTGGTACAAGAATTAAACAAACGAGGCCAGCCAGTTTTAATTGGTACAACCTCAGTTGAAAAAAATCAGATAGTCAGTTCTATTTTAAAAAATAAAGGTGTCCCACATCTGGTGTTAAATGCAAAAAACCACGAGGCAGAAGCAGAAATTATTAGCAAAGCTGGTACCAAAGGAGCGGTTACTGTGGCAACAAACATGGCTGGACGTGGAGTAGATATTATTCTAGGCGGGCCAAAACCAGATAAGAAAGAGGGTAAAAAAGCACTGGAAGATTGGCAAATAAAACACGATGAAGTCTTGGAGCTTGGTGGTTTATACGTTATAGGTACCGAGCGACATGAGTCAAGGCGTATAGATAACCAGCTACGTGGTCGTTCTGGTCGACAAGGTGATGTTGGCCATTCACAATTTTATGTAGGACTCGACGACGACCTAATGCGTATTTTTGGAGGTGAAAAAATTGCAGGTATTATGACTCGTATGAATATGCCAGACGACGAAGCAATTAGCCATCCTATGGTTTCAAAAATTCTTGAGCAAACTCAAATCAAAGTTGAAACCTTCCATTTTGATACCAGAAAATCAGTAGTGGAATACGACGATGTTGTGAACAAACAACGACAAATAGTCTATGGTATCCGTGATAGTGTAGTTCATGCTCCACTTTCTGAACCAGAAATAGTTTTAAATCAAGTTTTTAAATTTCTAGAAAAACAAGTCGACTTTATGCTTTTGCAAAATACAGACACTTCAACAGGCCATATCGACTTTGAAAAAATTGCTCTAGAGTTCAATGAAATACTTCCACTAGATGACGAAAGTAGAAAAGATCTTGTTACAAAACTACCAAATGAAATCGACACCAAAACATATCTACTAGGACTTTTACGTAGTATCTGGAACCAAAGAGAGGCAAGTTATAGTACCAATTTAACTGTAGATATGGCAAAATTTGCAATTATTTCTACCCTTGATCCACTTTGGGTCGACCATCTAACAGGTCTTGATGATCTACGAAATGGAGTCCGTCTGAGAAGCTATGCTCAAAAAGATCCTCTTGTCGAATATCGTCGAGAAGGTTTTGAGATGTTCCAAGCTCTTATGCATCAGCTAGAGTACAACGTTAGTCGCAAGATTTATCGCCTTCAACCAGTACCAATGGAAATGGCCATGCCAAATGTAACTATGTCAGAGGGTAGGGGTGACGACATGACAAACCCTCCTGTTGTAAACGACGAAGATATTATTCTTCCACCCAAAAAAGAACAAGTTGTTTCTTCCCATCCAGAGCTAGGTCGCAACAACCCTTGCTGGTGCGGTAGTGGAAAAAAATATAAAAAATGTCACTATCCAAACTAATAAAAAATATAGATTATCCAGATGGTTCTTTGGCTTATATTATTGCACAAACAAATCCCACTGAAAAATGCAAATTACTTGTGCCATAATATTTTATGACAACAATTTTTGAAAAAATAATTTTAGGAGAGATATCTAGTTATAAAATTACAGAAAACGACAAGTATTTTGCATTTTTAGATATTCATCCCAAATCCAAAGGGCATATTTTGGTTATTCCAAAAAAACCTGCAACCTGGACATGGGAAGTTGACAACATGGGTGAATATTTTCAGTTTTGTAAACCGATAATTACGGCAGTATTAAAATCTCTTATGCCAATTACTGTTTCCATCCATACTTTTGGGACCGAGGTTCCACATGCCCATATTCATCTCATTCCAATATATAAAAATGAAGAAAATAAATTTGAAAATCCTATTCTAACTCCCCAAGAAATGCAGTCTATTGCAGATAGTATCAAGTCGTGTCTTAATTAAGCCATATGCTCGAACAAGAAATCCTCCAAGAACTACAGAAATTAAATACGAATGTTGAAAAACAAAATAAACTAGGTATTCGCAAAAGTTTTTTAAATGGTTTTCTCTATTCTCTCGGAAATGCCTTTGGGACACTACTTATAGGAGCCATTACACTGTATATAGTTTCATTATTTAGTAGCCAAATAATCAAATCTACAACCACTTATGTGGAATCAATAATGCAAAATATAAATTGGCAAAAAATAATCCCTCAGCCAAAATTATTTGAATTACCAAGTAATTTTAATCTGAAGGATTTTTAAAAAGCCTTATTTATTTCTCTTTGCAGCTTTTTCTCGGTCAGTTTTGTTCAACAATCTTTTTCGTAGACGAATATTTTTAGATGTTACGTCAATCAGTTCATCAGCAGCAATAAAGTCCAACGATTCTTCAATCGAATATTTTATTGCAGGAGGAAGTGAAATATTATCATCATTTCCAGCCGAACGCATGTTTGTCAGCTGTTTACCTTTACAGATATTCATTTCCAAGTCACCTTCTACAGGTCGCAAACCAATTACTTGACCTTCGTATACTTCCTCGTTTGGGTTAATAAACAAGACTCCACGATTCGTAGCAATATCTAGTCCAAATGAAAGTGCTTTTCCAGTTTCAGAAGCTACCAATACTCCAGCTCTTGCTTGCAAACTTTCTTCTACCTTGGCTTCAAAACCTAAAAACAAATAGCTCAAAGCTACGGCACCTCTGGTTTGTGTCATGAGGACAGATCGTAGTCCAAGGGCATTTCTTTCGCTTATTTTATAAACCATTCTAACGTTGCTATTTTCAGTTATCATATCCACCATTTGTGCTTTTCTTTTTCCTAGTTCACCAGTTATTGCACCCACATATTCTTCGTTGGATAAAATTGTTAGCTCATTAAATGGTTCGCAAACAACACCATCGATTGTTTTTAAGATAACTTCTGGCTTACCAACTTCCATGGCATAACCTTCACGACGTAAGTTTTCAATCAAAATTGCCAAATGTAATTCTCCACGACCAGCAACCACGGTACGAATACTATCTTCTGGATCTTCATTTACACGAAGTCCCAAGTCAGTATCCGCATACTCATATAGTCTTGCTTTAAGTTCACGACTAGTGACATATGCAGATTCGTCTTTTGCAAATTTTCCAGTATTTGGACCAAAACTAGATTTTAATGTTGGTTCTGTAATGTTTATTGTAGGCAAAGCTGTTGTGACAGAACTATTACAAATAGTTTGACCAATTTTAATCTCATCAATACCGGCCAAATACACAATTTCTCCACTTCCCACTTCTTCAGCCTCCACTTTATTTACACCTTCGTTTACATACATTTTTTCAACTCTAAATTGCCCTACTTTCTTACTGTTTGGAGCAAGAAGTACTACACTTGAACCTTTTAAGAGTTTTCCAGAATAAATACGACCTACAGCAAGTTTACCAAGGTAAGCATTTTTTTCAAAAGCCGAAGCCACCATTGAAAAAGAGGATTCAGGGTTTTTAATAGCACTTGGCACAGTATTTAAAATTGCGTCAAACAAAGCAGATGTATCAGCTGATTCAGACATGTCGGCAGGGTGATTATTCCAAGTCTTACCGTCTTTTCCAATTGCAAAAATTGTAGGAAAATTCAAAACATCATCATTGCTTGCCAGAGATAAAAATAGTTCCTCGCAATCAGACATTATCTTTTTAGCCTGTGCATCCTTTCTGTCGATTTTATTTATTACCAAAATTATTTTAAGTCCAGTATCCAAAGCTTTTTTTAATACAAATTTTGTCTGAGAAAGTGGTCCCTCGGCAGCATCTACGATAAGTAGGGCTCCGTCAGCCATATTCATAACTCTTTCTACTTCACCACCAAAGTCAGCATGTCCAGGAGTATCAATAATGTTAATTTTTACACCTTTGTAAAAAACCGATGTATTTTTAGACAAAATTGTAATACCTTTTTCACGCTCCAGA